>Ga0181523_10000237_pt1 | contig 61263 bp, 49 predicted proteins | sample PEATcosm2014_Bin_43_FD_119752 | JGI IMG/M metagenome (GOLD analysis project Ga0181523, IMG submission 119752) | Peatland microbial communities from MTU Mesocosm Facility, Houghton, MI, USA - PEATcosm2014_Bin05_30_metaG | ecosystem: Environmental > Terrestrial > Soil > Wetlands > Peat | place... | reverse complement strand
CCCTGGTGATGCTCGAAGCCGAGCGCGTGCCAGTCAAGGCTGCCGTCGTGGTTCCACTCGCTCCATTGGGCAAACTCGCCGCCCATGAATAAGAGCTTCTTGCCCGGCTGGGTAAACATATAGCCGAAGAGCAGACGCAGATTGGCATACTTTTGCCACTCATCTCCCGCCATTTTGCCGTATAGCGAACCCTTGCCGTGGACGACTTCATCGTGCGAGAGCGGCAGTACGAAGTTCTCCGTGAACGTGTATAGCCCGCGGAAGGTCAGCTTGTTGTGCTGGTACTTGCGATGGATTGGGTCCTTGGTCATGTACAGCAACGTGTCGTGCATCCAGCCCATGTCCCACTTCATGCCGAAGCCGAGCCCGCCGATGTACGGCGGTCGCGACACCATGGGCCAGTCCGTGGACTCCTCCGCGATGGTCTGAATGTCGGGGAAGTTCTCGTACGCCTCGCGATTGACCGCTTTCAGGAACGACACTGCGCCCAGGTTTTCGCGTCCTCCATACTGATTAGGTATCCACTCGCCCGCTTTGCGCGAGTAGTCGAGATAGAGCATGGAAGCGATGCCGTCCATGCGCAGACCGTCGGCGTGATAGCGGTCGAGCCAGAAGATAGCGTTGCTGATGAGGAAAGCGCGGACCTCATTGCGATCGTAGTTGAAGATGTCGGACTTCCAGTCGGGATGAAAGCCCTTCCGCGGGTCAGCATGCTCGTACAGATGGGTTCCGTCAAAGAATCCAAGCCCATGCTCGTCGGTAGGGAAGTGCGACGGCACCCAATCGAGAATGACGCCGACACCGCGCTGATGCAAATGGTCGACCAGGTACATGAAATCCTGCGGTGTGCCGAAGCGCGCGCTGGGAGCGTAGTAGCCGGTGACCTGATAGCCCCACGAGCCGAAGAAAGGATGCTCCATGACGGGCATGAACTCGACATGAGTAAAGCCCATGTCGCAAACGTAGTCGGCCAGTTTGACTGCCAGTTCGCGATAGTTGAGCGATCGGTTATCCTCCTCGGGCACGCGCATCCAGGAGCCGAGATGGACTTCGTAGGTCGAAATCGGAGCCTCGAATTTGTTGCGTTCGTGCCTGGTACGCATCCACTCCTGATCGCCCCATTCGTAGGCGAGGTCCCAGACGATAGAGGCAGTGCGAGGCGGCACCTCATTGTGCAAAGCGAACGGGTCGGCCTTGGCAACCGTGTACATGTGATAGCGTGAGCGGATGTAGTACTTGTACACCGCGCCGTGGTCGAGGTCGCGAACGAAGGCTTCCCACACACCAGAGCTGGCTTGCGGATTCATGGGAGTGGAATCGGGGTTCCAGTCGTTGAAGTCGCCGACAATCGAAATCCGCTCCGCATTGGGCGCCCACACGGCGAAGTGCGTGCCGCGCCTGCCGTCAAGCTCCACCACGTGAGCACCGAACTTTTCGAAGAGCCGCGTGTGCTGGCCTTCGTTGAACAGATGCAGGTCGTAGGGAGTCAATAGGGTGGAACCCTGATCCTGGGACGCTAAAGGTGCCATGCGCTCGATCTCCTCATAGGTTGCCGCGCCGCGTTAAGCAAAAGGCCACGAAATACCGCCGGCAGCCGTCCCAACAAGTGTAGAGGAACTTCAGAACATAAGCGAAACGTGCAGCGATCGTGGTCAGCTCTGTTGCAGTCTATTGCACCCCGTTTGCAATCAATTCTTTCCCGACTGCTTGACCCCTTCTCTTCGGAAAGTGCTTAATGGAGAAGTACTGTCGTAGTGCAACTCAGTTGCAACTGTCATGTGAATGCCATCATCGTACATCAAAATCCAAGAAGGGCTATTCAGCAATAATCGGCTCACTAGGTACTTGGGGACCAGTTCCGGTGTGTGTCAGGGGCCAGCGATGTCTGGGACGCGACCAGAATGATAGAAAAAGGTCGGAACAGCATTGCCGGCGACCTGCAGCGAGGGATGTCCGAGCTTGTTTTAGGCTTAAGAACTCCTAGCAATCCGCTCCGGTTTTTGGTTTTCGTTCTAATTTTGCTGTTTGCTATCGATCTACGAGCCGGAGTTGATGGGACTATTGTGGGAACAGTGAAGGATTCCAGCGGCGCAGTAGTGCGCAACGCGATCGTCAAGGCAGCAAACGTTAACACCGGCGTCCAGCAGCAGGTTTCAACCAACGAGGTAGGGTTCTACTCTTTTCCAGCCCTCCCGGTCGGTCGCTATGACATTTCAATCACGAAGGCCGGGTTTAAACTCTATCGGCGCACAGGCATAGCTATCGATGCCAACGGCTCTGAAGTGGTTGACGTCGTTCTTGAGGTTGGCGAACCCTCTGAGGCGATTACTGTCAATCAGACGGCGATCCGCGCCGAAACATCTGAGTCGCAGCTAGGTGAGGTCATCTCCGGCACGAAAATGGTCGCTGTACCTTTGAATGGCCGAAGTTTTACAGATTTGCTTTCTCTGCAAGCGGGAGTTGCGCCGGCTACGTCGCTCACCTCGGACACTCAGCAGGACGTCGGCGTCAGTGCGCTGTCTCCCTCCGGGAACCTGAATCCAGGAACGATCTCGATCAATGGGCAGAGGGAGTTTTCGAACGCATTCATAGTCAATGGGAGCGACACCGAAGAGGACGTCAACGCAGGAACGGCCATTGTCCCGAACCTCGACTCTATCGCCGAGTTCCGCATCCTGACCAGCAACTTCGACGCGGAATACGGAGGTTATACCGGCGGCCACATCAACGTCATTACAAAATCCGGTACGAACGCCTTTCACGGCAATATATTTGAGTTTCTTCGCAACACCGACCTCGACGCCCGCAACTACCTCTCCTCGTCACGTGGAGTATTCGATCAAAACCAATTTGGAGGTACGCTAGGCGGACCGATTCGCAAAAACAAAATATTTTTCTTTGCCGATTATCAAGGCACTCGTCTCACCCAAGGAATCGACACCGGCCTCATTCCCGTTCCTTCTACGCTGGATCGCTCCGGCAATTTGTCTGACATTACCAGTTCGCTGACGGGATCTGTCACCGGGCAATCCTGGGCAAACACACTATCGAAAGAGTTGGGCTATGCCGTCCTTCCCGGCGAGCGCTACTATACACCCGGGTGCACGAGCTCTTCGCGGTGCGTTTTCCCCAACGCTGTAATCCCCATGTCGGCATGGTCGGCGCCGGCAAGAAACCTGCTCCAATACATTCCCCAACCAAATGCCGGCAGCAATATATTCTCAACCTCGGCTTATAATGAAACTTTGCGGGACGACAAAGGAGCCTACCGCCTCGATTACAACAGTCACTGGGGCTTACTTTCTGCTTACTATTTCATAGATGACTACACCCTCAATAATCCATATCCCGTGGGACAAAGCGGGGCCAGCGTGCCGGGATTCAATGCGCTTTATCTGGGACGGGCGCAGTTGCTGGATCTCAGCGACAGCAAGACCATAGGGACGACCGCTGTCAACGAATTCCACTTCAGTTACATGCGCGACAACAATAACCTTGGTGTACCGGTGGGCGGCTTGGGAGTCAGCCTGGCTTCTCAAGGATTCGTAACCGGCCCTGGCACGCCTGGTATTGTCGCTCTGAATCCAAAAGGCGAAGGCGTGGAGAATGTCATCTTCAATGCTTTTTCTATCGGGACGAACGCCAACGAACTCAAACAAGTGAACAATACATTTCAATGGCTCGATACTTTTTCCAAGGTGGTGGGACGTCACACGATGAAGTTCGGCGCTGAATTTCACTACGATCAAGTCGACACTGACCCAATCGCCCAATTCAACGGCAGCTTTTTATTTACCGGAAGCCAGACGGGATCAGACTTTGCCGATTTTCTGCTTGGCGTTCCCAGCCAGTACAACCAGAGCCAGCTTCAACCCTTCTACGGTCGCAATAAATACTGGGGTCTCTTCGCGCAGGACAGCTGGCGCGCGCGTTCTAATCTCACTCTGAACTATGGTCTCCGCTGGGACCGCATTGAGCCCTGGTATGAAAAGAACAATGAGATCTCGACATTTGAAGCCGGAAAATCGTCAACTGTCTTTCCCGGCGCTCCGGCGGGAATACTTTTCCCTACCGATCCTGGGGTGTCGAGAACGCTCGCGCCTCCTGGTAATTTAGACTTTGCCCCGCGTCTTGGGTTGGCCTACTCACCGAATGCCGGCACGGATACTTTTCTTGGCAAGCTGTTGGGAGGGCCGGGTGAAACCAGCATTCGGGCCGGCTTCGGCATGTATTACGAAGCCATCGAGGCGCTTTCGCTGGGAATTCTGGCTGGCAACGCGCCCTTCGGGATTACCTATACCAGCCCCGCGCCACCGCTGTTCGCCACCCCCTTCATCACCTCATCCACAGGACAATTCCTGGGCCAGCCTTTTCCCGTGGCGCTCGCGACGGGGAGCGCCTCCAGCAGCAATCCCAATGCGAACATCAACTGGTCGCAGTTCGAGCCGATCAGCGGCATTCCAGGATACGCAACAGCCAACCGCATTCCCTATGTTGAGGAGTATATGCTGTCGATCGAGCGCCAGCTCGGCCCTAACACGGTGCTAAGCGCCGCCTACGTAGGTAACCAGGGGCACCATCTTCTCGTGATGATTGAGGCAAACCCCGGAAATCCCGGACTCTGCCTCAGCCTAAGCCAACCGAGTCAGGTAGCGAGGGGCTCTCCAACATGCGGACCCTTCGGTGAAAACAATGTTTACACTACAGCCTCAGGCCAGGTGATCAACGGAACTCGTGGACCCCTGGGCTCCAGCTTCGCAAGTGATACTTTGCAGGCTACCATTGGCAAATCGAATTACAATTCCCTTCAAGTCAGCGTACGGCACACCAGTGGAAGGTTGGAGTTCGCTGCCGGATATACTTACGGCAGGTCGATGGACGATTCCTCTAATTTGGGGGAGGAGGTCAATCCCATCAATCCTTCCCTTAGCTATGCTCCGTCGTCCTTCGATATAAGGCACAATTTCGTAATTAGCTACAGTTACCAACTTCCGATGGAAAGGCTGTTGCGGGCTTCAAATCGCTGGACGCAGGGCTGGCAGTTGTCTGGGATCACTCATTTCAGCACCGGTTTTCCTGTGACTCTGGTTAGCTATGGCGACAACTCCCTGCTGGGAACCGAACCGAACGGTATTAACAACTACAGCATTGATGTGCCGGACTACACTCCCGGTGCGCTCGACATAAATCATAATCCCCGCAATGGACAGCCATATTTCAGCACCTCGTTGTTCAGTGAAAACGCTCTCGGCACCCCGGGCAATGTTCCGCGGCGTTTCTTCTACGGCCCCGGTCTGGACAACTACGACATGGCGATTACAAAGAACATTCCGGTCAGTGAATCCAGGTCTCTGCAGCTCCGCCTGGAGGCCTTCAACGTCTTCAACCATGCTCAGTTTTTTGGCTCGCAAACCGTTGACGGCAATATAAACACCGCAACTTTCGGCCAGGTCGTCAACGCCGACCCGCCTCGCCTCATTCAATTGGCAGCAAAGTTTTTCTTCTGAAGGCAAAAGGCTCGGCAGCTTGACGCCTGTTGCTGTTTGGTGACTGCAACTTAGATGCAATCACGTTGCTTCTAAATGGCGTTAAATGGGGGCAATTGTGAGAATTTGCCAGCGCAATGGCCAATGGGACAAGCGCCGCTGGTCTCACTCGTAAGTTGAAGTCGAAAGTCGAAGCTGCGATCTGCTGTTGGGCCATGTTCCATCTCCTCGTTTCGGGCTTGTCTGCCGTGAGAGAGTATCACCCACCAGCAGCAGCGCAACTTAATTTTGCATTACGGTGTAAGAAGCTGACGAAAATAGACTTAACTCACTTGCTTCAAGATGATTGATGCAATCAGGGCGTTACACTCACAATCAGAAATCCGAGATGCGGATCCGGATCATTTGCGTAATGGCGACATTACGTCAATCATGAAAGCGGCGCTGCTGTCGGAATCGAAGCCCGTGCGCTCGCACCAGTACGAGCTCCTTGTTCGTTTCAGTTACTTCTGAGGTTCGGGCAGGACGTATATCAGCACCACGGTTGCGCCAATGGTCAGGCAGAAAACAGCCCATTGAGGATGCGCTGGCCACATCTTGTTTGTAAAGCCGAAAAACCAAGCGGCCGTGCCGATTGCGCTGGCCAGCAGCGAAGCTTTTAGCGTTCTCATAGGATCAGCTCCGATTGAAGAATACGCTCCTGGCGGCAGCAATGTTGCCTAACGGGCTCTGAATTTCAGACTGACGATTAGCTGTTCGACCAGATCAGTTGTGATAAGGGGATCTTGCAACAGTTTACGCCGCTACAATTGTTTTATGCCCGATCTCTACCGTGTCTCAGCGAAGTACTATGACGAGGCATACGCCACGCTCGAGGATCTGCGCGACCTCCAGTTTTATTTAGGCATGGCGCGACGGACCGGCGGCCCGGTGCTGGAACTTGCGTGCGGCACAGGCCGGGTGCTGCTGCCAATCGCAGAACAGGGGCTCCGAATCGATGGCGTCGACAGCTCACCCGCTATGCTCGCTCAACTTCAACACAAACTAGCGCGCGAGCCGCAGCACATTCGTGAGCTGGTGGAGATCGCGTCAGGCGATTTGCGCAGCTATCGTTCGAGACGGAAGTATGCGCTCGTTATTATTCCATTCCGTCCCTTGCAGCACATGTACACCGTGGAAGACCAGTTGGCGGCACTCAACACTGCAGCTTTTCATCTCGCGTCCGGAGGCCTGCTGACGTTCGATGTCTTCTATCCCCGCTTCCAATCACTTCTAGCAGGCGTGGGTGAGGAAACGCTAGAACTACAATGGACGCGGAAAAACGATCCTACGACTGCCATCCGACGATATTTGCGCAAGGAATCGGTCGACAAGATCAACCAGAACTTTTCGGCACAGTTCATTTATCGCACTTACCAGGGTGACAAACTAATCGAGGAAGAGACCGCGCCCTTGAAGATGGCGTACTACACCTACCCGCACTTGCGGGCACTGTTTCTTCTCGCCGGATTGGACATCGTGGAAGAGTACGGCTCGTGCGAGAAAGCACCGTTGGATAACGACTCCAAGGAGATGGTCTTTGTGCTGCAGCGCGCAGCTCGGAAAAAGAGCGAAAGGAAAAACTGAATAATAATGCAGTCCCCAACAGTGATTATCACAATGTGAATCGGGCGAATGGCGTGAACAGACGATTATCGTTAACGATCCTGCCCCGCCCGATCACTTGTGTATGTATGGTCCGCCGCCTGACTGCAAGAGGGCGCGAAGTCGAGAACAAGCAGTCTGCGTAAATGTATCCGGCCTATCGTTGGAGATTCTTCTCCGGCCTCAATGATGATCCGCCGCGTGCCGGTCCTTGATAAGGGGATCGGTTTCGGACAACCGTACGCAAGTCCAGGTTTTCCGGCACGCCGTTCGACTGTTGCCTCATCCTTGTTGCTCCTCAGCAGGCCTTGGTAGAAGTGTTTTCCTGAAACCTCGTAGTCGTCGTGGCGGTGGAAAAGTGGAAAGCGTTTTGTGCTTTCCAAGCGTAGCGTCTTTTCCACGGCCAGCCTCAGGCCGCTGCTGCTAGCGGCGGGTGCTGATACTCGTTACCGCTGGACAGCACGACCCAAGCGATCCTGGCCAGTTTATTCGCAATCGCCACGATGACCTTGTTACGCGGTGCTCTGGCTGCCAGCCTGTGTACCCATTGACCGAAGCCTCCGGTGTCGTACTTCACGCGCAGCAGCACCGCTCGTGCTCCATGCACGAACAGCTTGCGCAGATACGGGTTACCGCGCTTGGTAATCCCCAGCAGTTTGGCTTTACCGCCCGTGGAGTGCTGCTTCGGCACCAGTCCCAGCCATGCCGCAAACTCGCGCCCACGCTTGAACGCCGCGCCGTTGCCGACGGCCGCTACCGTAGCTGTGGACACCAGCGGTCCTACCCCGGGGATCTTCCGCAAACGTCGACAGGCGGCATCGCTGTCGGCCACGGCATCAATGGCGTCCGCGACCTGCTCGATCTGGCTGTCCAGGTACTGCCACTCGCGCCACAGGTGAGCGAGCAACGTGCGCAGGCTGGGCGTCAAGTTCTGCTCGGCATCCTCCAGCAGCGACGGCATCTCTTTCCGCAAGTTCATCGGTCCCCGATTGAAGGTGATCCCCCGTTCCAGCAGAAATCCGGGTGAAAATACTTGGAACAGCCCGGCTCGCTCTGTGACGCCGGCGCGGAGATTTGTTGCCCAGATGGGGCGTTGTGCGGGTTGTCACTGCACTTGAAGATTTCTGTATCGGTGCAAGAGCGGAGTACGACCGCTTCGCAGAGTTTCGGCACATTTCAATTAAACGGGAACAGCGAACTGAAGTGGAGGACGAAGGTATCTCTCCGATGAAGCTTTATGCCAAACTCGGCTGGCATACCGCGACACTGACAATCTTGTGATCGAAGACCTCACTCGCGGAGCTCCCTTCCGTTCATAGAAAGCAAGGTTTTCAGCGAAAAACCCGGGCGGCGTTTAGTTTTGACGAGCTGACGAGCCACAGGTGCAATTCCACCGGCCTACTCACCCGACCTAATTTGGTTACCGGCCTGTCTTCTGCTGGATGAACAGACAACATTGCACCGCAATAATCTGCTACGCAAAATCGATGCGCCCTGGCCGATTACTTCTGCTGTTTTGCGTCACCTTTCGCGGTGTCCTGAGAATCCTTCTTGTCGCCGTTCCCACTGGTCCCGTCCTTGGGCGGCGGTTTCAGCCCCCGCGTCGTCAATCGCTCGTGGCTTAACTTGTCGGGGTCCTTTGCCTTTACCTTCTGTTTGGACGGGGGCTGAGTGGAAGGATCGCCCGACGGCTTCTGCGGGGCGTTCGACTGGCTTTGTTGGGTAGGCTGTTGCTTCTGCTGCGTATCGGACGTTTCTTGCACCGCAATACAGCTCCCGGACAGTGCGACGGAAAGGCCGAACAGAACGAAGCCCAATCCTGCAAACTCCGTAAGTTTCTTAAGCATGTTTACTCCTCAAGTCGATCCGGCATTCCTGCAGGTAAAAATAATGCTCCCAGGCGCTGTGCAGAAACATGATCAGCAGCACCGCGAGCACATCCAGGCTATAACGCCAATGCAAGACCCACACGTACAGCAGGACGGCGAGAATGATGGCGAGTAGGAGGACCGCAAACTTTTCGTACCATCGGTGCGCCCATACGCCTCCGGCAAACATGATGAGAGCGGCTATGCCCAGGTCAACGACCACGCCCAACCCGCGGCCCACCGGAAATTTGAGGCGGCTTTTGAGGCCGCTGCGGTTTTCATCGAGCAGGGCCTCGATATAGTTGGCTTGGATATACATACCCACCATGGGACCTTCAGGGCCGCTGTGGTAATCGATCCACTCCTGGCTGCCGTCCCGGGAGGTGCGGTGGCCACCGATGAGTGCAATTTGGCCTTGTAACTTGCTCAGTGCGGGCTCGTGGTGGTTGTAGATGTCGCGTGCCGAGACATGGGGGAACTGATAGGGGTCCGGTTCCAGCGGAGCGCTTTTTGGCGACTGGGGAGCACGGGCGGCCAGCGCCCGCTCGTTGCCGTTCATCCAGTTGAGAAAGCGCTCAAGGATACTGGGGTCAATCTCTGTGTCGAAGTGCGAATACTCGGGTATGAAGGTGGCATACACAAACTTGCGTTTCTTGATCTGACCTTGCAAATCAGACACGGTGACTGATTTTCGATAAGTCTTCTTCTCGTAGGCGTCGGCCACCTGCAACGCGAAAGAGGGGCACTCAACCTCTATTAATATTGAAGGGCGGTGCGGATCCTCAACCAGCATGGTCGCGTCCACCATAAGCGGGACTTTTCGCCTGTCTTCAGGCGCTACATCGAATCCGGCCCGCGGATCAGAAACCTGGATCGTCGCGGGCGCACTGGAAATGCGGCTTTGGAGCCAGTTACGGTCGCAACCTGCAATCGCGAAACTGCCTTCCGGTCGGCTGGCGGGCGGTTGCTCAGGGGCAGGAGTATTTGCAGTCAGGCAACATTGCGAGTGCGGGCCCGCGGCCGCTTTGGTCTTAGGATCATCTTCAATATTGGGCAGCGGTTGCATGGCCTTGTAATCAAATCCCATCCCGATCACAACCGGCACATTCTTTTCTCTCGCACGGGCAATGGCGTCGAATAAGGCCTGGTTTTCTGCCTTTCTTTTGTCGTCGTCCCTATCGGGTGCCTCGTGAGTCAAGCTGACATCCAGCGCGATCACGGCTGCTCCGGCGTCCACGGCGCTGTTGACGACGCCTGCCAAGAAGGCCCGGTTGGTCACGTCGTCCTCACTCTCCAGGCCAAGGCACCGGTAGAACGTATCGTTGTCGATCTCCACTCCAACGACGTGCTTGGCGGACAGTGTACCGGTGCTTCGATGTATCAGCCAATTGTACGATTGCAGTTGCAGATCGATAAGATCCGGAAAGTGGTTCTTGATCTCCTCGAAGAAGTAGCTGCACCCGACGACAAGGAGCACGGCCACGATCCGGCCACCCCAGCGCAATCTGCTCAGTCGAGTTTCACGAGCAACGTCCTTGGCAGTCATATTGGTCTGGACCGCAGCAGCGGTTTATTGTCCCATAGTTGCGCCGCCCGCCACCGCCGCACCGATGACGATCTGGTCTCCCTCGTCGCTCTGGGCCATGGCGGGAACCTGAGTTGCATGAAGCGATCGGGCGCGCGCTGACACCTGCTGCTGAACATTAGGAAAAATCTTGCCAACCGGGTCGAGGCCGTGGCTGCGCTTCAGCGCGTCCATCAGGTAGTAGGTGAACAAACCGTGACCGCCGCTCAACGCCTTGTCCGCGATTGCCTCTTCGTCGCCCTGACTGGCGGACAGCACCACGCGGCCCGTCCCCTGCTTCATCAGGTCCAGTGTGTCGTTCGGCATCGCAGAACCGGGCGTCAGCAAACCGTTTCTGCCGCCAGCAGCCCCACCGCTATAGCAGGTGTCCAGGACAATGACCGTGCGCTGTGCCTTCACGCGGCTGGCGACGGCGCTGGCTACCTCCGCCATCCCCAGTCCGGTGGCGAAGAGCAAGTCCTGATCGTCAAGATTCGGGCCAACCTGGGTATCGTAGGTGACGATGTAACTCGCTTTTGCGGTATCCATGTCGCGCGATGAACCGTGAGTGGCGAAATAGACGACCACGAGATCATCAGGCCCGGCCATTCGCGCCAACAAGTTAAGCTTCTCCTTGATGGCGACCGTCGTGGCGCCTTTGTCCTTCAGTGTGATCACGTGGTCCGGTTTGAAGCGCCCGACGCCGGGGTTCTTGAGCAATTCAGCGAACTCCAAGGCGTCGGTGGTGGTGAACGTGATCCCCAGCTTGTCAATCTCGGGCTGCTTAAATGTGCTGATGCCGACGACGAGTGCCCATTTGTCGCGCACGGGGCCGGCGGGCGGAGCGTTTGGCTTGGTCGAGAGCGTGAACGGATCAAGCTTCTGCCGGTATGCCTCGGAGTTGTTGTCCTGCGCCTTGGTTAACGCGTAATCGGCCAGGCGCGCATTGCCCAGCGCGCGTTCCAGTAGCGAGCGGTAGTACCAGGCATCGCCCAGAGTGGGACATGTCGAAATTGCATGCTTGAGCAGCTCGACGCCGTCTTGCATACGGGAAGCGTCGCTGCCCGGATGCACTCGCTCCAGCGTCTGCATGATGAGGTCTTTGCCGACGCCGCACCGCTCCTGGGCCTGCACCGACGCGCCCAGTGCGCCCGCCACCACGAACAGCACAATGAGCCGCCGTGCGATCATTGGGTCGCCGTCTTGCCGCCCTGGCGGGCACGCACCTTCATGGCGGTGAGAATTTTCCCTTTCACTCCATTGCTTGCCAGATTGACCTCGCCATCGACGCTCAAATCGAAGTTCACCACCGGCGCATGACGGATGGTATCAATGATGTTCTCCTCATCGACATTCGCTTTTACCAGCTTAATGACCTGAGCGTTGGTAAGCGGCGGTCCCGAAGGCTTCGCGGTGCTGGAAGATACAAGATTCTTGCTGGTTCCCGTGGAGGCTGTTTTGGTGGAAGTCGTTCCCGAACTTGTTCCACTGTGAGCGCTCTTGGTGGTCGTGCTCTTGGTCGATTTCGAAGCCGTCTCGCCGCTCGATGACTTCGATCCCGAGGTGTTGCTGGCTGAGACCGGCTCTTCTTGCAGCTTCTTGTAGTGCACCAGGGCTGATTCGATGCGATTTTGCGGCGGTATAAAATACTTCTCGCTGGGCTTGTCGTCGGCCGCCTTACCGTAGTTGATGGCGGCGTCCTGAAAGTTCTTTTGGGCGGCCTTCTGGTCTTCCGCCGCGTAGCCCATGGCTTCGTAACCCACACCAATGTTGTACAGGCGATAGGCATCGTCTTCTTTGTTGGGGAACGGTGTCATGGTCTCCAGCTTTTCGACGTAATCGCTCCAGCGGGCATTCTCTGCCAGCTTGTTGTAGTCCCCAAGCTTGCCTTGGGCCAGCAGGAGCTCGACCGTCTCATCGGTTACCACCAGGCGGGAAGCAATCTGCTTGACCACGTCACTCAACAGCTTGTTCTTCAGGTCCGCAGCCGTGGGCGGCGTATCGGCCTCGCTCTTGCCGTGCGCAATGGTGCTGAAGGTGCCGGTTATCTTCCCCGTGATGCCCTTCTTCGTCGAGCCATTCTGGTCAAATGCATCGTCGTACTTGGCGCTGATATTTGCCGAGTCCAGAGTGCGTCCGCTGCGGTCTTTCGCCTGGTAGGACACGGTCAGCAGGCCGGTATAACGCGTGACCGTCACATTCTGCGGCTTCTTGGAGCCAAGCTCGTACTGCTGGCTGGTGGAGGTTTGCGGCGTCGGCTGCGCATACTGGGTCACGGTACAGATGATCAGGTTGTCGGGGCTCTTGTCGTCCTGACTCAGACGGGCGTCATCCTTCATAATCTCGACCTCCAGCATGGTCTTCAAGTCTTGCGGGACGTCTTGCTGGATGCTGCCGTGGGATGTCGCTTCAACCTCGAAGGTCTTGCCCGAAAGGGGGGCGTTTGGTGGCAGTTTGCGATGCAGGGTTATGTTCTTTTTCGCGGTTCCGAAGCCCTGCGCGTGGGCGCTGGCGCAGAACAATGTGACATGAGCGACGCTCATGCAGGCCAGCCAGATTACGAAAAACCTCGAAGTGCGCAGGGGTCCAGACATTTGCCCCCTTCCTTCCTCAACCAAGGTGTAGGGGCCGCGAAGACGAGCGGCGGCTAGAATTTCCGCAACTATACCAAAACTTACCGCGGAAAGTCATGCATATATCCGCGTGGTTTCGGACGATTTCTCATGCCCCGCTCTCAGAGAGATTCGATCTGGAAGACGTGGATGGAACTCCGAGTCTACCGCGAGGTCCAGGTGACTCCGCCGTCGGAGGTGCTGCAGCGTGAGCCGCCGCTTGTAATGACGGTTCCCCGTCGCGGATCGTTGAACTGGATGGAAACGATCGTGCCGGTTTCGGCCCCGGAACCAGTGACCAGCGGAACCTGGCTCCAGTGCTGTCCCCCGTCGCTGGAGTGAAACAGCGCGCCGCCGCTGCCTCCGGTCCACACGTCACTTCCAACCACAGACACGACATGGAAAGTCGTCGCCTGATCGGTGAGCACGCGCGTCCAGTCATCCGCAGCCACCCGACGTTCCAGGTGACCATCGACGCTAATGCGCCACTGCCCGCGCGCGGCGTTAACTGCCCACATCGACATCGACGACTTCGCCAGAGCCGCACTCTGACGCAATTGCAAGGCGTTCGCCTGATTCTCCGCAGACGCGGTTTGCGGGCCAGGCACCGGTGCAGCGACGGTTCCTCCCGCAACACTAGCCGGCGCTTGGGCGCTCTCGTCCGCGACAGTGGCCGCCACTCCCGGCCCCGATTGATATTTTCCAACGTTCTTTCGCGCTAGGGCGTCGGCCACAACAACGCCGGGAATTCCTGGCGCAGAGGTCTTTGCTCTTGCGGTTTTCCCTAGCGTCTCAGATGCAGAGGGCATCGCCGAAGGAGTCGGTTGCGCAACGGCTGGCCGCTGACTATTGCTGGCGACGCTCGAAACAGGCTGACGCGCCAGATGTACAGAACCGAAACGCTGCCTTACCAGAACGCCGCAGACGAGCAATGCCACCACCGCCGCGGCCGTCCAGGACAGCCCGAGCGCCCATCGGCGCCGTGGATAGTTAGCCGAAGCAGCAGGCTGTTGTCGCACGTTCCCGTAAACCGGAGTTGGTACCAGCCGCGGCGCGGCCGCCGCCGCCACCAATTCCTTTTCGTCGACTATCACATCTTCGGCTGCACTGCTGGCCAGGAAGACGACTTCCCGGCAATCCGCGCACAGCGCCAAGTGACTGGTGACAAGGTCCCGCTCCTCGCCCCGCAGCGTGCGCTCCATAAATGAGGTCAGCACGTCGGGCGAAGGATGGACTTCATCGCCTGTTTGTCGGGCGAGCGCATTTCGTGCCGGCTTAGGAAGTTCCTGGTTCATCCGCACTCGTCCTTCTCTTTGTAGAACGCGCCTTCCGGCGTTTCTTGCCGTAAAGTCTCCTTCACCTTGACGCGCAAGTCGCGCACGTCCACATCCTGCATGGCTTCGTCCGCCTGGCGTGGCGACATGCCTGACTGAATCATCCGCTTGCGAATACGCTTGCGCAAACCCGAGGTCGTCCGCTCCAGCTTGCGGCTGATGGTGGACTCGTGCACACCCATCAGCTTGGCAATCTCAGCCAGCGTTCGCCGGTCCAGGTAGTAAGCCGACAGCAGGAAGCGATCCTCCGGCTCCAGTGCGGCCAGTTCTGCCGCGGCCGCTTCCTCGACGCGAGGGTCGGCCACGCTGACATCCGCTTCCCTGGCCTCGAACTGGCGGCCGTCATCAAGCGCCTCATCCAGACTGGTCTCCGGCCTGGAGCTGCGGTAGCGGTTGATGTACTCCTGCGCCAGCACTGTCCGCAGCCAGCCTTGCAGCGAGCCGCGTCCCTGGTAGTAACGAAGTTTGGAGCTCCGCTCCTGCCCCTTGGCGTCCACGCCATAGATCTCGGCGTAAAGTGAATCTGCCAGCTCGCGGGCAGCGCATTCTTCTCGCGCCATCTTGTATGCCGATTCGTAGAGCGTACCCCGGTACCGCAAGAGAAAAATCTCCCAGGCGGATTCGTGTCCATTCATGCAAGCCCGCGCCAGAACCAGGTCCTCCAGATGCAGGGACTCAAGAAAGGTCCGCAGGTCGACTGCTGTAGCCGTGGGGTTGCACTGGGCACCCACCTCACCAAGCATTCCCGCGAGCGCCGCCTCATCGATGCCGAACTTTCTCGCTCCGCTGGCCTCGTACTGCTGGGCGCAAAACTCCCCCAAGGCGGCGGAAATCTGCGCGTCGAGCGGGCCGGCGGCGGAGGTGGAAGCCATGTCAGCGAATCCTATCAATTCGTGTGCAAGAAAGACATCGTCTTGCGTTCTTCTCCTATAGACGCCCATTGCCTCTCCGCGTCACCGAACGCAAATCGCGCTCGGCGACGACCCCGAGGCGTGCGTCTCCGGAGGTGAATCATGAATTACAGCATGCTGGCACAGTTCGCTTTTGTGTTCTTAGCTGCCACATTCGTCAGCGCAGGAACTCCTACTCACGAGTACCACGTCCTACCGCCGGTAACCAAAGGGAACCTCAGCGTCTTCCCCATCGTGGGAGGCGTGGAGGGCAATACCGCAGATCTTCTGACGCTCGATGACGGCGTGCGATCGGGCTTGGTCGTGGTCGCTGAAGCCGGTTCGTTGCGGGGGCTGGTTCGTCCCGGCACAGACATACCGCGAGCTTCAGGTGCCGAAGTCAATCGTCTGGTGCTGGTCAACAACTCCGACCGCCCATTGCTGCTGCTCGCCGGGGAGGTGGTGACGGGCGGCAAGCAGGACCGCGTGATTGGTGTTGACCGCATCGTTCCGCCCAAGTCCGGTCCCATCGATCTGTCGGTCTTCTGCGTCGAACATGGCCGCTGGGTGGCCTCGTCCGAGCACTTCGGCAGCATGAAGTCGCAAATGGTGCAGCCCAGCGTGCGTATGCCGGCCATGGCAACGCGCAGTCAACAAAGTGTCTGGGACACGGTGGCTTCGGCGCTTGGCGGCATGGCCATGGCAGCGCCGCAGGCGAGTCCGTCGCTACAAGCAACCAGCTCCTATGCGAAGGCCATGCAGAATCCCGAGGTGGAGAAGAAGGTTGCCTCCATCGCTGACGACTACGATGGACTGTTGCGCGAACTGCGCAAGGTGGGCGCCAAGGGCGTGGTCGTGGCCATCGGTGGCCGCATTACCTGGGCCGACACCTTCGCCAGCACCGATTTGCTGGAGAAGTATTGGCAGAAGCTCATCCGCTCCTACGCCGCCGACTCGCTGACCATTGTCAGCGTCAACCGACCCGCCGACCAGAAGTCGGCGCAGTTGTTCCTCGACCAGTTGCAGGGGACCCGGGAGGTCACCGAGACCGAGCCCGGACTCTTTCGCCGCACTGAGATTTCAGGAGATGGCTACAAGGTATTCTCACTGACCTCGCTGGTGCCGAAGCACGAATACACCGTCCACCTGGCAAAGATGGCGTGCAGCGACTCCGATTGGCGAGGGGTGCATCCGGAGCGGATGGTGCGATAAACGGACGTGACGTCGGGAAGCAGAAAGACCCAAGGAACCCAAACCCGGGAGTGGACAAGCGTAACTGATTGTAAAATATGGTGGCCAGGGACTGGAATCGAACCGCCGACGCCAGCCTTTTCAGAACTCACCTTTTGAGCACTTACAACGATTTACAAGCGGCCGAGGTCTGCCTTAGTACTTCTAAACCCTTGTAAAACCGACAAACCACAGGTTTGAATCACAGGTGAGAAATGCAATGCTCCTTCCAGAGAAACCGGTCACGGCCAGATCCTCCCGTTAGAATATTAGAACTGCTGCCAAGATTTCCTTGGTGGATTGCCGGTAGAACCCACCCGCTCTGCCGCTCAGATGCCGGGAGAGGCACTCTTACCCCGTAAACGTTGCCTGGCATTGGACACCCAGCAAATCCCAAAGTCAATGCTGCTTCACCGCATTCCCGATGATACTCGAGTGTCGCCGTGCCGAAGCGAACCTCGAACGCATCTTTCCCATGGTGGTCGGTGACGCCCGATGGCAGGCAGGGTTTGCCCGCTTGCGGAAGCTCTGTCAGATCAGCCATTGATTCACCCCTTTACCCGTTAACGACGATGTAAAACGAGCCTTCACATGCAGCGCAGCGAGCGATCAGCAGTTTGCAAAAAGCTGAATTCCAACAACCCAACATTGTGCCCTCAACCACGACCGGAGGGCTGATTTCGGTAGTTTAGTCTGGCCCACCTGTGGCAGTTAAGTTTGGCCCACCTTCACAGTAGCGGGATACGCTGCGTGGTATGGAGCGACGCAAGCGTAGCTGGCTGACCAGGAGGCAGAAGGTGGAACTGTTCGAGCAGATACGTCGTGAGTATGAGTTTGGCATAGGGACGATTTCCGGGGTCTCGCGGAAGTTGCAGGTACACCGGCGGCTGGTGCGGGAGGCGCTGAGCAGCGCAGTGCCGGCCGAGCGCAAGCCGCAAGAGCGGCAGCTGCGAAAGCTGGCAGCGGCGTCGGCATTCATCGATCGCATTCTGATCGCGGACCGGCAAGCGCCGCCGAAGCAGCGGCACACGGCGCGGCGCATCTGGCAACAGCTGTGCGCGGAGCTGCCCGGCTTCAGGTCTTCGCCTGCGGTAGCCAACGGCGTGGTGTACTTCGGGTCCGGTGACGGTAACCTGTATGCCCTGGACGCCAGTGCTAAGCGAATCCTGGCGGACTTAAATCAGGCCTCAGTAATCAAAAGCGGTCAACGGCTCACTTCAACACCGACATAGAAGGTGCCCCGGAACTTAGAACTTCTATTCTGTCATGCCCTGGTTAGGCAACCTAATTTGTAATGGTCTGACTAGTCTACGTACATGTAGAAGTGCCGCTCGTAGCTATGGAGACTCTTATCGCGTCGAGAATATCCCACGATGGTGACCTCCTGCATTCCAGGATGAAGAACCATCGAGGGCAGGAATACCAAGTACATTACATTCTCCAACTTTTGCTTTTCATAGAAGCCCCAGATTGGAAGCGTGTGGCCCTTTACGACTTGATCTGAGGTGATAGCGAACATCTCATCCATAGGCCTGAACTCAGCCTGGCTTCGCAAGATAGCCCATCCCTCCAGCAAGGCTCCGTCGCGAACCGGGACGTGTACCAGATCTGCGGCCGTTCCAGATTGGCCAACAGAAGCCCCATTCACCGTTATAACTTCTCCGGTTAAAAAGACCGAACTCTCTTCGGGAGACGCGCCTCGGAACCGGTTTCGCCAATCGTTTAGCCCTACCGCCTCGCCATCAAGGAACTCCGGGTCATGAGACTCCCGATCATTCGATTTTTTTGTCAGCAGCATTGTCCAAGGTGGGGGGTTGACGGGGATTTTTAGCTGAGCGCCCACAGGAAGTGCATTGAACACGTGCGCGTACATGTCGAAGTACATGCCGGGCGCCCGCACGATGTGCCAATGGACAGCGCAGGAAATGAGTATGAACACCATCAGGGCCGCACCGGCAGCCCTCGTCCACTTAGCAATCCGCTGCGTCGCGATCCACAACACTGCCACGACAATCATCACCCTCGGGATGAACCAATAGCGCTCCCCAACCCCAGGCATCATCATCGTCGGCCATTGCTCCGCTCCACCACTCGCCACCACGGGAGACACCAGCGAAGCGGCAAGCATGATTGCCGTGAAGAGGAGTGCACATCGCATCTCCAGGCTGCCATGGCGGAAGATCCACGCGGTCACGGCGAGCGCTGCAATCACAAAGCAGCAACTGAATATCGAGGAGGCGAGAGAAAAATGCAGGAGTCTCGCGACCTTCATGGATGCCGGCAGGTCCGGGACAAAGCCACGGATCACCACCAGCTTGCAAAACAGAGGAAAGCTCGCGCCCAGGTTGCCGAGATTGGGTCTACCTACGATCAACAATGAGACTGTTTGTGCCAATGCCCCCACACCAAGAATCGCGAACTGGGTTATTGTTCGCGAGCTGCGCCGATAGAATGCGACGATAAACGCAATCGGCAGCAACAGGACGCAGTACGGTCCCGTCAATGCTCCAATACTGAGCGCGATCCTGTCGAACCAGGTTCCAGGACGGCCTCGCGGCGGGGAAGCAATCAGGATCAGGAAGCTCAGCAGGGCAATCTGCCATTGTGAGTTGGGCAGATTGCCCCAGACCTCGTGCACGCTAGGAATTCCAAAGCAGAGAAACGCCAGGAGAAGCCGCACTCGAAAAGGACCCAAGTTCTGCATCCGGTAAGTGCAGATGTAGATGGCGGGAAGACATTGCACGGCCAGCGCAGCCAGGTTGAAGAACAGCGGTGCCAAAGACAGCGGTAGCAGCAGAGATAGTCCGGCGATCAGGCGCGGAAAGAGGTGCACGTAGCCCGAGTGGGGAGTTAAAACGGAGTGCAGAAAACCAACCTCGTGCGCTTGCTGGTAGAAAACCGTCCCGTCCTCAGCCCAAAACTGGGGCTTCAGCAGCACCTCGGGTGATCGCGAAAAGTGCGCGACAAAGATAGCAAAGCCAAGGAGTACAAAAACCCCGGCGCGGTTCCTGGTCGCTGACGATTGAGGGAGAAGACCTGGCGACGCCACGTGACTCGGCACCCTGGTTACTACGAAATCCTTGTCACCTTCCGGCGTTCAAATGCATTCCCGAAAAGCATTGCCGTTCTCTCTCGCCACGGTGATGAGTAGGTGTGCGGGAGAAGCCCCGCTCGGCAGAAGTCCTCGAGATCCTGAACAGAATAGGTAATATATCACCCGTGACCGGCAACTGGAAGTTGTGCAGGTTGCAGTGGCTCAGGACTTTAAGTATGGGGATGCGCGACCGCCGGCAATGTTGGGAGTCGGCGATTGCCGCTAAGTCACTCACTTTCAATCGCGCTACTACGGCCTGAGTTCGGGGTAAATCGCCAGACCTGCCTAGAACAGATGGCACCATTGAAGTCGTCTAGGACTTCGGTTCGGTGCGCGTTTTGAAAGTCTCAGAGCCGCAATTCTTGCAGGTAAATTTGATGGTCATAGAAGCGTTGGTATTTCGTCGGCTGTGTACAATCGGCTAGACGAAATGAGCCGCGCCAAAACTCCTTCGAAAACAAGCTCCCAATTCCGTAAGAGGCCGACCCCCAAGAGACATTCGAGGGCGGAACCATTCCTCACCGGCAAGAAGCTAATTACCGTTCTCTGCGTCCTGATCGCGGCCGCGACGATCGCGCTCTACAGCCCAGTTATTGGGCACTCATTTGTCGTTCTGGACGATCATGATTACGTCGTCGCGAATTCCCACATTCATGGCGGCTTGTCCTGGAACACTGTCAAGTGGGCGTTCGTATCCACAGAGGCGGCGAACTGGCATCCGCTGACCTGGCTCTCCCACGCTCTCGACTATCAACTCTTTGCCTTGAATCCGGCCGGCCATCATCTGGACAGCGTGCTGATTCACGCTCTGAATGCGGTGCTGCTATTTCTGCTGCTGGTAGCGGGCACAAAGCGCGTGGGACCGAGCCTGCTGGTAGCGGCCCTGTTCGCCGTGCATCCTCTCAATGTTGAATCGGTGGCATGGGTAGCAGAACGAAAGAATGTTCTGAGCACGTTGTTCTTTTTGTTGGCGATCGGTGCTTACGCCTGGTACGCCCAAAAGCCGGATTGGCGGCGATATCTGCTGGTGGCGACGATGTTCGCCGCGGGACTAATGGCAAAGCCGATGGTCATCACGCTGCCCTTTGTCTTATTGCTGCTGGACTATTGGCCGCTGGAGAGAACGCCGCTGAATGGAACGCTGACGGATCGAGGTGGGAACGGTTCGGCCACCTCTGGCGTGCCGCGGATGGCAGTTTCGAGGTTGGTGCTGGAGAAAGTCCCGTTACTTTTTCTCTCGGCCGCAAGTGCATGGATCACCCTAAAGGCGCAGCGAGTCGCAGAGCGTACCTTCCAGGAACTTCCGCTCGGCGTGCGAATCGAGAATGCTGTGGTGGCCTACGGGTCATATCTGTGGAAAGCGCTCTGGCCGTCGCGGCTTGCGTTCTATCCCCATTCTGTAACCGCCCTGCCGGCATGGCAATGGATTCTATCCACGCTAGTGTTGGTGAGCGTCACCGCGCTGGTGGTTAGCTTTCGCCGCAAGCGCTACCTGCCGGTTGGCTGGTTCTGGTTTCTGGGTACGTTAGTTCCGGTAATCGGTCTGGTGCAGGTGGGAGAGTACGCCATGGCCGATCGCTATGCCTACGTTCCGCTAATCGGAATCTTCGTTGGGATTGTCTGGAGTCTTGCCGATTGGGCAGTGGCAAAAAAGGTCCGAACTGTTTGGCTGGCAATTCCGGCAGTGTGCGTGTTGGCAGCGCTGGCCGGCGTAACTTATCGCCAGATGAGCTATTGGGAGAGCGATTACCAACTGTGGTCGCACACGCTGGAGCGCGCGGAAAGTCCGCTGGCGCATAACGCCCTGGGGATTGCGCTGATGCACCCCGACTCGGAGTTGACTCGGTACGACCTGGAGAACCTGGGTACAGAGCAGAACCGGATGGACGAAGCCCGCCGGCATTTTGAGCGCGCATTGGAACTGCGCCAACAACTGGCGCAGCAAAACCCACGCGCATATATGCCGGACATGGCCAGGACCTTGAACAACCTGGGGAACCTTGATCGACTCCAGAATCGGACGGACGAAGCCCGCCAGCACAATGAGGGCGCGCTAGAAATCTACCGGCAGCTTGCGGAGCAGAATCCGGACGTATATCTGCAGTACCTGGCGGCGACTCTGAACAACCTGGGGTCCGTGGATCGAGTGCAGAACCGGATGGACGAGGCGCGCCAGCACTATGAGGAGGCATTGAAGATCGACCGGCAACTGGCGGAGCAGGACCCCGCGAAATACTTGCCCAACATTGCCATGACGCTGAATGAGTTTGGGTTCCTGGATGCAACCCAGAATCGAATGGATGAGGCCCGCCAGCACTATGGGGAGGCATTGAAGATTGACCGGCAACTGGCGGAGCAGAGTCCCGCCGCGTACTTGCCCGACCTGGCGATGACGCTGACGGACTTCGGGCGTCTGGATGCAATCCAGAACCGGATGGACGAGGCGCGCCAGCACTACGAGGAGGCGTTGAAGATTGACCGGCAACTGGTGCAGCAGGATCCTGCGGTGTACCTGCCGGACCTGGCCATGACACTAAGCAATTTGGCGAGAGTGGATAGATTCCAGAACCGGATGGACGAGGCGCGGCAGCACTATGAGGACGCCGTGAAGATTGACCGGCAACTGGCGCAGCAGAATCCGGACGCCTACCTGCCATACTTGGCGATGGCTCTTACCGAATTGGCGCTCGTGGAAAGCAGCCAGAATCGGATCGAAGAATCCCGCGCTCATTATCAGGAGGCCTTGAGCCTGCTCCAGAAGCTGTCCCAAACTGATGCGAGATATGCGGGCGACGTAGCTCGGGTGGAAGCGAGCCTCCAGGAGCTAAACCAGAGGAACAACTCCCGGTAGGGCAGACGGAACGAGCCCATGGTTTATAGTGTGGGCGGTTGCAAGCTGAGACGAAAATTCCATCTGTCATCAGTACTGTATGAGTGTGCAAACCATCAACGACGTAGTCTCCGCGTTGGATGCGATTGTTCAGCAGGCCTATGACAACGCAAGCCGCCTCGGCTACTTTGCAGCACTCTACCGGCGTGTGACCTGCGCGGTGCGTCAGGGTATTGCCAGCGGCAGCTTCCAGAATGGTCCCTTGATGGAGCAGCTCGATGTGGTTTTCGCGTCGCGATACCTCGATGCGCTCGCGACTTTTCAGGCCGGCGGAACAGCGACTCGAAGCTGGATGCTTGCTTTCCAGGGCTGCAATGACGCCGACCTGCTCATTCTGCAGCAGCTGTTAGCGGGCATGAACGCGCACATTAACCTCGATCTTGGCATTGCCGCTGCGCAGGTTAGTCCCGGGGAACAGTTGCTCCAACTCAAATCGGACTTTGACCAGATAAACTTCGTACTGGCAAGTCTAGTGGGCACAGTGGCATCAGAGATCGCAGCGGTTTCTCCGCTGATCGGCGATCTGGAAAAGATTGGCTTGCGCAGCGAGACGTCCCTGGTCAACTTCGACATGACTAAGGCGCGTGACGCAGCCTGGTTCACCGCCGAGTGTTTAGCCCACGAACCGTCGTTTCTGCACGACGTCACGATTAGCGGGATTGATCTCACGGTTTCGATTGAGGGCCGCTCGATTCTATATCCGCCTATCGGCGGTGAGGGCCTGCAGATTATTCAGCAGGCTGAAAGCAAGGATGTCCGCCTGGTGATTGAGACCTTGTCGCAGGGCAGCTCAGCCACTGCCGCGGCTTCATCCCTGAGTTAGAAAGATCTCGCAAGGCACAGGCAGGACCTGGGTTGAATTGAGAGGAGAAAAATATGCTTCACTCGCGACGCGAATTCCTTGCAGCAGCGGCAGGAACAGCAGCCATAGGGATCGTGCCACCGACACCGCCAGCGATGACTGGAGGAAAAGGCGCGCCGTCTCAGCAAGCGATTCTGTCGCTGTTCAAGTCGTTACCCGGAGATGTGGCCATTAAGATTTACGCGCCCGCGACGGACAGTAAGCCAGAGTTTCTGGTGGAGTCCAACGCTTCGAAAGTGATGTTTGTGGGCAGCGCTTTCAAGTCGTTTGTCCTTTGCGAGGCGTTGCGTCAGGCCGACTCGCCCACTGTGGCCCAGACCATTGCAGCGCAACAACTCGCGCTCGATGCCAGCGTGTGGTCGCTGGATAGCGCGACCTTTAATCCTCCCAACTTGATCGGCAAGGTCTCTTTGCGTACGGCGCTGGAAGCCATGATCCTGCATAGCGATAACACGGCGACCGATATGTGCCTGAAGCACGTTGGTCCGGAAAAGGTGCGCGAACTCATTGCCTCAATGGGATTGAAGAGCACCATGATTCCTGACAGTACGCGCGTGTTTTTTGGCTATCTGCTGGGGGCAAAGGATTACAAGAATTTCACTTGGGCAGCACTGGGAGCGGCTGCCAACCAGTCCATGGTCAACAAACCCTTAAACGATGTCGTGTGCATGTCGTCTTCGGCTGACGACTTTGTGTCCTACTATTCGCGAGCGTTGCAGGGCCAATTTTTCCAGAACCAACAAACTCTAAATCAGTTTCGACAAGTCCTGTCGATGGGCGACGCCATCTGGCGTATGCCAATGCCGCTGGGCGTAAGCGCTTTTGTGAAAGGCGGAAGCATTGACGTGCCTGGCTTTCATGCCGTGTGTGTTCCAGGGGGAATGCTCTTCGACGACAGCTGGGTTTATTCTTGTCTGACGATCAATTGGACGGCGGCATCTGAGACCGATCCAAGTACGGTGCAGGCTTTTGCTGCAGCCGCCAGCCGCGCGCTCGCCATGGTGAAAGAAGCGCTGTCCGCCTAGACATGCATCGGAGAGGCGGATCGTAAAGCCGCTCGACCGGGCCATGAGGCAATAGGGACTGGATCGTCAGCCAACAGGAGGAGTAATGCAGAGCCCCAACCTGTCAGTTGGCGCAAAATCGCCGTAACCGGGGAACGTCGAAGTGCCACAATATTCCTGCAATTGAAATCCAACAATCACAGGAACGCGGCCCGGTTGGTGCTTCATCGGCTGTGTACAATCGGCTAGACGAAATGAGCCGCGCCAAGACTCTCGCGAAAACAAGCTCCCAAATCCCTAAGAGGCCGAGCCCCAAGAAACGTTTGAGGGCGGAGCCGTTGCTCTCGGGCAAGAGCTTGATTGCGGTTATCTGCGTTCTGGTCGCGGCCGCGTCGATCGCGCTCTACAGCCCAGTCGCCACGCACTCTTTTGTCGTCTGGGACGATCATGATTACGTCGTCGCAAATTCCCACATTCATGCTGGCTTGTCGTGGAACACGATCAAGTGGGCCTTCGCATCTACGGAGGCGTCGAACTGGCATCCGCTGACGTGGCTCTCCCATGCTCTCGACTACCAACTCTTTGCCTTAAATCCGGCCGGCCATCATTTGGACAGCGTGTTGATTCACGCTCTGAATGCGGTGCTGCTATTTCTGTTGCTGGTATGGAGCACAAAGCGGGTCGGACCGAGTCTGGTGGTAGCGGCTCTGTTCGCCGTGCATCCGCTGAATGTTGAGTCGGTGGCATGGGTGGCAGAGCGAAAGAGTGTTCTGAGCACGTTGTTCTTCCTGTTAGCGATCGGTGCTTATGGCTGGTACGCCTGGAAGCCTGGTTGGCGGCGATATCTGCTGGTGGCGATGCTGTTTGCCGCGGGACTGATGGCCAAGCCGATGGTCATCACGCTGCCGTTCGTCTTATTGCTGCTGGACTACTGGCCGCTCGGGAGAACGCCGCTGAATGCAACGCCGATAGATCGAACCGGTGCAGGCTCGGCTATCTCGAATGGCGTGCCGCGGATGGCATTTTCGAGGTTGCTGCTGGAAAAAGCCCCGTTACTTCTTCTGTCGGCGGCAAGTGCGTGGATCACGGTAAAGGCGCAGCGAGCCGGACAGAGTGTTCGCAGCTTTCATCAGTTCCCACTCGGTTTGCGAATTGAGAATGCGGTTGTGGCCTATGGGCAATATCTGTGGAAAACGCTCTGGCCGGCGCGGCTTGCTGCTCTCTATCCCCACTCCCCAAGCACGCTGCCGCTGTGGCAGGTCGTGCTATCCGCGGTTGTTTTGGTCTGGGTCACGGTGCTGGTAATAGTCTTTCGCCGCAAGGGCTACTTGCCGGTTGGCTGGTTCTGGTTTCTGGGTACTTTGGTTCCGGTCATCGGTCTGGTGCAGGTAGGAGGGGCCGCAATGGCGGATCGTTATGCCTACGTTCCGCTGGTCGGGATCTTTGTGATGATTTCCTGGAGCCTCGACGACCTGGCGGACGCGAAAGCAGTCAGCACAGTTTGGAGGGTATTCTCGGCATTGTGCGTATTGATCGCGCTGGGCTTCCTCACCTTGCGCCAGTTGAATTACTGGGAGAACGAGTACACGCTGTGGGCGCACACAGTGGCGGTTACGGAGCAGAACCCGTATGCACAGGCCGTCCTGGGAGATGCGCTGATGAACCCCGACTTGACCCCGGCGGTGAGTAATCTGGAGGGCTTGGACACAGAACAGAAGCGAATGGATGAAGCCCGCCTTCACTATGAGGAGGCGTTGACGTCTTACCGGCAACTTTCGCAGCAAAACCCAGCCGCCTACCTGCCGGACATGGCGACGACTCTGAACGAGATCGGGAACCTGGACAGACGCGAGAACCGGACAGACGAAGCCCGCCAGAACTACGAGGAGGCAATGCAGTACTACCACCAGTTGGCGCAGCAGAATCCGGACCCGCACTTGGTGAACATGGCCACGACATTGAGCAATTTGGCGGCTGTGGATCGACGCGAGAACCGTTTGGACGACGCGAGCCAGAACTATGAGGAGGCCCTGAAAATCCGCCGTCAAATGGCGCAGCAAGACCCGGACAAGTATCTGCCGAGTGTGGTCGATACACTAATCAACCTGGGATTTGTGGAACGGTCCCAGAAGCAAACGGACGAGGCCTTTCAGCGCTTCGAAGAGGCTTTGACAATCGGCCGGCAGCTGGTGCAGCAAGAGCCGGACAAGTACCTGCCGGCTTTGGCCAACAGACTGATCAACCTGGGGAACTTTGATACCGAGCAAAACCGTATGGACGAAGGCCGCCAGCACTATGAAGAGGCCTTGACGATTTACCGGCGACTGGCACAGCAGAACCCAACCGCATACTTGCCAAATGTGGCCGCGACATTGAACAACCTGGGGCTATTGGAGAGAGATCAGAAGCAAAATGCGGAAGCGTATGCGCACTTCGAGGAGGCTTTGAAGGTCTACCGTCAAGTGGCACAGCAGAATCCAGTCGCGTACCTGCCTGACACGGCCATGGTATTAAACAACCTGGGGAAACTGGACGGAGCCCAGAACCGGCTGGACGATGCAAACCAGAACTTCGAGAGCGCTCTGAAGATTTACCGGCAACTGACGCAGCAAGATCCAGATAGGTATCTGCCGGGCCTGGCGATGACGCTCAACGATGTGGCGTTCGTCGAGGCCAGTCAGAATCGGATGGGGGAATCGCGCGCCCACTACGAAGAGGCCCTGAGCATCCTCAGCAAGCTGTCGCAAAGCGATAAGCGATATGCCGGCGACATGGCTCGAGTGGAAGCGAGCCTCCAACACTTAAACAAGGGGAACCGCTTCCGATAAAACAAACAAAAAGAGCCAAGAGAAAAACCGCCTCGAGTTAGCGGCCATGAACCTGGTCCCGTTGTTGCTTCGCCGGCTGACGGCGCCGGAGATCGACAGAATTGCACCCGTCAAGAGGCTCTCCCACGGCGTCCAACCCATCAGGCGTCCTATTGATTTCCGAGCTAGCCGGCGAAAGTTGAATTCCAGGCCAATCGGCTGCGATCCACCCGGGCCTCGAAGTCAAACCGGAGTTCATTGCGCCGCGGGTCCTTTAGAAATAGTGTCACGGCCAAAGGGTGCTCTTCCTGGCAGGACGTGCACAAGAAAATACAGGACAAGAAAGATCCAGCCCGCAAGGCCAAATAAATAAGCGACGGGCATTCGCAGAAAGGATGCCGAAGACGAGGCCACAACTGTTGAACGAGTCAGGATGGAACTATAGTGGTTGCCGCTAAACGCCGATTGGCGGCAGTCGTCATAGCCTCAACGTGCCACTTTGCATGACTCTTATAGCACTTCCCTAGTCGCGCTTTTTTACCTGAAAAGGCTATAGATTTCGTGCAAGGATCGTACTACGCTTATGCCGCATAATCGCATCAAGGGCATCATTTGCTTTCGTCGCCGGGCCGTAGTTTTAATTGTTGGACTTTTTCTAGCTCCGTGTAAGTAGTAACTCCGCGCGATTGAGTGCCGGATTCGTCAACTTCCAGAATCGGTCGGCTGCTGCCGTTCTGTCCTGGACAACGTTGACGAATCTACGGACTCCGAACCATCGCGCACGCGGAGGTGCCACTGTGACGAAGTTGTTTGCAATACGGCGATTCAGGCAATTTGGTAAAGCGGATGAGGGACAAGCTCCGGTGCTGATCGCCTTGGCGCTGGTTGTCCTGATGCCGATAGCCGGACTGGGTCTCGACGTTGCTTTCCTGCGCTACCAAAAGCAGCAGATGCAGAAGGCGGCAGACGCCGGCGCTAACGCCGGTGCCTCGGAGTTGGTGTACGGAGCACCCGCGCTAGCTGTTGTCGCCCCTCGCAACGATACCGCTGCAGATGGGTTTGCCGACGACAACAGTGGAACAACAGTCACGGCCAACAACCCTCCTCAGAGCGGCCCGTTTATCCATAACACCGAATGTGTGGAAGTGATTATTGCCCAGGCGCATCCAAACATCACCGTGAGCCAAGCGGCTAGCGGAGTCGTTGGCGGCGCATACGAAGAAGGAAGCGGCAACATCAGTCCACTGAAGAGAATGCTGTATGGCGCCTTTTGATTTTTTTAAGCATAGGACTGCTGTGAGGAGTGAGAGTGCACGTCTTTAGCCGAAATGAAGAGGGACAGGTTGTGGTGCTAGTAGCCATATCCATGGTTGTTCTAGTCCTGATGGCTGGAATAGGTATTGACGTTGGCTACTTGCATTATAAGAAACAGCAGATGCAAAAAGCTGCCGATGCGGGTGCTCTTGCTGCGGCTACAGTTCTCCTTAATTATGGTAACTGTAACAACTGTACTGCGGTTGCTACAGATGATGTTGTCGCCAATGGGTTCACAGGTAGCACAATAACAGTGACTTGGCCTTCGCAAGACCTAAACTACAGCGGTTCAAACTACGTTCAAGTAGAAGTGCAGCAACAGCAGCCATTCTTTTTTATGAATGTGGGCGGTTTTCATCCTCTAACTGTTGGTGCGCGAGCCATAGGTTCAACTGTAGGCACTGCTTCTGGCTGTGTTTATGCTTTGGATACTAATGCAGGAGACATAGGTTTTTCTGTTTCTTTAGGTGGAAACTTTTCTTCTACTTGTGGTATCTATGCCGATGCCAACGTCATCAGCAATGGAACAGTTGATGCTACAACCATTGGCGTAGTTGGTACTTATTCTGGTTCTGGGTTTACCCCAGAGCCAACCACAGGTATCCCTGAATTTCCCGATCCTTTAGCTGGAGTACCTCAGCCAACAGCCGGAGGTTGCACCCAAACTGGAATTCTTACTATTACAACCTCGCAAACGTTACAGCCGGGTACCTATTGTGGCGGAATTGTTATTGCCCCCCCATCAGGTAGCAACATCTTAGTTATTTTCGAACCAGGTACAACAGGAATCTATTCTTTGCTGGGTGGTCTAACGGTAACTGGAAATGGTCATGCCACGTTAGTTGGTAGCGGTATAACGTTTTTCAACACAGGTAATGTCGCTTATCCTTATGGCCCCATTAATTTGGGTGGTTATCCAGGTTTTGGTTATACCAATCCAGTTTTATCATCACCCACTAGCGGCTCGTTAGCTGGTATTTTGATTTTTCAAGATCGTAATATAGCACTAGGGTCATCTGCTAGTACAGTCAATACGTCTAATGGTGAGGGGTATATTGGAGCTATTTACTTTCCTAGCACAGCACTTAATTATAGAGGAACGGTGGGTAGTGGTATAGGAGGCGGTTCAACAGCTATCCTGAGCACAACCCTTCTAGTAGCGTGGCAAATTGACATCGTAGGCGCAGTGTCTTTCGATAATAACTACATTCCTGCTTTTGGAGGCTCCCCGATTCATAGCCCAACGGTGGTGCAATAACATGAAACAATCTGAAGGCCAAAGCTTAGTAGAATTCGCTTTACTACTGCCCATAGTGATGCTTCTCATGTTGGGTATACTAGAAGTAGGGCGAGCCATCGCCATTACAATTAAAGTAACAAATGGGGCTACGGCGGGTGCTGTATTTGCTTCTCAAAATCCGACCACGGCTGAAAACATAGCAGGTATTCAACGTACAGTACTCTGCGATATTAATAATGCAACATTTTCAGGCGTAAATGGTTTTTTGTTTCCAAACTGTAACTATACTAGTGACCAAGTAACTATTACTTCATCTTACGGGTGCGTTTGCGATCAAGGAGGAGCAACTTCCTGTACCAACCCTATATCTGGTGTTGGAAATTGCTCCACTGTTTCTTGTCCAGGCGGGCAGATTGCGGAGTGCGTACAGGTTACAACACAAGAAACATTTGCGCCTTTATTTTCTTATCCGGGCCTTCCAAATTCTTATCAGGCTAATGGAAATGCTGTTATGAGAGTACGAAAGTAATGAGAAAAATTAAAGAAGCGGGCACTGCTCTCGTGGAGTTTGCACTTGCAATAGTGTTGGTGTTGACTCTAATATTTGGGGTCATTGATTTCGGACGAGCGATTTTTGCTTATGTGTGGGTAGCAAAGACGGCTAGAATGGGTGCCCGTTATGCTATGGTAACTGGGGTCGATTGTGTGTATCAAAACGGTTCATCCTGTCAAATGAATAACGCCCAATTAAGTAGTTATTTACAAACTAAAGCACAAGGGATAAATTGGAGCAATGTTGTTATACAGGCTGGTTGCGTAAGCGCAAACGCACCAAGTCAGTTACCTTGTGCTACAGGAGTTGAAGCGGTGGTGCAAGTGCAGTATCAGTTTGGTTTTATCTGTCCTTTCCTTCCACAGGGAACTTGGCTAATGACTAGTACATCGGCCAGGACGGTACTGTAACGGCTGCAGTGAGAGCTTCAACGGCAAGCTGCGAGATGAATGCCTGAATGGCAAGATCGTCTAGTCCCTAAAGTTGGCTTTGGTGGTGATCGAGCAGGGGCGAAGGCATTGTGAAAGGCGAGCGCGGTTTGTCGAGAGCCAAAGACGGGCCGAGAAAAAACAGCCTTTCGGCCCGGTCGGGGTCAGATACGGTTTGGCCCCGGTGCCCATGAAGTATTCGTAGCCTTCCGCAGCGCAGTTTTTCGATTGTCCGCCATCGGCTCTGCTGAACTGGGCCTTCACGTTCGACGTAGCGACCTTGTTGAAATTCACGGTTTCTGAATCGGGAGGCTCGAACGGCGGTTGACTTTCGCTTTACTGCCAACTAATTCAAACTTGCTGCGATGCAATTCAAAGATTGCTGCAGCTGGATTCCAACAATTACAATCTCATGCTCTGTTGGTGCTTCGTCGGCTGTGTACAATCGGCTAGACGAAATAAGCCGCGCCAAAAATCTCTCTCTATGTATCTGAAAAGTGTTCTCCAGATGGGATCGCTGATGCTGCATTTTCGCAACGGCGCAAGCCTGGTGCGGCAGATGCGCGCGGCAGAACCCAGCGATGCAATTGTGCTTTGGGACGGCACGCGGATCTCGCACCCGGCGCAACGAGCCGGCTTGCTGGAAGCGGTGCAGGAGACATGGCTGGAGAGAATCTACACCAACAGCTTTTATCGGCCAGCGGACGGCGATGTGATTATCGACGCCGGCGCGAACATTGGATTATTCGCAATTTACGTCGCGCGGCAGAATCCGCGCTGTCGGGTAATCGCGCTCGAACCGTTTGCGGAGAATTTCCAATACCTGCAAGCCAATGTCGCACAGGCATGTCCGAAGAATGTGACTTGCCACGAAGTGGCGCTGGGCGCGGGTTTTGGCCAGGGACGGATGGAGGCCGTGGGAGCGCGTTCGCTGGATCACGTGCTGCATTGCGACGGCAACGTAACAGGCGTTCCGGTGATCCCGTTGTCGGGACTGTTCGATCTTGCTCATGCCGAGGAGATCGACTTCCTCAAGGTTGATATCGAAGGTTCCGAGCACGACGTTTTTGCCGCAGCTTCGCCCGGGGTGTTCGGCCGCTTCAAACGCATTGCGATGGAGTATCACGACCAGATCGTGCCGGGAACACTGCACCTCTTGCGGAAGGTTCTGAGCCCAACGCACGAACTGACGATTCGCCCGTCACACATGGCAGGATGCGGTATCCTGCTGGGACGGCGTCGTTCTGCCGCTGGCAAAAGCTAGCCCATTTAAACCTTAGGAACCTGAATGAGAGCCCCAATTGTATTTTCTAAAGATTATGAGGGAGTGGACTACGAACATTTCTGGGCTGGGCCCGGCAAGCGCTACCTGGATCGGCTGGAGCAGAAGATCGTAAGGCATGTTCTGCCCGGTGGACATTCGATGGTGGAGGTTGGTGCTGGATTTGGGCGGCTGGGACCCTGTTATATCGACAAGTACCAGGATGTCCACATGGTGGAGCCGGCCAGCAATCTCCGCGCTCTCGCGATGGACACCTTTGGAGATGCGGTGAAGTACCACGATGCCAGCGTCTATGCGCTGCCATTTGCAGACAGTTCCTTCGACGCCGTGCTCATGGTCCGGGTGTTTCATCATCTTCACAACTCCGAGGATGCTCTCAAGGAACTCCACCGGATTCTCCGTCCGGGCGGTACGCTGGTATTCAGCTACAGCAACCTCCGCAACCCGGGCAGAATCGCCCGATTTGTTGCGGGCAAGGTGCCGAACCCATTCGCCAAGACAAAGGAGGAGTACCTCCCCGACTTGTTTGGACACAGCCCTGGCATGATCAGCGCGCTCCTTCGGGAAACCGGATTTGTTCTGAAGGAGCAGTATGCGACCTGCATTCTGAATAAGACGATTGATACGTTTCCTTTCCTGCTGCAATTGATCGATCCACCATTAGTTCTCGAGCGAGGCCTGGGCGCTCTCAACATAGCTCCGGCGATCTTCGTGGTGGCGAGAAAACAGTGAAGATTCTCATCGGCTGCGATGTTGATCCCATACTGCCGGCGATCCTCGATCGCCGGCCTGAGGGCGATGTGTGGGCATGCTTGAATCACATCGATACGCTGCTCGAGCGCATGGGAAGTGACATGCCGGTGGTCACATGGCTCATCCGGGCTGATGAGAGCGTTGAGTTCAGCACTGGGAGCTTCGAAAGCGGATACTCCAAGCACCGCCCGCTGTGGGACAAGCTGCAGGAACGGGGCCACGAGATGGGATGGCATATGCATACGATGTCGTACGCTCCGTCGCAACAACAGTTCGTTTTCGATCCCGTTCCAGAATGGTTGGCGGACGCGCATGAGCGACTCGCTTCCTTCTTCACGGTGAATGCTACGCGCACGGGTTGGGACTACGGCAGCAACGCATTGCTTTCTGCTCTCGACCGGCTTGGAATTGCGGTGGATTTTTCGGCATTGCCTGGTAACGTGCTCTGGTTCTCGCTGGGCAAGGTTACGCTGATGACGGATTGGCGCGCGTGTCCAGCTGAACCTTACCGTCCGAGCAGCAACGATTATCAGCGGAGCGGTGCAGACCCGCTCAAGTTGTGGGAGGTGCCAGCCGCGCAATTTCGCCATTCGCCAGCGGGAACTATGATCCGCGGACTATTGAGGCTCAGGCATGGGTGTTTTTCCATGTCGGGACTTACGAACCTGACCCAGTTGCTTACCGATCACTGGCAGCGACTGCCGCAGCAGGGAAGCGATGTGTGGGCATTTTTCTTTCATCCCTATGACTTAACTGAAACCGGAGTTCGGAATTTCCAAACCAATATCCAGCGGCTGCAAAATCTTCCGGCTGTCGAGTTCAAGACGGCAACGGAAGTTTCCACATGGCTATCAACTCGTGAACAGAAACCAAGAGCAGCTTTCCCGGAATAGTCATGGGGGCCATGAGTCGGCGCTGAACAAGACGCGGACTCGTGTTCTCACGGTGCTGCCGGATTTTCCGTATCCCGCCACGACCGGATTGCACCTCAGGCACCTGGGCAATCTGGAACTGGTCCATCGGCTTGGCTGCTACAGCGCGCTGCTTTACTTCACCACCGAAGAGCGCGAGCCGCCGCCGGTCGAGTCCACGCCGCTGCCGCGAATCTGCGACGAGGTCCGTCATGGCGGTCGCAGATTTCCGCACGCCAATTTCTCCACGGCTTCGCTGGTGCTTCACAAGGCTGACTTTCTGCTGCGAGGTGCGCTCGGTTGGGCAGGGAAGCGATATCCGTTCTCCATGTCCTATGACCGCATCGGCGCGGCTGAGATCATTCTGGCCGAAGCGCGAAGGGTCAAGCCGATTTCGTGGTACTGCCGTCGATGTTTATGCATTACACCACTGGGCTCCGTCAACGTGGCTTTGGGGTGATCATCGACGCGGCTGACGTCTTGACCAACCTCAGCGCCTCGTTTATGGAGAACCTTGAGGGACGTGGAGGCTGGTTGGGACTCTATGCAAATTACCTTGCGTGCCGGAGCCAGGAGCGCATTTTCCTGAAAGAGTCTTTGGAGTTGTGGACCACGTCCGCAGTCGAGGCTGAGGAGTTTCGCCGTATCGCAGGCGGCATTCGCGTGCTGGTTGTTCCCAATAGCCTCGATGAAAAAGCGGTTCAACCTGCGCCGGCGAACAAAGATCCGATCGTTGGCTTCATTGGAACATATTCCTATGCTCCTAACTTGAATGCGGCCCTGTTTCTCGCTGAGCAAGTTTTCCCTCAGGTGCTCCGTGAGTTGCCGGACGCGGTTCTCCGCATTGCGGGAGCGAACATGCCCGACTCCGCGATAACAAAGCTGCAGGGCTTGCCGCATGCTGAGATACTTGGCCAGGTTGCGGATTCCGGCCGATTCATGGACGAGTGCGCCGTGCTCGCTCTCCCAGTATTTTTGCGCGGCGGCGTGCCGCTGAAGCTTGTGGAGGCGATGGCCCGAGGCAAAGCCATTGTGGCGTCACCCGAACTGATAGGCGGACTAAATTTCGCCGACGGTGAATCTGTACTCATACGCAGCAAACCAGAGGACTTCGCAAGTGCGATTGTTACTCTGTTGCGGGATGTCTCGTTGCGCGAGCGCATGGGCAGCAATGCCCGCGCTACGTTTGTCCGGGATTTTTCCATGTCCCGCACGGAGGCGATCTTGCGTCGTGATAGTGTGCTGATGGAGCGCCGCTTGAGCACGTCGCACCGCGAGATTACTGTTTCCCAATGAGCCACAAGATCCTCGTCATCGGACCGTTGAACGAAGGCGACCTCGCAGAAAGCTACGCGCGCGCGTTCCAGCGTCTTGGCATGGAAGTAGTCCGCTTCGATTCCGAAGTGGCGATGAGCGAGGCCAGCCGTTTCAGCGGCAACCGCATTCTGCGACGCGCACTGCAGCCGGCGCTGTGGGACGCGGCCAATCGCCAGGCCATCGAAGTTGCCGAGCGCGCTCAGCCGGATCTGATCTTCGCTGTCAAGTGTTCGTTCTTCCATCCCGAAACCGTGCGGCGAATCCGCAAGTCCACTGGCGCGCCGTTCGTCAATCATTATCCCGATCATCCTTATCTCAGCGTGCGCTGGATGCCGAAGGAAGCTTCCTCGCCGCGCCGCGATCTCATCGAGGTCTTCCGCCAGTACAGCATCGTCTGGATGTGGGAGCGCAGCCTGATGGAGCGCCTGCAGCGCGACGGCGTCGAGGCCCGATTCCTTCCCTTCGCGGTCGATCCCGAAGTGTTCCGGCCGCAAGCGCGTTCCAATCACAACGACGAAGGACTGCATTGCTATGCCTGCAACATCGCGCATGACGTGGTTTTCATTGCGCATTTCAGCCGTCATCGCGGCGCGGAGGTCGCCGCCATTCGCCGCCACAAGGTCGCGATCTGGGGCAGGAACTGGCCGCGCGAGTGGCAGACGCTTTCCGGCCAGCATCGCGTTCACTCACCGGTTTGGGGACGCGCGGTCAGCGGCACTTACGCTCGCGCTCCCGTGTCGCTCAACGTGCTGAACGCGGAAAATCTCGGCGGTCCCAACATGCGCAGCTTCGAGATTCCTGCCAGCGGCGGCGTCATGCTGGCGCGCTACTCGCCTGAGCAGTGCGAGTTTTTTCCCGAGGGCGAAGCCGCGCTCTACTATCGCTCGCCCGAAGAGATCGACGACAAGATCGATCTGCTCTTGCGTGACCGCGACCTGCGCGCCCGCCTGCGCCGCAACGCCGTCCGTCTGGCGGCGGCGCAAACATACGATGCGCGCGCCGCAACCGTGTTACGCGAGTGCGGCTTGGCGACACCGACTCTCGTTCGCCCAGGGAGCGCGACGGTTTGAGCGCCGGCCTGCGCATCGCCTGTGTCAGCGGCCACAGCCGATGGTGGCGCAAGCAGCGTCTCGTCGCCAAGTACTTCCAGATGCGCCTTGCAGGCGTCATCTATCCCGACGTCTACTGCCTGGCGCTGATGCTCGCCGACAAATTCGACTTCCTGCTCGAAGGCGAAAAAGTTGCGCCCGGCCAATACGACCTCATCCTCGCCGAGCTGCAAGCCTCCGACAGCCAGCTCCGCTATCTGGAATCGCTGGTCGATGCCGCCGCTCCGCCGGTCGCCGTCATTCCCGGGCCGCCGGCAATTCTCTCCCGCGAGCTCACCGACGCCAAGCTGCGTCGCGTGAAGCGCATCCTCAGCGCGGCGCGCCACGTCTGGGCCTACGCGCCCGAGCTCAAGACGTTTTGCGACGGCCTCATCGGCCGCGAGCGCGCTACCGTCATTCCGTGGCCTTACGATCTGGCTGCCACGCAGCGCCTCGCGCAAAACTCGTCGCCCAAGCCGGACGCTCATCGCATCCTCGTGCAGGTTCCCATGAGCTTCCACGATATCGTGCAGAACCACCCATTCGTGATCAAGGGCGTGCTGCTCGACCTCTGGCAGGAGTTGCCCGCCGCGCTGCGCCAGCGGCTCACCTTCCACACCTTCATCTACAACTCCGAGGACCGCGCGCGCTACCATGCTTCCGGCTTTGCCGACGCTCTGCCCTTCGTGCTCCAGCGCAAGCTCGGCTATCGCGCCTTCGTCCGCTTCCTCGCCGGCTGCGACGGCGTCGTCAATCTCACCGCGGGCAGCATTCTGGGGCGAGTCACGTTCCTCTCCGCCGCGCTCGGCCGTCCCGGAATTTTCAGCGACAACAGCCAGCTCAACGCCCGCCTCTATCCCGGCTCGCAGGTCGCCATGTTCGACACCGTTCGCCTGCGCGATCTGCTGCGCGCCATGCTCTCCGCCGTCGACACCGGCATCGCCGACCAGCGCCTTTTGCCCTCGGCATCCGCAGCCGCCGACATCGGAAACTTCGCGGCCAACCAGGCGCGCCTCCGAGAGATCCTCACCTCGTCATCCTGAGCGGAGATCGCGCCAACCAACAACCCCTCGAAGTGCTGGGTTATCCTCTTGCTGTTATTCATAACAAACAACTTATTGGCTTCGTTTTGCAAAACTTAGTTCTGTCGACCCTTGAATCAAGACCTGTCGGGTGCCTCGGTTTTCTGTCGCCTCTCTTGAGATTCACGGAGTTTCTGCAGGGCCCAATCAAACCTTTTCTGTGCTGCTGCCTCGTACCGGAAAATATGGTTTATGACAGAGTCGGAAGGAAGGGCATTGGTCGGGAGGGAATCCTCGAACTCCTCTTCCGTTATGCGGTGTGTCTCTTTGAGCGCCATTTCGAGTAGCTCCTGGTGCCTCACCAGTGAAAGCAAGAACTGATCGTCGATCTTAGGCTGAGCAGGAATGATTCCGTCGTTGGGTTGTGCCCCGCACGCTTGTATTCTTTCTATTACAGGGAGAACTGACGCATAGGCTGCTGGCGAGAGGGTCCCTGTAGTCTTGAGCTCCCTTTGTGCGCTTTGCACAATGCAGATTGCGTCCGCAATAGGTTGAGCTTTTGAGATGGAGATAGATATCTGGCACCTTCCTCCGTCGGACCGAGCCTTTCTCCGCGCAGGTCGCTCGACGAAGTCTCCACATGCTCCGCGCCATCTCCTCGACGTAGAACTTCTCAAGCGGACCCACTGGCTGAAACTCCTGCCATAGGTCAGCGAACAATGCCACAAATTGCTCTTCACTCCCTTCGCCGTCGCAGAGAGGAATGACTACGTGTTTGGCAAACAGCCCGGTTATCACGGCGTTGAACTTTGAAGTGTTCTTACCGCGCTCAGTTCGAGGGCCAGTCGACCGTTCGGCATTCAGGCGATTCGCGGCGAGTTTCTTCTCGGTAACCGTCTTCCTACATCCCATGGCAACCTCCTTGGGCGGGACGGTGAGTTTCGCCCGACAGAGAAGGCTACCAGGGTTCAGTGCGCAGATTGGCGAAGATAATACGAAACAGAGCGATGCCGAATCTATTTAGTAATCAGCCGGACCGTACGATACGCGCTTTATCGGAGGAGGCGCATTTTTGCAGGACCGACTTTCTTGAATTTTATCGGCGGCACTAGGTCTTTATTCACTTCGATCTCAGCTTCCGTTTGCCTACCAGGCGCTGCATAAACCTGGATTCTTCCTTTTCGCCTTATCGGACCACATTTCAGGCGAGCCTTAGGAATGCTCCTTGGCACGGTCTCGCGGTGGAGCGTCCCGACGCGCCAGAAAGTGGCTAATGTATCTAGCCCCTTCCTTGTCGTATGCAACTAGACCGGCCTGTAGGAAAGCCTCACAAATCTGCGCGACACTCCTGCTTTCTGAGAGCGCGACTGATTCGAGCTTTGCCTTGAGGTCGGATCGAATTCTGAGATTCAGGCTGGCATTCTTAGCGGTCATTTCGAGGCGAATTTTAGCATTCAACCCGACGTGTCGCTCTTGACAAGAGAGGTTCTAGTTCATATTATGTATTGCAATGCAATTCATTGCAATGCTTTTCGAGGTCGCCAATGACGCAAAAACAACCAGATCTTCCGTCCCGTAAGTCTCTTGAGAGATCTACTCCCGGCGTGAAACTTCTTCAGAAGAACGCTCGCATCGCGAAACGAATTCTGGGCTCGCCCCTAACACCACGACTGATGATGTCCCTCAGAACCTTAAGCCGAGACTATGGATTTTGCCTTGAAGCCGGCGAACTTCAAGTAATCAATGGCAATTGGTATGTAACCCATACCGGGCTTGTTCGGCTGGCGCGTCGCAAGAGATGCCGCGGTATCCATGTCGAAGCCGTCGATTCCCTGTGCGATTCGGCAGCCAGTCGCTTTGTCCTCAAGGCGACAGTGTATCCGTCCAAAGATTCCGCTGGTTTCGTCGGCTACGGCGATGCCGACCCTTCCAATGTCTCTCTCATGGTCCGCGGCGCCGAGATGCGCATAGCTGAGACACGAGCGGTCAATCGGGCTCTGCGTAAGGCTTATGGCATCGGCATCTGCTCGGTTGAGGAGATCGGCTCCAATCCCGGTCCGATGGCACCGGCTCCTGATGCACAGAAGTTTCCGCCGAGGAACGCCAACGGAAACGGGAGCGGAAACGGTTCCGGCCACAAGGTCCGCGACCGGCTCTGCCAGATCATCCGCCAGCACAAACTCGATCCCGAGCTGGTGAAAGCCTACGCCGTCGACTTCTGCGGCACCAAAGCCCTCAAAGACGCTACTCGTGAGCAGGTCGAAAGCTTCGTCCAACAGCTCGCCGAGGCGGCCAAGAAGGACCGCAGTGCCCTGCTCTGTCAGCTCAACAGCTACGCACCTCCAAGCCAGGAGGTGGCGGGATGAAACGTCATGTTCCCGGACTCTCAGATACCGCACGCGATTCTCAATCCGAGGTTCCGGACGGCATATTTCTCGTCCGGCTCGACGGTGCCCAGCATCGCTGGAAATCTCAGAAACGCTTCTATCTGCTCCGGTTTTCCGTTCTTGAGCCCAAGCCGTTTGCTGGGCGGCCGATTGTCAGCCGGCTTTACTGCACCCCCAAGGCTATGTGGAGGCTGGGCTGGTTCCTGCGGGACTTTCTCTATGACCCCGAGCTGTTGAGCCAAGATGAAGTCGACGAGCGCGCCCTGCGCGGTCTGGTTGGAGTCGTGAAGATCAGCCACACCGTGGTCAACGGCATCTCGCTGGTGAACTTCGACGGTTTTGCTCCCGCTAGCCAGTGGGAAGAACTGGCTACTGCCGTCCGCGTTCCGCCGGCTGGCAGCGATAAGGGATCGCGGAAGGAAAGGGCATCATGATGAACTACAGCTACACCCAGATTTCCCAGTACCTGACCTGCCCTCGCCGCTACCGCCATCGCTATCTCGATGGCTGGCAGGAGAAAGATGTTCGGGCCGCCATGCTCTTCGGCCGCTGCTTCGAGCAGGCCGTGGCGGCCCTGTTCCGTCACGAAGATCCAGCGGCAGTCCTATTCGAGCAGTGGGCGCCGTGCAAGAACCTGGAGCTGGCCTACTCGGGAAGCGACACCTGGGACCACATGCTGCGACAAGGCATTCAGTTGCTGGAGCGCTTTACCCAGGACGGCCGCGTTCAGATTCACCAGCCGCACAGCCACCAACAGATTCGATTCACACGTGCACTGAGTTCTGGCAACAGCTTTGTCGCTTTCGTCGATGCTGTGGGCGAATTGGACGGCACAGCCTGTGTGCTGGAGTGGAAGACCGCGTCCGCCCGCTATCCCGAGGAGCCGAGCGGCATTGCGGCACTGGATCCGCAGCTGGTTTGCTATTCCTGGATGACCGGGATTAACGATGTCGCTCAGGTCGTCTTCGTGCGTAAGCGCACGGTGGAAGTCCAGTACCTGCGGGCCACTATCACCGACCAGCAACGGCAGGAGTTCGAGACCCTGGTCAACGACACGGTCCGCAGGATCGAGTCGGGATTGTTCCTGCCGCACAGCGGCATTCGCTTCCCCCAGAACCCGTGTACAACCTGTCCCTTCCTAGGGCTTTGTCTCGACCATCGCGATCTGGTGGAGGCCGGGCTTATTCGCAAGCCGGGAGTCGATCTTGGTCTGTTTGACGAACTTGCTTACTAAGAATCCGCCTATGCCACCCAAACTCAATCGCCGCCGCGCTGAGTTGGTGTTGAGCCGGATCGACGAGATCCTGGCCTGGGAGGCGCGACATGAGAACGAGCGTGATACCAGGTTTGTGGAACTGGGCAAGTACCTCTGCGAGGTGCGGGCCGGCCAATACTGGCGGCTGGAGAACTTGAAGTCGTTCGACGATTTCCTGGAGCGGCGGTTTCCGGAGTCCAGAAGGAAAGCCTACTACCTGATGTCGATTCACGAACAGCTTCCACCCCAGGTGCGTAAGGAACTGAAACTGGTCGGATGGGCGAAGGGGCTGGAGTTGGCGAAGGTAGCGCGGCAGCAGGGTGAGCGGTTCGAAAGTGCAACCTGGTTGCACAAAGCCCGGCAAATGCCCAAAGCGGAATTCCAGCGGGAAGTAGAGAAAGAGCTGACCGGCAAGGATAGCGAGCCTTCAGAGCTGATCTATTTCAAGGTCTATAAGAGCCAGATCCCGGTCATCGAGCAGGCGATCGAGACCGCGGCCCTGATGCTTGGGTCGGACAAGTCTCGGGGCTACTGCTTGGAGATGATCTGTGCGGATTTTCTCGCCGGGGCCGCGATCGACGGCGGCAACCCGGAAATTCTGCTGCAATCCATTTCACGCTACTACAAGTTCCTGTCCGGGCCACAGCAGCAGGCTTTCCTTGAAAACCTGAGTGAAAAGGTGTCCTGAGAATGATTCGAGCAAAGGTCGCCGGCTTGCGGCTGGACCCCTTGTCGTATGAAACTCTGCGCCAGCAGATCCTGCGTCGGGACGGCTGGAGGTGTCAGACATGCGGCAAGATGTCAAGTCTTGAGGTGCACCACATGGAGTTCCGTAGTCATTCAGGAGCCGACTCAGAGGAGAACTTGATCACGCTTTGCACTGCTTGCCACGCCGCCGCGCATTCAGGCTGAGAGGTTTCGCGGCGGCTTATCTACCGTGACTTCTAGTCCGTGGCTAACGTGCTTGCAGGTGGCTCCATCGCAGGCACCCGATTCCCTGCTGCTAGAATACTGACCTCTTTAGGAGTGAAAGGTTCCACGGTGTTCGAAAAACTGATTTCATGGGAAATGGGCTCGCGTGGCGGAAAGGCCCGCGCTTACACCGGAAAGCTGATTCGAAAACTGCTGCCTGACTTCCGGCTCTCCAATTTTCTCCTGCGTACGGCAGGCAGCCAGAAAGAGGTGGTGGTCAACGGCAGGCGGATGTTCGTCGACTTGTGGGACAGCGCCGTCTCCACCCATCTGTTCGTTTCCAAGACGTGGGAGCCCGAAGAGACCCGACTGGTGTCCAGCCTGTTACGCGAAGGCGACGTCGGCGCGAATGTGGGCTACTTCACCTTGGTCGCTTCCGACGCCGTTGGCAAAAGCGGCAAGATCTTCGCTTTTGAGCCCGAGCCTAAGAATTTTTCCCTGCTGCGCAAGAATGTGCAGGTCAACAAATGTGCCAATGCGCGTTGCGAGCAGAAGGCCGTCACCGGCGCCGATCGCCCGGTCGAGCTTTTTCTCTCGAGCTTCAATTATGGGGACCATCGCATTTTTCAGTCTCACGATGATGAGGACTACAACCGTGGCCGGCAGCGGGCGCGGACGCAAGTGGAAGGCGTGGCGCTCGACAGCTACTTCGCTCCCGGAACACGGATCAATTTCATCAAGATGGATGTGCAAGGCGCCGAATATTTTGCCCTGCAGGGAATGAAACGCGTTCTGCGTGACAATCCCGACGTCGTGCTGATGATGGAGTTCTGGCCCCATGGTTTGCACGAGGCAGGTGTCGAGCCTGCAAGGCTTCTCGAAGAACTGGAAGAGCTGGGCTTAGTTTCGTACAAGACTGGCGCAGGAAAGCTGGCGGTGTTCGGCAGGGACGAGATTCTGCAGACGGGCGGAGACGATTGCGTCAACCTGGTTCTTTCACGGAACAAATTGGAGGTCTAAGACTTTTCCGCCACCACCAGCATCACGTCGCTCAGCGTTCCCTGTGGCCGGGTGAAGACGCGCCGCAGAATATGAAATTGCTTCATGGTCCTCAGCGCATAGAACAGATTGAGGAACCTGGAACTGAGTCTTACTTCGCGCACTTGAAAGCCGGCATCCCGAACCATTCTCTCCAGAACAGGTTGATTAAAGTGGTGCAGGTGAATAGGGAAGAGGAGATTGGGCCAATAGTTTCCCAGCGCGTGTCTGCCCCAACTGTCGAATTTCGGAACGGCTATCAGCAGTAGTCCGCCGGGCCGCAGAAGCTGATAACAGCGTTGCAGCGCCACCCGTGGCGAATACAGATGTTCCAAAACCTGGCTCATGATGATGCAGTCGAATGTGTCGGCAGTCAGCTCGGCCTCTTCGAACGTTGAGCATTGCACGTCGAGACCTTGCTTCTTCGCAACCTCGACCGCGCTCTCGCTAATCTCAAGCCCATGCACGTCCCATCCCTGCTGCCGCGCCCAAACCAGGTCAGCTCCGGTTCCGCAACCAACCTCCAGCAGACGTTTTCCCGGACCGCGATAGGGCAGGTGAAACAGGAACAGGTCGCCGAGAAGGGATGCAGCCGTCTTCCAAATCGTCCGGCTGACAAGACCATCCTCTGCCGGATATCCGCCTTTGTAAGCGCGCAGTTTGTTCAAGAGCTGGCGCTTTCGCGTCAACGGCCGAGGAATGTAGGAATAGTAAGTCGCGGGATAATACGCGCCCAGTTCGGCCGGCGCCGGCCGCGGCGAGGTGGTGACTAATCCACACGGGCATTGCAGCAGGCTCACTTCAGCCATGCCAGGGACACGCTGCCCATCAAGCACAGCGCCGCAAGCGTCGCATGTCTGCACGTCCTCCATCAGAACGGGAATTATATCGGCCCAAGGCTCTGCAGAACATACGCACAACGGCAACTGCCGGGACCTCGCTGGAAGGTCGCAGCCTCAGTTGACCTTTGGTTCAACTATCGCTGAGCGACGTTCCCATACCTTCCAGCTTGGACCATCCTGTATCAAGGCCCAATCTTGACCAAGTGCTTCGGGCCGAGGCGAATCCGCGGGAAGGGCTACATACCGCACCTGGAAAGCTTGAATCGCGGCCGCTGGATTGGACGCAACCTGATCGAAGAAGGCCAGTCGTCGTTGCAGACGTGGTTCTCTCTTTGCCGGGTCTCGCAGTTCCACCCCGAACTGCAGATGATCGAGTTTCCACCTCTGACTCTCCGCAAATTGGCTTCGTGATATGCCGCCAAGATAGGCGTTCAAGGCAATCCGCCGATCCAGATCGGAGTCGCTAACCGATGCACTCCAGATTATCGGGTACTCAGCAGCCAGAGGAACAACATGATCATCGATCATGGCAAATTGGACAAAGTCCTCAGTCCCGCCGGTAACGGCCCCTGCGTCGAGCGGGCCGTGCCGGCCATCATTGCGCTGCTTTTCGTAGTCGGCATATGTGCCACTGAACCGTTGGGTCTCTTTCGTCCAGATCGCCTCCGCGATTCGGAGATATATGCCTGCCGCGGCATTTAATATCACCGCCAGCACAAGGATCTTCCCCGCAGCTCGGCCCCAGGAGCCGCCCTGTTCCAGCGCGGCTACTGTGAGTAGAAGCACAAGCAGGGTCATACATGACGAGAACAGGTAAGCCCAATGCCAGTTTTGCAGTTGAAGTCCGGTTACGAGCTGCTGGTGGATCATGACAAATCCGGCAGCGCACAGACACCACAGATAAAGCAGCCGCGGCGAGAACCACCGCACGAGTATGAAAGTGACGACCACCAATATTGCGGAGAAAAGAAAATGGCCGTGCTCGCTCAATCGTGGAATCGGGAGAAATTCGTCGTTCCGCCGCATCCAGTCCGATCCATGACCCTGCGCCGCCGACAACATGGTTGCTAATTCCGGAATTCCAACAACAAGCCCGATCCATCCGGTGTGAAAATAGCTTCGCCAGCGAGGACGATCCAGGGCCATTCCCAACAGCAGCGCCAGCCCCACCGCCGTCCAATAGTAGAAATAGACGTAGAACAGCAGACCGAAGGCTACGCCCGAACAGACCAGCCGGTTGCGTGACGATTCATCGATGCTGCGGCGCAATGCCCACAGGTAGAAGAGCAGGAATGGCAGTACGGCAACCGGCGAAATGATCCGCCACTCGCGGTGGATGCTGGGATTATTCGCAAAGATCTCGCCGGAGCGATGAAGCAAAACGCTGGCAAGAATTGTCCATTGGCGAACGAAGGGCCGTAATTGCAGCCAGCCGCTGTCGGTGAGTAAGAAAACCGCGCCGAAGAAAGCTACCCAGAGACGACGGAAGTGTTGCCATATTACGGCATACCATCCGAATCCAAGGGCAACGCCTCCCAGAATGCGAAGGATCAGTCCGAAGCGGATCGGGTGCAGGCCAAGCGCCTTGCACAGGAGTTCGGCGGGGACAAGTTGCAGCCAGGAATAAACCGACCGGCCGCCACTAGCGAAGGTCGGATCGGACAGGCAGAAGGGATGCCAGTAATAGGCATGGCATGCATGTAGAAGGTATTGGACCTCATCGATGTTCTCGATCCATATACCGGAATGAGCCACCTCATACCAGCTCAGGTACGGCAGGATCGCCATGAGCAAACCGAAGAATCCCGCCAGGGTGGCAATCCAAACCGGAAACCGCGGGCCGGCGATGTCGCCCTGCTGCTGCAAAGTACGCATGCCGTCAGCCTCTGCGCAGGTCGCCCCATCGATCGCCGTAATGTTACCTCCGCGGAATTGACCGAGATTCTAACATTCTGCGAATCTCGCGCTGCGCTGGCCCTCAGCTGAGTTTGATTTGAAACAGGGCACGTCTTCAGTGTCTGCGTGAGAACTAGCTTTTCTTTTGGACAGTGGAGTAAGAAGCTCGAAAAAACGAGCGCCGTAGGCGCGGCGTCATGATAGCCCAGCACGGAGCGAAGCGCTGGGTTAGTGGGAAAAGTACCTGAGTCCCCCGGGGACGACAGGGTTCTCACGCACACACCTCAGACGTGCCGTCCGGGGCTCTGTGATACTTTGGGCTTCAGCCCCTGCGTCTGCGCCTTTTCTGTCGCAGGGGCTAAACCCGAGCTTAAGTGTGCCTCATTCGGCACGACTAAAGAGCCCGCCCTGAGCTTGCCGAAGGGTCGTGCCCTGATACAAACCTGAACGATTTATGATCCGCCGCCTAGTCCTCTACCTTCTCATCAGCGCCGCACTGATCTGGATTGGCTCCCATGTCGTCCTCACCCGCCACTCCGGCGGATCGCCCGAGCGCCTGATGGACATTCCCACCGGCGGCAGCGCCGAATACATCGACATGGCGCAGCACGGCGCCATAGCCGGCCCAGCCCCATTCCGCTACCGCTTTCTCGTGCCGCTGTTGGTTTCCGTGTTGCCGGTCCCGACGGAGTTGGGCTTCCGCATCGTTACCTTCGTCTGCCTCGGCCTCACCTACGTCGTGGCGCTGCTGACCGCCGAGGCGCTGGGCATTTCGCTGCGTGGCTCGCTGATCGCGCTGCTGTCAATGTTCTGCGCCCGCACCCACGCCTTCAACTACTGGAACCCGCTGCTGGCCGATGGCTGGGGATTGCTGGCGTTGTTCCTTATGCTTTGGGCGCTCATTCGCGGCCGCGACGCCGTATTCACCGCAGCTTCGGTGCTGGGTACTTTGGGACGCGAGTCCGTGATGTTCCTCACGCCGGCCATCTTCACCCGCAAACAGTGGAAGCGCGCCGTGTTGCCCATCGTCCTCACCGCTGCGGCCTACGTGCTGCCGCGGCTGCTGCTGCGCACGCCTGAGCAGGACATCGTAGGCTTCTACGCCAAATACCATCCGCTGCCCAAGTTCGCTGCCCTGCTGTTCTGGAAAAGCGTCGCCGTCTCGTGGAGCTACCTTTGGCTGGTGCTGCCGGTTGGAATGATCTTCACGCCACGGCGGTGGCGTCCGGTGATCTTCCGTTCCCTGGCGTGGGTCGCCCTCGGCACGTGCATCGCTTTGGTGATGGCGGAAGACACCGAGCGCATGGTCTCCTACCTGACGCCATTTGTATTTATCGCGACCGGCTTCCTGGTGGACGGCGCGAGCAGCCGCCTGCTCGACGCGACGCTGGTCCTGCTGGCCCCGGCGCATCTCCTCGTGATGCTGGCGACGGTGCCGTTCCCCATCCACGAACACGGCCTGTTCACCGCCTCACTGCGGCTGGAGTTGCTGGTCGCATCATGCATCGTAGTGGCGGCCATCCTAATCAGTCCGTTGACCGCCAAACTGAGGAAGTCTCCGCATAGACCGTAACTGCGAGATTCCTCACGCGCAGCGGCTGCCAGTTCAACAGTGCTAGAATCCAGCGTCACAACTGGTGGAGAATAGGCCAGACTAGCCAGACCGCGCCCGAGCCACCGATGCCCATATCGTTTCGATCTAAATCAGCGCTGATCATCCTGCTTGCCGTAGTCGTGCGGCTCGCGTTTGTGGTTGCGGTTGACAGGGGCAAGATCGAGGTTGAGCGCAATCCGGATGCTGAGGACTACCTGTCCTTTGCCCACAACCTGGCGACAGGCGTCGGATTTGCGCACGCGCTGAACGAGGACCAGCCGTTTTCCCAGCCGGTGGAATTTTCCGCCTGGAGGGCGCCTCTGTACCCAATGTTCCTGGCAATTGCTTTCTATGTTTCACGCTCCACTTTTTTCCTGCAGTCGCTGCAGATCGCCCTCGCCGCCTTCTCGCTTTATTTCCTATTGCGAGTCGGCGTTTTGCTTTTCGGCGAGTCAGCGGCGTTGATTGCCGGCCTCGCGTTCGCGCTCTACCCGCTCCTGATTTTTTACTCTGCGGAGCTCACTACCGAAAGTCTGTTCTTGTTCCTTCTGACTGCTGTGCTATTCGCGTTCTATCAAGGGGGCAGGGAACATTCTGCGCCGCGGGTTTTTTGTTTGGGAGTCCTGACGGGACTTGCGGCGCTGTGCCGGCCCAACGGTTTAATGCTTGTCCCGGCGCTTGCAATCGCAATCTGGCTGACGACGCATGATCGGAGCCAATCAATTCGCCGGATCGCCGTTCTCGTTGTCGCGGCCGCGATGGTCATTCTGCCTTGGACTTACCGCAATTACCGGCTCTATCACAGGGTCGTCCTGATTAGCACAAATGGGGGCGCGAATCTATGGTTCGGAGCGCACTTTCGCTTGGATCCAGGAGCATCGATGGCCGAGATCGGCTACTCGCAGCACCAGGCATTCCGCGACGTGCCCGAGCCCGACCGGGAAAAATATTATTACCGTCAGGCCTTCTCCATTCTCGACCACAGCCCGCTCCGGTGGGGACAGATGTTCTTGGCAAACTTCGCAGCAATGTACACGCTCGTGCCATCGGCGCGGCTGCATAGCTTGACCAGCCGTATACTGTATTCCCTCAGCTACATTCCGATTCTTGTCAGTGGCGTCGTTGGGTGGGTCATGTTGCGGCAGCGTTGGAAGGAACTGTCGCTGCTCTGGGGCTGGGTCGTTGCCGACACGTTTCTCTATTGCATTTACATAAGCTCGATACGTTACCGGGTGGCTTCAATCGACCCCATTCTCATTCTCGGGACCGGCGTGTGCCTCGCTTGGCTAGTCGAGCGCGGCTGGCGTAGCAAAACAGCAGGCGCGCCATGCACGAGTCCCGGGGCCATTGCTGAGGGCAAGTCGTAGCATGCCCAACCTTGGCGGAGAGCAACTCCTGACACCGCTGGCGGAACGCAATTGTCCCGCGTGCGGGAGCCCATCGCACACCGACGCTCTTTCCCGCGAGCACCAGTACGAACTTGTCCGCTGCCGCGATTGCGGAATGCTTTTCACGCATAGTGTCCAGACAATTGAAGCCAAAATTCTGCACTATGACCAGCTCGCACGCGAGCGCGTCGATACTACGTCCGCGCTATCACCCGCGCACTACGGCCTTGCCAATCAGATTAAGTCTGTCGGCCTCTACGAGCGGGTTCTGCAATATATCGTGAAGGTGCTTCCCCAAGGCAACGTCAATTTCGTCGACGTGGGCTGCGCTGGTGGATTGTTTCTACTCGCCGCGCAGTCGATCGACGGCTATCACTGCGGCGTCCCACCACGCTTTAACGTTCGCGGCGTCAGCATCGATCCTCGCGAACGCAGCGAAACCGAGCGCAATGTCGGCTGTCCCGTACTCTTTCCCGAGGAAGCCGCGGCTGCGTGGGCAGGCTGGGCCGACGCGGTCACCCTGATGAATGTGCTGGAGCATGTTAGTGCTCCCTTCGAATTGCTCTGCCAGCTGAGACGGATACTGAAGCCCGGTGGCCTGCTTCTGATCGACGTTCCCAACAATGCCGTCGTGTCGCTGCGAGGACAGCTCTTGCAGCGCTGGCCTGTACTCGATCTCGGTGAGCACATCAATCACTTCGCGCCATCAACCTTGGACAGACTTTTGATCCGGGCGGGATTTCATCCAGTCACGCGGTTTCTGGGAATGTATAAGGGCGTGGAATCGCTCGCCGTATCGCCGGGACTTCGCGCTGGCAGTCGCTGGCTCGCGGCCTCCGCGATCATGCTTGCAACTTTTCGCAAGGTGCAGTTGTTTCCTCACATGACTATGGCTTACCGCGCGGGGAATAAGTCGCAACCTGATTAATGCACATATGCGACTTTGGTGCCGGAATAATCAAGCTCCGAGGCCGATTCCCGGAAAACCCGCTTGGCATTTTTCGTTATTTCAGTACTAGTCAATGCCACCCGCGTGCCCTATACTGTCCTTCAATCCGACGAAGCTGATACGACTTTGATGGGATAGGCAACGCTGAAGTCCCCTGAGTAGACTAGCCGTTATCAGACGGTACTCATTCTCCTGGATTTGACTCCGGCCCGAGTTGAATTCCCCAAGTTTGAAGTTTTTCGTTGCCTGCTAACTCGACGACCACTATGAGTTGCAGCTGTCTCGCACCTGTTCGTTGAATTTTCTAGCAACTGTGTCTGGCCATATACGCTATGCCTGGGTTTGCCGGCTTACGAACTGATCTCAACACGTGGCTCTTGCTGGCCGGCGTCACCGCCTGCTGGCTGCTCTCGCTGCGCCTCGTTCCCGGCTGGAAGCGCGAAGGTTGGACCGCGATTCTGAAGTCCGTGTTCGGGCTGGTCTGGCTCGACTTTGGCCTCGACATCCTGCTGCGCTTCTCCATGCTGGTCTACAACTCGGTGGAGTGGGGCAATGGTACGCTTCGCCTGATGGCGCAGCCGGTCACTATTGTCAATCATACCCTGGCCTCCTGCTGGTTGTTCTGGGCGTCGATCGCGCTCTCCTACGCCTTTGCAGTGCGCCGCCGAACCGCCGGACCGCTCACCCTCGCCCGCAGCTTTACGCCTGACTTCGCCTATGCCGCAGCCATCCCTTTCGCGTTCGTCTCTTCCGTCATCTTCTACTTGATCGAAGGACTATCCGGCGTGCCGTTGGTGCTGGTTACTCCGCTGTCTTTGCTGGCGAGCTTCTACATGGTGCCGGCGGTCCTCGTCTGGTGGGACCACTTCCGCCGGCCTGGTCCCAAGTGGCGCATCGGGACCGTTCATGTGATGGTGCTGCTGCCGGCGCTGGTGCGCGGCATTTGCAGCCCCTACCGTGAGAGCCTGGCGCCCATCTTCCTCATTCCTCTGTTTGCCGCCATCTTCGCCGGCCGCCGTCCGTCGCTGTTGAAAGTGGCCGCCGCCGGCCTGGTCTGCCTGCTGGTGCTCAGCAGCGTCGTCAACTCCTACCGTTTGGTCAAGTGGGGTAACGTTCGTCCCCAGGAAGTGGCTCGAGAGTACAGCGAGGGTGGCGTCAGCGGCTGGCTCAGCGGGACTGCCGACGGAACCACACGTCGCTTCCACGCCTTTGACTCCTTCCTGCTGACGGTTGCACTGGTGCCCTCGCTGGAGCCTTATTCGGGGCGCAATGTGCTGCTCTCGCCGCTGTTTCGCGGCGTGGTGCCGCGCTTTATCTATGGCGGCAAGAGTGGCGCCGGCGCTGGCTTTAGTTTCGGCTCGCGCATCTGGGCCTTTGACGATCGCGCGGCCCGCGAAAACTCCGGCGCCTCCATCGCGCCCTCCATGCCCGGCGATCTTTACGATGCCGGCGGTGTGCTTTACATCGCGCTGGGAGCGCTGATCTGGGGAACCTTGCTGGGCCTCGTGGATGGCTGGAAGGGCCATCTCCCGTCATTCTGTGCCGCTGCCATTACCATCGTCGTCGCCACGCAATGCGCCATGTCCGTCGAGCGCGACTTTGATAACTCGGTAGCCACCTTCATTCAAACCTTGTTGGTGTTTGTCCTCGTGGCCGGCGTGGTTGCCCTGGCCCGCCGTGGCGACACCGGCTATTCCTTCGGGTTCCGGCCCGGACTGGAGCGCTCCTAAGAGACGAGATGACAACCTCTCTGGCCGCCCTATCCAGTTCTCGTGAGCTGACGAACCACTACACCGCTCTGCGCCCCCTGCACCGCGGGGCGCTCCTCACTACCGACTTCCCTCCGGCGATGGGCGGTATCAGCAACTACCTGTTCAATGTGTATCGGCAATTTGATCTGCGGCAGATGACGCTAATCGCGCCGCAGCATCCGCAAGCGGAGCGTTTTGACTCCGCGCAGACTTATTCCGCAAAGCGTTTCACAACAGCGTTGGATGTGCCGGGCGTTCGTGGCGCGTGGCAGGTATGGAGGATGTACTCCGAGGCCGAGAAGCTGCTAAGGCAGGATCACGATGTCGTGCTGCATTGCGGACACGTGAACGCAGCCATTGCTGCACGCAAGTTGAAGCGGCGTCACGGCACGCCGTATCTGTTGTGGACTCACGCCCTGGAAATCATGGACGAGTGGCTGCGCGCCAGCATTCTGCCTGCGATGCTCGACGCGGATTTGGTCATTACCAACAGCGAATTTACCCGCGCGTTCATTGCGTCGGCCGGTGTGCCGCAGTCGCGCATCGTAAAAATCTGTCCGGGAGCCGATCCTGCTCATTTCCGCCCCGGTCTGGATTCGAGCGAGCTGGTCCAGCGTCTGGGATTGATCGGAAGACCGACATTGCTGACGGTCTCGCGAATCGTGAAGGCCAACCGATACAAAGGTCACGATGTCGTGCTGCGCGCGTTGCCTGAAGTGGTGCGCGTGGTGCCCGATGTCGCCTATGTGATCGTCGGCGACGGTGACGACCTCGACTATCTCAATCGGCTGGCGGTCGAGTATGGAGTGCAGAAGAACGTCATCTTTGCCGGGCGCGTGTCAGATGCCGAGCTTCCTCTGCTCTACAACGCCTGCGATGCCTTCATCATGTGCAGCCGCGAAGAGCGCACCCGTCGCGGCATTCTAGCCGAAGGCTTCGGGATCGCCTTGGTAGAGGCATCTGCCTGCGGAAAACCCGTGATTGCGGGACGATCTGGCGGTATCGCCGATGCGGTACAAGACGGTATCACGGGTCTGCTGGTGAATCCGGTTGATGCGAAAGACGTGGCGTCAGCTATCGTCCGGCTCCTGCAGGAGCCCGATCTGGCGAAGCAACTCGGCGAGAACGGAAGACATTGGGTGGAGAGCGAAATGAATTGGACGCGCGCAGCTGAGGAGTTTCAGCGCGCAATGGAATTTTTTCCGGGCACTAGCCCGAACGGCAAAGAGGCAGCGTAGCGAACTATGTGTGGAGTCGTTGGATTTTGGAGTCACGGCAGGCCTGAGCAATCGCGCGCAGCGGTGCGCGGTATGATTGCCGCCTCCATGCATCGCGGACCCGACGCCAGCGGCAGCGTCGAAATCCCGCTCGCCAACTCCAGCCTCGTCCTGGGACACACGCGGCTTTCCATCCTCGATCTTAGCGATGCCTCAGGCCAGCCGATGCACGATGCCGACTCCGGTTCATGGCTCATCTTCAACGGCGAGATCTACAACTTCCGTCAGTTGCGTGCGGAACTGGAAACACTGGGCGCTAAGTTCTCCACCTCCGGTGACACGGAAGTTCTGCTGAAAGCGCTGGTGCAATGGGGCGAAGCGGCGCTCAACAAACTGGAAGGCATGTTTGCCTTCGCCTTCTGGGATGGGCGTGCGCGCAATCTTCTGCTCGCTCGCGATCGTATGGGCATCAAGCCGCTCTACTATTGCCGCGCAGCGCGCGACTTCGCGTTCGCTTCGGAAGTGAAGGTGCTCGAGCGGGCCCACATCTGTCCTCTGACTCTCGATCGCGATGCCGTCGACTCGTTCCTGGCCTACGGCGCCGTGATTGGGCCGAATACCATCTTCCAGGAAATTCGCGAACTTGATCCCGGACACCTGCTGCGCATTCACAGCGATGGTCGGGTCGCCGACTCCGAATACTGGTCGCTCAGCCGCAGCCTCGCTGAGAGCCGCCTAGCGGACGATCAGGATTTCGAGCAGTCGGTCTCGCAGATACGCGAACGTCTCGCATACGCCGTCGAATCCCACCTGGTCAGCGACGTTCCGGTGGGAGTCTTTCTATCCGGCGGCGTGGACTCCAGCCTGCTGGCTCTGCTGGCGTCGCGATGCGCCAAGAGTCCGATCACGCTTCTGACCGTGGCCTTCGCCGAACAGGAATTCTCCGAGCTACCCTACGCCCGGCAGATCGCTCGCGGCCTGCCGCATCATCACGAAGTGGTGACCCTGACCGCGGAACAGTTGCAGGACTTGCTTCCCGAAGCTCTGTTAGCGATGGACCAGCCGACGGTTGACGGGATCAATACCTACGTCATCTCGCGCGTGGGAGCTTCGCTAGGGCTCAAGGTGCTGCTGAGCGGCGTCGGCGGTGACGAGTTGTTCGGCGGCTATACCACCTTCACCAAAGTTCCACGGCTTCTGAAATATGGCGCGGGACTGCGTCCAGCCGCGCGCGTGCTGTCTAAGCTGAAAACGAAGAACCCGATCCAGTGGAAGAAAGTGGCCGACGCCGCTCCACTCCATAACCTGGCGGAAGCCTATCTGCTCCAGCGCTGTATTCGCTGGGGGCAGGATGGCGCGGGATCGTTGTCCCACCGCGTCCAGCAGGAGATCGATCCTCTGGCCAATGATTTCCAGAAGCTTGCCGCGCTGGAGCTGGAGTTTTACATGCGCAATCAGTTGCTGCGCGATGCCGACGTGTTCAGCATGGCCAACTCGGTTGAGCTGCGAGTGCCATTCCTTGACCAGCGGTTGTTGCACGCGGCGCTAACGATATCGCCCAAGTATCACTTCGAGGGCGGCCGTGGTAAACGTATCACCTGGCGGATCCTCTGCGACCTGATTGGCGAACAACTTCCGCAGCGCCGCAAGATGGGCTTCACTTTTCCCTGGCAACGATGGCTCCGCCGCGAGCTGAAAGCAACTATCGACAACACGCTGCGCGATCAGCGGCGCTACGGACCACTGTCGCTCGATCCAAGCTATGGCGCGCGGCTGCTGGATGGCCTGGAGAGCGGCGATCCCATGCAGTCATGGTCGGAGGTGTGGTCACTTTTCGTGCTCCTGAACTGGCAGCGCAAGATTGGGGTGGAATGTGCCGTTGCCTAGGATAGCGGTGCTGTGCGCGATTGCCGGCATGGGCGGAGCTGAATTCAGCTTGCTGGAGCTTGTGAAGCACCTGCGCGACTCCTACGAATTCCACCTGATCATTCCCGGCGAAGGGCCGTTCCAAAGACACGCCGAAGCCGCGGGCGCAAAGGTATGGATACTGCCTTGGCCGGAAGCCATTTCCAGCACGGGCGAGACTGCCATGCATGCCGGAGTGAGGAAGCTTCTTCATGCCGCAACTAGCCTTCGGCCTTTCACCCGTTGTCTTTCAGACTTGCTGGACGAAATTCAGCCGTCGGTGTTTATCACCAACGCCGTCAAGCCGCACATCATCGGCGCGCTGGCTCGCAAGCCGAAGCATGTCCCACTAATTTGGTATATGCGCGATGGCTTGGAGGAACGTATTCTGTCGCGCAAGTTGCTCGCATTGCTCTCGCGCCGCTGCGATATGTCCGTTTGTATCTCCCATTACGTTTCCGCTCAGCTCCGCGAATATGTCTCGGCATCGCTCCCGTCGACCGTGATCTATAACATCATCGATTTGAATCGCTTTCATCCCGGCGTGGCGCCGCCTGCGGATTTGTGCAAAGGGCCGGAAGAGGTCTGGTTCGGCTTGGTCGGCGCTATCACGCCGCTAAAGGGGCACGATATTTTTCTCCGGGCCGCGGAGCGGGTACTAAAGCAATTGCCGAATGCGGTTTTTGTGATTGCCGGAGACAACTCCTATGTCACGGAAGCTGGCTTCGGGTACGAAGAGCTATTGCAGCGCAGGTCGCAGGATACGCTGGGGGATCGCGTCCGGTTCCTGGGCTTCAGAAGCGATGTGCCCGCCGTTCTTTCCCGGCTCGACGTGCTGGTGCAACCCAACCGCGGTCCCGAAGGCTTGGGGCGGTCGCTGCTGGAAGCCATGGCATGCGCGGTGCCCGTCATCGCGGTAGATAAGTGGGGACCGGCCGAGTTGGTACAACACGGTGAGACCGGGCTGCTGTTCCCGCCTCTGGATAACGAACGACTGGCCGCACATATGCTCACTTTGGGCAGAGACGAGCCCCTGCGGAAGCTCATGGGAAGGCTCGGCCACGACTGGATTCATAGAAATCTTGTGTCAAGAAAACTGGTGGGACAACTCGAGCAGGTTCTGGCCGGCATGATTGCTTCCCAGCTCCAGGAGGCCCCGGCGTGAAAGTGCTTCAACTGGGGAAATTCTACTTTCCCTTTGTCGGCGGAATTGAAACTGCCCTCAAAGACATCTGCGAGAGCTTGGCTGACGATGTACGGATTCAGGTCCTCGTCGCCAACACTTGCTTGCGGACCGAGCACGAGACCGGACGAATCGCCGTCACCCGTGTGGCCAGCGCGGGAAAGCTTCTTTCCTGCTCACTGGCTCCTTCCTATCCCTTCTGGGCCAAGAAGTTCGATGCTGATCTGATTCACGTTCATCTGGCCAATCCGTTGGCGGAATTGTCGGCGCTCCTCGCTAATCGAGACATCCCGGTGGTGGCCCACTTCCACAGCGATGTCGTGCGGCCGATCCCTGGTCCTCTGCGCGCGGTGTACAACCGGTTTCTCCACGCCTTCTACCGCCGGGCCGATTGCATCGTAGTGCCCACGCCGCGACACATCGACATCTCCAATTTCGTTCCTCGCTACCGGAACAAGTGCCGTGTTGTTCCCTATGGCATTCCGCTCTCACGCTTCGAACTGGATGACCGTGGAGCGAAAAAAGTGGATGACCTTAAGGATGGACTACCGACGGTGCTGTTCGTAGGCCGGCTTGTTCCTTATAAGGGCGTCGAGTTTCTGATTCGTGCGCTGGAGGATGTTAAAGCCCGTCTTTGGATCGCAGGAAGGGGCCCAATGGAAAATTCACTGAAGAACCTAGTGCGGCAAAAAGGTATGGCCGATCGCGTTGTATTTCTGGGCCACGCATCGGATGAAGACCTGGTCAGGTACTATCACGCTTGCGACGTCTTCGCGCTTCCTTCCATCACCAACCAGGAGATGTTTGGGTTGGTGCAATTGGAAGCTATGGCTTGCCGCAAACCGGTGATCTCGACCGATCTTCCGACCGGCGTGCCGTGGGTGAACCAGCATGGCAAGACCGGCTTTTGCGTGAGGCCGGCAAACTCGCGTGAGTTGGCGCAAACAATCGCACGTGTGCTTTCCAGCCGCGAACTTCGCCAGGAGATGGGCGAGGCCGGACGCGCGCGCGTCGAGCAACAGTTCACCTCGGTGAAGATGGCCGGAGCCATGCTGCGGGTCTATCAGGAAACCTTGAGCGAGTCCTATCGGCCCGTGAAGACCGCCGAGGAATTGGAGACCCAGGTCAACGAGGTCTATTAGATTTCACTTTTCAGTTGACCGATCATAACCGGTCCTACTCGGGCGCACTTACACCCGACCGGTAATCGACTGCGCATTTTCCGTAGCATTTGTAAGGGCGGAAAACATTTCCGGAAAGACTATCGATACGGACCGTGCCATCCTCTTGTATCGCCGCGTGATTAAACGGCCCCGAAGCTGATAGTGCAAAGTTATTGGCAAACCGTCTGATCGTTACGGCGTCCAACTCGAAGGCGTTAAAGGTAGTGCGATAGAGATGATAGTGCGTGCCGGGCGGTAACGCATCAATTTCGCTGTCCAGCTCTATTAGGGAGCTGCTCGCAAATGCACGAATTAGAAGATTGCCGTGGGCGGTAAACAGCGTACGATTACCCCAGCCGAAGCCCCACTCTCCGCCGCTCAGTATTATCCAGCGACTCCGGCCCGACGGCAGACAGGTTGTCGAGCTTGACTTTGCCGCGCTGCAGATCGTGCCCGCATCGTACTCGTGCTGGTCGTCAATGTAGATGTTATCGCTAACATCGTCCACGGCGCTGGCGATGAGATATCCCGCGTGTTGATCGCCGGGGCCATTCTGGCCAATGTCCTGTACTACGTTGCCGCGTATCACGGAGCAGGCATAGCAATCGATGCCGTCGTAGTCCTGGGTATATTTAACTGTGTTATAGCTTACTTCGATATCACGGTTTACCAGCGAACTCCCAAGTCGAAGATTGCCGTCAAAGACTCTATTATTAGTGATGATGACCCTGCCGGTAAAGGTATGCTCCAGCCCTCCAATAGCGATGCTGCCGGAATGCAGTTCATTGTTCGCGATAGTTAATTCGGAAAGGGAAGCCGTCGTTCCGGATTGAAGGGCAATGTAAATGTCGCCATGATAGAAGAAATTACCGCTGATCTCCGAACTATTCAGCCCGCCGTGAGCGATGCTGGCTCCGCGAAAGGTGTTGTCACTTATCTTGACGTTTTCTGGCAGCCGCCCCAGGTTGTCCTGTCCGGTTTCGATGCCCGTGGAGTTGCCGGCAGAAGAAAAGTGGCCTTCAAAGGCATTGGCATGAACATATAAGCCAGACTGGCACACGATCAACATGGAGAACATTCCATAGTCGCCGGTTTGGCTGAAATGGTTGTCGCGTACCACTCCTGCTGTGGGCCCGACCGATATCGCAGAGTTGAAGCGGCTGAATGAAAGGGCGTTATCGCCATGGCCATAACCGGTCGAGCGCAGCAAGAAATTATTGTCATGGACGCTGGACCCAGTGCTATCCAGGAGGTTGACCAGCTTGTTAGGGTTTCCTTCCAGGCTTAGATGGTCGAGTTCAACCTGATCACAGCCATGGCATATGAAAATTGACACCCAATTGAATGTCCGGGCGGAGTCCGCCCACACTATGCTCATGTCGTGGATGTGAATATTCAGATTCAATTCATTCGCATTGGCCAGGAGTGTTCCGACAGGATCGGTGGCCGAGCGGTTCACATGGATAATTGTGTGGCCTTGACCAGCCCCATGGAGATTTATGTTGGAGGGAAGCAGAATACCGACCCTGGCCCCGCTGGGGTCCCGGCTATTCCAGCTTGAAACCGCGCTGGCATTGTAGGTTCCTGCCGGAACGTACACCTCGCAAGGGTCCGGCCCACAGTCGAGAATCGCGGCCTGGATGCGTTCGACGATGGAGGCTCCGTGGAAGTCCGTCGCCACCCTTACTCCCTTTGTTGCAACACTGCTGGTATTAACCTGCGCGGGCGCCGCCATCCATCCGCCGAAGGCCAGCAGCAAAGCAAGAGTCAGGAAAATGCGGCGCGAAGTGCCTGGGCGTGATCGTGTGTAGCCGGAGGTGGACATTCCCATCTTCACAAGGTAACAGATGGCCGCCTCAATCCTGAGCACCCGCGTTCCGGAAGAACCTGAGCAGTTTTTTTTAGAGTCTTGCCCAAAATTCACACTCATTTAACCTGCGGGTGATAAGGTTCGTGGGCTTCTCAACGGGTCTCGTTGAGCAATCCCAGCATAAGGACAAAGCGCGCCATGGTGGAAGGTCGAATCAGGACGTTCGCTCTCGCAGTTGCATTGCTGATGGCAATCCCGGCAATTGCCCAGGAAGGCCCGTTCTTTACCCCGGGAAATCTGGTTGTCACCGTACAGGGGTGCGGTGTTTACGCTGGCACATGTACCAACATCCCTAACGGCACCGGCAATGGTAGTGGCAACAGTTCGGTGGGCGGCTACGGAGACAATCAAGCCGCTCCGCTCACGCTGTTCCAGTACGCTCCGAACGGCACGTCGAGCGCAACATATGTGAATTCTCTGGTATTGCAGCCAACGTCTTCCGCTGGGAACGTTAACCTTTCCGGTGAGTACGGGTCTTCGTCGGAGGGCACGCTGCAACTTTCGGGAGCCGGCCAATACCTGACAATCATGGGATATGGCGTGAATGCCGGCGGCTTCAACGCTAATCCCACGCAATACGGCGTTCCCGGCGGCGAACTGGGGCAGTCGGGCAGCCTGACTGGGCAAAGCTACATACCGGTGCCACGAGTCGTAGCGCTGATTGATGCCAACGGTAACATCAATACCACGACCGCACTTTACAACATCTTCAACGCCAACAACCCCCGCAGCACCTACACCGCCGATGGCGTGAACATCTACGTTTCCGGCCAGGGTACCAGCGGTGATGCCACCGGTGGAGTTTTCTTTACCATGTTGGGCAGCAGCTCTGTCACCGCATCGATTACCGGCGATGACGGCGGAACTAACGAGTCCCAGGACACGCGGACCGTCCAGATCGCTAACAACACGTTGTACGTTTCGATGGACAGCAAGACAGGGGCATACAACCGTAGCTACATCGGCACGATGGGCTCGCCTCCGTACACCACCACGTACTCGTGCGCAACCGCTCCCGGTGGCATTTGTCCAACTGGTGTTCCAAACGGCCCGTCTCTGTTATCTGGTTTCGGCAACGCCGGCGGAACGGGCAGGGTGAAATTGAACGCAGCAGAAACCAACGGGATCAACGTCTCGGGCGAATACATCAACCTAAGCCCGTCGAATTACTTCTTTGCCAGCTCGACAGTTTTGTATGTGGCGGACACCGGCACCCCGAAAAATACTTCGGCAGACAACGACTCGCCTTACAGCCTATGCGGCGCTGGCGGGCTGCAGAAGTGGAGGAACGTAAGCGGAACCTGGACTTGGGAATACACCCTCTACCAGGGATTGAACCTGGTGAAAAACGCAAACTCAAAATCAGGCGACACAACCTGCTCCACCAACACCGACGGCACGACTGGCTTATATGGCCTGACCGGCGTTGTGAACAGTGATGGCAGTGTCGACCTTTACGCGACCAATTACACTATCGCCGATCTTGATCCGACTTTTCTTTATGGAATCACCGATTGCCTGGCGGCGACCACGGCGGGTGGAAGCTCCGGCTCATGCACGACGGGCCAAACAACTTTTACGCAGCTTACGGCAGCGCCATCGGATTCCAACTTCAAGGGAGTGTCGTTTGCGCCGTCGATCCCTGCGGGCGACGTCGAAGTTACAACTTCGCCCTCCGGCCTTACCGTTACAACCTCGGGTACAGGATGCGCGGCTGGAACCTACGTTGCGCCGGTGACACTGATTTGGACGCCGGGTAGCTCCTGCACCCTGAGCGTGGCCGGGACGCAAGTTGTGTCGGGCACTCAGTACGTCTTCACCCAATGGGCCGACGGCAACACCAACACGTCGGATACGGTGACGGCTCCGGCAACCACGGCCGTTTACACTGCCAACTTCAGCACCACGACTGGCGGATTGTATAGTCCGGCGCCGGGTTCGACACTGACCAGCAGCAGCGCTACCTTCCAGTGGTTCGGTCCACCACAAACCACCGCGTTCTGGATCGACGTAGGCAGCACCGCGGGCGGCAACAACTACTATCAATCAGGAAGCCTTCCCACGACCGCGCTCTCGGCCACGGTCAACGGTCTGCCGACGAATGGCAGCACCGTCTATGTGACGTTGTGGTACTTCATCAACGGTGCCTGGGTTAGCAATCCGTACACCTTCACGGCGTTCAACACGAGCGGCGCGCAGGGCGTACTCACTACTCCCACTCCGGGATCGGAGTTTACCGGCAGCACGGTGACATTCGCCTGGATTGCGGGCGCGGGTGCGTCAGCCTACTGGCTGGATGTGGGGAGCAGTCCGGGCGGCAATAACTACTATCAGTCTGGAAACCTCGGCAATGTGCTAACGACGACCGTCAACGGCTTGCCAACGAATGGCAGCACGGTGTATGTGACGCTGTACTCGCTGGTGGGTGGACAATGGCTGAGCACCGGCTATACCTATACCGCGTTGAATGCAGGCAGCGCTCTGGCGCAGATGTCGTCGCCGGCTCCGGGATCGACCCTGCATGGCAACGTTCAGACATTTACCTGGATCGCAGGAAGTGGCGCGTCGGCGTACTGGCTGGACGTGGGGAGCACTCAAGGCGGGAACGACATCTATCAATCCGGCAATCTTGGTGGAGCGCTGACTACGACAGTGTACAGTTTGCCGGCCAACAACAGCCCAATCTACGTGACCCTGTGGTCCTACGTTGGAGGGCAGTG
>Ga0181523_10000235_pt1 | contig 61444 bp, 56 predicted proteins | sample PEATcosm2014_Bin_43_FD_119752 | JGI IMG/M metagenome (GOLD analysis project Ga0181523, IMG submission 119752) | Peatland microbial communities from MTU Mesocosm Facility, Houghton, MI, USA - PEATcosm2014_Bin05_30_metaG | ecosystem: Environmental > Terrestrial > Soil > Wetlands > Peat | place... | reverse complement strand
GAGCCGAAGTGCTGTTCGAAAAGTCCCTTGAGAATGTCCGTCAAGATGATATCCAGCGATAGCGTTGTGACCGCCGGAGAAGCGGCTACGCTCTAGCATCGCTGATTCCATCGATCAAGACAAGAACACTCGCGGGTTTTTGGCCCGCGAGCGCTGTTTTGGCTACTGCTTCTTGATGCTCTAATTTACCGTAATACTGATTGGGTTTGACGGTATTCCATTGACTACCAGCACCAGTGTGCTCGCCCCCGTCTCCATGCCTGCCGGCACATCGAAATGAGTGTAGGTCGGAATACCGCGCGTGGCGACCGCCATGGTGCTGTGGTTATGCGTCTTGGCGTAGAAAACGTGTTCCGTAGCGTTGTTGGTAATCCGTACCAACGGGTAATTGGTGGCAGTTTCAAACTCGTCGCCAAAGTTGTCGGCTTGCGACCATCCGTTGAACTGACGCCCGAAGAGCATGTAAGTATTGCCACGCACCACTGTTGAAGGAGAATTGGTAACGACAGGCGCAAACGGCTGTCCGTAACTGCCGGTCGAGGTATAGACCTGCGATCCATTGAACAGGACTTGTCCAGTAGGCAGCACGATCATGCTTCCGCCAAACGTGCTTAAGGTTGGGTTCAGATTCGTGCCGTCATACTCGTAAAGTTGCCCCGAATTGCCCTCGACCAGCACTCTGCCGTTAGTCAGCAACACGGCGAAGTTGTCGCCGGCATCGTCGCCATTGGGAAAATCAGGTCCTGGAGTCCAGGTGCCAGGATCGGTTGGGCTGGCTCCAGGAGTATAGACGGAGGTGTAGCCGGTAGGGGCGCCCGAATGGGTTGCGCCGGTGGCAAAGACCTTACCGGTGAGCATCAGAATGCCAGGGCCGGTTTCCCCCGGTGGACAGTACTCGCCGCCACCGTAGGGAATGCAGCCGACTTCCGGCGGACCTTGCAGGTTGGCGATCGTGCTGCCGTCGGAGACCCACATCTGCTCGGAAGGAATGTAGCGCTCGGAGTTGGGATTGTCCAGGACATCCCAGGTAAGGATGGTGCCGTCGGGCATCAGGGTCCAGCCCTCCTCGGCGAACCAGTCGGCCTTGCCGGTAGAGCCCATGGCGGTCCACGTCATGGTGGTGGGATTCAATTCCGCCATTTCCATATCAAATTTGCGTCCGATCAGGAAATCGCCATTGGGCAGGATTGCGGAAGGCGAATCGCCAATGTACTCCCAGCCGGTGGGCGGAGTGAGATTGGTCCAGGTGTTGGCTGCGGGATCGTAAACCGCGCCCACATTGGTGAAGGAAAACGAGCCGAAGTTGTATTCTCCACCTTCAATCAGGACCCGGCCATCGGACAACGTAGCCGAGGCGAAGGCATAGGGATCGTAATCGGAGGCCAAGCTCGCCATCTGCGACCAAGTGCCGTTGATATAGCTTCCGTTGATGTCAGGAGTGAGCTTCCACCAGTCCTGGCCTTGGTTGCCTTGAGCCAGGACCGTGCCGTCGGTCAAGAGGAAGACAATGCCCGCCCCGTCCGGGGGCTGGTGCGTAAGATTGGTGAGGGTCTGCGCTTGCAATGCGCAGCAAGCAACAAGCGAGAGCAAAACTACGGCAAACAGGGATTTCTTTGTCAAAGCACAGTCCTTTTCTCAGGTGAAATTGTTGAACTCAATATCCACAGTGACTACCAGAATTTTTTGGCAAACCCCATTCCAAGCAGCGACGGTAAGCGATTGGCGCAGAGTGTCAATGCTGGGAACTCCTTTGAGGAGTGACAGCAAGCAGTGCGAGCTCGAAAAACAAGTGACAGGATTGTGCTTCAACAGCAAAGCTCATGTCAATTGATTTGACGGCGACGAATGCCATGTCGAAAAACAGCACTCGGCATCGGACGCACCCGGTTGCGCCGGCACTGCGGGTGGGTTGGTCTCCATGCCGACCGCGTTGCGTGGTCCACGCGGGGAATGTCTCCGCCAAACGATTGGCCCTCTCAGGAGCCCACCTTCTACACGCTGTCCAAGCAAGCGGGGTGCTGGCATTGGCAGGCAATTTCCACTTCTTTGGATCCGGCATCGCGGCAAGCGTCGCTGCAGTACTTTTCATTGTCGGCAACCGTGCACAGGCACGGCTCGTGGGCGCAGGTTTTGGCTTCATTTTCTGCCATCGTAGTCTCCTTTGTTAGTTCCTTATGGTTTCCGGCTATGCGCTGGAAACAGGTCGATTCGGCATCCCAGGTCCAGCCTGGCGTCGCTGGACAAGAAAAGCACAGGTGGGCATTGTTACCGCGGAGTGGTTTCAAAGTCAAACCCTGGAGCTCGATCTGGAGATTTCATTGGGACTTCTGCGGCCCAAGCGATGGAGCACAGGAACTGCACTTCGGCGGGTTCAGGATGAAATATTTTGCTGGCCGTTTCGGTAACCGGCATCTGAACGGTGAAGCACAAGGTACTGCCGTGGCCGAGTTGGCTCTCGACCCAGATTTTCCCATGCATTAGTTCCACCAAGCGTGAGGAGATCGACAAACCTAGTCCAGTGCCGCCGTACTTTCGAGTTGAGCTGCCATCGCTTTGAGTAAAGCCTTCGAAGATCGCAGTGTGCTTCTCGGGAGAGACTCCGATCCCTGTATCCGATATCTTGGACAGAACTTCGGCACAACCTGCGTTCAGGGAATTGCGGGTAACTCGCACCACTACCTTGCCCTGCTGGGTAAATTTGATTGCATTTCCCACCACGTTGACGAGGACTTGGCGCAGCCGCTGAGGATCGCCGATGACCGAGTCCGGCAGTTCAGGATCCATCTGACTGACTAACTCCAGGCCTACCTGCTGGGCCTGGAAGCGCAACGGCCGCAGAGTTTGCCTCACGGTTTCGTGGAGATTGAAGGCGATGGTATCCAGGGCGAGCGTGCCGGATTCGGTCCTGGTAAGGTCCACGAGATCGTCGATGAGACGGAGCGCTTCCCGAGGACTGGATCACCAGGAGACACTCGCGCTGCTCGGCATCAAGTTGGGTATCCAGAGCCAACTCCGCCATGCCCAGGATGCCGTTCATGGGAGTACGGAGTTCGTGGCTGATGTTGGCCAGGAACTGAGTTTTGGCGCGAGCCGCAGCCTCGGCTGCCTCCTTGGCTCTCACCAGTTGCTGCTCCGCGCGTTTGCGCAGGCTAATATCGTTGGCGATGGTTGAGATACCAAGCACGGTGCCATTCCTGTCCACAATGGGGGATATGGCGAGCGATACGTCGACCCGGCTGCCGTCTTTTCGCAGGCACACCGAATCGAACTCCGATGCTTCTCCGCCTGCGATCTTGCTGAGGACGGCCGGCACCTCATAGAGTCGCTCGGGAGGAATGAGCATGGCAATATGCTTCCCGATGGCCTCATCCGCAGAGTAGCCAAACATTTTCTGGGCAGCAGGATTCCAGGAAACGATTGTGCCGTCAGAGGTTTTTCCAAGGATGGCGCCTCGGGATGAATTGACGATGGATGCCAGTTGCGAATCGGTCTTCTCGGCAGCCTTGCGCTCGGTGATGTCGCTGAGTATTCCGTCGGCGAGGAGGACGCCGTCCTGCTGGAATGTGCGCAAGGAGCGATTGCGCACCCAGATCCAGCGACCGTCCTTGCGCCGCATGCGGTATTCGAGATCGAAGGCCCGGCATTCCAGAAAAAGCGCCTGATAATTGTCAACGAGCGCATTAAGATCGTCCGGGTGGATAAGGGAAAGACGGAGTTCTTGTCCAGCGGCGAATGCCTCGGCTGGAGTGAAGCCGAACACGTTTTCTACATTGGGACTGATGTAGGCAAACCGTCGCTCGGAATCCATAGTCCAGGTGACATCAGGAAGGTTGGTCAAGAGCCGGCGGTATTGCTCCTCACTCTTGCGAAGATTCTCCTCGGCCTGCTTGCGCAGACTGATGTCGTGACCTGTAGTGGAGATGCCCAGGACACGGCCGTTCTTGTCCTTGACAGCGGCTACGGCAAGGGAGACATCGAACCGGGTACCGTCTTTTCGCACCCGTACGGTGTCGAAGCGTTGCATTTGTTCGCCGCGAGCGACCTTGCCGAAGATCTCAGGCATTTCGTGCAGCCGCTCGGGAGGAACAAGCATGGAGACGTGCTTTCCGAGGATCTCGCCGGCGGGATAACCGTAAATCTTCTCCGCAGCAGGATTCCAGGAGACAATTGTCCCATCAGCAGTCCCACCGATGATGGCATCGTCGGAGCAGGTCACAATCGCAGCCAGTTGGGAATCGACTTTCTCAGCTTGCTTGAGTTCGGTGATGTCGGTCAGAATACCGTCGGCGAAGGGTTTGCCGTCCTGCTGGAAGGTCCGTAAGGCGCGGTTACGTACCCAGATCCAGCGGCCATCCTTGTGCCGCATGCGATACTCCACGTCGAAAATCCTATTTTCGAGGAATAGTGCACGATAATGCTTCAGCGCTGAGTCAGCATCCTCGGGGTGGATGCGCGTAAGGCGCACGTCTACCCCACCGCCAAGCACTTCCTGGAGTGTGTAGCCCAAGAGCTCTTCAACATTGCCGCTAATGTATGTAATCCTGCCTGCTGAGTCCAGAGTCCAGGTCACATCAGGAAGGTTGGCCAGCAGCCTGCGATATTGCTCCTCGCTTTTGCGAAGAGCTTCCTCGGCGCGCTTCTTATCGCTGATGTCGATGCCGACACTCAGGACGCATGGCTGATTGCCGACAAGAATGCGCACGCCGGTCAGATAGCAGGGAATCCGCACGCCGCTCTTGGTGAGCCAGGCGGCTTCCATTTCGGCATAACCTGTTTCCCAGGCTCTCCCAATGATTGCCGGAACAAGCTCGCGGTAGTCTTCCGCGATGCCTTCAAAAGGAAAATTTCCCGCAATTCGGTCGCGGAGTAGCCGAGAATATTTTGGAAGCGCGAGTTCCAGCGCGCCAGCTTCTGGTTCTTATCGACGATGCAAGTTAAACCTGGCAGGTGCTCGACCAGTGCGCGGAAGTTCGCTTTTTCGAGCTTCAGCAAATCCGTATCGCGGCGGCGCAGTACAACTAGAGCCAAGATGAACGCGGCTCCGGTGCAAAGCGCAATTTCATCTACATAGGAGCGAGAGAGACGAGGAAAGACCGACGCAGTGATTTCGTAGGCTGCGGAGGCGATCATCGCGGCCAGGGCAAACCAAAATGCCTTGACGAAGTGGGACGTCTTGAACATGTGAAGATCGAGAAGTCACACCCGGCGCAAAGCGGACTCCACAATCACGATGGTAAGTATCGGTACCCTTAAACCGTGTGACAGAGGGTCACAGGACAGTAGTTCGCGAATTCGCTATTCGTCCAGGATTTGTACAGTGTCCAAAATTTGGACGGCGGCCAAATTCGCGATTCGCGGACGATTTGCGCCCAATTCTCAGAAGCCCGGCGAGGCCAGACAGGGAGCCGAAGAATGCAGTCCGGCTCCCTTGTCGGTTGGCAAAGGAGGGTTACCTTACGACTTGCAAATTGTTAGTCACCTGAAAAACGTCGCGCACCTGATTGGCGGCAATGGTGGCCAGGTTCTTGTCGCCTTCATTGTTCACGTAGCCATTGAGCGTGACCCGCTGATTGGCGACGATGATGTGGATGCTCGGCGAGGCAGCCCAGAAGTACTGCGAGAGACCGCCGGTCCGCATCAGCGCGCGATAGACGCTTTGCCGAGCCTGCTCGTCAAACGCATTTGGCGGCAACACCCGAATGTTGTTCACCACCTTCTCGACTCCCTCGACATGCTTCACGGCTCTCTCGGCATCCTTGCTGGTCTGAGAATGAATGCTGGTGACCGCGCCACTCAAAGTCACGGTGCGGCCTTGGACGCTGTACTCCAGATCGTCGAACATCGAGTAGTACGGCAGCCTGAGCAACTGGTCGCGAACCTTCCTGGCGATAGCGGCCTCAGCCGGATCGGCCGATGGCGTGGGCACCACCTTGTAATCCAGAGTGACGGGACCATTGCTGGTCAATGCCGGCTCCGCAGCTTGATTGGCCGGAGAGGCCGAGGTCGCCTGAGATGCAGTCGGCGTCTGGGCCGCGGCTCCCACACCCATAGCTATTACCAACGTAAATGGCAGCAGCCGTTTGATCATGTTTCTACCTCCGATCCTTACTTCATTGGATGTAGATACAAACCCGGCGGCTGCGGCAGAGACGCGCTGGCAATATGCGACTTAACAAAATGTAACGAATGTGTCTCGGGGCCGGTGGCCCGGATCTCGCGGTGTTCAAGGCCCGGGCATTTCTCTCGCCACCCGCTCACACCAGGCAATGTTCACTGAATGCACTTCTTGTTGGAAGTGCCGAAGGTGTTGTGATACTAGGTGTTCGGGCAGCCCGCGGAGTTGTCGTCGGCCAGGTCAAGGTTGGATTTGCCAGTGGCGTGGTTCTCATAAATAGGATTCTGGACCGCCCCGGATCGCGCCTCGATGCCGTCGCTGGCATTCTGGTCGGCAGTGTTGTTGTTCACGAAATTGTTTCGGCCGTCGATCGCAGTCAACACAAAGCCACTGCCTCCGTTCTGGCTGGATTGATTGTGATCGTAATGACTCCACTCGTCGTTAATTACGAATCCAGCCCCGTGGTTCATGGTTGCGATGTTGTCGTGAAGCTGGTTGTCCCAGGAATCCTCTCGCAGGTCGACAGTAAAGCCGGTATTGTTGGCGGTGCAGGTGACCCGGCTCACCTCTCCCGTTTGGGAGTCGACCAACTCGATTCCCTTGTCGAAGTTGGTGATGGTAGCCGGTCCATGGATGATCACGTTCCGGGCCAGACCGCTGGATCTGGCGACTCGTATGCCGGTGCCTGTGCCGGACCCCGTGATCTGATGATTGCCCAGCTCCAGCGTCACGTGGCCGAAGGTGATGTCAATGCCGTCGCCGGGACAATTCAACAGATCGTTCGCCAAAACGTAAGTTCCTGCCAGCCTGATATTAGTCCCGCAAGTTGTGATCTGGGTTTGCGCCTGAGCAGGAACGGCCAGTTGTGCCAGGAGCAGTAAGATGGCGGCGATGAGGAGATACTTCGGCAGACGAGTGGCGAATATAGACACAGTTGTCCTCCAGTGTTTTTGGGATGCTATGGTTCTGGGGCCGGGATCTACCGTGGGGTTTTAGCGGATATGACTATACACCGGGCGCTGCAGCTGTCAACGCGGGCGGGTCGTCCATGTCTGCGGGGTTCGAGACCTGGGGATTTTCAGATCGATCGCGTTAAAGGGTAATCCCGTGATAGCACAAGCGGCCATTGACGCTGTGAAACAGTGGCCTTATAGGCCCTACGCCCTGAATGGGGAACCAGTGGAAGCTGACACACAGATCAGCCTCACGTTCTCGCCTCAGGATTAAGGCTGCACCCGACTGACAACTGACAACCGACAACAGCTTCACTCGTACCGCAACGCCTCGATGGGATCCAGCCGCGAGGCTTTGATCGCTGGCAGCATTCCGCTGACCAGCCCCACGAGGATGAGGATCACCGTAGCCACGACGACCGTCGATGGATCAATGATGAGGCGAATGTCGGCAGCCTCCGCGTTCTTGGCCACCGCGCTGTAGAAGGTGATTCGCCCCACTCCAATCGACACCGCATAGGCCAAAATAATTCCCGCGATGCCGCCGACAAACGTAATGGCCAGCGCTTCAGCCAGAAACTGGAAGAGAATGTCGCGGCGACGGCCGCCGAGCGCTTTCTCCACGCCAATCTCGCGTGTGCGCTGGGTGACCGAGACCAGCATGATATTCATCAATCCCACGCCGCCGATGCCCAGCGTCAGGGTTCCGATGAAGCCCAGCAGGACTTTCAGTCCGGCGGTGATGATCTCGAACTGCTTCAACTGCTTCATCATGTTGTAGACGAAGACCGCGCGCTTGTCGTCACGATTGAAGTTGTATTGCTGGGCCAGAGCGCCGCGCACTTGCTTTTCGATTAGCTCGGAGTCGTTGCCTTCGTAGGACATCCAGATGCCGTCCAGATAATGCGTGTCTTTGAAGTCGCTCATGGTGCTGAACGGGACGTAGATGGTCTTGTTGACGCTGTCGTCGCCTTCCTGCATGTGAGGCGCGAGCACGCCCGCTACCTGATAGCTGATGCCGCCAATACGTATCTGCTGGCCGAGCGCATACTCGCCCGAGAACAGCTTGAGCTTGGCGTCGGAGCTGATGACGGCAACGCGCCCGCGCGTAGCTTCGTCGTCCGGATTCAGCAGGCGACCCTCGGCGAGATGCAGGGCCAGAATCTGAAACATGTTGGGATATACCCCTTGGATGGGAAGATCATAGGTGCGAACGTCGCGCTGCACGCTGACCGTCTTGTCCTCCTCGGGCGTGATGCGATTGACCAGCGGCGCGGCGGCCGTGATGCGGTCCAGATCCTCAATGGTGAGCTTGATCTGCGTGCCGGCCTTTTGTCCACCGGCCTGCTGCGAGGTGCGGCCAGGAAAGACGCCGATGATGCGCGTGCCCCAGTTCGCAAAGATGACTTCGATGGCACGGCCAAAGCCAGCACCGTAGGCCAGCAGCAGGACCACGGTCGCGATTCCCCAAGCCATGCCCAGCATGGTAAGCGCCGTGCGGCGGCGGTTGTAGCGCATCGCTGCGTAAGCTTGTGACAGTAGATCGCGCATCATAATTGGCTACCTGTAAGCGCTCTTCGCCTTTCGCTGTTCGCCAGAAAAAGCAATCGGATCTTCTGGCGAAGAGCGAAAAGCGAGGAGCGTCTTCACTCCTGCCTCAAGGCGTCAACCGGCTGTAACATGGCAGCCTTGCGAGCGGGATAAATACCCGCGATGATGCCGGCGGCGGCCAGCGTTCCAATCGCCAGGGTGGCCGACATGAACGACATGGTGGGCGGATCGAAGCCCGGCACTTCGCCAACCCCGCGCATCATGAACATCAGCAAGCCCGCGCCCGCCATCCCGATGCTGCCGCTCATCAACGTGAGAAATGCGCCTTCCAGGAAAAACTGCAACAGGATGCTGCGATTGGTAGCGCCCAGGGCTTTGCGCAATCCGATCTCGCGGGTGCGCTCGCTGACGGCAACCAGCATGATATTGATGATGCCGATGGCGCCGAGAGTCAGCGTTACCAGCCCGACTCCACCAAGGAACACATCCATGGCATCGAAAATCTTGCCCACGGTTTCAGAGTTCTTGATGGTGTCCCAATCTTCGAAGGCGTCTTCATCGTGCCAGTCGAAACCATGATTGCGGGCGATGATCTTGCGCACTTCCTCGCGCGCCTGGGCATGCTCCTGGCGAATGCGGGGACGATAGTTGATGAAGGAAACCGCTTTTTCCTGACCATCCTTAGTCAATGGAAAGTATTCCCGCATGGTGCTGAACGGCATGAAAACCCGATCGTTGGTGGAGTTGTTGTCGCCATGGCCGACCCGCTGGACAACCCCGATCACTTCAAAGCGAATTCCATTCAGCAGGATGGTGGTGCCAACTGCCTGGCGGCCGGAGTAGAGATTTTTCAGCATCTCGTCGCCCAGCACGGCGACCAGCCGCTTCTGCGATTCGTCGTCCTGATTGAACCAGCGGCCGTCGGCCAGCGGCAAATAACGGATGACATCGTAATGCGGTGGAACCCCGCTGACCTCGCCGTTGGTGTTGTTGTAGGCGCTCACCTCGCGGATGTCCAACCGCGAAAGCACGGGCGCAGCGGCACGGACGTGCGGCGCTTCCTTCAGGATGTCCTGATAATCCTCGTCGGTAAGGTTGTAGTTCCGGCCTGAACTCATGTTGCCGGCGACCGCGGGAGCGCGGCCGGGAAAGACGAACATGATGTCTTCGCCCAGCGAGTTCAACTCGCGGCGATTGCCGGAGCGGAAACCCTCGCCCAGCCCGACCAGCAGCAGCAGCGATCCCACGCCCCAGGCGATGCCGAACATCGTGAGGAAGGAACGCAGCTTGTGCGCCCACAACGTGCGCAACATCTGGCGGAGAATCTCAAAAAACACCATGGGACGCGGAAGCTCCTTGGGTTCGCGTTGAGCAATCCAAAGCTAATCTGATTTACGCAACGATGGCTATCTTGGTTCCACCAAAGGTGGAATGATCAATGGTTTGACACTGCTAAGTGACGAAACGATAGCAAGTTAGAGACGAGTGCCAATGTGGAGTATTCAAAGTTGATGAAAATCGTGGGAATCGGCACTAGAGCGCCCCCAAACTTGGCCGAGATTGTTTATAGTAGAGGTAACGCCAACTGCTATCAGAGGGTGTAAATTCTACAGGGTTCAGGAGTTAAGAAAGATGCCGAAAGTACCACGGGAAAACGACAGCGCAACGCCCAAGAAACGCGCCCGCAAAACCACTACGCCGGCTGGAAACGGCGTTCATGCGGACAATGGAAAAGGCGCCTCCGCGCAGTCCGTGACCGTCTCCCCGGAAGTTGCCCATGAGGCTCGGGTGGCCTCCAGCGTCGAGGAGCAGATCCGCCAGCGTGCCTACGAGCTGTATCAGCAGCGCCACGGGATGGGGCATGGCGGTTCTCCGGAGCAGGATTGGCTTCGTGCGAAGGAAGAAATCTGCGGCCGTGGGGAAGTGACACAAAATTAGGTTGGACCAGTCATTGGAACGGGGCTCCAGGTTGCGCGTCAGGGCGCAGCGGGCAAATCGCGGAGATCGGCGACAGTAACTAAGGTGAGGATAGGCAACATTCGGTTGCGATTCTGCATCTTACTGGCATCGCAGTTTGTTCCTTGCGCATGAGCAGCGCATTGACTACTATAGGTGCCGTTGAATTGCGCCATGGCCTGCGCCAAGCTGGGCTAAAGGACGTCAAAGGCCGAATACCTTGAGCCAAGTTCTACTGGTCGACGACAATCCATCGCAACTAGCGGTCCGCAAAGCCATATTGCGAAATGCGGGGTTCCAGGTCTCGGTGGCCACGACAGCAGAAAGTGCGCTGGCCACGCTTCGCGTCTTGCCGGATCGCATTGGGGTAGTGGTAACCGATCATCTGATGCCGGGATGCAGCGGGTTGGGATTGGTCCAGCAAATCCGCGCCACCGATAATTGGGTTCCGGTGATTGTATTGAGCGGTTTGTTGGAGGCGGAATCTGAATACCAGGGCCTGGACGTGATCTTCCGGGTCAAGCCGTTTCCTCCTCCCGAATTGATTGAACTGGTGCGCTCCAGCCTGAACCGCAGCGATAAGCGCCGCGGCGCCGCGTAGACCACGGCGGACCCGGACAGTTTCCGGCTTGCACTCCGACCAAGCCACGAACCTTCCCTATGTGACTAAAGTCACATGGATTTGTGCGCGCCATAGCGGTATGCTTAGTGCAACCAGTGCGGCCCAGCGGCCGCCGCAGATGGAAGATGGAAGGGGCATCATTCAATGTCTGAGCAGGGACGCAGGTACATGCGTTTTGGCGCGGTGATGGCCGTGATTCTCATGGCTCTGGGCTATCTTGCTTATACCGGCGTGCAGGACAGCAAAAGCTACTACGTCACCATCAAGGAACTGAACGGGATGGGCAACGGCGCCTACAGCAAGCGCCTGCGAGTTGCCGGCAACGTGGAGCCGGGCTCCATCAAGCGCCAGGGCACGCACATTGAGTTCCAACTGGTGGAGCAGGACCGTACCCTGCCGGTGGTTTACAACGGCACCGAGGCGCCGCCGGATACGTTTAAGGACAATGCGCAAGCTCTGGCGGAAGGACGGTTCGGGCGCGACGGCGTCTTCCACGCTACTAATCTGCAAGCCAAGTGCGCCTCGAAGTACGCTCCCAAGCAGCCCGGCCAACCGGGAGCTGCTCCAGCCGCGCCTAACGCTCAGAAGGCCTCATTATAGGAAAAGAAGACCTGGCGAGTACGCGAGCGACTTTTCACGGCGGGGATAGAATAGCCATATGACGAATACGTACTTCGTGACCGCGCTGGGGTTGCCGTTGATTGTTTACGTGCTGGCCTTTTATTTTCAAATCATAGGCATTCTCGCTCTGCGCTCTGAGCTAGGCGATCTGCGATCTGACATGAACTTTGGTTTTGAGCGGTTGGATCAGAAGTTCGACGGTCTTACCAGCATGGTGGTCGACATCGACAACCGCCTCATCCGTGTAGAAGAACGGCTGAAGCTCTAAGGAAGCAGTTGATCGCAACCGCGCAATCCTCTCCGCCCGTCATCGTCCTCGACAATCTGGTGAAATTCTTTGGCCGCTTTGCCGCCATTCGCGGCATTTCGGCGAGCTTCGCGCCTGCGAGGCTTTACGTCGTGCTGGGCGACAACGGAGCAGGGAAGAGCACGCTGCTGCGCATTGTCGCCGGCCTTATGGAGCCCAGCCAGGGCAGCTTCACCTTGCTGGGCGCGAAGCGGATTCGCGACGTGGCCCACCGCGTCGGCTACATGGGCCACGCGCCGCTGCTCTACGACGAGTTGAGCGGCATGGAAAATCTCCGCTACTTCGCGGGGCTGTACGGCATTCACGACGACGAGGTTGGCCGTAACGCGATGCGGATGGTCGGGCTAGATCCCGAACTGTCGCGGCGGGTAGGGCAGTACTCGCAAGGCATGCGGCAGCGGCTTTCTCTGGCTCGCGCCGTGCTACATGATCCAGAGTTGATGCTCCTGGATGAACCGTTCTCCAATGTGGACGTGCGCTCGGCGCGCGAGATGGCCGCTGTACTGGGGCGCGTGCGCGATCAGGGAAAGACAATCTTCGTAGTGACTCATCAGGCCCCGCTGATGGAAGGCGTAGCCGACGAGTTTGTGCACATGACGGCAGGACAGATCGTCAAACGCGAAGAATGCCTGCGCCATGCGGCGGTCGAAGAAGCAGATCCCTCGCGGGCTGGAGCCCGCTCGGGATGACAAATATTAAGAGGCTTTTGACGGCGCGGCTAAAGCCGCGCCCCTTCCATGAGGTGATGACGCGATGAGCACGGCCGGGGTAACTCGCGCGACCCTGATGAAAGACCTGCGTATGGAGTGGCGCTCCAAGGACGCCATCAACTCCATGCTGTTTTTCGCCTTGTTGGTGGTGGTGATCTTCAGCTTCGCCTTCAATCCCACGGCAGAGGAGTCGCGGCACATCGCCGGCGGGCTGATCTGGGTGTCATTTCTCTTTGCCGCCGTCGTCGCGCTGAACCAGACGTGGGCCCGCGAATTGCGCAATCAGGTGCTGGACGCCTATCGCGTCTCGCCAGCTCCGCCCAACGCGCTGTTTCTGGCCAAGGCATTTGGCAACTTCCTCTTCGTGGTTATCCTGGAATGCCTGATGGCGCCGCTGTTCGTTATCTTCTATGAGCTGCGCTCGGTCGGGCCGGTGTGGCAGTTGGTCGTCGTGGCTCTGCTGGGAACGTGGGCGCTGGTTGTCAATGGAACGTTCTTTGCGGCACTGTCGATTCGCACCCGCAGTCGCGAGATCATGCTGCCGCTGATCCTGTTTCCCATCTCAATCCCGGCGCTACTGGGCATGGTGGATGCGACGACCTCGATCTTGACTGGCGACGCCTCGCCAAATTTCTGGATCAAGCTTCTGGCGGTTTACGATATCGTGTTCACTATGATCTGCCTGCTGCTGTTTGAGGCGGTTTTGAACGCCGAGTAAAGAAAGGTAGAGCGGCGTTTCAGCGCCGCGTCTACGCGCAATTTAAATTTGGAGGCCGGGCTTCAGCCCGGTGGCATGTATCGTCGGCTGAAGCCGACTCTGTTAAGAGATGCAGGCGGGGACGCGGGCCTGAAGGCCCGCTCTACCGGTTTCGGCACCTCTGGCGAAGAGCGAACAGCGAAAAGCGACAACGCGAATAGCGAACAAGCGAAAACATGAAAAAACTCGCACTCATTACCGTTCCTCCGGTGCTTGCCCTGCTGGCATTCACCAGCTATCTCGGGCTCGTGGTCGCCCCCACCGAGCAGACCATGGGCGACGTGCAGCGCATCTTCTACTACCACGTGCCTTCGGCCTGGGTGGCCGGATTCTGCTTCTTCATTAACTTTGTGGCTTCGGTCTGGTACTTGTGGAAGCGCAGTCCGGCGAGCGACGCCATAGCCGCCGCGTCGGCAGAAGTGGGCGTGGTGTTCTGCGCGGTGCTGCTGATCCAGGGAACGCTGTGGGCGCGCCCGGTCTGGGGCATTTGGTGGACGTGGGACGCGCGCCTGACGACCACGCTGGTGCTGTGGCTCATTTACGTCAGCTATCTGGTGCTGCGGCGCTTTTCCGCGAGCGGACAGACGCAGGTGCTGGCAGCGGCGTTAGCGATCTTCGCCTTCGCCGATGTGCCCATCGTCTACATGTCCATCCGCTGGTTTCGCACCCAGCATCCGTCGCCGGTGATGGGCGGCGGAGAAAACTCTGGACTCGATCCGGCGATGCTGCATGTCTTTCTGATTAATCTGGCAGCATTCACCGTGCTGGGAATCCTGTTCGTCTGGCTGCGCTACAAGTTGCAGATGCAGGAGCAGGCGCTGGAATCAGCCCACGCGCAGGCAGCGCTGAAAGGGGTATCGCAATGAATCCGATTCCGTTCTTGCACGCGGCCTACATTGTGGCGTGGGTGGTTTATGTGGGATATCTCGGGCGCATTCTCCTGCGCATGAAGCGGGTGGACGAAGAGAGAAAAGAGATGGAGCGGGGGAAGTGAGACGGTTGCAGCATGAGCCCCTATTGCAAGGGCTACGACCGTTTAGGATGCTGAGGTGATTCGAGCTACGCCAGCGCCAAAAGGCCTGCGTCGTGTCGCACGCTACGCAGCGGTCGTTTGCCTGCTCGTTCTCCTTTCTCTGTCTGCCCTATTCGCATATTTCTCCTTCTTCAGCGTGGTACCGCCAATTAGGGCGCGAGTGGTTGACGCAATCTCGCGACAGCCAATAGCGGGTGTCGAAGTCACACTCCGCGTGGATTGTTTTCAGGCATGGAGCATCATAACAGTACGCACGGAGACACAAACGACCGACAGCAACGGCGAGGTCAGGTTTCCCCCTTCCTTTTATCGGGATCCGGGGCTTCTTAAGAAGTTTGAAGGGTATTCGCTCAGTGTCAATGACGAGAGCGTTGTCGCAAGACCGTGGCGTCGAGAGCTCTACCTGCGACCGAACCAGAACGACAACTACTTCCCCATAATTCTGCACCATTCCTTCCCCAATTCCGATGAATGGCGCGAGCGACTTTGGAGTGCGCCTGATCCAGCTACGATCCGCCTCGGCTCCTGGTGGTTCGTCACGGTGCCTCTGATTCCCGTGCTGGACAGCCCTGACAGGTGCTCGTCCATAGCGAGTACCACCCTTTCGAAACAGTGCAAAGAACTGAACACCTATCGTTCCGCGTTCTTGCACTTCAATTCAATACAAGACGTCGAGAACAACAAAGCAATTTGCAGGCGGCTCGAGGAACGGGCAGCAAAGACCTGCCTAGATGAACTGCACGCTTACATACTGAATGCTATGACGGCCCCGCCTATCATGAATGCATCATGGTGGTATAAACCCCGTCAGATGCCGATGGTGCCAACTGCTCCCCTGGAAGAGGTGTTGCCCGTCGACACGATGGGAGGTCTGGAAATCAGCAATCGTCGTACGTGTTGCAACGACGCCTTCACCGGCCGAGTTGCATACTTGGCCACATACCAGGGTCAACGCGGCCACAGGATCGACATCAAAGTCGAAAACTTTCCGACGGAAGACGGAGCTCGACAAGCGTTCTCAGGACGCTCCTCCTCACGCTTCGACTACAACCCAAAAAGCACAGTTTCGGACGAAATGAGATCGGGGAACCGAATCTGGGTGTATCGCGGTATTAACCAGGAAATAGCCTTCTGGCAGAGCGCAAGTAAGGTGATCACCATTTCGATTACTTTTCAGGTGCCCAAAGACGAGGAGGGCATATCCAAATACCTGACCCTGTATCCAAGCAGCCTCTAAATTTCGCCCTGGACAGTTCAAGGCACGCGAGTGCTGACGTTCGGCCCCCGCAATTCACTCCAGATCGGTTATCCTCGGTCTCTCTGTGGTGAATGGCTTTGAGCTCTGAACGACGCGGCGTTCTTCAATTCCTGGGTGTCGCCTGCCTCATCGTTGGCGGGCTGTTTGCCGTACTTAGCATCCCGTTTTTCTGGGGACAGATTCAGGTGCTGCGCTCGTGGCCGGTGCGGCAGGCGCAGGTGATTCGCAGCCAGGTGGTGACTCAGCCCGCGGCGAAGCATGACCAGCTCTACGCCGCAACCATCAAGATCGTTTATGTGGCCGACGGCCAGCCTGTTACCGCCGAGCTCACCAGCTTCCAGAGCAGCAATTACGAAGAGACGGTTCGCCGTGCTGCGGAATTTCCGGTTGGCAGCCGCCATGCCATTCGCTATGATCCTCACAATCCCACGCAGGCGCGTATCGGCGCGGGATGGAATCGGCGATTCTTTGCGGTGCCGCTTATCACATTGGCGTGCGGATTGGCCTTTGCAGGGGTCGCGGCTGCATTCTTCATTGCGGGGAGGAATCGCCGGCAAGCGGCATAGTGGATAGTGCACTTTCGGTCCGGCTCAGCCCGAAGGGCGACACAATCGTAGCCCAGGACGTTAGTCCTGGGTCAGTGGTAAATAAATTGAGGCGAGTCCTGTAGGGACGGCACGTTCGGTATCGTCCCTGAAGGGACTCCGAGCCCAAGAAATCGCGGTTTCCAGCGCTCGCGCGCTGGGCTATGATTGTGCCGCCCTCCGGGCTGATGCGTCGGCACCCAAAATCATGGCCAGCGTCGGAACATCCGGCGCTAAAACTATTCGCGCCGCTCGCCGTTGCCATACATCCAATTTTGGCAGGAGTTCCATGATGAAGTTACGCGCGCTTTCGTCCCTGTTGCTGGTCGGTTGCGCTGTGTCGCTGTGTGCCGCGCAGGCGTCCACACCTGACAAGCAGAAGTTAAGCCCACCCTCTCGCAAGTTTGTCTTCACTTATGCATTCACGGTGAAGGACATTCCCGCCGGAAGCAAGCTGGTGCGCGTGTGGGTCCCGGTGGCGCACACCGACGAGCACCAGACGGTCCGCCTGGTCAATGTGAAGGCTCCGGTGGAGACGCGGATGGGTGAAGAGCCGGAATACGGCAATCACATCCTGTATGCCGAAATCCGCAACCCGGCGCAAACGTCCGTTGATTTCACGTTGGAATATGAGGTGACGCGGCGCGAGTATTCCCGCGGCGATTACGCGCAACTTGAAAGCAAGGACACCAAGCCCGGCGTCGTGCCGGCATCGATGAATCGTTATGTGCAACCGGACAACCTGATCCCTACGGATGGAAGGATCAAGCTGTTGGCCGAACAGGTGACCGGCAGCCAGCCGGGAACTGTCGCCAAAGCGAAAGCTGCTTACGACTATCTTTTCTCAACGATGCGCTATGACAAAACAGGCACCGGCTGGGGACGCGGCGATGCGATCTGGGCGTGCGACGCCAAGCATGGCAATTGCACCGACTTCCACTCGCCCTTTATTGGCATGATGCGGGCCGACGATATTCCAGCGCGCTTCGATATTGGTTTTCCGCTGCCGGAAAACAAGGACAAGGGCGACATCGCAGGCTATCACTGCTGGGCCGAGTTCTTTGCCCGCAACATTGGTTGGGTTCCGTTGGACATCTCCGAGGCATGGAAGGCGAAGGAGAAGGCAGATTATTTCTTCGGCACCGTAGACGCCAATCGCGTGCAGTTTTCCACCGGGCGCGACATTACCTTGTCGCCGAAGCAGGATGGCCCGCCGCTGAACTATTTCGTGTATCCGTACATCGAAATAGACGGCAAAGCCTATGACGGAACCAGCAAGCGGTTCAGCTTCGCCGATGTGACCGGCGAGCAGAATACGGCGGACTTCCGGCCTGCGCCGTCACCGGCGATGTGATAAAAGGCAGCAACTAGCAACTAGCAACAAGCTACGGGCAACTGCACTCGATCCATCCCCTCGGTACCTTAAGCGGGTAGCCTTGGCGGGCCCGCCACTCCGGTCCGCATTCGGGACATCCGAAACAAAAAATGGGCCGGGTCCGCAATTCCGGTTGTTACCGGCACCGTGGTTGATTAGAATCCTGTCGCAACTGAATAGCAGTGCTTTTGGCTCTGCCGAGATACGACTCTTGAGGTTCTGTGGCTAATTGCTAACTGCTAATTGCTAATTGCTGTTTCCGCGGGCGATGCCGATAGGACGCTCAGGGTCGGCAGGGAAGCTGAAGGAGGGTCGCCTCGTGCCTGACGGGATCGCGCGCTCCGACGCGAATTAGGCCTGCATCTTTTAGAAAACGCAGGCATCTAAAGGTTGAGTGTAGTTGACTCATGGAGTCATATGTCAAAGGAAAATAAAGATTTAGAGCGTACAGACCCGGAACTTCGGAACGATTCTGAAGGCGCCCGGACGCTTCCCGTCCTGCCAGTTCGTGACACCGTACTGTTCCCTCACGCGGTGCTGCCGTTGACCGTGGGACGCGAGAGTTCGGTGCAGTTAATCAACTCGCTTGGCGAGGACAAGACCATCGTCGTGGTCGCCCAACGCGAGGCGCGCGTGGACACGCCGCAGCCGACTGACCTGTTCGCAGTGGGCAGCCTGGCGGTGGTCCACAAAGTGGTGCGCATGCCCAACCAGAGCCTATTCGTCTTTGCCGAGGGCCTGGAGCGCGTCAAGGTGACCGAGTACACCCAGCTGACGCCGTTCATGTACGCGACCGTGGAATCGATTCCGGAAGTGCCTGTTCCGAAGAATTCCGAGATTGAGGCCCTGCAGCGAAACGTGCTGACGCTGTTTCAGCAGATCGTGGCAGGCTCGCCGACATTGTCAGACGAGCTATCGACAGTCGCAGGAAACATCGAAGACCCCGGACGTATGGTCGACTTCATCGCGTCCTCGTTGCCGTCGCTCTCGACGCGCGACAAGCAGGACGTGCTGGAAACGCCGGACGTTCATGTGCGGTTGGAAAAAATCAACCAGCACCTGGCAAAGGAGCTGGAAGTCCAGCAACTGCGCAACAAGATCCAGAGCGAAGTGCAGGACCGCGTACAGCAGACGCAGCGCGAGTACTACCTGCGCGAGCAGATGAAGGCCATCCAGAAAGAACTGGGTGAGCAGGACGAGACCACGCGCGATGCGGAGGAGCTGCGGCAGAAGATCGAGGCCGCGGGCATGCCCGACGAGGTGAAGAAGGAAGCCTTGAAGGAGCTCGGCCGGTTGGCGCGCATGTCGCCGATGGCTGCCGATTACGGACTCACGCGCAACTACATTGAGTGGCTGGCGGTGCTGCCGTGGCAGAAGTCTTCGGGCGTTGAAGTCGATATCCTGAAGGCGAAGGAGATCCTCGACTCCGATCACTACGATCTGGAGAAGGTGAAGAACCGCATTCTGGATTACCTTTCCGTGCGGCGGTTGAAGCCGAGCATGAAGGGGCCAATCCTGTGTTTCGTCGGACCTCCCGGAGTGGGCAAGACGTCGCTGGGTAAATCGATTGCCCGTGCGTTAGGTCGCAAATTCGTTCGCCTGTCATTAGGCGGCGTGCACGACGAAGCCGAAGTCCGCGGACATCGCCGCACATACATCGGCGCGTTGCCGGGCCAGATCATGCAAGGCATTCGCCGGGCCGATACCAACGATCCGGTGTTCATGCTCGACGAAATCGACAAGGTGGGCCGCGACTTTCGCGGCGATCCGGGATCGGCCTTGCTGGAAGCGCTGGATCCGGAGCAGAACTTCAGCTTCCGCGATAACTATCTGGACGTGCCCTTCGATCTGTCGAAGGTGCTGTTCATCACGACGGCCAACATGCTCGATCCCATTGCCGAGCCACTGCGCGACCGCATGGAGATCATCGAGCTGCAAGGCTATACGGAAGAGGAAAAGGTCCACATCGCGTTTCAATACCTGATTCCGCGTCAGATTGAAGAGAACGGAATCACTGGCGACCAGATCGAGTTTCCGGAAGAGACGATCGGCTTCCTGATTCGCCACTACACGCGCGAAGCGGGCGTGCGCAACCTTGAACGGACCATCGGCACGATTTGCCGCAAGCAGGCGCGCCGCATCGCCGAAGGCAAAACCGACAAGCTGCGGGTGACGCCTGAGCTGGTGCAGCAGCATGACATGCTGGGCGGAATAAAGATCCGCACCGAAGGCGAAATTGCCGAACGCACCAAACGCTCGGGCGTGGCCGTGGGCCTGGCATGGACGCCGACCGGCGGCGACGTGCTCTTCGTCGAGGCCAACAAGATGAAGGGCAAGGGCGGTTTCACCATGACCGGGCAGCTCGGCCAGGTGATGCAGGAGTCGATGCAGGCCGCGCTGACCTGGGTACGTTCGAATGGCAAGCAGTTGGGGATCGACGAGGAATTTTTCGCCGGACACGATATCCATATCCACGTACCGGCGGGCGCGATTCCGAAGGACGGCCCCTCGGCGGGTGTGACCATGGTGACGGCGCTGGTCTCGCTGCTGACCGACAAGCCGGTGCGGCCACTGACGGCGATGACGGGCGAGATCACGCTGAGTGGAAACGTACTGCCCATTGGCGGCATAAAGGAAAAGGCGCTGGCGGCCAAACGCGCAGGCGTGACCGACATCATCCTGCCGGCCGAGAACCAGCAGAACGTGCAGGAGGACCTGACGCCGGAGCAATTGCAGGGCTTGAATCTGCACTACGTCAAGACGATTGAAGAGCTGCTGAGCATCGCTCTGCCGACCACGCGGGACGAAGTCAAGCAAGACGCCGAAATCCGCGAGCAGGTGTTGCAGACCGTGTCATAAGACCCGTTGTCCAAGCCGCATCGAACCTGATGATCGGCCTGAACATGGAAAAGAGGGGCCATCTGCAGATGGCCCTTTTGCGGTTGAAAGAGCGAACGCCGACGCCGATCTTGGAAGGGGCACGGCTTTAGCCGCGCCGGAAGCCTTAGAAAAAAAGTGGCCTTTAGGCCCTGAGGGGAGCGGTGCCCTCAGCGGCTAAAGCCAGATCTTCTGATAGCTCTAAAGGCACGCCTGAAGGCGTGCCCCTTCAAGGCGAGCCCGCATGACTCGGGGCGCGCAGACTTCTATTTTTCTGTATCGTTTCCCGTTCGCATCTTCCACAAAATTTGCCGGAACATGCCAAGCCAGAGTTCGGCATCGCTCGATGACAGATCCATTCGCCGGACCATGCGGCGCACGCGCTCTTCCGTTGTCGACACGGCTATCGGGTTCACGTAGCCGCTGAGGTGCAGCGCCTCCAGCAATAGGTTCGAAATACGCTCGGCTTCTTCGGCCGTGGCAGGTTTCTGTTTTTTCCCTTTCGCTGACGTGGTTTTCTTCCCGTCGCGCACCAGCTCGTACAGGCAAACTGCAACTGCCTGCCCCAGATTCATCGAGATGTGTTGTTCGCGGGTGGGAATGTTCATCAGCCAATGGCAATAGCTGAGGTCGTCATTGGAAAGGCCGGTCTTCTCCGGTCCGAACATCAGCGCAACCCGTCCGGTCGCCAATTCCTTGCGGATAAGCCGCGCGCCGTATTCCAGGCGCCGCAGCGGATGTTGAAGCTCGCGATGGCGAACCGCTGTAGTGCCGACGACCAAGGTACAGTCGGCCACTGCAGCGGCCACGCTCTTATACTCCCCGGCATTGGCCAACAGCGATGCTGCCCCCACCGCCGAGCGTGCCTCGCGAAACGCGACGTCGTATGGATTCACTACCCGGAGCCGGAGAAAGCCGAAATTGCTCATGGCACGGGCGGCGGCGCCAATATTGAGCGGATTGCGCGCGCCAACCAGTACCACGCACAGACGATTCGAGGCGCCGGACATGATCCTCAGTTTAGATCAGAGGAGTCGCCGGCCTGCACCTGCGTGGCAAATTAACGTCTTTGCAAAGCGCCGCTTTCGGGCGACAATACTGCAAAAGCCTAAAGTACGTTTTCGTCTTCAGATGCCTCTCGAGGGAGACACGCCATGATACGTCTGATCCGCGAATTACTTCGGCCCTACCGTGGCCAGCTGGTGATCATCCTGCTCGCCATGCTGGTGGAGACGGCGTCGAGCCTGGCAAGTCCGTGGCCGCTGAAGGTGATCATTGACAACGTGGTGGGCAATCATAAGCTGCCGCATGGTTTGGACGAGATTGTCCGGCCGATGCTGGAGCACGGCAACAAGTTGCGGGTTGCGGGATTGGCGGCTTTCGCATTCGTGCTGATCGCTTTGCTGGGCGCGCTGGCAAGCTACATCGACAACTATTACACCGAGAGCGTCGGCCAGTGGGTGGCGAATGACCTGCGCCTGAAAACCTACCATCATCTGCAGCGCCTCTCGCTCGGCTACTACAACACCCACGAGACCGGCACACTGCTCAGCACCATTACCACCGACATCGCGACCATCCAGGACTTTGCTTCCTCGTCGACCCTCAACATCCTGGTCGACATGCTCACCATCGTGTCGATGCTGGGGCTGATGTTCTGGCTCAATTGGGACTTCACACTGATCGCGGTCGCCGTGACACCGTTCATGCTGTTCTTCATTTCACGCTTCAAGAAGGCGGTGAAGAAGGCGACGCACGAGGTGCGGAAGGAGCAGGCCGATATCGTCGCCGTGGTGCAGCAGGGACTGGAGTCGATGCAGGTGGTCAAGGCTTTCGGACGGCAGGACATGGAGCAGCAGGCGCTGGCCGATGTCAGCCATGCCACCGTCGCCGCCGCGTTGAAGGCGCGCCGGGTGAAGTCGATGCTGTCGCCCATCGTGACTATTACGGTCGCGTTTTGCACGGCCATCGTTTTGTGGCGAGGTGCGGCGCTCATCCTGGCGGAGGCGATGACGGTCGGCGCGCTGACGGTTTACCTCTCGTACCTCAGTAAGTTTTTTAAGCCGGTGAAGGACCTGGCAACCACCACGAACGCCATCGCGCAGGCCGCGGTAGGAGTGGAGCGAGTGCAGGCCATCCTGGAAACCGATACCATCCTTCCGGAGCGCGAGGACGCGTTCGAGCCGCGATTTTTGAAGGGCGAGATTGCTTTCGAGCACGTGGCGTTTGGATACCTTGAGGATGAACCGGTGCTGAAGGATGTGAACTTCACCATCGAAGCCGGCCAGCTGGTGGGCGTGGTTGGGCCAACCGGCAGCGGTAAGTCGACGGTCGTCAGCCTGATCCCGCGCTTCTACGATGTGACGAGCGGAACGGTGAAGATCGACGGCCGTGATGTTCGCGACTACAAAGTGAATCCGCTGCGCGATCAGATTGGCTACGTGTTGCAGGACACAGTGCTGTTCCACGGGACCATCCTGGAGAACATCGCTTTCGGGCGTCCCAATGCGACGCGGCAGGAAATTGTGGATGCCGCCAAGCTGGCCAATGCGGACGAGTTCATTGCGCGCATGCCGAAAGGCTATGACACGATGGTTGGCGAGCGCGGTTCGACGCTCTCCGGCGGGCAGCGCCAGCGCATTGGGATTGCGCGCGTCATGGTGCGCAACAGCCCCATCCTGCTGCTTGACGAGTCCACTGCCGCGCTGGACAGCGAGTCCGAGAAGCTGGTGATTGAGGCGCTGGAGCGGTTGATGAAGGGACGCACGGTCATCATGATTGCCCATCGCTTGAGCACGATCCGCGATGCCGACAAAATTATTGTGATCAGCGGAGGAATAGTCGCGGAGAGCGGCAATCACGACCAACTGATGGCGCTGAACGGAATCTACGCCGACCTGCATCGTACGCAGTTTGACGTGACCGCGGCGAAAGGCTGATGATTTTTCACCACGGAGGCACGGAGTTAATTTCCTTTCTTTTTCTGTTCTCCGTGTACTCCGTGCCTCCGTGGTGAACTCGTTGTTAGCAGTACGGGAGATCCATATGTCGCGTTACCTGGTTGTTCTGCCTGATGATTCGTCGAAACCGATACTCGATGCCATTAACCATGCCAAGAAATCTCTGCGCATCAAGATGTTCTTGTTCTCCGACCCGCAACTTCTCCATGCGGTGATCTCGGCGCACCGGCGGGGAGTGAAGGTGCGGATCATGCTGAACCCGGCGCGTCGCAGCGGCGAGAAAGAAAATGCCGACGTGCGCAAAACCCTGACCGATGCGGCTATCGAGGTGATCGACAGCAATCCCGCGTTCGACGTGACCCATGAGAAGTCGATGGTGGTGGACGATGAAGCCGCGTTCATCCAGTCGCTGAACTGGGAGACCAAGAACCTGACCGAGACGCGCGATTACGCGGTGGTGACTTCTCATGCCCACGAAGTCGGCGAAGTGATGGAGTGCTTCGACGCGGATTGGGAGCGGAAGAGTTTCGATCCGGGCGACCACTCACACTTGATCTGGTGCATCGGCAATGGACGGCAGCGCATCGGGCAATTCATCGACGAGGCCAAGCATTCCCTGTGGGTGCAGAACGAGCGCTATCAGGACCCGGTGATTATCGAGCGGCTGGTGCGAGCCAACGGGCGCGGCGTGAAAGTGCATGTGCTGGCCCGGCCGCCGCACAAGTTGAAAAAGGAGAAACTGGTGGAAGCGGTGGGCGGCATGCGCATCATGGATGACGTCGGGATTAAGGTACACAAGCTCAAGGGCCTGAAGCTTCATGCCAAGCTGCTGTTTGCCGACGGCGTGAGGGCCATTATCGGCTCCATCAATCTGGCCCCGGGAAGTTTCGACAGCCGGCGCGAGCTGGCCATCGAAGTCCGCGACCAGGAGGTCATGGACAGGCTGCATTCGGTGGTACATCAGGATTGGAAGAACTCGCGTCCGCTCGATTTAACCGATTCAGGATTGCTGGCCGATCTGGAAGATACCGACAAGAACGCCGCCGAGGACCTGGCCCTGGATGCGGGAGCTTGAGCCTTTCACGATCGTTGCCCCGCGCCGTCGCCAGAACCGGTCTTGCTCTCCTCGTCTGGCTGATAGCGGGATGCTGGTCCGCTTTGGCGCAGGTTCAGCCCGTACTCATCGGGGTTCTCGAAGACAATCCGGGACACTTTGTAGGTGAGCCTCACTACCGCGCTGTGAGGGCGGTATTTCACAAGCAGGCGGACCGATGGAAGGCCTTCCCCGGCGATTGCTCTGACCATGACTGTTTGAAGGCCATCACCGCGAAGTATCCTCGCGAAGTTGACTGGACGATTTCCTTCGATGGCCGCCAATTGGGCAGGGCGACAAGCCGCACTCCGGACGCGTTCGAGTTTTACTCCAGCGTTGGTCAGCAGATCATTACCAGCAAGGATGTCCTTCCGACTGTTGGTCAGCCATCGCAAGAGTTTGCCGGCTTCCTAGGTGAACCTGTGTACCGCCCATTGATTGCGGTCTCGCAACCAAACTATCGCGATCCCGATGGTTGGAAGCGTGCGAAGCTTTCCGAAACAGAGACGCTTGCGATTCGTCGTCAGTTTCGAAAGCGGTTTCCCAAGGTGGCAAACTGCCTGAAAGGCCAGTCCGACAAAGAAAAACCTTGGCCGTACGAAGACAGCAATATCACGGCGCAGAAGGTGTACGCCTCGAAACGGAACTGGATAGTGGCCAGCGTTCTCCTGGCTCCAAATCGTTGCGATGGGCCGTCTGATGAGCCGTTCGCAATGCAGTGGTTTGTCATCACGCCGCAGCAGGAAGTCCGCTGGCTGGATTCCAATATGTGGTTGGTGGATGCGAGCGACTACGATGGCGACGGCAAATCAGAGCTGGTGTTTGCCATCGACGATTACAACCGCGGCGGATACAGACTGTTTTATGACGACTTCCGGCAACGCGCCGTGTTCGAGTTCAGCTATCACTGAGATCAGGCATGGTACGGCGCTGCGCGGTGATTGCTGTGAGCCGTCCGGGCTTCACTTGGATGCAGGTTCCTGGTACAGCGCGGCGTCTATCGCCCAGACCTTAAGTTTGTCGTTCTTGTTCTCAGCACCGTGGACCACGAGAATGCTGCCGGGAACGAATTCCGGCGAAACCTTCGCCGCCGGCACAAACACCGCAATCTCCTGATCGGTGAGACGAAGCACGAAAACGGTGCCCGCCGCCTGCTTGTCCAACCTCAGGATCGGACCCCCAACCTCGGTATTGTTGCCGTCCGCGTAGTCAGCACGAGAGCCCATGTTGAGGTCTTTAGGCCGCGCCCGCTGGTCGGGATCGCCCAGCAGCAGCGGTGGCCCCATCTTCCACTGGCCGCCTTCCTTGACGAACTTCAGCACTTCCTCGGCGCTCTGGGTGGGCGGCAGCTTCTCCTGCTTCTGAATCTCCTCTGGGACGGCAATGGTGATGATCAGGTTCACGTCCGCGGATTGCCCGTCCTTGGCTACGTTGACCGACTCCAATTCATAGTGGGTGGGCACCATCTGCTTAACCATCTCCATGTATTCCCCCTGAACCGCGGGAGTCGGGAGCTGGTCATGCACCTCCTTCGAAAGAAGAGGAGACGCCTGGCTGTAGCTTCCGGCCTTCACGGCGGCCAGATAGGAGTCGTAGATTTTAGTGAAGTCCTGCGCAGTCTGTGCCAGCAGAAGATTGCCGCAACCTAGCGCCAGAAGTAGGGAAGCGGTCGGCCAAGGTCGCCGTTTCTGGATCCCCTCCAAGTCTTTGCTGGAGATCCGGATGTTGACGCGACGGTCCTTGCGAAACGTCGCCTTGGCGTAGCCAGCGTAGCGGCTGCGGTCGCCGCTTTTTCCCTTCACCGGCCGCCATTCGCCACGCTCGACCGATGCGAGAATCTCTCGTTCCTCCGCGTCAAGTTTCATTGTCCTGGGCCTCCCTGTCCAACAGGCGTGTGGTTACGAAAGTACAATAGCGGTATTGTACTTTCGTAACTTGACAACTTCGTTGCATCCCTTACGCTGTTACGTTGGGCTTAGTGCGTCTGACGGTCTCGGGGTGCGGTGATTTGCTCGAGACCACCGAGGTCTTTGAAAACCGAAGATCTGTGGGACGTCGAACCTGCCGGCCAAATGTCTGCTCGCGCTGTTTGTCTATAAGACCAATGAATTTAGTACCTTGCAAGGAGCCGAGCGAGGCATTGCAGAGACGAAAGTCGAAGCGCGCAAGTAACCCCTTTGGGTTCAATATTTTGAAGAGGAACGCTGCAAGGTATTGAGAACAAACAAGTTGGGCCGATGTCTAAGTCCTGCATTTCGAATATTTTGCGGGCAAAATATTGATTCTAAATATTTTAGTTTATGGGGGGGAGGGGGGTACCATTCGGAAGCTGTTGCGACCGTCCGGGAAAACCCCCGTGACCCATGGGGGCTAAGAAACTGTGCTGTCCCACATGTTTGTATCGTAGCTGTGCCGCCGCTCCGCGGCTCAGTTGTTTTTCCACTTCACCGCGGGCTCACGCCCGCGGCTAACATAAATGTCGCCGCTTCGCGGCTGGTTCGATCCCAAATGCAATGGTTTGTTCCGCTACTCAGCGCGAATTGCAGCTGCGACACACAGACACCTACGGGACTCAACGAATTTTCCCCACTCTACCCAGCACTGCGCCTCCCCACCCCAATTCGCGCCAAATCACCCCCAGCAGACGCAACGGCGGCGTCTGCCGGGGACCCCGATAAAACCGGCGCGAATCGAGGGCCCCGATTCCGGCTCCATGCTGGGCTAGACTGTTTCGCGCCTACAGCGCTCTGTTCGTTGCGGCTTGTTCCACCGATGCAAGCCCGAACGACGTTTCGTAAGAGCCTCTCGAGGGCTGGGGGAGGGTTCGATCCGGTCGGAGGTTTCGTGTCCTCGACTTGGCGCGCGCTTCCGGTTATGGTGAAACGGGGGACCGCAACGGAGTGACAGCGACGGCAACTCGGCAACCACCTCGGCTGGTTGTGCAGGCGTTCTGGCTGACGGCGTCGAAGTTCGTCGCCGCGGCGTTGAGTATCGCGTTGCCGGTGTTGCTGGTGCGCCTGATGCCGCAAACGGAATACGGCATCTTCAAAGAAGCGTTCCTGTTCGTCTCCACGACGACGAGCATCGCAACGTTCGGCGTCGGCATGAGCGCGTACTACTTTATGCCGCGGCATCCGGAGCGCGGCGGCCAGATCGCGCTCAACATCCTGGTCTACAACTTTGTGGCGGGATGGATTCCGCTGATCGCCGTAATGTTTTTTCCGCACGTCCTGCGCTTCCTGTTCCGCACCGACGCGCTGATGCCGTTCGCTCTGCTGCTGGGATTTCTGGTGCTGCTGACGCTGACCTCGAGCCTGGTGCAGCAGATTCCGGTCGCAATGCAGGATGTGCGGTATTCCACGATCTTCATCGTCGGAACCCAGATAGCGCGAGTGATCCTGTTTGCCGGCGCAGCGCTGTGGTTCCGGTCGGTGAAGAGCATCCTGATTGCGGCGCTGCTGAATCAGTTGCTGTCGGTCGCGGTTTTGGTTTGGTATCTGGACGTGAAGTTCCCACGCTTCTGGATGCACTTCGACTGGCAGTTCTTCAAAGAGCAACTGGCTTACGCGCTGCCTTACGGCGCGGTCGGAATGATGTGGGTCATCCAGAAAGATCTGGACAACTACTTCGTCAGCCATTCGCTGGGACCGAAGGACTTCGCGATCTACGCGGTTGGTTGGGTCGATGTGCCGCTGCTGACGCTGGCGCTGGAATCGGTGGTGTCGGTGATGATCGTGCGCATCAGCAGCCTGCAAAAGGAAGATCGCAAGGCCGACATTCGCTACATCACCGCGTCGGCGACGAACCAGTTGGCGGCGATTCAGTTTCCGCTGTTCGCGATGCTGTTCGTCGCGGGACACGACCTCATCGTCCTGCTCTACACCAAGAACTACGAGCAGAGCGCAAACATTTTCCTGGTCAGCTTGGTGCTGCTGCTGCTGGGAGTGTTTCTGCTGGACCCGATCATTCGCGCCTATAAGGAAGTGCGAAACTTCCTGCTGGTCGTCCGCATTGGTGTGTTCATCGCGCTGTTCTGCACGCTGGGACCGGCGATCCGCCACTTCGGAATGATTGGCGCGGCAGTCAGCACCGTCGGATGGCAGGTGATTGAACGTATCCTGATCGCCGTGTGCGCAGTTCGCGTGGTGGAGGCAAGGGTCAGCGACATTCGCCTGTACGACGATCTGTTCAAAGTTACGGGCGTGACCATTGTCGGTGGAGTGCTGGCGCACGTAGTGCGGAATCTGATTCCGGCGGCGCACTTGATCCCGCGGATTTTGGCTGTCGGCGTGTCGGTGTGCGCGGTTTATCTTCCCGCGATGTACGTTCTGCGGCTTCCAGGTTGGGACATGCTGACCAGGGAACGCATTACGGCGTTCGTGAGGAAAACCCTGGGACAACTACGGAGCGCGAGAGCGTAATTGTGCGGTTGGATAGCTGTGCTGACTTCAGCCGCAACTTCGCCGACGGGGAACTTTGCCTTCAAGATAAGTTGCGACTGCGCGACGCTTAGGATTTCTCGGGCTCCGCCTCGGTTGCGAACGTCCCATCAGCCGGAATGTCGGTTTCTCCCATCAGGCTGCTGTCGGCGTTCTGTTCGGGCACAGCTTCGGTAACGGGCTCGGCCTCAGGTTGGGACGCTGACGCTGATGTTGCATTCGGCGAAGCGGTCTCCGTCGCAGGCGCGCTGAACAGCTCCGCCTGTGGTTCGCCCAGCTTTTCGAACTCCTCGGTACTGGGCAGCTCGGAGACGTCGTTCAGCCCGAAGCGCATCAGAAATTCCTTCGTCGTCTTGTAGAGAATCGGCCGGCCGATGACTTGCTTGCGTCCGGCTGTGGTGATCAGCTTACGATCGAGCAGAGTGGCGATGACGCCGGCGGAATCGACGCCACGAATCTCGCTGATCTCCGGCACGGTGACCGGCTGCTTGTAGGCAATCACCGACAGCGTTTCCAGCGCCTGCAGCGACAGCCGCACCGGAGGCTTCAGACTCTTGGCGAAGCTAACGACAACGTCATGATGTTCCGGCTTGGTCGCCATGCGATAGCCGCCGGCGATCTGCCGAATCTCCATGCCGCGATCGCTGGCCGCGTAGTCGGTAGTGAGCTCGTCGATGATCGCGCTTAGCCGCGCCTTCACCGCCTTCAGTTGCTCTTTCTCTTCCGCCTGCTTCTGTTCTTTTTTCGTGGGAGCGGAGGCGGAGTTTTCAAGCTGAACCTCATCGGCGACAGGGGTTGCTTCCGCTGTCGCGGACGGCTCGTTTGCAAACTCCGCTGCGGCTTCTTCAAGGCCCTCTGCAATCAGGAGGGCTTCGTCTGCTTCGGGAACGGACGGGCCATCGGAGACGGTCTCGTTCAACGCAAGCCGAGCTTCTTCCTCGACGCTCAACTCGGCCAGCGCCGTATCTTTCAGCAGCGAAGCAAGCTCGTTCAGCGTGACCGGCTCCTCGGTCGCGTAGATAATGGCCTCGACTTTTGCTTTCAGGCTCATCTTGGTAGCTATCAGCTTTCAGCTATCGGCTGTCAGCTAAACATTCACGACTGTACCTGGACGTCGCGTAACCAGACAAACATCAGAGCTAACGGCCGAGAGCTGATGGCCGACAGCCGCTTCACTTCCAATCATCCTTTACCGTCTGGCTCTCTGCCATCAAGGCATCGAAGTTGGTGTGCTTCTTCAGCATAATCTCGCCGAACACGTTGTCCTGCCGCGCCAGCACCGCTTGCAAGCGTATCAGTTCCAGGATGGCGAGGAACGCGCACACCAGCGCTGAGCGCGACCGCAAGCTGCGCAACAACTGTTTCAGCCTGACCGGTCGGTCTTCCAGAGCGAGCCGCCGCCGAACAAAATCGATCATCTGCGAAACCGTTACAGATTCTTCATCGACGTCGAACGACGGCCGCTTGCGCGCGCGATCCAGAATTTGTTGAAACGTTTTCACCAGATCGACCACATCGGCGACCATCTCCGGCTCGGTGCCTTCCGCGTCGCGGAACTCCTTGAGCGCTGGATTCGACCACACCGCTTCTTCAATCTGCTGCTTCTGCAACAGCATCTGCGCCGCGGTCTTGAAGCGCTCATGTTCCAGCAGGCGATTGACCAACTCCAACCGCGGATCGTCTTCCTCCGCCGGCCCCGCCGGATCGCGCGGCAGCAGCATCTTCGACTTGATGTGAATCAGCAGCGACGCGGTGTAAATGAACTCAGCTGCGACATCCACATCGAATCCCTTCATGGTCTCGACATATTTCAGGTACTGTTCGGTGATCTTCGCGATCGGAATGTCATAGATGTCGATGTCCTGCTTGCGAATGAGATCGAGCAGCAGGTCCAGCGGTCCTTCGTACACCTGGCCGACGAAAATCGAGAAGGCAGAATCGTCCGCGTTCCTGTGTTGCATCACGTGCGGGGCAGCGCCGTTCTGTGAAGGAGGGGATTGTCGGTTGTCAGTCATATTCATACGACAAGTTGGCCGCCTCGCGAGCTTCCACCATCGTTGCCTCGGCCACTTTTCGCGCCTTCGCCGATCCCGCTTCCAAAATATCCCACGCCAGCTTCGGATTCGCTTCGTACTTCTGGCGCCGCTCCTGCATCGGCTCTAGGACGCGCCACAAACTGTCCGCGGCCCATCCTTTGCACTCGATGCAACCGATGCCCGCACTTCGACAGCCAGCGTACACCTGCGCCATCGCGTCTTGCGTGTTGAAGATCTTGTGCAAATCGCCCACCGGGCACTTGTCCGGATCTCCAGGATCGCTGCGCCGGATGCGCGCGGGATCAGTCACCATCGTCTTCAGCTTCTGCCGCAGCGATGGCTCAGGCTCGCTCATCAGCAGCGTGTTGCCGTAGGACTTCGACATCTTGCGGCCATCGGTGCCCGGCAGCTTTGCCGCCGGCGTCAACAGCGGCTGCGGTTCTGCAAAAACAGCATTTGAGGTCTGGCCCGGAACAAAATCGCCGACGTACCCTGGTCGAAAGTGCCCCCCTTCTTTTCTCGGGTCTATGAATCTTGCGACCTGCTCTCCCCTCTCAGTCCTAAGCTGTTCCGGAGAGGCATAGTCCCACGCTACGTGATAATTGCGAGGATAGAAGGAGTTGAACCGCCGGGCTACTTCACGTGTTAGTTCAACATGAGGCACCTGATCTTCGCCAACGGGCACAAATAACCTTCGTTCGGCGTCCGGCAGTTCCGGAGATGGAGTGTACAGCAGAATGTCCGCCGACTGTAGCAGCGGATATCCCAGAAAGCCATACGTTCCCAGGTCTTTGTCCTTCAGGTTCTCGCGCTGCTCTTTGTAACTGGGCACGCGCTCCAGCCAGCCCAGAGGCGTAATCATGCTGAACAGCAGGTGCAGCTCGGCATGTTGCGGCACATGCGACTGAATAAACAGCGTGCTCTTGTCCGGGTCAAGTCCTGCAGCCAGATAATCGAGAATAACCTCCAGCGAATTCTGCTTCACGCTGCGCGTATCGGCATAGTCCGTAGTCAGTGCGTGCCAGTCCGCGATGAAGAAAAAACATTCGTAGTCGTCTTGCAAACCAACCCAGTTCCGTAGCGCCCCAACGTAATTGCCCAGGTGCAGCTTGCCGGTTGGCCGCATGCCGCTCAGGATACGACCCTTCGAAATGGTTTTGCTGTCAGTCATCGGCCGCCCAGAAACAACGCAAGCAGTATCTCGTAGAACGCCATGAAAGGTGCGATTATTGCGCCGATAATCGAGATCCCCAGCATCGGCAGAATGAACATGATCACGACCAGACCCGCGTAGCCCATCCGGTCATAAACGCGCAAGGCGTTATAGGAAAGGAAGTGGCGGATTACGTGACTGCCATCCAGCGGCGGCAGAGGGATCAGGTTGAAGACCGCCAGAATCACGTTGATATACATCGCATCGTAAAACAGCTTCGCCAGCGGGGTAGCAATATCGGCACTGTGAGTCTGGCTGCCGATCACGGTATCCGAACCATGCCAGATGATGGCCAGCGCAATGACCGCCAGAAACGCCGTGATGAAGTTGCTGACCGGCCCAGCAACCGAGGTCAGAATGTCATCCTTCACCAGATGCTTGAAGTTGCGCGTGTCCACCGGCGTCGGCTTGGCCCAGCCGAAAGGCGGAAATCCCAGGACAATAAGGATCAGCGGCATGATGATGGTGCCAAAGGGATCGATGTGTACCAGCGGGTTCAGCGAAACTCGCCCCAGCATCTTTGCTGTGGGATCGCCCAGCCGGTTGGCCATCCAGGCGTGCGCCGACTCATGCACGCAAATGGCGAACAGCAGCACGATGATCTGGAAGAAAATATCTACCGGATTAGTATGGCCGAACATGTCTGTTTTGCCTTCGATACTAACACGACCAAAAGCAGAACACGCCGCGGGTACGCGGCAGAGATGGCACGATTGCAGAGAGCAAACGACGGAAATTCACCAGACGTTCCTGTGATAGTTGATCTCGGCTGGCAATTGACGCGCGATACAAAGATGTATTACTTTCTTATGTAAGTAATGGAGGCAGCATGGAATCTGCAATCACCATCAAAGGCCAAGCTACGATTCCGAAGGCCGTGCGCGATCATCTCCATTTGAAGCCCGGCGACCGAGTCAAGTTCTTTGTGCATCCCGACGGAACGGTAGTTCTCTTGCCCAAGATTCCGGTTTCAGCATTGCGCGGCATGCTAAAGTCTCGGCGGGCGCCGGTTACCATTGACGAGATGCGCGAAGCCGCCGCTGCCGGCGCCTCCGGATCCCGGCGCGCGCGGCGAAGATGATCGGGCTCGACACCAACGTTTTGGTGCGTTACCTCGCCCAAGATGACCCAGTGCAATCGCCGAAGGCGACCGAACTCATCGAACGGCGTCTGACGGAACAAAACCCCGGTTTCATCAGCGTCGTGACTATGGTCGAGACTGCATGGGTGCTGGAGCGCGCGTACCGACTCACGGACCATGAAATCGTCGCCGCCATCGAGCGCGTGCTTCAGGCTGACGTCCTCGTTGTGGAAAGCGAAGAGGAGGTCTTCTACGCGATGATCGCCCTCAAAGAGAAGTGGGGCTCATTCGCGGATGCGCTCGTTGCGGCCCTCGGCGCCAAAGCGGACTGTTCGCATACGTTCACATTCGACCAGAAAGCACTGCGGCTTCCGCAGTCTAGACTTCTGTGACCCAACCGGCGCCGCATCAGCAAACTTCCTAGGGATTAAGTTGCACCAGCTCGGTGGTGTGCTTCAGTTGACCGCAGGCGGCGTAAATGTCACGGCCTCGCGGACGGCGGATGAACGCTGAAATTCCTGCCCGCATCAGAACGCTCTGGAACGCCAGCACCCGGTCATCGAGCGGCATCGCGAACGGAATCTCAGGTCCCGGGTTCAGCGCGATCAGGTTCACCTTGGCCCGCAGTCCGCGCATCAGGTCAACGACTTCGCGAGCATGTAGCAGATCATCGTTGACTCCGCCGAGCAGAACGTACTCGAAGGTCAAGCGCTCGCGATTGCGAAGAGGGAAGTCGCGCAACGCGGCCATCAGCTTCTCGAGGGTCCACTTCTTCGTGATCGGCATGATCCGCGTGCGCAGCTCTTCATTGGGAGCGTTGAGTGACACGGCCAGTTTAGGGCGGATGGCCTCGGCACCGAAGTCGGCAATGCGCGGCACAATTCCCGATGTCGATACCGTCATGCGCGACTCGGGAATCCCAACCCCTTCCACTAGCAGCCGCACAGCCTGCATAAAGTTGTCGTAGTTCAGGAAGGGTTCGCCTTGTCCCATGAAGACCAGGTTCAAACGATCGTGTTCAGCGTCGGCCTGTTGATCGCCGAGCACTGCCAGAACCTGGCCAACAATTTCGCCCGCGGTCAGGTTGCGCCGCAGTCCCAGCAGGGCTGTCATACAGAAACCGCAATCGACCGCACAGCCCACCTGGCTGGAGATGCAGATGGTGGCACGATGCCATCCCTTGGCCAGTTCTTCATCGCCGCTTTGCGAACCGTCACCAGCTTCACCGCCATCGCCCTCCGGCATCCACACCGTCTCCACGCTCTGCCCGTCGGCAAAGCCCAACAGGTAGCGGACAGTGCCATCGCAGGAAACAAACTTCTTGTCAACCTGTGGTCCGCCGATAGCGAAGCCCAACTCGCCGAGCTTCAGGCGCAGCCCGAGCGGCAAGGTTGTGAATTTTCCCCAGCCTGACCACCTTTGCCGATACAAACCGTCAAATAGCTGGCGGGCGCGGTAGGGCGGTTCTCCAAGCCTCTCGATGACTTCCGTAAGCTCTTGAAGACAAAGGCCTAAAAGTTCGGTCTGTTGTGGTTGCTCCATGCATCCAATATGCTATCTGGTTAGATTCCCGGTCGCCCGACGTCGCTTCGGGGTTATTTCGACATTACGTTTCAACGTGGATATTTTATCCTGCCGGTTCCCTAGGCTGTATATGCGCCAAGGTCGTCGCAGAACGTACGGCTTCGCAATGACCTAGGACGTCCAGGTCGCTTGGAGCAACAATCATGGTTGAAGAAGCGCGCAACATTCAACGACAGGTACTTCCCAACGGGCTCACCATCCTGACCGAGAAGATGGATCACATTCGCTCGGTGTCAATCGGCATCTGGGTGAAATCCGGATCGCGTCATGAAGATCCCAACGTCAATGGCATCTCCCATTTTGTCGAGCACATGGTATTCAAGGGAACCAGCAACCGTTCGGCCGAGGACATCGCCCGCCAGGTGGATTCCATCGGCGGCAATATGGACGCCTTCACGGGCAAGGAAACCATCTGCTTCAACGTTAAAGTTTTAGACGAACATTTGCCCGTAGCTGTTGATATTCTAAGCGATATGGTGCTGCATCCTATCTTCGACGTCAAAGAGATCACTCGCGAGCGCGGGGTGATTCTGGAAGAGATCAAGATGGATGAGGACAATCCCGACTATCTGGTCCACGAAATTTTCACCCAGAACTTCTTCAAGGGACATCCGCTGGGCAAGCCGATCCTGGGCACCAAGGAAACCGTTCGTCGCTTCGATCAGGAGGCCATCTGGGGTTATTACGGCGGAAAGTTTTCTCCCGGGAACATGATTATCTCGGCAGCCGGAAACCTGAATCACAAGGAATTTGTCGACTTGCTTCGGCAGCGCTTCGAGCAACTGCCGGTCGGGTCCAACGGCTGGCATGACACGCCACCGAAGATCAACTCCCGCATCATTCTGCGCAATAAGAGAGCTTTGGAGCAGGTGCAGATTTGCGTCGGCGTCCCGTCCTATCCCATCAGCCACGAGCGCCGCTACGTGACGTACATTCTCAACACCCTGTTGGGCGGCGGAATGAGCTCGCGGCTCTTCCAGAACGTCCGCGAAAAGCAGGGGCTGGTCTATTCCATCTTCTCCGAGCTGAATCCCTTCCGCGATACGGGAATGCTCTCGGTGTACGCCGGCACCTCGCGCGAGTCCGCGCCGAAGGTCGTGCAGTCGATTGTGCATGAGTTCCGCGAGCTGAAGACCCAGCCCATCTCCGAAGAAGAATTAAAGCGCGCCAAGGACCAGTTAAAGGGCAGCCTCATGCTGAGTCTGGAGTCGAGCACGGCTCGCATGTCGAACCTGGCGCGGCAGGAGATGTACTATGACCACTTCTTTACCATGGACGAGATCATCGACCGCATCCAGGCCGTGACCGTCGAGGACCTCCTGCAGTCCGCCAATGAGCTGTTTCAGCCTCAATTGATCGCCGTTACCGTACTGGGCAATCTCAATGGCCTGAAGATCACGCGCGATTCGCTGGCGTGTTGAAGGACGCCGTTCGCTCCTCGCTGTTAGCCGTCAGCCATCAGGCCTGACCAGTAGCTTGCTGGTTCTGAGAACCGACGTCGCCCAGCTTTTCTGGCGATAAGCGAAAGGCGAATAGCGAATAGCGACTTGCCAAACCCCACCTTTTCCCGCCAACGACGTCCAACCGACACCGGCTCCTTTGACATCGCCGTTCGACTGAAGAATAATCGGCTTGTCAGCTCCGGTTAAGCCGCAGTTTCTCTTTTGTCCATGTATCCCGCCACGATCGCGAATTCTGCGGACAGCCAAAGCATTTGCATCGCTCACGAGCTGACGAAAAAGAGGTCCCATATGCGTAGACGTAACCGGCAGCGGGGATTCACCCTTATCGAGCTGTTGATCGTGGTCACCATCATTCTGATTATTGCCGCGTTCACCATCCCCAAGCTCACCAAGTCGACCATTCCGGCGCACGAGGCCTCGGCCATCGCCAGCATCAAGGCCATCAACGAAGCTGAGATGATTTATGCCAGTAGCCATCCCGACCTTGGATTCACAGCGGACTTGGCTATGCTGGGCGGCACCGCCCAGAGCGGCGGCGAGCAGACCATCGATAACCCGTTGGCGAGCGGCCGCAAGAGCGGTTACACCTTTACCTATACGCCGGGTGAGAAGGTCAATGGGGCGATCCGCTCCTACACCGTCACCGCCGTACCCGATCAGGTGGGCACGACTGGCCAGCGCCGCTTCTTCTCCGATGAGTCGGGTGACCTTCATTACAACGCTGACGGAATCGCTGACGTTACCAGTCCGGTGATCAGTAATTAACGCTGGGAAAATTTGTCTCACCCGATGCTTGCTTGGCCCCGCTCAATCCTCGCGATTCCGGGAGAGTTTCCGTGTTATGAACGGGAGCTATCTCACATCTGTCGATCGGTCTGTTGGGGTTAGATCGACCCGCAGCTCTTGCTGCACTTCACCCCAACCAACCTCCGTTCGTATGTCCGCCTGCCTGTTCACATTCAAGAAACACGTGTTGGCTATTCTTGGCATGCTGCTCTGCAGCGTTCAGTTTTTCGCCCAGATGGACGTCAGTGCCCTGGCTGCGAAAGTAGACCAACGTTACGACCGCATGCACACGCTCCAGGCGCTGTTCACGGAAACCTACACCGGCGCCGGCATGTCGCGCACCGAGAGCGGTACGCTACTGCTGAAGAAGCCTGGCCGCATGCGCTGGGATTACGAGCAGCCCCGTCCCAAACTGTTCCTCGCCGACGGACAAACGGCCTGGTTCTACGTTCCGGGCGAGCACCAGGCGCGCCGCACGCCGGTCAAGCAGCTCGACGATTTGCGCTCGCCGCTGCGTTATCTGCTGGGCAAGACCAAGCTGGAAAAAGAGCTGGAGGGACTTTCGCTCGCGCCCGATCAGAAGCCGGCGGTTGCCGGCGATGTGATGCTGCGGGGTGTTCCCAAGGGAATGCAGGACCGCGTGGCGAAAACCTTACTGGAAATCGCTCCTGATGGGCTGATCGTGCGCATAGTGGTCGAAGAACTTGACGGCTCTGTGACCGAATTCCGCTTTCTTCAGCAGAAGCAAAACGTCGAAATACCAGACGCACAATTTCACTTTGTGCCTGCCCCCGGCGTCGAAGTAGTGGCGGGCACCGAGTTTATGGAGTAGCTTGAGAACGCTCTTCGCCATTCGCTCTTCGCTTTTCGCCAGAGCGGAGTGAAGGGAGCGCGCAAGAATCGCTTATTGTGCTCCGGAATGGTCGCAAGAATTGATATGTATGGCTGGAGCAGAACGAACCGAGTCCCGCACTGCGGGACGGAAGAAAATAGCCCAGCGCTTCAGCGCTGGGAAGGCGAGAAAATGATCCGAGTGCCTCGGGCACGGCACAACAACAGCGGGGATTTCGGTGTCGTCTCTACGGGACTCCGATTCCTTGATAACCGCCTGCCCCCGCCCTGAAGGGCGGGGCTATCATCTTTCGCGCCTACGGCGCTCTGGAGTGCGAGCTGACAGCTGATAGTCGGCCGTTCCGAATGTTAGACTATAGTCAACGCCTCTCCCCAAGGGAATCTCTAGATTAATGGCCGAATACACCATCAAGATGGCCGACGAGCGGGGCCACGTTCTGGAGCAGATCGAGAACGGCGCCTCGGAGGCGGAGATCCGCGACCGCTTTGCCCAGCAGGGCTACTTCGTCTATTCCATCAAGTCGAAAGGCCTACTATCGGGTGAAGTCGGCCTGCCCCGGCGTCGCAAGGTAAAGCAGGAGCAGTTCGTCATCTTCAACCAGCAGTTCGTTACCTTGATCCATGCTGGCTTGCCCATCATCCAGGCGCTGGAACTCCTCATCAAGCGCCAGCGCAATCTTTTCTTCCGGTCCGTATTGCAAAACGTGCGCGACCGTGTGCGCGGCGGAGAATTGCTGTCCGACGCCTTCGAGGCCCAGGCCGTTTTTCCCAAGGTTTACACCACCACGCTGCTGGCCGGTGAGAAGAGCGGCAACCTCGAGGAAGTAATGGGCCGTTACATTTCCTTTCAACGCCTGGCCGTGAGTTTCCGCAAGAAGCTTATTTCTTCTTTGGTCTATCCCACGTTGCTGGTCGCCGTGCTCATCGTGATGATGACCTTCCTCATCACTTTTGTCGTGCCACAGTTCGCAAACCTGTACCACACGCTGGGCGCGGAGCTGCCGCCGATGACTTCATTCATGTTGTCCATCGGAGTCAATGCCAAGCATTACTTTCTCTATTCAGTGGCTGTGCTGGGGGTGGCGATTTTCTTCCTCTGGCGCTGGATGAAGAGCCCCAGCGGCTCGACCCAGATGGACCGCATCAAGTTGGCCATCCCCATGCTGGGCGACATCTGGCCGAAATATCAGGTCGCGGTCTTTTCCCGGATGCTTTCCACCCTGCTGTCGGGCGGATTATCGCTGGTGCCGTCGCTGGAAACTGCCGCAGAGTCGATGCAGAGCCGCCTGATGAGCCAGGGTATCAATACCGCAACGCGCGGCGTCCGCGAGGGCCAGGGCCTGGCGCGCAGCATGGAAGAGACCAAGGTGTTTCCTGAAATGTCGATCGAGATGATTGAGGTTGGCGAGTCCACGGGAGCCTTGCCGGCAATGCTGAACTCGATTGCCGAGTTCTATGAAGAGGACGTGAATAACGCGCTGGCCACGGCCATGTCGCTGATTGAACCGGTCATCCTGATCGTGATGGGCGTGGTTGTCGCCTTTGTGCTGATCTCGCTGTATTTGCCCATCTTCAGCCTTGGCGCCGGCGCGATGCATTGAGGCAGCAATTAGCACTTAGCATTTGGCACTTAGCAACGGCACATCGGATTTTGGGTTTTAACTAATTGCTAAGTGCTAACTGCTAAGTGCCAGACTGGAAACTCGAAACTGGAAACTGAGGCTTTAACATGCCAGAACCACCAAAAGTAATCTTCGTAGGCGGCAACGGCGGCCTGGCCACGGGCGACGAAATCGAACGTGGCAAGGAACTGGCGCGGCGCTATCGCTGCGAATTCGTGGACCTGAAGAACTTCCACATCCAGCACGAATTGTTCCGCAAGATTCCCGTGGACCTGATGTTCCGCTACAACTTCGTTCCCCTCGAAGACAAGGAGGACGGCCGCCTGCTGATCGCCATCGCCGATCCCAGCCAGTTGATGATGATCGACGAGATCGGCCTGCTGTTGGGACGCCGCATCTCCATCAAGGTCGCCTCGCTCTCGCAGATTAACGACATCCTGAAGAAGACCGAGCAGTCGCAGCGCGTGCTGGAGGAAGCCAGCGAAGGATTTGCGCTCGACGTTATCGCGGAAGACGAGAACTCCGACGAGACCATCTCGATCGAGAAGCTGACGGCCGAGACCGATATCAGCCCCATCATCCGCCTGGTTGACACTACGATCTTCACCGCGTTGCAGCGGCGTGCCAGCGATATTCACATCGAAACGCGCGACGACTCCGTGGTCATTAAGTACCGCATCGACGGCGTGCTGCAGCAGGCCATGCAGCCCATTGCCAAGGAGCACCACTCCACCATCATCTCGCGCATCAAGGTCATGAGCGAACTCGACATCTCCGAACGTCGCGTGCCTCAGGATGGCCGCTTCCGGGTGCGCTACAACGCGCGCTCCATCGACTTCCGCGTCTCCATCATGCCGTCGATTCACGGCGAAGATGCCGTGCTCCGCGTGCTGGACAAAGAGTCGATGAGCGAAAAATTCCACAAGCTCACGCTCGACGTTGTCGGCTTCAGCGACGAAGACCTGCGCAAGTTCCGGCGCTACATCAAGGAGCCTTACGGCATGGTGCTGGTGACCGGCCCAACCGGTTCAGGCAAGACGACTACGCTGTATGCGGCGCTTAACGAGATCAAGACCGACGAAGACAAGCTGATTACCATCGAGGACCCGGTCGAGTACCAGATTCGCGGCATCACCCAGATTCCGGTGAACGAGAAAAAAGGTTTGACCTTTGCTCGCGGACTGCGTTCCATTCTGCGTCACGATCCGGACAAGATCATGGTGGGCGAAATTCGCGACACCGAAACCGCGCAGATCGCCATCAACTCCGCGCTCACCGGACACCTGGTGTTCACCACCGTCCACGCCAACAACGTTGTCGATGTGCTAGGGCGCTTCCTCAACATGGGTGTCGAGGCGTACAACTTCGTTTCAGCGTTAAACTGCATTCTGGCGCAGCGGCTGGTGCGATTGATCTGCGAATTCTGCAAGAAAGAGGTGCATTATTCGGTCGAGGAGCTGGAGGCCAGCGGCCTCGATCCGAAAGAATGGGCGCACATTCCGTTTTACGAAGGCGAGGGTTGCATCGAGTGCGCGGGCACCGGTTTTCGTGGTAGGACCGCGATCCACGAGCTGCTGGAGCTTACCGACAACGTTCGCGAAATGATTCTAAGCAAGAAGCCGAGCAGCGAAATCCGCCGCACCGCCAAAGACGAAGGAATGCATTTCCTTCGCGAGTCGGCAATTGATAGAGTGAAACGTGGCCTGACTACCCTAAAGGAGATCAATAAAGTTACGTTTATCGAGACGACAAGATAAGGCAATTAGCAGCTAGCAACTAGCCAATGCAACCAGAACAAAGCGTATCGTGCCGCTGTCCGAATCTTCTCCTGGTACCTTGGTTCTAGCTAGTTGCTAATTGCTAGTTGCTGACAGATACATCATGCCTCAAGCCCACATCTCCCGTCCCCGCATTGCCTGCGAGGTTAGCGCCGATCGCATTGTAGCCGCGCGCGCAGCCGAGGGCGGCACCAACCTGGAAGCCGCAGTGGCTGCGGCGTTGCCTCCAGGCTTGCTGACACCTGGATTACTGCAGGCCAACATCGCTGAGCGTGCCAAGGCGGTACCGATTTTGCGCGACTCGCTAGCTGCGGTAGCGGCCCGCTCGCGCGACATCTGCCTCATCATTCCCGACGCCACTACTCGCGTCATGTTGCTAGACTTCGAGACCCTCCCCGAGAAGCATCAGGATGCTGACGCCGTCGTCCGCTTTCGTTTGAAGAAATCGCTGCCGTTCGATGTGGAACAGGCATCCGTCTCGTTCGACCGGCAGGGAACAGCCACTCCCGTACGCGTGGTGGCCGCAGTCACCCCGCGCAGCGTTCTGGAAGAGTACGAGTCGCTGGTCCGTGAGGCTGGGTACAACGCAGGGTCAGTGCTGCCATCGATGGTCGCCGCTTTAGGTTTGGCCGACTCCTCACATCCCACCATGATCATCAAGGTGGAACACGGGACTACGACGTTTGCCATCATCGACCAGGACCAATTGCTGCTGTATCGAGCGCTGGAGAATGGCGGCTCTGCGGTTACCGGCGAGTCTCTGGTGGACGACGTGAACACGTCACTGGTGTATTTCGAGGACCGCTACGGCGTCGGCGTCGATCGCGTGCTGGTGACTGGCGTGGAATCAACCCAGGCATTGCAGGAGGCTCTGAGCAGCACTTCCAATATTCGTGTCGAGGAGTTGGTGTCGAATGCTGTGGCGGGCGGTGCGGCTGGTAATGTGGCGCGGTCGTCTCTCGCCGGAGTTGTGGGAGCGTTGGTTTCCTGATGCGGCTTAACATCAATCTCGCCAGCCAGCCGTACGAGGTCGCCCGGGAGTACAAGCGCCGGATGACGGTGCTGATTGCCGCCTTGGCCGTGGCTGCTGTCGTTTTGGTCGCCTACATTGTTTACCAGCGCGCTCATTCCCGCGGTATCAATCGGCAATTGGCCGACATACAGGCGCAGATTGATTCCCTCAATCATGAGGAGTCGCGAGCGCGCGCTATCCTGAACAAGCCGGCCAACCACGTGATCGCCGACCAGTCGGAGTTCCTCAACGATTTGTTTGCCCGCAAGGCGATGTCATGGACACATATCTTCACGGTGATGGAGAAGATCGTACCGCCGCAACTCCATGTCGTGTCCATGAAGCCGGAGTACAGCAAGACGAACGATCTGGTGCTGCACGTTGTAGTGGCCACCGATTCCCGCGACCGCGCTGTGGAGTTGGTGCGCAACATGGAGAAATCCAGCCATTTCCGGCAGCCGCAGGTGGTAGCGGAGAACGTCGTGGCCAACACCAGCGAACAGACTGCCGGTTCAGGGGCTATTCAGTTCGACATTGCCGCGATTTATGTTCCCTCGGCGGCCGATATTGAGGAGAAGCCGGATGTCGAGAGTGCCAGCGCCGAGAAGACCGTTCCTTTGCCGGAGCCCTCTCCTCCGGTGAGGAAGTCAGCGATTGCGCCGGGTGGGAACGGAGCGCCGAACGGAAGCTTGCTCCCACCGCCTAATATGGCGCCCCACATTAATGGAGCACAGAATCAGCCCGCCCCTCCGGGCAACATGAGGGGGCACTGATGGCCAGCATTCGCGAGACTCGTGCCAAGCTGATGCCCGTGGTGATCGTCCTGGTGGTGCTCGACCTGGTTTGTGTGGGATATCTCCTGTCGCCGGCGGGGCGTTCTCGTCAGGCACGTCAGCGCGACTACTACAAATTGCACGCTCAGTTGGTGGAGAAGCAGCAGGAAGTCCTTCCCACGCGCGGCATGGACCACAAACTGAAGCAGGCGTCAGACGACATCACCGTCTTTTACGACCATCGTGTTCCTGCGGAGTATTCCGATGTCTCGGAGGAGTTGGGCAAGGTGGCGGCCGATACGAATGTGCATCTTTCCGGCATCAAGTACGAAGAAAAACCTGCTCCGGTCGAGGACCTCCGCAAGCTGTACATCGAGATTGCACTCTCCGGTGACTACCTGCAGGAAGTCAAGTTCATCAACGGCCTGGAGCGCGACAAAATGTTTTTCCTGATTGACGGGATCGCGTTGGGCGAGCAGCAGGGAAATGTTCGTCTGCAATTGAAGCTGGAAACCTATCTGCGCGCGGGAGCTCCAAAGTCGTGAAGCTGGGAACCGAGAACAAGAGGAAGACCATCATCGCCGGCGTGCTGGTGGTTGTCGCTGCTGTCCTCCTGGTTCACACCTTTATGGGTGGAGGTGAGGAAACCCCTGCGCCCGCGCAAGCAACCTCAGCCCAGCACGGCGCATCGCAGACGGGACGCAAGACGCCGCACCCGCTGCTGGCGCACTCGCTTGACCCGAGCCTGCGCTTCGATCTGCTGAAGTCGGCTGAAGATGTCACCTACAAGGGCACAGGTCGCAACATCTTCCGCTCGGAGGCGCCGCCTCCTGAGATTCCCACACCCCTGCCAGCGGATAAGCAGCCGACGCCGGTCTATACGCCTCCGCCTCCGCCTCCAATCGATCTGAAGTTTTATGGCTTTGCCGGCCCCAAGGGTGGCAGCAAGCGTATCTTTCTGCTAAAGGGCGAAGACATCTTCCTGGCTAAGGAAGGGGACATTGTGGACCGGCGGTACAAGATTATGCACATTAACCCAAGTTCGGTGGAAGTGCAGGACGTGCTGACCAACAACACGCAAACTCTTCCGCTTAGTGCGGGATGACGACGGAGCGGGAGCCTTAAGGTACGGTGAATTCGATCGGCCTATAACATAATGCAGCAGCCGCACCACAATCCGCCTCACATCTCGGCCGCGCGCCGCCAGCGCGACGGCGGATACCTGTTGCTCGCCATCATGCTGATGATGGCGTTCATGGTCATCACCGCGACCTACTATGTGGCGCCCAAAGTGGTGCAGCAGATTAAGCGCGATCGTGAAGAGGAGATGATCCATCGCGGCACCGAGTACGCGCGCGCCATCAAGAAGTTCTACAAGAAGAACGGCCGCTATCCGGCTACTCTGGACGACCTCGACAAAGGCCAGATTCGTTATCTCCGCCAGCGCTTCAAAGATCCGCTCACCAAAGACGGCAAATGGAAGCTGCTGAACTACGCCGACATTGCGACCTTGTTGAATGCTGCCGCGCCGGGTACGCCCGCTGCTGCGCTGGCGGGACAAGGAGGCTCGTTAACGCCTGGGGGCATGGTCATTCCGGGCGGGACAAGTGCCAGCGGTTCCGGTTCCGCCTTCCAACAGCAGTCCCAGCAGCCGGGTTCCATCAGTGGATTTCAGGCGAACTCCGGTCAAGGCTACAACCCTTCGCAAGGCAATCCGGGAAGCGGGGTCGGGTTTCCCACCAACAGCGACCAGGGCAATAACTCCGAGGGAGTATCCAGCAGTGATTCCGGATTATCCAATGGCCAAGCAGGGAGCAATCAGGGTTTCGGTTTTGGCAATAACCAGCAGAGCGGTTTTGGCAGCAACCAGCCCGGGGGCAGCAATCAGCAGGGGAATTCGCCCTTTGGACAGAACACCACTGGCGGCAATACGCAGTTTGGTGGCGGGGCCATTGTAGGTGTCGCCAGCCTGAACAAAGAAAAGACGATTCGCATTTACAACAAGAAGAAAACCTACAACGAGTGGCAGTTCATCTACAACCCGATGATGGACCAGCAGAACGTGCTGCTGCGCGGACCTTACCAGCCGACAACCATCGGAGGAGCGCAGATTGGGACTCCCGCTGGCCAGATGAATGGCCAACAACAAGGCGGCTTGGGACAACAGCAAAACGGCTTTGGGCAACAGCAAAGCGGCTTTGGGCAACAGGGCGGCTTTGGCCAGCAGCAGAACACGCCACAGCAGCTCCAACCGCAGCAACCGATGCAGCCTGGCAACAACTTCCCACCTGAACAAAGTCAGCCGCAGTAAGGTTTGCGAAACCGCCGCGTCGACAATAAACTCGATTCATAGGTGGGGTGATCGCGTTTTCTACATCACCAAAATCTCATGAGACTCGTCACATTCCTGACTAGGTCCGCTGACCAGCGCATTGGTGCGCTTGCGCCTGATGGTCGCATTGTCGATTTGAATTCCGCGAATAAGTTGCTCCTTCGCGACAAGCAGGGCGATGCTGCGTACCAGCGCAATGCCGACGCTCGCGTCCCGCCCGACATGCAGCTGCTGTTCCAGGGCGGAGATCGCGGTCTTGACGCCGCTCGAGCTGCCATCGACTATGTCACCGCACAGAAGCCGTCCGTCGGCGTGGACAACGAGCCGATCTTCTACCATCGCGCAGACGTTCGCATCAAGGCCCCGATCATCCCGAAGAAGTTTTTTCACACTGCCGGCAACTTTCGCGAGCACCATCACGAAGCCGAGAAGGCCGGCTTCTCTCATCCCGTGTTGCCGTGGATTGTCTTCTTCCAGAACGTCGATGCCATCATCGGTCCGGACGAGCCGGTCATCTTCCCGCCTCACCTGACGCAGGAATTAGATTACGAGTTGGAACTGGCCGTTGTTTTAAAGCAGGCGGGCAAGCACTTCACTGCGAAAGAGGCCGAACAATACGTTGGCGGCTACGTCATCTTCAACGACATTACCGCGCGCGACATTCAGCGCGAAGAGATGAAGTCTGGCGTATTCAGCTTCTGCAAGGCCATCGATTCGTTCTGCCCGCTTGGTCCGCACATCGTCACCACGGACGAGATAAAGAACCCGCACAATCTGGCGATGGAGCTGCGCGTGAACGGCGAGGTGCGCCAGCGCTCCCATAGCGGCAAGATGTCGGTCACGATTCCCGAAATCCTCGCCCATTATTCGCCCATGGGCTACAGCGCGGGCGACGTAGTGTCCACAGGTACCGTGTCGGGTGTCGCGGCTTTCAGCGCCGATCCCAAAGCATGGTTCCTCAAGCCTGGCGATGTTATGGAGTGCGAGATCGAGCAGATCGGCGTTCTTCGCAATCCGGTGATCTCGTGGAAGCAAGCCTATGGCGAGAAGCCGCCGGCACCGACTGCCGAAAGGCAGGGAGCCGCGCGATGAGCGACCTCGCGGGTAAAGTCTGGACCAGCGATCTGAATTCGCGGCCCGATGTGCGCCCCGATTTCGATCGCTCGCGAACCATTCGCTTCTACGACACGACGTTGCGTGATGGCGAGCAGACCGTCGGCGTCGTCTTCAGTCCGCAGCAGAAGCTTGAAATTGCACAGAAGCTCGATGAGCTTGGCGTCGGGCGCATCGAAGCTGGCTTTCCGAAGGTCTCCGCTGAAGATGGCGAAGCCATTTCGCTGATCCTGCGCGCCGGACTCAAGCATTCCGAAGTATGGGGATTTGCACGCGCTACGCGCGGTGATGTGGAGGAGCTGGTCCGCCTGGGTCTGCGGGCGTCAGTGATTGAGACGCCCAGCAGTGACATTAAGCTGAAGGCCTACGGCATCTCGCGTGAAGACGCAGTGCATCGCGCCAGCGAGGCTGTTCGTTATGCCAGTCAGAATGGAATTCGTGTGGCATTTTTCGGTGTGGATGGCACGCGTGCTGATCTCGAATTCCTCCGGCACATCTACTCCGCGGCCGTTGACGCTGGCGCGAAAGAGATCGTTCTGGTCGATACCATCGGAGTCTGCACGCCGGAAGCGGCCGAGTTTCTGGTGCGCTGGGCGAAAGAGTGGGCTGGCAATGACATCCCAATCCACTGGCACGGCCACAACGACTTCGGCCTGGCTACGGCGATTGCGATTGCTGCGGTGCGCGGCGGTGCAACCTGGATTCACGGCACAATCAACGGTATGGGCGAACGCGCCGGTAACGCCGACATCGCCGAGGTCGCGCTGGCATTGCAATGTCTCTACGATGTGCCGGTCGAGATGAAGCTGGAGCACATCAGAGAGGTATCAGAACTCGTGCGTAGGGCAGGGAAGTACGAACTGGAAGGCTGGAAGCCGCTGATCGGCGAGAGTCTCTTCTTGCGTGAGAGCGGCGCAGTCGCCAGCCAGTTTCACATTCCCGAAGCCATCGAGCCTTACGCCGCCGATCTGGTCGGGGCAAAGCGCGGCATCGTTATCGGCAAGAAGAGCGGTCTCGACAGCGTTCGGCTGAAGGCGGAAGAACTAAGGCTCGATCTTCCGGAGTCGCAAAGCGCGGCTGTGTTGGAAAGAGTGAAGCGCAACGCCATCGCTAACGGTGGCCTCGTCAGCAACGACGAATTTCGCGCGATCGTGCGGAGCGTGACCGGGAAAGATTCGTGAAGCCGACGCGAACTCAGATCGTCAGCTATTCACCACTATCCACTGACCACTAGCCGCTGCTTTTGATTCTCTCCAGCACCGCACCCGCAATCAACGGCAAGCCTACCGTCGCATCCAATAACACTTCAGCGAATCGTCCGCCTTCCTCGGGCGGAACGAACTTGCCCCATGACACCGCTTCGCTGTAGGTGCAACCCGACAGCCCGCCCCAATTCACCGGCTCAGGACAGATGCGTACTCCATAGTGAAAGCGCTTCAGCGGCAGCTCTTCGCCGCCGCGCCGGTGGCGCAGTTCGATGTACGGCCCGAACTGCTGCGCCCAATTCCGTGGCACGCCACCGCCGACAGTGAAGATCCCCAACCGCTCCTGCTTCAGCAGTGTCTCGGCGTAGTATTCCAGATCTTCGAAAGGATCGTAGTGCAGAGGCGTAAGTTTGTTCTTGCGCCGCGCACGGTTGTGCAGCGCCACGTCAAGCCCGATTTCTGAATCACTGAATGCCGGCACGAACACCGGTACATTCTTCTCGAATGCCGATTTCAGAATGCCCCGCTCTTTGACGTGCTCGCTCAGGTAGCGCCCAATCTCACGATTCAACTTATACGAGCACAACACCTCGTTGTGGTCCCATGCCTTCAGAATGCGGGCGACAATCGTCTCGACAAAGTCCAGGTTGGTCTCCGGCTCCAGCGTGTCGTACACGCGATTGTAGCCGGCCTCGTAGAGCTCGAGATCGTCCATCCGCGGGTCATACTTGAAGTGCGAGCGGCCCGCGGCTTCCACCAGTCCGTGCGCCATCAGCGCTCCAGTGGAGATGATGGCCTTGACCACGCCGCGGTCGATGAGTTCGGTGATGATGAGTCCCTGCTTTGCCACGGTCATGGCGCCGGCAAGTGTCATCACGATGAAGCACTGTTTATCTTGCGCCATCGCTTCCAAAACGTCAGCGCCCTCGCCGACTTGCCGCCCGGTGAACGCGGTGCGGCCCATCCCACGTACCAGATCGTCGACGCTGCGGACCTGAGACAGGTCCAGCGGTTCCAGCGGTACTAGCTTGTCGGAAATGGGATCGTGCAGTACGCGGTCGATGCCCTCGCCGTGACTTTTCTCGTGCTCGTTGCTCACCGTTCACCTCGATGACTTGTGAAAATGCGCGGAAATTATTCACGCGCGAATGTATGACCGGCTGTTGAAGAATTGAAGCTACAGGTTCGTCACGGCTCACGTCAATGTGTGTTCCGAACCTGGCGTGGGGGCTTTAATCATGCAGTAACAATCGTCGGGACGGCATAATTTGCGGGCCTATGGGATGCTATGCTAGCAATGCATTTCAACGGAGCGCGCTTTTGATAGAACGCAACTTCCACATCGGCGTGGTGCAGATGTCGTGCACGCCGGAGCCGGAGCAGAACCTGGAGCGGGCCGTCGAACACGTTCGCGCCGCCGCCGGCAAGGGCGCGGAGATCATCTGCCTGCCCGAACTTTTCCAGACGCAGTACTTTTGTCAGCGCGAAGATGTCGCCCTGTTCGATCTGGCCGAGCCCATCCCCGGTCCGGCAACCAAGCGGCTTGGCGACCTGGCTCGCGAGCTGAAGGTCACGATTATTGCGTCGCTGTTCGAGCGCCGCGCCCCCGGCCTTTATCACAACACCGCTGCCATTCTGGATACGGGGGGCAAGGTCGCGGGTATCTATCGCAAGATGCATATTCCCGACGACCCGCTCTATTACGAGAAGTTTTACTTCACGCCGGGCGATCTTGGGTTTAAGAGTTTCGAAACTGATTTCGGGAAGTTCGGCACGCTGGTTTGCTGGGACCAGTGGTATCCCGAGGGCGCGCGGCTGACGGCGCTGCAGGGCGCGAACGTCTTGTTTTATCCGACCGCGATCGGCTGGCATCCCGATGAGAAGGCGCAATACGGCGAAGCGCAGCACGACGCCTGGCGGACCATTCAGCGGGCACATGCTATCGCCAACGGAGTGTATGTCGCCGTACCCAATCGCGTCGGCTTCGAGACCGGCGACATTCGCGGCAACCAGGCGCCTGGCAAAGGTCTGGAGTTCTGGGGCGGCTCGTTTATCGCCGATCCGTTTGGACAGGTTATCGCCGAAGCCTCGCACGACAAAGAAGAAGTGCTGGTCGCCGAAGTCGATCTTCGCCGTATGGAAGATGTGCGGCGCAACTGGCCGTTCTGGCGCGACCGTCGCGTCGATGCTTACGCGCCTATCACCCAGCGGTTCATGATCTAACCGTGCCTAAGACGCCAAAGAAACTGTCGCAGCCACCCGCCGCGCTTGGCTATCGCATGCCCGCCGAGTGGGAGCCGCATGAAGCCACCTGGATCGCGTGGCCGCACAATCACTCGGATTGGCCGGGCAAGTTCGAAACAATCCCTTGGATTTATGCGGAAATCGTGCGTCATCTGGCGCGGGTTGAGCAGGTGAATATCCTGGTGAACGACGAGGCGGCGGAAAGGAAAGCTCGTCAGATCCTGGTGCGCTCGCATGTGCTACCTGCGAAGGCGTCCGTGCCGGGAAAGGCCGCCGGCAACATTCGCTTCTTTCGCATCCCGACCAATCGCGGCTGGATGCGGGACTTCGGCCCAATCTTCATCTCCCGAGACTCACGCAAAGGCAGCCTGCCTGCGGTCGCGGCGACCGTATGGCGCTTCAATGCCTGGGCCAAGTACAGCGACTGGAAGCTCGATACGCAGGCCGGAGCGGACATTGCAACTCGACTGCGGCTTCCGGCGTGGCAGCCGGAACTAAGAGTAGCTGGCGAGATGCAGCGCATCGTGCTGGAGGGCGGCAGCATCGACGTCAATGGCCGTGGAACCCTGATCACCACGGAAGAATGCCTGCTGAGCGAAGTGCAACAGCGCAATCCGGGACTCTCGCGGGAACATCTGGAAGAAATCTTCGCCGACTATCTCGGCATCGAGAAAGTCATCTGGCTGGAGCGCGGCATCGCCGGCGACGACACGCACGGGCACATCGACGACATCACTCGCTTCGTCGGCCCGCGCACCGTGGTCACCGCGTACGAGCCGGACCCTGACGATCCCAACCACGAGCCACTGAGCGAGAATTTTCGCTGGCTGAAGAAAAGTACGGACCAGTCAGGCAAATCGCTGAAAGTGGTCAAACTGCCCATGCCCAAGCCTGTGTACTTTGAGGGACAGCGGCTGCCCGCCAGCTATGCTAATTTCTACATCGCCAACAAGTTGGTGCTGGTGCCGGTGTTTGGCGATGCCAACGATCGCATCGCGCTTGATACTCTCGCTGAGTTGTTTCCTGAGCGTGAAGTCGTCGGCATCTATTGCCGCGATTTTATCTGGGGACTGGGCGCGCTGCACTGCATGACGCAGCAACAGCCGGCGGGATAGCAAATTCGCTCCCGTGGGAGCAGGGTGGAGCACCGCTGCAGCGGTGCAATAACAGACGAGATACGAGCCGGCTTTAGCCGCTGAGGTGACGCTTACTTAACTTACCTCAGCGGCTATAAAGCCGGCTTCCTTAGACACGCAATGTTCATGCACGCCTAAAGACGTGCTCCACCCCTCGTCTTTTTGGTCGCCAGTATGGTGATGACGAAGTATCCAACTGCCGTCACACCGGCGTAAAGAAATCCGTTGGCGAAGACGATGGTGCCGACGATCAGCGTCAGGGCAAGATCGAAGTCCGGCGTGGGGCCGACTGCGGCCGACAATATGAACGGCGGGCACACCAGCAACGCGACGGCGCTCAACACATTGTGCAGCCCGGGCGCGATCACTCCGAATTTCCACGCAGAATATACCGCAACAGCAACGCCCATCCCCAGGACAAAGCTGATGGAAAGCGCGGTAAACAAGTGTTGTTCTTTTGAGCTGGGCCGCTGCGCCACGCTTCGGGTTCTCCCGTCTCAGTGTAGTGCGCTAGGTTCACGGCTGCACTGACCTGGCGCATAACTCCGTGATATTCTGCCCCCGGAATTTTCTGAGGAGGGCATTATGAGCACCAGCACTGCGGCTGCAGGCAACTCTTATTCTCCTACCGTTCCCCACAATATGGTGACCACCGCCTTCACTCTCGACGGCTACCGGATTACGCGCAATCTCGGACTTGTGCGCGGCATCATTGTGCGATCGCGCTCTATTGTGGGCACGATCGGCGCAAGCTTGCAGACACTCGTCGGCGGCAATATCACCCTGCTGACGAACTTGTGCGAGAAGACGCGCGAGCATGCTTTCGAGCTGATGTTGCAACATGCCGCCGAACTCGGGGCGAACGCGGTCATCGGCATGCGCTATGACGCGACCGAAGTGATGCAGGGCGTTACCGAGGTGCTGGCGTACGGTACGGCGGTGTATGTGGAGAGAAGCAGTTAGCGACTAAGCATTTAGCTTGGAATTCGCTTACGTCGAGCGGTGGGTGTTATGAGCTGGTGGCTAATTGCTAATGGCTAGTTGCTTTCTTTGGTGAGCCCGGCAGGAATCGAACCTGCGACCCACGCATTAAAAGTGCGTTGCTCTACCAACTGAGCTACGGGCCCACGTAAATTTAATCTACCACAAGGACCCTGACGGACATTGCCGTCTTGAGAGATAGAGCCCACCGCGAATTCATGTGCACTTCAGGCGAACGACGAACATCAGCATTCGCCGATCAATACTCGACTCGCTATACTCTAGAGCTGTGATGCCGACCACCACCGGCCCTGCAACAGGAAAAGATTACTCTTTCGAACGGCGTGTTTTCCTGATTCTCGCCTGCCTGGCCCTGATCTACGCCTTTCTGGCCGGGCTCCGGACGGTCGCCGATCTTGACACCGGCTGGCAGATGGCGACCGGGCGCTGGGTCGTCCAGCATCATCACGTTCCTTCCCGCGATGTCTTGTCGTACACGGCGCAAGGGGAACACTGGCTTTATCCGGTGGGTGCGGGTGTGGTGTTCTACCTCGCTTTCCTGCTTGGCGGATACGCGCTGTTGTCGTGGATGAGCGCGGCTGCCTGTGCCGGAACCGTCGCCTTGCTGCTGCGGCGAGGCTCCGCAGCCAGTGCCGGCATCGCCATCCTTGCGGTTCCTCTCATCGCCGAGCGCACACCGCCGCGCGCCGACATGTTTACCGTGGTGCTGTTCGCGGCATTTCTCTCCATCCTGTGGGAAAACTACCAGACGGGCCGCGCGCCTCTGTGGCTGCTGCCGCTTTTGATGGCGGTGTGGGTCAATGTTCATTTCGGTTTTGCTGCAGGGCTGGGGTTGATCGTCGCCTACATCGGTACGGAAGTATTAGAGTTTGTTTTTGGTGTTGTGCGGCGACGAGCCGCCATACAAAGACTGCGGCGTGCTTCCCTCTGGTTTGTGGCAACGGCCGTGGCCACGTTGGTGAATCCCTGGGGCTGGGGAATTTATCGCGCATTGCTTTTGCAGCAGCGCGCCAGCGCAGAACAGCAGACGTGGGTTGCGGAATGGCAAGGTGTTCGCCTGAACTGGCCCACGGCAAGCGCTGCCTTCTCGGTGGGAGGCATACGAAGCGCCCTGTTTTCGCTGCTGGCTATCGCAGTCGTGGCCGGGGTAATTGCTTTACTGCGAGGCCAACTGGGAGCGGCCATCCTGCTCTTTGCAGCAGCCTATGCTCCGGTGCGTCATATTCGCATGGGAGCGGTTTTTGCCTGCGTGGTAGTGGTGATCGGCGGACAAAATCTTTCTGCGGGGATAGCCCGCAGCGGCGTCTGGATGCGGCTGCCACGACTGCGCGCGGCGCTGGCCGGGGTTGCGGTCGTGTTGCTTGCGATGCTTACTTATGCGCGCTCCGCCGATCTAGTCACAGACCGTCATTATTTCGGCGCCGCTACGGACCTGGCGACCTTCGGCACGGGATTGAGCTGGTGGTTTCCGCAGCGGGCAGCTGAGTTCATCGAGCGCGAAAACCTTCCCGGAGAGATCTTCAACACCTACGACGAGGGAGGCTATGTCAGCTGGAGTCTCGGTCCTCAGCGCCTGGATTACATCGACGGCCGGGACACGCTGTTCGGCCTGCCACGAGTAGAACGGCATCGGCTGTTGCTGGAGAGTCCGCCGGATGCGGCGGTCTGGGATGAGGAGATCAAACGCTACAACATCAACACGATTCTTTTCTCGCGCGGCGACGGCATCGAGCATGGTCAACTGAAGGCTCTTTGCACTAGCAGCACATGGCGGCCGGTTTACCTGGATGAGGTGTCCGCTGTCTTCGTTCGCCGCACCCCGCAGACGGAGGCGCTGATCCAGCGCTTTCCAGTGAACTGCGCCACCTCGCCGCTGCCTGCGGAAACGGTGTTTAGCAGCCGGGCCGAGGAATTTGCCGCATGGGTCAACGCCGCCGGCGTTTTGACTGTGCTCGGCCGCAATCTGGATGCGCTAGATGCCAGCGATAAGACGCTCGCAATTTTTCCCGGCAGCACCAGCGCTCATCTGGCGCGAGCCGGAGCGCTCACGGGAATGAATCGAGGGATCGAAGCAGAAAAGGAATTGATGACTGCGATTGCGCTAAGCCCCAGCGAGTATACGTGGTCGAACTTGGCTAAATTTTACTTAAGAGAAGGCCGCGCCAGCGATGCGATTGCGGCGATGAGAAAGGCAGTCGAGCTCCAAGCCGATCCGCGGGCGACGCTGGTTCAATTGGGCTATTATGCGCTTAACAGCGGCCATCCGGACGACGCTTTGGAGGCCTTCGACGAAGCCTTGCGCAGCGCTTCCGCGAGTGAAAAGAAGTCAACCGGCAAAGGCTCGTTCGCATATAGCGTGGCCACGGGCAAAGCAGAAGCCTGGAGCAAACTCGGCGATCCGAAGCAAGCTGCTTTCTTTCAGGAGCAGGCGGTGCAGCTTGCTCCCGACGCCCGCCAGTCGTGGCTCAACCTTGCCGAGATTTATCAATCGCAGGGTCGCTCAGCCGATGCCGAGCGCGCCAAGGCGCGCGCAGCCAGCCTGGCAGAGGACCAGAGCCGCTAGGCTTGCGATGCTCGTTCCAAGACCGGAAATTGCCGCCGATGCGCTAGCTCGAGCATCTCATGATGTTATGGCCATCAGCGAGAAATCCCGTCCGCGTGTGCTCATCGTAGGAGGCGGATTCGGTGGTTTGAAGGCTGCTGCAGCGCTTTCCCGGCTGCCGGTTCAGATCACGCTGGTCGATCGCAAAAACCACCACACTTTTCAACCGCTGCTCTATCAGGTCGCCACAGCCGGTATATCGCCGGCGGAAATCGCCGCGCCCATCCGTGATGTCCTGCACAAGCATGAGAACGTCGAGGTGCTGCTCGGCGAGGTGCGCGGCTTCGATCTTCAACGTCGCACCGTGCAGGTGCACGGCTTCGAGCTGAGCTATGACTATCTCATCGTCGCAGCCGGCGCCACCCATGCCTACTTTGGGCACGACGAATGGGAGCCGTTCGCGCCTGGCCTGAAGACCATTGAAGACGCGCTGGAAATGCGCTGCCGCATTCTGCTTGCCTACGAGCTTGCGGAGCGCGAGGCTTCACTGACCGGAACTCACCGCCCGCTTAACTTCATCGTGGTTGGTGCGGGGCCAACGGGTGCGGAACTGGCGGGTACGCTGGCCGAGATCGCACGCAAGTCGCTGGCCGAGAACTTCCGCAACATCGATCCCGCGAAAACGCATGTCCTGTTGCTGGAGGCTGGCCCGTCGATTCTAAGCGCGTATCCCGAAGATCTGCGCCGTAGCGCGGTGAAGCAGCTCGAGCATCTCGGAGTTGAAGTCCGGACGAACTCGCCGGTGAGCGATGTACGTTCAGGAGAGGTTTGCGTCGGCAATGAAATGCTGCCTGCCGAGGTTGTGCTATGGGCGGCGGGAGTTTCGGCTTCGCCGCTGGGCCGCGTCCTGGGCGTGCCCGTGGATCGCGCAGGACGGGTCTTTGTCGAGCCCGATCTCAGCATTCCCGGACATAGCGAGGTCTTCGTCATTGGCGACCTGGCCACCATGAAGGACAAGCATGGCAATCTCCTGCCCGGAGTTGCGCCGGTAGCCATGCAGCAAGGCAAGTTCATCGCCCGTCAAATCGCAGCGGACCTAGGCGGAAACTCCCGCGAGGCATTTCATTATCTCGATAAGGGATCGCTTGCGACCATCGGACGCGCTGCCGCCATCGCGCAATTCGGCAAGGTACACATCTCGGGATTCCTCGCGTGGCTGGCGTGGCTGTTTATCCACATCATGTTCCTCATCGGATTCCGCAATCGCATCCTGGTGATGATTCAGTGGGCCTGGAGCTATCTCACGTACGAGCGGGGCGCCCGGTTGATTACCGGCGAATCGCGCGTGGTGCCGGTGTCTTCGATGGAGTATGCCGAGGAGGCGAGAACGTCACGGGACACGCTGGGTGAGGATGTGCGAGAATTGCCGCCTATGGGCAAACGTCGCGCGTGAGGACAGCGCACTGGTTCCGCGATCCGGTCTTCCTGCTGGCCCTCGCCGCAGGTCTGATTGCATTTGTCGTGCAATCGGGAGAACTGGGCACTGCTGACACACAACACCGTCTTCAGTCCGCTCATGCTTTATGGACTGCAGAACCGCCCGTGTTTCCGCAGGAGTATCCGGAATTCGGCGTGCACGGCCGCGGAGGCAAGCTGCAAAGCTGGTATGGCATGGGACAATCGCTGCTCCTGCTGCCGGCGGACGTGGTTGGGACGTACGTGGAGCGGCTTCCCGTCTTCGCTAAGTACAACGGCAACGATCCCAGCGTAAAGAATATATTCGTCAGCTACACCATCAACATTCTGGTCACTGTGCTGACCGCGTTGGTTTGCTTTCGGTTTCTGCGGCGATTGAACTTCGGCGTGAAGTATTCCGTCGCCGGCGTTTTATCTCTGCTGCTGTTGACCACACATCTTCATTACACGCAGAACATGATGGAGAACAACTACATCTTCTTGCTGACACTCGCCGGGCTGTCCTATCAATACGAGTGGCTGAGCACTGGCAGCCGGCGCGCTCTGCTGATTGGCTCGATTGCCCTCGGGCTCAATCTGCTTACGCGCCTCACCACGGGAATGGATCTGCTGGCTGGAGCCCTTTTCGTGCTGCTCGTACTGTGGTTCGGAGGAATTCGTGGCAACGCGCTGTGGAAACGGTGCCGGGGCTATATTACGGTTGCTCTGCCTGTGTATGTGCTTTTCGGATTGATGGATCGCCTCTATCAGTACTATCGCTTTGGGTCGTTTTTCAATACCTATGTGAGCGTGGTCGCTCACGAAGCGAGAATGCGAGATCCAAATCTTCCTGCTAAATATCCGTGGGAGACACCTTTCCACGTTGGATTTTTCGGGGCGCTATTCGCACCGGAGAAGTCGGTTCTTCTTTTCGATCCGCTGCTGGTCATCATGATTCTCGTTGCCGTAGTGGCCTGGAAACGGTTCAACCCTGCCGTCAAGGCTTACGTTATAAGCGGATTTCTGCTGTTACTGGCCTACATCAGCTTCTATGCGCGATACACCGTTTGGAGCGGCGATTTCGCCTGGGGCGACCGCTACGTCTCGACCAGCGCCGAGCTGGCGGCTCTGCTCGCGATCCCGCTGCTGCTGCGTTATCGCAGCGCTGTGGGAACCGTAGTCTGGAGCATAGGAATCGCGCTTTGCATCATCAGTGCTGTGGTCCAGCTCTCGTCGCTCGCCTTCTGGCTACCTCTCGAGATTTACCAGATGGAGACCATCGGCCATCCGACCTTCGTGATCGCCTTGCGCCTGACGAATATCGTTGCGTTTGCCCTGGGAAAGGTAAACGCCTGGGGCCTGGACACCCACGCAATGCTCTGGGACCCGTGGGACTATGTCCACATCACCACGTGGAATTTTCTGCCCTTCCTGCTGAAGCGGGTAGGCGCGGTGCCGGTATGGGTCGTGAGGCTTGCTTTTGTCGTGTGGAGCGTGGGACTCGCAGCCTTAGCCGTTGTTCTGTGGCGGCTGCGCAGAGTTCTTGCGCGGCTGGATGCGACCTGAGCGACACCCGCGAAGCAGGGACGCTAATTCTCCTCGCTGTGTCCCACCAGCGTGCTGTTCATGCAAATAATGGCAAGTCACAGGGGCTACGGACCGCTGTCACATCCAAGCATAGGCGCCGCAGATACGCTGTTGTGATGGGAAGAATGATTAAGGGTCCTTGTGCCATGCGGATTCTCTGTGCCTTGCTGACGGCAGTGCTGCTCTCTGGATTTGCGGCCGCCGAGAGCAGCGTACCGGCCGCACAATTCGCGGCCAGAACGCTCGATGGCCAAACGGTCAGCAGCAACTCGCTGAGCGGCAGTGTCGTTCTGCTCCAGTTCTGGACGACATGGTGCCCGGTATGCCGTCACGACCAGCCAGCCGTGGACAATATTCAGGCCGAGTTCGGCAGCAGCGGATTGGTTGTGCTCGCTGTGGATGATGGCGAGTCAGAGGTTGTCAGGAAATATCTGCAAGCGAACCGGCGATCATGCCCGGTCGTGGTCAGCGATGGTCACAGCCTTGCCGCGCGCTTTGGGGTTCACAGCTATCCCCATTACGTCGTGATCGACCAGAACGGCAACGTCACTGCAAGTAAGGGTGGCGGCGGAGGAGAAGCATACCTCCGGTACTTGCTGAGAAGCGCCGGACTGCCGGCGAAGTCTGAGACCCGGGAAGCCGGCAATCGGCCAACCCCTGCCGGTGCCGGTGTACCGCAGTGGATCAATGCGCCAGTAAGGCAGAGCACGGTTGCGGCGAAGCGTATTCCGAAAACCATTTTCGTGTTTGTGAACGGCGAGCGGTTTGAGGCGGACCATTACGTGCTACACGTAACCTATTTGCATGTGACCGCGGACGGACAGGACCGCAGCATCCCGCTCAGCGCCCTGGACATTCAGAAAACTGTCGCGGTGAATCGCGAGCGCGGAATTAATCTCAAAATTCCTACCAGCGGAAGCGAGGTATTCTTAGCTTTCTGAAACCTTCTTTCACCTGTGCCCGACCCTTGGCGCGGGTGTGACGCTTCCTTTGGTACGCTGATCAAAAAAGGCGCGCCGTTCCCAGCGCGCCTGCAGTACGACATCGTTACGTTTCTATCCCATGCTGGCAACCGCGCTGGCCAGGCGGGCGGCCTCGGGAATAGCGCTATCCTGAGCATCCACTACGGCAATAGTCGCGATGTTGACGACGTCTTCTACTTCGGCGCCGCGCTGCAGCAGATGGACCGGCTTTGCCATGCCAGCCAGGATGGGACCTACCACTTCTGCGCCGCCCAGCGGGCCGAGCAGCTTGCAAGCGATGTTGCAGGACTGCAAGTCAGGGAAGATCAGCACATTCGCCCCATCTTTCAGCGTGGAAAACGGGAACGCCGCTTCCAGCCTATTGGCGCTGACGGCGACATTGCCTTGCAGCTCGCCGTCGATGATCAGCGTCGGGTCGGCATAGCGGACTAGCTCGACCGCGCGCCGGACTTTGTCGCACAGGGGATGCTTGGTGCTGCCGAAGCTGGAGAAGGACAACATGGCCACGCGGGGTTCAATCTCGAAGCGCCGCGCCTCCTGGGCGGCACAGAGTGCGATCTCCGCCAGGTCTTCCGCGGTCGGTTCAATGTTGACCGTGGCGTCGGCCAGGAAGTACAGGTCGCCGGTGCGAGTGATGATGATGTACATGCCGGAGACCTTGTGAATTCCCTCGCGCGCTCCGATGACCTGCAACGCCGGGCGAATGGTGTCGGGATAATTCTGCGTGACACCGGATACCAGGGCGTCCGCATCGCCCATGCGGACCATCATTGAGCCGAAGATGTTGCGGTCGTTCATCAGCTCGTCGGCCCCGCCCAGAGTGACTCCACGCCGCTGTCGCAGCCGGAACAGTTCGTTGACGTATTCCTGACGGCGAGGCGCGGTCTCAGGTTCGATGATGCTGATGCCGGTGAGCGAAACTCCCAGATCAGCCGCCGCCCGCTGGATTTCGTTGGTGCGGCCCAGCAAAATGGGAATCGCAATCTTTTCTTCGATCAGCACGTGGCAGGCGCGCAGGATCTTCTGGTGATTGCCCTCGGGGAAAACCACACGCGTGGGGTTGGCCTGGGCTTTGCGGACCATCAAGCGCATCAGCTCGTGCGCCTTGCCCAGCCGCTTCTCGAGCTGCTCGCGATATTCGTCGATGTCCAGTGGGTTCTGCGCGACACCGGTTTCCATGGCCGCTTTGGCGACGGCTGCAGCTTCCCACACCAGCACACGAGGATCAAACGGCTTGGGAATGATGTAGTCCACGCCGAACTTCAGGCACTCTTCGGGATAAATACGGCGGACCGAGTCGGGAGCATCTTCCTTGGCCAAGGTAGCCAGCGCATAAGTGGCCGCCAGCTTCATTTCCTCATTGATGGTGGTGGCGTGCACGTCGAGCGCGCCGCGGAAGATAAACGGGAAACCGAGAACATTGTTGACTTGATTGGGATAGTCGGAACGCCCAGTCGCCATGATGATGTCGTCGCGGACGGCGCGCGCTTCCTCATAGGTGATTTCCGGGTCGGGATTCGCCATGGCGAACACAACCGGACGCGGCGCCAGCGAGGCAATCATTTCCGGCGTGAATGCGCCCTTCTTGGAAAGTCCCAGCAGTACGTCAGCGCCTTTGGCGGCGTCAGCCAGGGTGCGCATTGACGTCTCTTTGGCGAAGCGCTCCTTGTAGGGATTCATTCCTTCTTTGCGGCCCTTGTAGACGACTCCCTTGGTATCGACCATCGTGATGTTCTCGCGCTTCACGCCCATGCAGATGTAGTGCTCGGCGCAGGCAATACCGGAGGCTCCCGCGCCGTTGACCACGACTTTGATCTGGTCAAGGCGCTTGCCGGTCAGCTCGACGGCGTTCGCCAAGGCTGCGCCGGAGATGATCGCAGTTCCATGCTGGTCATCGTGAAAGACTGGAATCTTCATCGTCTTCTTTAAGGTTTCCTCGATGTAGAAACACTCGGGGGCCTTGATGTCTTCCAGGTTGATGCCTCCGAAAGTGGGCTCCAGCAACTGACAGGCTTTGATGATCTTGTCGGGATTCTTGGTGTCCAGCTCGATGTCGAAAACGTCAATGCCTGCGAATCTTTTGAACAGGACACCCTTGCCTTCCATAACGGGCTTGCCGGCGATGGCACCGATGTCGCCGAGTCCGAGCACGGCGCTGCCGTTGGTGACCACTGCGACCAGGTTGCCCTTGTTGGTGTACTTGAATGCATCCTGCGGGTTCTTCTCGATCTCAAGGCAGGGAACAGCTACGCCCGGGGTGTAGGCAAGGCTGAGATCGCGCTGTGTACGACAAGGCTTGGTGGAAACGACTTCCACCTTTCCTGGGCGTGGCTTACTGTGATAGTCAAGAGCATCTTGCTTGGTGATGGCCATGATTTACCTCCGCGTGAACTTTGGGTCGCGTGTGAGCACAATCGGCTCAATGAGGGCCACG
>Ga0181523_10000234_pt1 | contig 61495 bp, 50 predicted proteins | sample PEATcosm2014_Bin_43_FD_119752 | JGI IMG/M metagenome (GOLD analysis project Ga0181523, IMG submission 119752) | Peatland microbial communities from MTU Mesocosm Facility, Houghton, MI, USA - PEATcosm2014_Bin05_30_metaG | ecosystem: Environmental > Terrestrial > Soil > Wetlands > Peat | place... | reverse complement strand
CGGGCGGAGAGGCGCCTTGCGATGCCGGGCGCGCCGCGTGCAGGCAAATCGCCCGCCAATCAGCGACCAAGCTCCTGCTCCTGGCGTTATGATTGCGACTCGCGGCATGCGGCTCAGCGGCCCGAATGCGGCACCACGCCGACCGCGCGACCGGACGCACTGACCGAAGAGGTGGGGCGATGTCCTGGTTACCTGGGAGCAGCACGTGAAAAAGGGACGACACCGGCGATTCGAGGAGGCGCGGAGCTTGAAGCGCGCGTTCGAGGTGCGGGTCGAACCGTGCCCGGAGTGCGGCCACATGCCGCCGGCGCCGCATGCTTCGTGGTGCCTCTACGAATCCGAAGAGCTCGAGGACGCAGAAGAAGAAGAGGAACGCCCGGCCTACTGAGCGGCGGCATCTTCGCGGCACCGAGCGGGACTTACCGCCTGGCGCCCCGCACGACAGGGTGCGGGACCCGAACCGGTACCCCACCTTTACGACCGTCCTCGGCTGATCGCCGGCGAGCCTCCAGATAGCCGCTGAGCAGCTCGTAGACCCGCGCCCCGAGCATCTCGACGAGCTCGTCCCTCATGGTCCGGTAGACGGGCTGGCGACCCACGAAGGCATCGGCCGACTCGGTGCACCACCAGGCGAAGTCCGCCCCGCCGCGACCCCAGTGCTGGCGGCGCCACTCGCCGATGGTCGTCGTGACGTGGCCGTCCGGGCCGACGTTCTCGTCCCGGCGCAGGGGGAGCTGCCAGCAGACGTCGGGTTTGAGCCTGAGGGGGGGCACGCCGGTGTCGAGGGCGGCCTTGTGGAGAGCGCAGCCCGCTCCGGACGGGTGACCGGGACGGTTGAGGAAGATGCAGGCGCCGTCGACGAGGCGGGTCGTGACGGGGCGGCCCTTGCCGCCGCGCAGTGGCCCGCCGCGCCGGAGCGAAACCTGGCGGTACTGCCATTGTTCGTCGGTGAGCGAGCGGGCGGCTACCTCGACGCGGCGAGCGTCCTCCTCGCCGGTGAAGTGCGCCCCGTACGAGCAGCAGCCCTCCTCGAGCTCCGGGGCGATCTCGGTGAGGACACCCTGGCAGCCGGCGCCGTAGATGCACGTCCAGGCGCTCTCGAGGAACGTCACGTCCACGAGCCAGGTTCTCTCCTCGTCCGGGTCGTCGAAGCTCACCCACTCGTGGGCGCTCGGGGGGACCGCCGTCACGACGGCACGCCAAGGCGCTGCAGCTGGGCACCGGTCGGCTCTGCGCAGCAGAACCACGACTCCGTGAGGTGGGGACGAAGGCGGCCCGCCAGCCACGGGCGCACGACGGGCTGCGGGGGTTCGGCGCCGAGGGGGGCGCCGGCTGACCGGGCGAGCTGCCAGATGGCGGCGAAGGTGAACTCGAGCGGCTCGTCATCGGCCTGCTCGGCCCGTTCGGCGATGCGCGCTTGCAGCTCGTCGAGAGCAGCCTCGGGCGCCACCCACGACGTGCTGCCGTCGCGGACGCCCTGCAGGGATCGCGCCAGCGTCTCGTCGGGCGACTCGAGCAGGAGCGAGCCGTTCGGCAGCAGGAGGCGGATCGAGTACTGCACCGGGTCGGTGCTCGAGACGAGGTCCTGCTCGGCGACGAACTCGAGGAGCGCCCCGACGGAGGCCAGCGTCGTCCAGGGTGTGAAGGGCAACCAGGACGGGCGCAGCTCGATGCCGGCGGAGCGGACGACCTCGAGTGCGACGGCCTCGTCGGCGGCCGTGTGGCCCTTGTCGAGGCGGGCGAGCACGGCGTCGTCGACCGACTCGAAGGCCGAGACGATGAACAACAGCCCGGCGTCACGAAGCTCATCCCAGAGCTCCCGGTGGCGCAGGATGTGCTCGACCTTGACGGTGGCGTCGAAGGTGAGGGCAGGAAACCCTGCGTGCAGGGCGCGGGCGACCTCGAGGGCGTGCCGCGGGCGGTTGAGGAAGTCAGGGTCGGCGAAGCTGATGTGGCCGGCCCCGCCGGCGACCACCTGGGCGACGTCCTCGAGAACGGCGGCTGCCTCGATGAGGCGGGAGCGACCTCGGTACACGGCGGCGACGGGGCAATGCCTGCAGCGATGGTTGCAGCCCGTGCTGGCGGCCACGCTCGCCGTTACGACCTCGCTGCCCTCGACGACGAGGCGGGCATAGGACTCGAGCGGCGGGAGGTCGCGGCGCAAGGGGGGGAGGGCACCGGCGGCCGGCCGGGAGGGCCCGAGGTCGATGCGGACGGCGGCGCCCTCGGCGGCCGCCGGGGCGAGCGCGGCGCTGCCAGCGCCGCCAGTGGGCTGCCCGGCCGCGAGCGAGTCCAGCCACGACAAGAGGGCAGATCCGGCCTCGCCGGCCACGAGGAGGTCGAGCGGGCCGACGAGCTGGCTCCCCGCCAGCACCGGCGCGTAGAGGCCGTGCCAGGCCACCGGCAGGTCGGGTCGCAGGCGCCGCACGGCGGAGACGGCTTCGGCGCCGAGGCGGGTGGCTGTGTGCATCGGGATGGAGATGGCCACCGCCTCCGCCCAGGCGAGGGTCTCGGCAGAGAGCTCACTGGCGGAGAGATCGACGCCCCGCGTGGCGTGCCCGGCCGCCTCGAGCGCCGCCGCCGGCGCCGCGATACCGAGCGGCTGGTGGCCGAGCTCGTAGGTCGACAGGAGCAGGACGCGCATCAACTCACCGTATCCCGGGCCCCGTCGCGCACGGCACCTCAGGCGATATCGACGTCGAGCTCGACGTCGACCTGAAGCAGCCCCTCGGCGGTGCGCAGGGCGGCTTCGACGTCGTCCCGTCCGGCGCCGGTGGCGAAGACGAAACCGAGATAGCGGTCTCCCTCCGGCAGCGCCCGCACGGGGCGGCCGAGCGGGATCGTGATCTCGATCCCGGTGATGCCGGCGAGCGCCCGCACCTGGTCGACGCCGCCGACGTGGCGGAGCGTGCCGCTGCGCGAGATAGGGATCATGAGGACGCCGCAGGGCGAGGCGAGTCGCGGCGCCGCGTAGGGACGCCCGAGGGCGTTCGTGATCACGAGCTCCTCGAGGCTGGAGCCGTCCTCCATCACCATCGCCTTCGAGCAGCGGCCGCCGATCGTGCGGGCTGCGATCTCGAGCACGGCGACCGCCCCCGGTACGCGCAGTTCGGCGTGGAAGGGGCCGTTGCTGAGGCCGAGAGCGTGCAGGGCGGCCGACGTGGCGGCGACGACCGCCTCGTGGGCCTCGGGGGACAGGCGTGTGGGGGAGACGTAGAGGGTTTCTTCGAAGAAGGGGCCGTCGAGCGGGTCCGGCTTGTCGAAGACCGTGATGATCTCGGCGACGCCGTGGCGGAGCATCCCCTCGACGGCCACCTCCGGCCCGCTCACGAACCGCTCTACGAGGAGGGGGGCGCCGGCCGGCTCCCCTTCGGCCTCGAGGATGGCGTGGATTCGCTCGGCCGCCGCCGCTGCCTCCTCGCCCGAATCGGCTCGGATGACGCCCCGGCTGCCGGAGAGCGAGCAGGGCTTCACGACGACGGGCGGGCCGAGCCGGCGGGCTGCGGCGGCCACGGCATCTGCGGAACCGGACTCGACCACGACGAAGTCCGGCTGCGGGACCCCGCCAGCACGAAACACCCGCCGCATCGCCGCCTTGTCCCTCGTGAGGGCGACAGCCGCCGGGGCGCTGTGGGCAAGGCCGAGCTCGGCCGCCGCCAAGGCGGCGGTGAGAAGCCCGAGATCGTCGACAGCGATGACGGCGTCGAGGGCGAGATCGGGGCGTCGGCGGGCCTGGGCGACGATGCGGCGGGCCGCCTCCGGCGGATCGTCGAGCGGCAGCTCGATGAAGCGCTCGCCCATCGTCGCCGCCAGCGCCTGCGCCCGCTCGGATCCGACGACGACCTCGACGCCGAGACGCTCGGCGGCGGAGAGGTAGTCGTCGGCGCGGTACGTGCCGGTCGGGAGGATGAGAAGGACACGAGGCACCGTCATCATGATGCCCGCTCGATGACGGGGAGCCGGTTGGAGGGCCGGCCGCGTCGGCGGGCCCGACGGCGCCGCCGAGAGGTCTACCCTTTCACCATGGCCGAGCCGGACGTGCTGAGAGTGACAGAGGAGGCGCGGGCGGTCGTGACCGAGATCCGCGCCGGCGAGGAGAACGCCGCCGATCTTGCCCTCTGGCTGGAGGTGAGCGGCACGGCGAACGGCTCCTACACCTACGACATGTGGTTTCAGCAGGCTTCAGACGCCGGCCCGAGCGACGCCCTCTGGGAGGCCGACGGCCTCTCCGTCGTCGTCGCCGCCAGCAGTCTGGACCAGGTGCGGGGGGCGACGCTGGACGTGAGCCACGCCGGAGGTGAGCAGGGCCTCGTCATGATCAACCCGAACACGCCGCCGACGGCGCGCGCCGCGGCCGGGGCCCCGATGCCGGAGGCGGATCTCTCCTCGCCGACGGCGCAGAAGATCCTCGAGATCCTCGAGCAGGACGTCAACCCGCAGATCGCCATGCACGGCGGTTGGGCGGACCTTGTCGCTTTCGAGAACGGCACCGCTTACGTGCGCATGTCGGGAGGCTGCCAGGGTTGCGGGCTCGCCAAGGTGACCCTCAGCCAGGGCATCGCCGTCGCCATCCAGGACGCCGTGCCCGAGGTGCTCGAGATCGTCGACGTGACCGATCACGCCTCCGGCGACAACCCGTACTACGAGGCGGCGAAGAAGTAAGCCGGCGGGGCGGCAGCCCCGCTCGCAGTGCCTCCCGGCCGCCGCAGTACCGTGGGGAGATGTTGAGGTTCCTCACGGCCGGCGAGTCCCACGGCAAGGCGCTCGTCGTCGTCGTGGAGGGTGTGCCTGCCGGCCTCGCTTTTGACCTCGACATGGTCGCTGGCGAGCTCGCCCGCCGCCGGCTCGGATACGGGCGGGGACCGAGGATGCGTTTCGAGCGGGACGAGATCACCCTGCTCGGCGGCATCCGCCACGGCCGCACGCTCGGCTCGCCCGTCGCCATCGAGATCGCCAACACGGAGTGGCCGAAGTGGGAAGAGGAGATGTCGCCCGCTCCGGGTGTCCCGAGCAAGCCGCTGACGGCGCCGAGACCCGGGCACGCCGACCTGGCCGGGATGCAGAAATACGGTTTCTCGGACGCCCGCGACGTGCTCGAGCGCGCCTCGGCCCGTGAGACGGCTGCCCGGGTCGCCGCCGGCTCGCTCGCCAAGGCCTTGCTCGCCGAGCTCGGCATCTCCGTGCTCAGCCACGTCGTCGCCCTCGGCGAGGCGAGCGTGGCGGGGAACCACCCGCTGCCCGGCGACCTCGAGCGAATCGACGAGTCCCCCGTGCGCTGCGCCGACGCGGCGGCGGAGGAGGCGATGATCGCCGAGGTGAAGGCGGCCGCCAAGGCGGGCGACTCGCTCGGCGGCACCGTCGAGGTGCTCGCCTATGGCGTCCCGGTCGGCCTCGGCAGCCACGTCCATTGGGACCGCAAGCTCGACGGGCTGCTCGCCCAAGCGGTCATGAGCATCCAGGCCGTGAAGGCCGTCGAGATCGGGGCGGGGACCGAGGTCTCGCGCCTGCGAGGCTCCGAGGCGCACGACGCCATCTACTGGGACGGCGACGCCGGCGACTACGTGCGGCGCACCGCCCGCGCCGGGGGCGTCGAAGGCGGCATCTCGACCGGCTCGCTCCTCTGGCTCCGTGCCGCCATGAAACCCCTCGCCACCCTCAACCGACCCGTTCTCGCCACCGTCGACGTCGCTACGAAGCAAGCAACGGTCTCGTTCAAGGAGCGCACGGACGTGACCGCCGTGCCCGCCATGGGGGTTGTCGCCGAGACGATGGTGGCGCTCGTGCTCGCCGCTGAGTCCCTCCGCAAGTTCGGGGGCGACTCGATGGCCGAGCTCGTCCGCAACGCCGAGGCGTACGCGAAGGCGGTGCACGAGACACCTTCGGCAGCACGAGGCCGCGTTGACGGCGCCGGGCATCCCGACGCCGATGCCTGAACACGTCCTGCTCGTCGGCATGATGGGCTCGGGCAAGACGACGACCGGGCGACTCCTGGCCGGGCGGCTGGGCCGCGTCTTTCGCGACAGCGACGAACTGGTCATCGCCCGCACCGGCATGACGGTCCCTGCCATCTTCGCGAGGCGGGGAGAGGCCGCCTTCCGCGCCGAGGAGCGAGCCGTGCTGGCGAGGGCGACTTCCTGCAGCACGCCGGGTGTCGTCGCCGTGGCCGGGGGAGCGGTTCTCGACCCGGACACGCGCCGGCGCATCCGCCGGGCCGGCTTCGTGATCTGGCTGCGGGCGGCGCCGTCCGTGCTCGCCGGCCGCGTCGACAGCGGGCGGGGCCGGCCGCTTCTCGCCCGCGACCCGGTGGCCGCATTGCGCGTCTTGGAGGCGCGGCGCCGCCCCCTCTACGCCACCATCGCCGATGCAACCGTGGAGGTCGACTGGGTGTCGCCGCCAGTGGCAGCAGAGCGAGCCGAGCGCCTGGCGAGGGCCTGGCTCGACGGGGGGGCGTGCCGGTGATCCCGACCTCGAGTCATGTGACCGGCATCCGCGTCGACCTCGGTCCGCGCTCCTATGACGTCCTCGTCGGTCCGGGCGCCTGCTCTGAGCTCGCCGACATGGTGCCCGTGTCGGCCCGCCAGGCTGTCGTCGTCACGCAGGCAGGGATCGGCGTGGCGGATCGGCTGCAGACCGGGCTGCCCACCACCGTGGTCGAGGTGCCACCCGGCGAACGGGCGAAGTCGCTCGCCACCGTGGAGACGCTGAGCCGGCGCTTTGCCGCTGCCGGCCTCACGCGGAGCGACGTCGTCATCGGCGTGGGAGGCGGCGTCGTCACCGACCTCGCCGGCTTCGCGGCTGCCTGCTGGCACCGGGGCACCGGTGTCATTCACGTGGCGACGACGCTGCTCGCCCAGATCGACGCCGCCATCGGCGGCAAGACCGGCGTCAACCTGCCGGAGGGGAAGAACCTCGTCGGGGCGTTCTGGCAACCGCTCGGCGTCATCTGCGACACCGACGTGCTCTCCAGCCTGCCGCCGGCCGAGTGGCGGTCCGGCAGGGGTGAGTTGGCGAAGTATGCCTTCCTCGGGGTCGACGACCTCGACGGCCTCGACGTCGCCGAACAGGTGGCGCGCTGTGTCGAGTGCAAGGCGCAGATCGTCTCGGCCGACGAGACCGAAGGCGGCCTGCGCATGGTCCTCAACTACGGCCACACCCTCGCCCACGCCCTCGAAGCCGCCGGCCTCGCCGGCGAGTCGGGCGACTTCGCGGACTCGGCGGACCAGTCGGGGCACGGCGACGCCGCCGCCCCTCCGCTCCTTCGCCACGGCGAGGCGGTCGCCATCGGGCTCGTCTTCGCCGCCCGCCTGGCACGCGCCCTCGGCCGCATCGACGACCACCGCGTCGCCCGGCACGAGCGGATCGTGGCCGGTTACGAGCTGCCCGACCGCCTGCCGGCGGGCGCCGATCCCGAGCAGCTCGTGACGCTCATGGGTCGGGACAAGAAGGCCGTCGGCGACCTCACCTTCGTGCTCGACGGGCCACGGGGTGTCGAGCCGGTGCGAGCGGTGCCACCCGGGCCCGTCCTCGAGGTACTGGAGGGACTCCGATGACTCCTCGTCGCTTGCTCGTGCTCCTCTCGGGCCCCAACCTGCAGCTCTTCGGCCAGCGCGAGCCGGAGATATACGGCTCCGAAACCCTCCCCGAGCGCGTGCGGCGCGCCACCGCCACGGCGCAGCGTCTCGGCTTCGATCTCGAGCACGTGCAGAGCGATTCGGAGTCCGATCTCGTGGCCGCCGTCCACGCCGCTCGCGAGCGGGCGGCCGGGATCATCGTGAACGGCGGAGCGCTCTCGCACTACGGCTGGTCGTTGCACGATGCCCTGGCGTCCTTCGGCGGCGTCATCGTCGAGCTTCACGTCTCGAACCCGGACGCCCGCGAACACTGGCGCCGCCGCTCGGTGCTCGCTCCGGTGGCGAACGGCGTCATCGCCGGCTTCGGCGGCCTCGGCTACGAGCTCGCCGTCGAAGCAGCCGCCCGGCTGCTCGACGTGTGACGACGGCCTCTAGAGTTCCGGCCATGCCCAACGGCCGCGATCGACCTTCGTTGCCGCCCATGGACGTGGCGGGGCGCCTCGGACGGGCGCGCGCCCGGCTGGCCGCTGCCGGCTGCGAGGCCCTCCTCGTGACGAGCCTCGTGAACGTCCGCTATCTGACGGGTTTCTCCGGCTCAGCCGGCATGCTGCTCGTCACCGAGGACGAAGCCCTCCTCGTGTCCGACGGGCGCTACCGCGACCAGGCCGCTGAGCAGGTGAGTGAGAGCGGGGCCGACGTCACGATCGAGATCGGCCGGCCGGCCGAACAGATGAGCACGCTCGATCGCGCCACGAAGGGGCTGAAGCGCCTCGGGCTGGAGGCCGGCGACATCACCTGGGCTGCTGAGCGACGCCTTGCGACGAGCCTCTCGTGTGTGGGCTCGGGCGCCCTCCTCGTCGCCACCCAAGGTGTCGTCGAAGCGCTGCGAACCGTGAAGGACCCGGGCGAGCTCGCCCGCATCGAGCTGGCGGCCGACATCGCCGACGTCGGCTTGGCGCAGGTGAAAGAGCATCTGCGGTCGGATCTGACCGAGCTGCAGTTCGCCCTGGAGCTCGACACCGAGATGCGCCGGCGGGGCGCCGACCGCGTCTCGTTCGAGACGATCGTCGCCGCCGGCCCGAACGCCGCCCTCCCGCACCACGCCCCTTCCGACCGACGCATCGCCCCGGGCGAGCTCGTCGTCGTCGACTTCGGCGCCGAAGTCGACGGCTACCGCTCGGACATGACGAGGACGTTCTGCGTGGGCAACCCCGCCACCCCTGATCTCCTCGACGTCCTCGACGCCGTCCTCGTGGCACAACGGGCCGGCGTGCGGGCGCTGCGACCGGGAGTACGCGGCTCCGAGGTCGACCACGCCTGCCGCGACTCGCTCGAGCAGGCGGGATATGGCGACCTGTTCGTGCATGGGACGGGCCATGGCGTCGGCTTGGAGATCCACGAGGCTCCGGCGGTCGCTCCCGGGTCCACTGATATCCTCGTGGAAGGAGCGGTCGTGACCGTCGAGCCGGGCGCCTACATCTCAGGTGTCGGAGGCGTTCGCATCGAGGACACCCTCGTCGTCACGGCGACCGGCGCCCGCGCCCTCACCAAGTCGACCAAGGACACGATTCTCTGATGGCCCTTTCCACCAACGACCTTCGTAACGGCATGGCGCTCGACCTCTCCGACGGCCTCTTCACCGTCGTCGAGTTCCAGCACGTGAAGCCGGGCAAGGGCGGTGCCTTCGTCCGCACGAAGCTGCGCAACATGCGGACGAAAGCGGTCATCGAGAAGACGTTCCGTGCCGACGAGAAAGTCGAGCAGGCCGTCATCGACAAGCGCGAGATGCAGTACCTGTACCGCGACGGCGACCAGTTCGTCTTCATGGACAACTCCACCTACGACCAGATGTACGTGGAAGCCTCGTCGCTCGGCGATGCCGCCTCCTACCTGAAGGAGGGTGACTCCGCCATCTTGCAGATGTACGACGGCGAGATCGTCGACGTCGACCTGCCGGCGGCCGTCGAGCTGACCGTGACCGAGACGGAGCCGGGCATCCAAGGCGACCGCGTCTCGGGTGCCCGCAAGCCCGCCACACTCGAGACCGGGCGCGTCCTCAACGTGCCGCTCTTCGTGAACCCGGGTGACCGCATCAAGGTGGACACCCGGAGCGGTGAGTACATCACCCGGGCCTGAGCCCTCCCGCTCTCGCCCGGCCCGCCGGCCCGTCGCCCATCACGCCGGATCGAACTTCCTCGGTGGGACCGGTGAGCGCCGGCGCTCGCGGGAGCGTGCACTCGAGCTCACCTACGAAGCCGAGCAGAAGGGCATCTATGCCGTCGAGCTGCTCGCCGAGCTGCCCCTCGCTCCGGCGGAGTACGCCGTGCAGCTCGTGACCGGCTTAACCGAGCGGCTCGACGACGTCGACGAGCTCGTGTCGGGCCACTCCTCCGGTTGGGCGCTCGACCGCATGCCGGTCGTCGACCGCTGCATCCTCCGCATCGCCACGTACGAGCTCATCAGCGAGCTCGACGTGCCTGTCGCCGTCGTCATCGACGAGGCCGTCGAGCTGGCGAAGGAGTACTCCACGGAGGACTCGCCCCGCTTCGTGAACGGCGTGCTGGCCGCCATCGCCGACACCGTCCGGCCGCAGGACGGGCACGAGGCCGCCGGGCACCGCCGGTGAGCGGCGCCTACGGATCGTCGGGTGTCGACTACGACACGCTGGACGCAGCCAAACGGCTGGCGATCGACCTTGCCGCCGGCACGCTCACCGGGCCGGAGCGGCGAGGCGCCTCCGTCGTGGCGGCGTCCGTCGGTGAGCCGGCGACGCTGCTCGAGCTCGGTGGGCTCACGCTCGCCGTCGTGCTCGAGTGCCTCGGCACGAAGTCGATGATCGCCCGCGAGGTCGAGGACGTCCTCGGACTCGACCGCTGGGCAGCCGTCGGTGTCGACGCCGTTGCCGCCATCGTGAACGACCTCTGCTGTGTCGGGGCGCTCCCCCTCACGATCAACGCCTACTTCGCCACCGGTTCGGCCCGCTGGTACTCGGGCTCCCGGCACGGCTCTCTCGTCGCCGGCTGGCGGCAGGCCTGCGAGGCCGTCGGGGCCGCCTGGGTGGGTGGCGAGTCGCCCACCCTGGCTGGCCTCGTCGACGCCGACCAGATCGACCTCGCCGGCTCCGCCCTCGGCCGCTTGCCTGCCGGTGAGCGCGCCTGGCTGGGCGCCCGCCTCGAGGAAGGGGACGAGATCGTCCTCGTCGCCTCGAGCGGGCTGCACGCGAACGGCGCCTCCCTCGCGCGGGCTCTTGCAAGCTCCACCGAGCGTTGCCGGCGTGGCTGGGCCGAGCCGCTGCCGAGCGGGCGCCCTTTCGGCGACGCCGTGCTCGACGCCAGTGTGCTGTACGCCTCCCTCGTGGAGGCGACGTTCGCCGCCGGCGTGCCCGTGCACTACGCCAGCCACGTCACCGGGCACGGTTGGCGCAAGCTCATGCGGGCCGAGGCGGAGCTCACCTACCGCATCTCGGTGCTGCCGCAGGTCCCCGAGGTCCTCGCCTTCCTCGTCGAGCGCCACGGGCTCGGTGCCCGGGAGGCCTACGGGACGTTCAACATGGGGGCGGGTTTCGCCTTGTTCGTGGCGGGGGGCTCCGGGGAGGCCGCCGTGGCTACCGCTAGGGGCGCCGGCTACGAAGCCCTCGTCGCCGGCGTCGTCGAGAGGGGACCTCGACGCGTCGTGCTCGAGCCGATCGGCGTGACCTACGAGTCCTCCGAGCTCGAGCTGAGATAACCGCCGCCTGCTGTCAACCGAGCGGCACTCGCCGGACGATTCATCAGTGGTGCAGTCGACATCAGTCGTGGGCGAGCGGGGCAGGAGAGCGATGGAGGGCGAGACGTTCGAAACGGCCTTCGACCGGCTGCTCCCGCGCGCCGTCGCCACGGCCGAGCGGCTGCTCGGGGAGCGCGCCGCGGCCGAGGACGCCGCCGTCGAGGCGCTGGCGCGCGCCTACGCCGAGTGGGCTGCGGTGTCGAAGCTCCCCTATCTCGATGCGTGGGTGCTTCGGGTAACGGCCAACGTCGCCTACGACCAGATCCGCCGAGCCGGCCGCGAGCGCTCCGCTCCCGTGGCGGTCGACAGCTTGGACGCCATCGACACGGCGACCTTGCGTGTCACCGTCGTGCCGGCCTTGCGCAAGCTCTCACGCCGCCAGCGGGAGGTCATCGTGCTCACCCACATCGGCGGGCTCACCCAGCAGGAGGTCGCCTCCGTGCTCGGGTGCTCGATCGGCAGCGTGAAGACCCACACGCGACGGGCCCTCGCCCACCTCCGCCGGGAGCTCGCTTCGCCGGACTCCGATGCTGTGACCGGGGAAGAGCCCGCTCGAGAAAGGAACCGCTGAAATGGAACTCGCCGAGCTCGATCGCGATGAGCTGCTGCGGCGGACGCTGCAGCGGGGGGAGGACATCTCGCGGGCGCGCGCCCGTCGCCGCCGCATCGTTCGCGTGGTGCCGGCCGTCGGTCTTGCCCTCGTCCTGACGGCGTCGGTTGTCACGGTGGCCGCCTTGCACGATCGTGGTTCGAGCCAGCGTGCCGCAGCCACGACGACGACCCCCTTGCGTGCCTCGTCGGTGAAGGTGCTCCTGCCGGCGAAGGGCTTCGTGGCGGTCGACCTCGGGCTCGCCCAGATCTCGGTTCCGGGCCGCTGGACCGTCGAAGAGGGCAGCGGCTGCCTCACAGGTCGGCCGAGCGGTGTCGTCTACGTCGACTCGAGGTTGAACGACTATTGCCCGAACGAAAAGGCTGCGTGGGAGGTCGGCCCGGTCGTGGTGGTCAACCCGGTGAGCTGGGCGCCCGTCGAGGTCGGCTCCGTCCACAGTGTCATCACCGTGAACGGTTTCAGGGTCGAGCGGTACGTGCACCCGTCGGAGGCCGTCACGTTCTACGTCATCGCCCGCCTCGGCGTCTACGTGTCCGTGTACGCCGGGACGCCCGACCCGATCCAAACGCTCTCCTATTCGCCGCGCGCCGCCGTCCTGCTTGGCGGAGCGGCCCCGGCCGTGCCCGCTTCGTGGCGGCGCTTCTCGGCTGGAGGAGTGAGCCTGGCGGTGCCGGCCTCCTGGCTCGTGGACGGCGGGGCGTACGTCTCCACGGTGGAGGGGCAACAGTGCTCGCCGGACTACAGCTTGTCGGGCACCGGGAGATCCCTGACGATCGTGGGATCCGATGCGGCGACGCCTCCCTCCATCACGCCGTGCTTCTCCTACCCACAGGTTGTCCATCCGGCGATCGACGGGCTCGTCGTCAACGTGAAGCCCGGGGCGAGCTGGCCGGGCGGCACGAAGGGGGCGTGCCTGGAGATCCACGGCCTCAAGACCTGTTTCGTGAGCGGCCTGCCTGCAACCGACATCCTCTTTGCCTGGGTGACGGTGCCCCATCGCTCACGGCCTGTGCTGCTCGAGATCGGGCTCGCCGGCACCGGCATGACGGCTCGCACGATCCTGTATTCGCTGCGCCGATGAGGCCGCCGGCCTGACGTCGGGCAACCTTGGTATGCCGTTCCGGTCGAAAACGGCAAGAAACCCACAGCCAAGTTGGGCGGCCGGGCCGGCCAGCGCCCAGTTGGACGAGATCCGCCCGCAACCCACAGCGCCCCTGCGCCGGGATGAACTATGCTCTTGCCTCGGACGTGAAGCGGGTCCCGTGAGGCCCGAACGGACGAAAGGGAGCCCGAGTGGCCGAACGAGAACGAAGGATGGCGCGCCCTGGGGGGCGCGTTTTTGTTGCCCGTGCTCAGGTGATGGACACCGACGAGGTGTCGAGAGCCTTGCGGCGGATCGCCCATGAGGTGATCGAGCGCAACCACGGGCTCGCCCAGGTGGCCGTCATCGGGCTGCAGACCGGAGGCGTCCCCCTGGCGGAGCGGCTCGTAGCCGTCCTGAAGGAGATCGAGGGCGCCGAGGTTCCCCTCGGGACACTGGATGTGGCCTTCTACCGGGACGACATCGGGCTGCGCCCGGTGCTGCCGGAGGAGGTGACGAGCATCCCGGTCGACCTCACAGGCGCCACGGTCGTGCTCGTCGACGACGTGCTGTTCACGGGCCGGACGGTGCGGGCGGCTCTCGATGCCCTCGCCGACTACGGCCGCGCCCGGGCGGTGCAGCTGGCCGTCATGGTTGACCGGGGGCACCGAGAGCTGCCCATCCGGCCTGACTACGTAGGAAAGAACCTGCCAACCCGGCGCGACGAGGTCGTTGACGTGACCTCCGAGGGCGTGAGCATCGGCGAGCTCGTCGCCGAGAGGAGCCAGCGATGACGACCACATTGGAGACCCCCGGGGCGAGCACCACGTTGCCGAGCGCAGGCCAGCCCGGCGGGACACCCGCCGCCGGCGCCGCCGCCGGTGCCGCCGCCGCCCGCTCCGCCGGCGCGAGCGGCGTTCGCCACCTCGTCTCGATCACCGACCTCGACCGTGACGGCATGCTCGGCATCTTCCATCTCGCCGATGCCTTCAAGGAAGTGGCCGAGCGCCCGATCCCGCGTGTGCCGGCCCTGCGGGGCAAGACCGTCGCCACGCTGTTCTTCGAGGCGTCCACGCGCACGAGGCTCTCGTTCGAAGCGGCCGCGAAACGCCTCTCGGCCGACGTCATGTCCTTCAGCGCCTCCTCGTCCTCGCTCGAGAAAGGCGAGTCGCTGCGGGACACCGTCGAGACGATCGACGCCATGGGCGTCGACGCCATGATCGTGCGCCACAAGTCGTCCGGGGTGCCCTCACAGGTGCGCGCCTGGACGAAGGCGAGCGTCGTCAACGGCGGCGACGGCCAGCACGAGCACCCGACGCAGGCCCTCCTCGACTGCTACACGATCCGCGAAGCCCTCCTCGATCGCACGCCGGCCGGCGAGACCCCACCGGAGGACCTGCGCGGCATGCGGATCGCCATCGTCGGCGACGTCCGCCACAGCCGGGTGGCCCGCTCCGACGTGCTCGCCATGACGGCCCTCGGCGCCGAGGTCGTGCTCGTCGGCCCGCGCACATTGCTGCCGCCGTCACTCGACGGCTGGCCCGTGAAGGCGACGCCCGACTTCGACGGTGTGCTCGACTCCCTCGACGTCGTCTATCTCCTCCGCATCCAGCGCGAGCGCGCCCAGGCGGCGCTCTTGCCCTCGATGGAGGAGTACCACGAGCGTTTCGGGCTCACGCGGGAGCGGGCGGCCCGCCTCGACGAGCGTGTGCTCGTCATGCACCCCGGGCCCATGAACCGGGGCGTCGAGATCGCCCCGGAGGCGGCCGACCTTCCTTCCTCGCTCATCACCCGGCAGGTGAAGAACGGCGTTCTCATCCGCATGGCGGTTCTCTTCCACCTCCTCGGCGCCGGCGGCCCCCTGCCGGCGGGGGCGTTCGGCGGCACCGAGAGCGGGGGTGGAGCCGATGCCTGATCGCTCGAGTCCCGAGGGCAGCGGCCACGGCCCCGAGCTGCTCGTGCGCGGCGGCACCGTCGTCGACGAGCAGGGCGAGCGCCGGTCCGATGTGCTCATCCGAGGCGCTGAGATCACCGCCGTCGGCCCCGACCTGCAACCGAGCGGTCCCGACACCGTCGTGCTGGAGGCCGGCGGCTGCGTCGTGGCGCCCGGCCTCGTCGACCTGCACACCCACCTGCGCGAGCCGGGCGGCGAGATCGCCGAAACGGTCCAGACCGGTACGCGGGCGGCCGCCCTCGGCGGCTACACGGCCGTCGTCGCCATGCCGAACACCGAGCCTGCCATCGACAACCCCTCGATCGTGCGCGACGTGTTGGCGCTCGGCCGATCCGCCCTCGCCGAGGTCGCCGTGGCGGCTGCCATCACGGTCGGCCGGGCCGGCAAGACGCTCAGCCCGATGGGCGAGATCGCCGCCCTCGGGGTGCACCTGTTCACCGACGACGGCCGCGGCGTGCAGGACGCCGCCCTCATGCGCCGGGCGCTCGAGTACGCCAGCGACCTCGGCATCGTGCTCGCCCAGCACTGCGAGGACGCCGCCCTCTCGGCCGGCGGGCACATGCACGAAGGCGCCTGGTCGAGCCGCCTCGGCCTGCCCGGCCAGCCGGCGGTGGCGGAGGAGGCCATGGTCGCCCGCGACCTCGCTCTTGTCCGCGAGACCGGCACGCCCATGCACTTCCTTCACCTCTCGACGGCCGGCTCGGTCGAGCTCATCCGCAAGGCGAAGGCGGACGGCCTCCCGGTCACGGCCGAGGTGACGCCGCACCACCTCGTGCTGACGGATGCTTCGGTCGCCGACTACGACACCGCTTTCAAGGTCAACCCCCCGCTTCGCACCGACGTCGACGTCCAGGCGCTGCGCCAGGGGCTCGTCGACGGCACGATCGACGCCGTGGCGACCGACCACGCCCCCCATGCCACCGTGGACAAGGAGGAGCCGTTCGACTCCGCCCCCTTCGGCATGACCGGCCTCGAAACCTCCCTCGCCCTCCTCCACACCGTCTGCAACGGCCTGCCCTTCGGCGAGTGCCCGCCGTCCAAGTGGCCGGGCGGAACGTGGCCGCTCGTCGAGCTGCTGGCGGCCCTCTCGTGGCGACCCGCCCGCATCGCCAGGCTCGACCGCGCCGCCGGTGGGCGCCAGGGCGGCCCCATCGAGGTGGGGGCGCCGGCAAACCTCATGGTCTTCGATCCGGCTGCCACCTGGATCGTCGATGCCCGCACGATGGCCTCCCGCAGCAGGAACACGCCCTTTGCCGGCATGCAGCTGACCGGACGCGTCCGCCACACCGTGCACGAAGGCGAGGCGGTCGTCGTCGACCAGCACGCACAACGATGAGGCGGTCGGCTCTGCTCGTCCTCGCCGACGGGGCCGTCTTCGAGGGCGAGGCGATGGGTGCCCTCGCCAGCGGGATCGACGGGGCGGTCCCGAAGTCGCTCGTCACGGGCGAGATCGTCTTCAACACGTGCCTTTCCGGCTACCAGGAGGTGCTCACCGACCCGTCCTACGCCGGGCAGGTAATCGCCTTCACCTACCCCCACATCGGCAACTACGGCGTTTCGCCGGAGGACGAGGAGAGCGGGCAGCCCTTCTGCCGGGGCATCGTCGTGCGCGACATCACGGACCGCCCGAGCAATTGGCGCTCGGCCGAGAGCCTCGAAGGGTTCCTCGTGCGCCACGGCGTCGCCGGCATCACGGGCGTCGACACGAGACGGCTCACGCGCCACATCCGCGAGGCCGGCGCCATGCCGTGCGCCTTCGGGACGGCACCGGAACCGGTCCTTCTGGCGGCGGCGCAGGCCGAGCCCGGGACCGTCGGCGTCGACCTTGTCGCCGAGGTCAGCACGGAGATCCCCTACAAGGTGCCCTCCGCCTGCGGCGACCTGAGCGTCGTTGCCTACGACTTCGGGATCAAGACGACGATCCTGCGCAACCTCGTCAACGTTGCTGCCGTCGAGGTCGTGCCGGCCACGACGCCGGCGAGCGAGGTGCTCGACCGCCAGCCCGACGGTGTCTTCCTCTCGAACGGGCCCGGGGACCCGGCGGCACTCGGCCACCTCGTCGCCGAGGTGGGCAAGCTCGTCGGCGCCGTGCCCGTCTTCGGCATCTGCCTCGGCCATCAGCTGCTGGCGAGCGCCCTCGGGGGTGAGACGTTCAAGCTGCGCTTCGGCCACCACGGCGGCAACCACCCGGTGAAACGGCTCGAGACGGGGACCGTCGAGATCACGAGCCAGAACCACGGCTATGCCGTCGTCGACGGGAGCGTGAGCGATGCAGAGCTCACCCACGTGAACCTGAACGACGGCGTCGTCGAAGGCCTCCGCCTCGCCGGCGAGCGCGCCTTCAGCGTGCAGTACCACCCGGAGGCCGGTCCCGGACCGCATGATGCCCGTTACCTGTTCGAGGAGTTCCGCCTGCTCATGGAAGCCAGTCGCTGACGATGGGACGGCGGCAGGACATCTCCACGATCCTTGTCATCGGGTCCGGTCCCATCGTGATCGGCCAGGCCTGCGAGTTCGACTACTCGGGTACGCAGGCGTGCCGCGTCCTCAAGGCCGAGGGGTACCGGGTCGTGCTGGCGAACTCCAATCCGGCGACGATCATGACCGACCCGGATCTGGCCGACCGGACCTACATCGAGCCGCTCGATGCCGACGTGCTCACCGCCATCATCGAGCGGGAGCGGCCGGACGCCCTCCTGCCCACGATGGGGGGCCAGACGGCGCTCAACCTCGCCATGGAGCTGTCGGAGCGGGGAGTGCTCGAGCGCTTCGGTGTCGAGCTCATCGGGGCGAAGGCGGAGGCGATCTCCACGGCGGAGAACCGCGACCGCTTCAAAGCGGCCATGACCGAGATCGGCTTGGGCGTGCCGGCGTCGGGTTTCGTGACATCGCCGAAGCGCACGGGTCTCGACGGCATCGAGCGCTACGACGTCAATGCCGGCCTCGAGCTCGCCCTCGCCGTCGCCGAGGAGATCGGCTACCCCGTCATCGTGCGCCCGTCGTTCATCCTCGGGGGCAAGGGCACCGGCATCGCCCACGACCGCGAGGAGTTCACCGGCCTCGCCCGCACCGGCCTTTCCACGAGCCCGGTCGCCGAGATCCTCATCGAGCATTCCATCAGTGGATGGAAGGAGTTCGAGCTCGAGGTCATGCGGGACCGCCTCGACAACTGCGTCGTCGTCTGCTCGATCGAGAACTTCGACCCCATGGGCGTGCACACGGGCGACTCGGTCACGGTGGCTCCCGCCCAGACGCTGTCGGACGTCGAGTACCAGCACATGCGCGACGCCGCCTTCGCCTGCATCCGGCGTGTCGGCGTCGAGACGGGTGGCTCCAACATCCAGTTCGCCGTCAGCCCGGTGACCGGCGAGCTGCTCGTGATCGAGATGAACCCCCGCGTGTCGCGCTCCTCGGCGCTCGCCTCCAAGGCGACGGGCTTCCCCATCGCCAAGATCGCCGCCCGGCTCGCCGTCGGCTACACGCTCGACGAGATCGCCAACGACATCACGAAGGCGACGCCGGCGTGCTTCGAGCCGACCATCGACTACGTCGTGACGAAGATCCCGCGTTGGGCCTTCGAGAAGCTCCCCGGCGCGCCTGCTCGTCTCGGCACTCGCATGCAGTCCGTCGGCGAGGTCATGGCGATCGGGCGTACGTTCGAGGAGTCGCTGCAGAAGGCCTTGCGCGGTCTCGAGCTGGGGCGGGCCGGTCTCAACTGCGATCCAGGCGAGCGGCGCTTCGACGCCGTGGAGACCGAGGAGCTCGTCGAGCGGGCGACCGTGCCGAGCCCGGACCGTCCCTTTCAGCTCGAATCGGCGCTGCGCCGAGGTGTCAGCGTCGAGGAGCTGGCGGAGGCGACGGGGATCGACCCGTGGTTCCTCGACCGCTTCGAGGCGATCGTGGACGAGCGCCGCCACCTCGAGGCGATGGCGGAGGGGGCCGGCGCCGAGGGGCTCGCGCGGCTGTCGAGGGCGGAGTGGCGGCGGGCGAAACGCTTCGGTTACGCCGACGCCCAGATCGCTTGGATCTTCGGCGCCGCCGAGCACGAGGCCCGAGCCGCCCGTCTCAGCGCCGGTGTCCGCCCGACCTTCAAGACCGTCGACACGTGCGGGGCCGAGTTCGCCGCCGAGACGCCCTACTACTACTCGACCTACGAGGACGAGGATGAGGTGCGCCCGGCATCCGCCCCCCGCGTGGTCATCCTCGGCTCCGGACCGAACCGCATCGGCCAGGGCATCGAATTCGACTACTGCTGCGTGCACGCCTCCATGGCCCTGCAGGCGGCCGGCTACGAGACGGTCATGGTGAACTGCAACCCCGAAACCGTCTCCACCGACTACGACACCTCGGACCGCCTCTACTTCGAGCCGCTCACAGAGGAGGCAGTGCTCGACGTCGTCGCCGCCGAGGAGGGTGCCGGCGCCGGTGGCGTCGTCGGGGTGATCGTCTCGCTCGGCGGTCAGACCCCGCTGCGCCTCGCCGGGCGGCTGCCGGCCGAGCTCATCCTCGGCACCACCCCGGAGGCGATCGACTCCGCCGAGGACCGCGAGATCTGGTCCTCGGTCTGCGAGGAGCTGGGGATCCCACAGCCGGCCGGCGGCACCGCCCGCACCATCGACGAGGCGCTCGCCATCGTCGGGCGGGTCGGTTACCCGGTGCTGCTGCGGCCGAGCTACGTGCTCGGCGGCCGCGCCATGGAGATCGTCTATGACGACGACGGCTTGCGCTTCGCCTTTGCGGAGCTGTCGCTCGGGGCGGAGGGGATGTTGGCCTCGGAGCGGCCCATCCTCATCGACCGGTTCCTCGAGGACGCCATCGAAGTCGATGTCGACGCCATCCGCGACTCGGCTGGCGAGGTGCTCATCGGAGCCGTCATGGAGCATGTCGAGGAGGCGGGCGTGCACTCGGGCGACTCCGCCTGCGTCATCCCGCCGCCCACCCTCGGCGAGGCCACGATCGCCGTCATCGAGAAGCACACGAGGGCGATCGCGCAGCGGCTCGCCGTCGTCGGGCCCATCAACGTGCAGTACGCCGTCAAGGAGGCGCAGGTCTTCGTCATCGAGGCGAACCCGCGTGCCTCGCGCACGATCCCCTTCGTCGCCAAGGCCACCGGCGTTCCGCTCGCAAAGATCGCCGCCCGCACGATCGTCGGCACGACGCTGGCGCAGCTGCGCGACGAAGGCGTCCTGCTCGGCCGAAACGCCCCGCCGACCGCCAGCGGGCACGTCAGCGTGAAAGAGGCCGTCCTTCCCTTCGACCGTTTCCCGGACGTCGACGCCCTCCTCGGCCCGGAGATGCGCTCGACGGGCGAGGTCATGGGGATCGACCGCACGTTCGGGCTCGCCTTTGCCAAGAGCCAGATCGCCGCAGGCAACCGCTTGCCCGCCAAGGGCGTCGTGTTCCTCTCCCTGGCCGATCGCGACAAGGTGGCCGGCGTCGAGGTGGCGGCCGCCTTCGCCGCCCTCGGCTTCTCGCTGGCGGCCACCTTCGGCACGGCTTCGTACCTCTCGAAGCGGGGGATCGAGGTGGCGACCGTCGTCGCCAAAGTCGGGGTGGCCGATGACGACGCCTCCCTCGGGCCGATCAAGCACCCCGACGCCGTCGAGCTCATCGAGCGCGGTGGCATCCAGCTCGTCGTCAACACCCCGAGAGGGCGCGGGCCGCGGGCGGACGGCGCCTACATCCGGCGGGCGGCCTCGGCGAGCGACGTGCCGTGCGTCACGACGATCGCCGCCGCCCGAGCGGCCGCCGCCGGCATCGGCGACTGGGCCGTTCACTCCCTCGAAGTCCGCTCCCTGCAGGAGCACCACGGGCGGTGAGGCTGCCGTGATCGACCTGCGGGCGAGCGTCGGCTCGGTCGTGCTCCCGAACCCCGTCATGACGGCGGCCGGCACGGGCGGTCACGGCGCCGAGCTGGCGGCCTTCTTCGACCTCTCGAGCCTCGGCGCTGTCGTCGTGAAGTCGCTCTCGGCGGCGCCGTGGCCGGGAAACCCGCCTCCCCGCGTCTGCCCGGTTCCCGGCGGCATGCTCAACGGCGTGGGCTTGCAAGGGCCCGGCATCGAGGCGTGGGCAGCCGAGGATCTGCCGGCGCTTGCGTCGAGCCGTGCCCGCGTCGTCGTGAGCATCTGGGGGCGGCGGATCGAGGAGTACGCGGCAGCCGCCGAGCTGCTCGCCGCCGTGCTCGAGCGGGCGCCCGGCGACATCGTCGCCTGCGAGGTCAACGTCAGCTGCCCGAACCTCGAGGACCGCAGCCGCATGTTCGCTCATTCCGCCGAGGCGACGGCTGCCGCCGTCGCCGCTTGCGCGCCGTGTCGCTTGCCGCTGTGGGCGAAGCTGTCGCCCAATACGTCGGACCTCCTGGAGATCGCCGGCGCCGCCCTCGAGGGCGGCGCCGAGGCCCTCACGCTCGTCAACACACTGCTCGGCCTCGCCATCGACGAGAGCACAGGACGGGTCGTGCTGGGCGCCGGCGGTGGGGGGCTGTCCGGGCCGGCCCTGCACTCGGTGGCCCTGCGGGCGGTCTTCGACTGCACGAGCGCCTACCCGGAGGCTGCCGTCGTCGGCGTCGGCGGTATCTCCGACGGCGCCGGCGCCCTGCGGATGCTCGCCGCCGGCGCCAGCGCCGTGCAGGTGGGCACGGCGACACTGGCCGACCCGCGGGCTCCGCAACGGGTGCTGAGCGAGCTGTCCCAGCTGCTCGAGTCGATAGGGGCCGCCTCGCTCGCCGACGTCATCGGGGCGGCGCATGGCGCCGGCTACGGGGTGCTCACCGGTGGTGCCATCGGTCCTGGCGCGGGGGGTCGCACCTGACCGGGCCGGGACCGAGACTCGCCTCGCAGCTCACCCGGCGTCGTGTCGGGGCCGAGTGCCAGCTGAGTGGACAGAGATGTACCAAACGTTACGGATGCGCTACAGTGCCGCGTGCTGTGGTTCTCCACCGAAGGGGGAGCGCGGCGTGCTGGTGCCAACAGCGTCGTTGATTTCAGGGAGGTAGTTGAGCCATATGCAACGGAAACCGAGGCTGAGTAAAGCCTGGAGAGTAGGAGCAGGGCTCGCCGTCGGCGCCCTCGTGCTGGCTGCCTGTGGCAGCAGCTCCTCGACGACGACGACGACATCGGCGGGTGCGACCACGACCACCACCACCAACCCCGCCACGATCCCGAAGGGTGGGACGGCCTACTTCGCCATGGCCCCCCAGGTCACGCCGGACTGGATCTTCCCGTTCGCCAGCCTGGAGTACTTCTCGGTGGCGAACCTGACGCAGTTCCAGTACCTCATGTACCGTCCCCTCTACTGGTTCGGTCCCCCGACCTCGACGTCGCCTGACGTCGACTACGCCCTCTCGCTGGCGAACCAGCCGGTCTGGTCGAACAACGACCGGACCATCACGATCACCACGAAGGGCTGGAAGTTCGCCGACGGCCAGAGCATCGACGCCCAGAGCGTCGTCTTCTGGCTCAACATGTTGCAGGCCGAGGCGGGCAACTGGGCCGGCACGGCTCCGGGCGCCAACCAGTGGCCGGGCAACATCAAGAGCTACTCGGCACCGAACGGGGCAACGGGCGACACCGTCGTCATCAACCTCGACGGCTCCTTCAGCACGACCTGGTTCCAGTACAACGAGCTCTCCCAGATCGACCCGATGGCCGAGGCCTGGGACGTCACCTCGCTCACGGCCAAGGCCGGATCGGGCGGCTGCAGTGCCGTCACGACGACGGCCGGCCTGCCGAGCAAGGCCGTCCTTGCCGCCTGCACCAAGGTGTGGACCTTCGACACCGACAACAACGGTGCCGCCAAGCACCCGCAGATGGCCGGAGACCTCGCCACCTACGCCACGAACCCGCTCTGGGCAGCCGGCGTGGACGGGCCCTGGAAGCTGACGGGCTTCGACGCCTCCACGGGACAGTCGACCTTCGTGCCGAACACGACCTACGGCGGCCCGCAAAAGCCCTACCTGTCCGAGTTCGTCGAGGTGCCCTACACCTCGGACACCTCGGAGTACAACGCCCTTGCCGCTGGCGGCTCGACGGCGCCTGACGTCGGCTACCTGCCGTCGCAGAACACCCCGCAGAAGCCGGCGGGCCTCGGACCGACAGATGCCGGCCCGAACGACAGCGCCCTGTCGAGCACCTACACGCTGACCCAGACCGAGACCTGGCAGATCAACTACTTCCCCGAGAACTTCAACTCCACCCTCGGGGCGGGTGGTCACGCCGGGGCGGTCTTCAAGCAGCTGTACTTCCGCCAGGCCCTGCAGGAGCTCGTCGACCAGACCGGTGTCATCGCCACCTACTTCAAGGGCTACGGCGTGCCCACCTACGGTCCGGCCCCGGTCTACCCGGCCAACGACTTCGCCCACGGCGTCGAGCTGAAGACGGGTGGTCCCTACCCCTTCAGCCTGGCCACGGCCGTGGCGACGCTGAAGGCACACGGCTGGAACGTCGTCACGAACGGCACGTCGACCTGCAAGAGCCCGGGAACGGCCGCCAACGAGTGCGGCGCCAACATCCCGGCCGGCACCCCGCTCACCTTCAAGGAGGTCTACGCCAGCGGTAGCCAGTCGCTCACCCAGACCGTCGACTACGAGGTGTCCGAGTGGGCCAAGGCCGGCATCCAGGTCAAGCTGAGCGCCCAGCCCTTCGACAACGTCCTCAAGGACGCCGTCTCCTGTTTCCCGACGGCGTCGGCTGCCTGCCACGCATGGGACATGGCGAACTGGGGCGGCGGTTGGCTGTACTCACCTGACTACCTGCCGACCGGCGAGGAGATCTTCGCCACGGGTGCAGGTTCCAACCAGGGCGACTACTCCGACCCGATGAACGACACCCTCATCCGTGAGACGAACGAGAACTCGAACCTGAGCGTCTTCTACCAGTGGGAGGACTACCTCGCCCAGCAGCTGCCGGTCATCTGGCAGCCGCTGCTGGCAGGAGAGGTCGAGATCTCCAACAAGATCGGTGGTGTCCTGCCGGTCAACGCCCTCGACAACCTCACGCCTGAGTACTGGTACTTCAAGGCCGCTTCCTGATCGGGAGCACGTAGTCAACAGAGGTAGCTGACTCGCCTGGCCCCCACCGGGGAGGGATGTCCCTCCCCGGTGGGGGCCTCGAGCATCCAGTGCCGGCAAGGCGATGGAAGGCGCAGGACCCTGCCCGCAAGCCCCGCAGCGAGCTCAGAGCACCACGACGGCGACGCACGACGGCAGCCCCGGCTGACCATCCGGCGCCATGACAGTATTGGAGTGCAGCCACGGCGCAGCAAAGGGCGGATAGACCACGAAGTGAGGGTCACATGGGACGTCGGTACGGCGGCACGCTGATGGCGATGATCTCGCTCGTCGGCGGAGCCATCGCCCTTGCCGTTGCGGCCCCCTCGGCGGGGGCAACAGCCTCGGCGACGAAGCGGCCCGGGGCGGCGGCGCACAGGACGTCGCCCGTCCACCTCACCGCATCCGGCTCGTGGCAGGCGGAGACGGCGCCCTTGCCGGCGGCTCCGCTCGACCCAGGAGCCTCGATCGAGCAGACCGTCTGCCCCGCCGCCGCCGACTGCGTGTCGGTGGGCCAGTACCTCTCGGACAGCGGCACCCGTGGCCTCATCGCCCGAGAGGACGGGGGCACCTGGAGCTCCGCACCGGCTCCTCTCCCCTCCAGCTTGCGGGACACGACCTACTTTGCGCTCGGCGCCGTCGCCTGCCCGGCCGGTGCCGTCTCGGTGAGCCACTGCGTCGCCGGCGGTGTGGCCTCTCAGACACCCGGCGGAGATGGTCATGCCGTCCTCCTCGTGCAGTCAGCATCGGGATGGCAGGCGGTGACGGCCCCGGCCGTGCCAGCAGCGTCGGGTATAGCCGCCACGCCGGCGAGCGGTTATTCCGCCGTCGTCGGCATCTCGTGCCCGGCAGCGGGTGCCTGCATCGCCATGGCGTCGACCGACGAGGAGAACCGCGCCGTGTTGCTCGAGCAGAGCGGAGCGCACTGGAGGGCGTCATCCGTCCCGCTCCCCGCCGGGGCTGCCTGGGGAAGCGAACGTGCCCTGCAGCTCTCCCAGTTGGCCTGCACCGGGATCGGCGTCTGCGACGCCGTGGGCGCCTACGCCACGACGAAGGGCGCCGAGCAGGCGATGATCCTCTCGCTCTCGGCGGGCGACTGGTCCGTGGCAGCGGCACCGCTGCCGACGAAGGCGGGCGACTCCGACCTCACCGGTCTCGAGTGTGCCGACGCCACCTCCTGCGTCGCCGTCGGCTGGTACCAGACCTCCATCGGCAGCCTCACGCCCATGGCCCTCACGGGATCGCCGGCGGGATTCGTCGCTGAGACCGTGGCACTGCCCGGTACCTTGGCAGACGACAGTGCCGCCCTGCTGGACGTCTCCTGCCCCGCTGTGAGCGACTGCGTTGCCAGCGGCGAGGTCGAGAACCCGAATACCGGGAGCACGCGCTCGTTTCTGTGGAGCCAATCCGGCGATACGACGCCGGCGGTTGCCCTCACGCCGTACCCGAAGGGCTTCGGCGGGACGGACAGCACGGTCCTCGACGCCGTCTCGTGCGTGTCATCTGACGAATGCGGCTTGGCCGGCGCCGTCGCCACCTCCAGGCGCTCGGCCGCCATGGTCGTGCTCGACGACGGCGGGACGTTGCGCGCCACGGCGGCAGCACCGTCTACGTCCTTCGCCTCGCTCACGAGCCGTGACACCCCCTTGGTCCGCCTCACGAGCCGGGGGCCGCTCGCAGCCATCGGCGCCGAACGACTCGGATCGGCGGCCGTGAGGCTGCGCTTGGCTTCGCTGCGGGAGCGACCGTGGATGGAGCGCCTCGCCCGCGCCGACAACGCTCTCCGCCTCGCCACCCCGCCTCAGGCCCCGCCAGCGGGGCGGCCGGCGCTCGACCCGGCCCTGCGGGCGACCGCGGCGGCGCCGGCCGACCAGCTCACGGCGCTCCTCGACACCATCACCTGCGGCCCTGAGCCACTCTCGTCCCCGCTCACCTGCAGCGGTGGTGGTGCGACGCTCGATTCCCACGGGGACGTCATACCGGCGTGGCTGCACGTGGCCGGAACCGAGATCGTGTTTTCGCGACCGCCGGTTCCAGGGGGCGGTATCCACGACGAGCTCGCCAGCATCGAGGCCCTCGCCTGCCCGGCACCGAGCGAGTGTCTCGCCGTCGGCTCGGCGGTGAACTCGAGCGACGGCTTCGACGACGGGAGCCTCGTCGAGGAGATGGCCGGCACTCGTCTCGGTCATCTCACGAGCCGCATCTTGCCGCTGCCCCCCGGAGCCCTCGCCCATCAGTCCGAGAACCTCTCCGACGTCGCCTGCGTGTCGCCGGGCGCCTGCATCGCCTCGGGCGGCTATGAGGACGCCGGCGGCAACGAGCAGGGTCTCCTCGCCGTGGACCACGCCGGCCGCTGGACCGTGCAGGAGGCGCCCCTCCCGCCGGGCTCAGCGACCGACGCCTCGCCGACGTTGAACGCCGTCGGCTGCTCAGCGGGCGGCGGTTGCCTCGTCGTCGGCGAGGACGGGCCGTACCAGCCCTACGGCGGTGGTGTGGGCCTCCTCTGGACGGACTGGAACGGCCACATCGAGGTGCAGACGTCACCGCTCCCCCGCGGCTCCTCGACTCCCGAGCTCGAGACTCTCTGGACCGTCTCGTGCCCCGGCAAGGACGACTGCCTGGCGGGAGGCAGCTACCACGACAGCCACTTCTCCGAACTGCCCTTGATCGTGCGCGCCCGACCGTCGTCGACCAGGAGCATCGCCGTGGCGGTTCCGGGCAGCCTCGCCGGTGACGACGAGCCCGTCACGTTCCTCAGCTGCGGAGCCGGACTCGGATGCCGAGCCGCCCTCTGGGACGAATCGCCCACGGGGGCCCTCGGCGGAGCCTTCGCCCGAGCCTCCTCCGGAGCCTGGCCCTCCGTCGTGGCGTCCCTCCCCCTCTATGGGGTGCCAGGCGACACCGTCATCGACGATCTGAGCTGCGCGCAGCTGTGCGTTGCCGTCGGCAGCGTGCCCCGTCGGTCGCACCGGTCAATGGCGACGCTCTGGACCACAGCGGGTGGCGGCGGTGCCTGGAGCGCCCTGGCGGCGCCCGTGCCGGCGTCGCTGCGACGAGGGCCGGTCTCATCGCAGCTGTCCTCGGTGAGCTGTCCCGGCCTTAACCTGGACTGCCTCGCCGTCGGCGAGGCCGGCGGCGCCCCGATGGTGGACACGCTCGAGGGCGGCTCGTGGCATGCCGCCGTGCTACCGAGGCCGAGCGGGTTCTCCGATGTCAGCCTGGACGAGCTGAGCTGTGCCGCCAGTAGCGATGCCCTCAGCTGCGTCGCCGTCGGCTTCGCCGACGAGGGTACGGGGCAGCTCGAGGCGATCCTCGACCTGCGCACGATCGCGGGGGGGACGGCGGCGCCTCCGGCGTGACCTTCGGCCCTACCGGTGCGGCCGCGGCGCGGTGATGATCGTTGTGAGCACCGAAAGGAGCCGAGCATGCAAGCCAAGCTGGGTGACCACATCGTGATCAAAGGCCATCACATCGGCGAGGCGGACCACGACTGCGAGGTGATCGAGGTTCGCGGCCCAGATGGCGGGCCGCCGTACGTCGTTCGGTGGCAGGACAGCGGGCAGGAGGGGCTCTACTTCCCGGGCTCGGACGCGATCGTCAAGAACTAGGACGACCGAGGGACTCCCGCCACGCGCTGGCCTCGTGCGGCTCGGGGTGCTGGGTAGAGTTTCCGCCCATGGTTATCGACATCACCGTTGCCGAGGCCGTCGCCCTCCTGGAAGCGGGCGGCGTGTTGCTGGACGTCCGTGAGCCAGATGAGTGGGCGGCCGGGCATGCCAAGGAAGCCCGCTTCATACCGATGAACTCCGTGGCGGCACGGCTGGCAGAGCTACCGAGCGACCGCCCGATCGTCGTGATCTGCCGGTCCGGCGGGCGCTCAGCCGCCGTGGCAGAGGCATTGCTCGGCTTGGGATTCGACGCCGCCAACCTGGCGGGCGGCATGCATGCCTGGGCCTCGGAGGAGCACGCCGTGGTGACGGACGCCGGTGCGCCGGGCAGCGTGATCTGAGACCCTGCCCCACCGGCTCGTGGGCACCGAGGGACAGGCAGCAGGGCGTGCGCGTCGGGCCTAGCGCCGTCGCTCCATGTACCGTTCAGCAGCGACATCGAGAAAGCCGAACTTGCGATAGAGCCCGTGAGCATCCCTCGTCGCCAGTAGCTGCAACCTGATCTCGCGTAGGTCGTCATGCGACGCTGCAACGCCGACCATGAACTCGCCGAGGCGGCGGCCCCGGTGCGCTCTGTCGACGAAGACGTCGCACAGCCAGGCGAACGAAGCGTAATCGGTGACCCATCGGCAGATGCCGGCCTGCTCGCCCGAGCTCGTATAGAGGCCGAGCGTCAAGGATCTCTCGATCGAGCGGCGCACGAGCTCGATCGACCGGCCCGTCGCCCAGTAGCTCTCGTCGGCGAGCCAGCCGTGCACGCGTTCCGTCTCGATGAGCGAAGGGTCGTCGCTAACGAAGTAGCCGTCCGGGCCGTCCCAGCGCACGGCACGATGATAGGGACGCCACGGGGCCTGAGACGGCCGCAGGCGGCGGCCCGGCGCTCACCCGATGAGCCGATCCTGGCCGATGATGCAAGGATCCTGAGGTGCAAAACACGCAGAGAGGTCGCCTGCACGTCTTCCTCGGAGCGGCTCCTGCCGCCGGCAAGACCTATGCCAGCCTGCAGGAAGCCCGGCGCCTCGCCGACGAGGGTGTAGAGGTGGTCGTCGGCCTGGTCGAGACGCACGGGCGGGCGGCACTCGATGAGCAGCTCGAGGGCCTGGTCGTCATAACACCGCGACAGGTCTTCTACCGCGGCCACCACTTCGACGAGCTCGACCTGCCGGCCCTTCTCGAGCAACACCCGCAGACCGTGCTCGTCGACGAGCTCGCCCACTCGAACTCCCCCGGTCTTGCCCACGCGAAGCGCTGGCAGGACGTCGAACAGCTCCTCGACGCCGGCGTCAACGTCATCAGCAATCTGAACGTCCAGCACCTGGCCAGCCTCAGCGACGAGGTGGAGCGGATCACGGCCCTGCCCCAGTCCGAAACCGTGCCCGACGAGCTCGTGGCGTCGGCCGCCCGCATCGACCTCGTGCGCGTCAGCGCTGCCGACTTGCGCAAGCGAATCGGCGCCGGCGAGATATTCGAGAAGGACGTCGCGACGACCGCCCTTGCGGGTTTCTTCAGTGCGGGGCACCTCGAGGTGCTCGACGAGCTCATGATGAGGTGGATGTCCGAGCACGGGCGGAGCGAGGTGCTCGGATCCGGCTCGACCGGCGATGCCGGCGCGCTGCCGGCCGGCGCATCGGACCGTGGCACGGCGCCACCGCGCAGCGACCCCCTCGTGGCCGTCCTCAGCGGGGCGGCAGAAGGCGCCCGGCTGCTGCGCCGCGCCGCCCAGCTCGCCAAGTCGACCGGTTCGGACCTCGTCGGTCTTCGAATCCGTGAGCCGAGCGACCCGCGCGACGCCGAGCCGGCGTGGTTGCAGGGACAGCGACACCTCCTGACCGAGCTCGGCGGTCGCTACGCCGAGGTGGGCGGCGAGGACGTGGCGAAGGCCGTGTTGCGCTTCGCACAGACCGAAGGGGCCGCCCACCTCGTGCTCGGCGCCACGAGGCGCTCGCGCCTCGACGAGCTCGCGCATGGCTCCCTCGTCAAAGACGTCGTCAAGGCGAACCCGGCGCTCGAGCTTCACGTCGTGCCGCCGCCGAGGTCCACCCGAGAGCGGCAACGGGACGAAGGGGCGGACGAGACCTCCACCGCCGGCGCCCGCACGAGGCCCGCCGTGCCTCGGCGCTTCCCGCAGTGGCGCCGCAGCGAGCTCCCGCTGCGTCGGCGAGTCACCGCCTACGTGCTGGCCTTCGCCGCCCCGGCCGCCATCGCCGGTGCTCTCGTGCCCTTGCGCGACTCCGTCGGCTTGCCCGGGACGCTCATGACGCTCCTGCTCGCCGTCACGCTCGTCGCCGGCGTGGGCGGGCTCGGACCGGCGGTGGTGTCAACCGTCTTCGGCGTCCTCCTCTCCGACTACTACCTCACGCACCCGCTGCACAGCTTCCGGCTCGATCGCGTGAACGAGATCTTCGCCCTCATCGCCTTCGCGGCGGTCGCCGTCGTCGTGAGCGTCCTCGTCAACGTCCTCACCAACGCCGGCGTGGTCGGCGCCCGCCGGCTCGCCGTGGCCGGTGGTCTCGCCCGCCTCGCCGCCGACTGCCTCGTGGCGGCCGGCTCCTCCGTGCCGCAGAAGACGCTCGACGCCCTTCGCAGCACCCTCGATCTCGATGGCGTCTCCGTGCTGAGCCCGGCAGGCCCGGACTGGAACGTCGAGACCGTCGCCGGCGAGCACGCCCCGCAGCGGCCGGAAGAGGCGTCCTCGTTCGTCGAGATCGGGGACGGCCGAGTTCTCGCTCTCGCCGGCGGCCGCGCCGTCTCGGAGGAGTCGGACCTCATCCGAACGTTCGTGTCGGAAATCCGGCTCGAGCACGAGCGCGTGCAGCTGGAGCGGATCCGCCGGCTGGCGGGGGACGGCTCGGACCTCGCCTCCCGCCCCGCCCCTTCCGCCCGCTCGGGAACAGCCGGCGATTGACGCTTCAGGCCGTCATTGCTAGAACGCCCTCGTGGCGACGGCAAGCCACCCGAGGGCCGGCGGCGACGCGGCCGGAAACGAGGCGTCAGCGTGGGCAATGGCAATCACCTCCGTCGAAGCTGGCGTTCCACGCGACCGAAGGCCCGCCCGGGGGGCGGCGCTCCAGCGGGGGCGGCCGCATGGCGGCGCACGGGAGCCGTCGCCGTCCTCGGCGTGCTCGCCCCGGCGGCGGGCCTCATCGCCTCCACGCCTGCTCGGGCGGCCGCCAACCCGCCGTCCTGGCGGCTCGTCGAGGTGGCCGCGGCGCCGCAGCTTCCCACGAGAACGGTCCGCCTCGGCGCCGTCGCGCCCGCCCAGCTCATCACGGGTGCCATCGTCCTTCGTCCCCGCGACGAGGCAGCGCTCTCCGGGTTCCTGGACGATGTCACCGACGCCCGCTCGCCCCTCTTCCATCAGTATCTGTCGAAGGGGCAATTCGGCAGCCGCTTCGGTGCCACACCCGACACGATCGGCGCCGTCACGAGACTGCTGACCGCTGACGGGTTGCACGTCAGCGGCGTCTCGGCGAACGACCTCCTCGTGCAATTCAGCGGATCGGCCGCCCGCCTCGAGTCCGCCTTCCACACCGGTCTCGTCAACTACCGGTTTCCCGACGGCGCCGCCGGGCGGGGCACCACCTCGGCGGTCCGGCTGCCCGCCCCCATCGCCGCCAGCCTCGTCACGGTCGTCGGCCTCGACGACCTCTTACACTCGACGAGCAGCCTGGAGCACCTCACGAGACACCTCCGCCACAGCGTGGCTGCCGAGACGCTGCCGGCGACTCCGTCGGCGGCGCCCAAAGCCTGCGGCGGCGCCCTCGGTCAGGGCACGTTCGGCGGCGTGACCGACGACGAAGTCGCCCACTCCTACGGGGTGGACGGTCTCTACGACGCCGATGACTTCGCCGCCGGCCAGACCGTCGACGTCTTCGAGCTGGAGCCGTTCGCCACGTCCGACATCGCCACCTTCGACGACTGCTACTTCGGCGTGAGCCACACCAGCCAGATCACCGTGAAGGCGATCGACGGCGGAGCCGGCACAGGACCGGGCTCCGGCGAAGCCGTCCTCGACGTCGAGGACGTCTCTGCACTGGCTCCCGCCGCCCACATCGACGTCTACGAGGGGCCGAACACGACCTTCGGCAGCATCGACACCTACAACGCCATCGCCGTGGCGGACAACGCCAGGGTCGTCACGACGAGCTGGGGGTTGTGCGAGTCGGCGCTCGCCGTCGGGGCACCCGGCACGCAGGAGGCCGAGAACGTCATCTTCGAGGAGACGGCCGCCCAGGGGCAGTCGGTCTTCGCCGCCGCCGGCGACGACGGATCGGACGACTGCGCCAACCAGGCGAGCAGCCCGATCGCCCCTGACCTCTCGGTCGACGACCCCGGTAGTCAGCCGTACGTCACCTCCGTAGGGGGCACGAGCTTCCTGACCACGTCGGAGCCTCCCGACGAGATCGTCTGGAACGACGGGTCCAACTTCGGGGCCGGGGGCGGCGGTGTCTCCGACACCTGGGCGCAGCCCGCCTGGCAGGCGAGCGCCTCGGTGGACGGAACGGCCGTCAGCGGTGTCACGAGCGCCGAGCCGTGCAGCGACGATCCAACCGGTGCCCTGACCTCGAGCTACTACAACCTGCCCGGACTGGCGACGACTCTGCCGAGCGGGACTGCCTGCCGCCTCGTGCCCGACGTCACGGCGCTCGCCGACGAATTCACGGGCATCACGGTCTACATGGCGGCGGCCGGCGGTTGGACGACGTTCGGCGGCACGTCCTCGTCCACTCCGCTGTGGGCAGCCATGACGGCCGACGTCAACGCCTCCAGCTTCTGCTCGGCGACGGCCGGAGCCGGCGTCGGCTTCATCGGCCCGTTGCTCTACGACGTGGCGTCCTCGTCACCGTCCGACTATGCGGACGCCTTCAACGACATCACCGTGGGGGACAACGATGATCTCGACGTCGGGCCCACCGGCACGACGTTTCCGGCTACCACCGGCTACGACCTCGCCTCCGGGCTCGGGTCGCCGAAGATCACCGACGGAAGCAGCCCGGGGCTGGCAGCGCAGCTGTGCGACCTCGTGACCTCTGCGAACCGACCAAGCGTGAGCGGGGTGGCGCCTACGGCGGGCACCTCGGACGGCGGCACCTCCGTGACGATCAGCGGCAGCGACTTCGGCTCGACACGGGGCAGCGTCTACTTCGGGGACGAGCACGCCACCGTCGTCAGCTGGACGGCCGCATCCATCGTGGTCACAACGCCGGCCTACGACGCCCCTCCTGGCACCATCGGCCCCGCCGCCGGCCCTGCCGACGTCACGGTGGTGACGGCCACCCCACAGGCCTCGAGCGCGCCGGGACCGGCCGCCACCTTCCACTACACGGCGGAGGGTTCGAGCGGGAAACCCGTCGTCGACTACCTGTCGCCGTCGGGCGGAACCACGAGCGGTGGTGGCACGGTGGACGTCATCGGGAGCGGCTTCAGCTCCGCCATCACACCGACGGTGACCTTCGGGGGCGTCCCGGGCTCGGTCACCGTCCGCAGCGACAGCGAGTTGCAAGTCGTGCCACCGCCCCTCGGGGGCGGTACGACGTGTGCGCACCCCTCGGACCCCTCCGTGTGCCAGGTCGACGTCGTCGTCACGACGAGCACCGGCTCGTCGGCGGCCTCCGACATCCTGCCGGCCTACAGCGGCCCCTTCCAGTTCCAGCCCTCCGGGCTGCTCGTCGCCCCGGCAGGGACCGAGACGGTGCCGGCCCCGACCGAGTTCGACTACGCGCCGGCGCCCACCATCTCGAGCGTGTCCCCGTCCTACGGCTCCGAGACGGGCGGGACGCCCGAGACCCTCACGGGGAGCGGCTTCGACGTCCTCACCTACGAGTGGGTCACCTTCGGCCCCCCCAAGCAGGGGGCGTCGCAGGACTACGCCATCGACTCGATCTCGCCTGACTCCCTCGTGGTGACCGCACCACCGGATCCCAACCTGGCCGGCGGGACGACGACCGAGCCGGACGCCGTCGCCGTCGGCTTCACCTCCATCGCCGGTTCGGCGGCGGCGCCGCCGTCCGGCTCACGTGGGTCGTTCTCCTTCGCCGGCATCCCGACGGTGAGCAAGCTCTCGACGCACGTGGGCTCGACCGCAGGAGGCCAGACGCTCACCATCACCGGCAAAGGCCTCGTCGATGCCGACACGGTGGAGTTCCTGGCGCAGGACGCCGGTGCCTGGGGTGCCTCTGTCACCTTGCAGGTGAGCGCCCGCTCCGACACCTCGCTCACGATCACGACGCCGGCCGACCTCCCCATCGCAACCGACGTCCTCGTCTGCAGCGAGACGGGCTGCAGCGCGCAGAACAAGGGAATTGACGGCTTCACCTACGGCTACCCCGGACGCCCCGTCATCGAGCACCTGAAGCCGAGCTCCGGCGCTGCTGAGGGTGGCACCTCGGTGACGATCACCGGGCAGCTCCTCGGCAACGCCACCGAGGTCCTGTTCGGCTCCCGACCGGCGACCTCGTTCGCCTCCGTGCCGGAAAGCCTCTCGGAGTTCTCGGACTCCTACGAGATCGTCGCCGTCGCGCCGGCCGGCGTACCGAGATCGACCGTCGACGTCCGAGTGTTCACCGTCGGCGGTGAGGCCGTCGGCAAGGCCGAGAGCGTCGTGAGCTCGGCGGACCGCTTCACCTACGAGCCGTCGCCGCCGAGCGCTCCGCAGGACGTCACCGCATCGCTGCGGCACGGCGGCGTCACCGTGGGCTGGAAGGCGCCGGCGCAGGACGGCGGTTACGCCGTGACGCGATACGAGCTCGTGGCATCGGCCAAGGGGGAGAAGGCCGTCAGGATGTCCGCGACGTCCGGGACGAGGAGTGTGCAATTCGGCGGTCTCAAGACGGGCATCACCTGGACCATCACGGTACGGGCCGTGAACAAGCTCGGCGTCGGGCTCGGGGCGGTCGTTTCGCTCAAGGTGTGAGGGCGGCGGCGGCGGCCTGTGGCGAGGTCTCCCCCTCGCTCGGCGGCGGTCAGGTGGCGGCGGGCTCCTTCGTGGAGCCGACGGCCGGCATCACATAGCCGAGGACGGCGAGGGCCGCCCCGACGAGCATGAGCGCCATGCCGAGGAGGCGGAGCCCGTGCGGGACGGTGAGCAGGCCGCCGGCGGCTCCGATCGCGACGCCGACGAGCCCGAGGACGGCGCTGATTCGAACGGAGCGCTCAGCGTGCTTGGCCGACGCGAGAAGGACGACGGCACCGACGCCGAGGACGGCGCCGACGGCGCTGTGCAGGAGATACACGACGGTCCCGCGAGAGGGCACCCAGCCGCTGCGGCGTCCTGCCGGCACGGCCACGAGTGCCACGACGCCGAGGACGAACTCGAGGCCGACGAGGCCGAGCATGGAGACCCAGGCGGCCGAGTGCTCGGAGAGGCGGCGGCCCCGTGCCGCCTCGGCCGGAGCCCTCACCCCCGCCTCGTCGCCACCGGTCTCGGGCGGCGGCTTCGGCACCTTCAGCGCCTTCGGCGGCTTCGGCACGGCGATGTTGACGAGGGCGCTGTAGGTCACAACGGCGATGGCGAGATGCATGACGATGAGCACGCCGACCGCCTTGGGAGGCTCGCCTCGCAGGAGAATCCACACGTCGGGCAACCACAGCACGAGGGTGACGAGCACGGCCAAGCGCAGGAACAACCAGCGCGGCGAGGGGGACGCCCGTGTCACGACCGGCCAGGCGGCACACGCCGCCAACACGCCGATCGTGGTGAGGAGGCCGTAGTCGCTGAAGCGGAAGTGGACGAAACCCTTCGTCGCCGGGAACAGCCTCGTCCCGATGATGACAAGGAGAGCGTCAGCGCCGAGCGAGGCGCCGAGTGCCACGAGGCTGGCGAGCGCCAGGGAGAGGGGTGACGGCGCCGGTCGTTGCCGCAGGGGCGTCGTCATATCGATGCGGGCGAGCTGCAACGCTCGTTGCAGGTTACGGGACTTCGGCATTCTGGCGCCCTCAGTTGGCGGCGTCACCGGCCGGCGCTGCCGCCTGGGCCGCGCTGACCTTGGCGCTCTGCTTGGCCTTGAGAACCGCTGCGGCGCTGTAGGCGCTGAGGGCGGCCGCACCGAGGATGCTCAAGCGGGTCAGGCTCCTCGGGAACGAGCGCCCGACGAGGCCGTCGATGCTGTAGCGGCCGGGCCCCGTGCCGATGAGGGCGGCGGCGGCCGCAAGGTTGGTGGCAGGCAGCTCGAACCCGCCTTTCTGGGACATCGGCCCCTTGTCCGAGTGCACGACGGTGGCGACTGCCATGGCACCGACGACGGCGAGTGGTCCGAGGGGCGAGGCAGCCCCCACGGCCGTCAGCAGCCCTCCAACGAGCTCGGAGCCACCGGCGAGGCCGGCGAAGGCCTTGCCGGGCTTGAGCCCGAGGTGCTCGAAACCGGCGCCGGCCTTGTCGAGGCCAGGTCCGCCAAAGCTGCCGAACAGCTTCTGGGCGCCGTGGGCGGCCAGGTACCCGCCGAGGGTGAGCCGGAGGCCGAGGAGTGCGGTGTCACGCATGGTTGATGTCCTTCCATCCTTTGCAACTAACATAACAGTAGTTCCTGAAATAAAGTCTGTTGTAGACTCGAAGCGATGGCGTCGCCGGCAAGACAGGACGAGGTTGCGCGCGGGGCGCGCTGTGACGGTTTGACGGCCGTCTTCGCCCTGCTCGGCAAGCGCTGGAGCGGGATGATCGTCGGCACCCTGCTCTCGGGACCGGCTCGCTTCACCGAGATCTCCCGCCACGTCCACGGTGTCAGCGAGCGCATGCTGTCCGAGCGGCTCATCGAGCTGACCGCCGCCGGCCTCGTCGAGCGGACCGTGCTCGCCGGCCCTCCGGTCGGTGTCGAGTACCGGCTCACACCACGTGGCGAGGCCCTCCGGCCGGCGCTCGACGAGCTCGGAAGGTGGGCGACCGAGCACTTGAACGGTGACGAGAACGGGGACGGCGAGCCCGCCCACTCCTCCTCGCAGTCCGCCGCCTGCTGAGGGCCCGCAGTCGTCGGCGCCAGCCCACGCCCCGACCGACGGCACGCTCCCGTGCCGCCGAGCGGGGCACGGCAACGGCGCCTGGACCATACTTTCCCGCGTGTGGCCCGCACTGGACGAGGCAGTTCTCAAGCTGGCGGACGAGACGGTCACCTACGGCGAGCTCTTGCTCATCGGGGCCGAGACGGGGCGCCTGAGAAAAGCCAGCGCCGGGACGGGTCGCGCCGTCGCCGTGCTCGAAGGCGGCATCCTTCAGCCGGGCCGAGACGAAGTGCGTGCGGAGGCGGCCGCCTTCCGCCAGGCACGACGGCTGCAGAGCGGCGAGGATCTGCGCGCCTGGCTGGCGAGCCGTTCCCTCGTCGTGGCGGACTGGGAGGGCCACCTGCGGCGATCGGTAGCGGGGCGATGGCATGGTGACGTGCCGCCGGCACCGCCCCCCCGCTCGGTCCTCGATCCGGCTCTCGTCGTCGACCTCGCCTGTGCCGGCTGGTGGCGCCAGCTGGCCGACGAGGCCGAGCGATACTGGTCAGCCGGCCTGCTCGCCTCGGCCGGCAGCGGCTCCAGCGGAGAGTCGTCAGAGCTGCCGCCCCACGCCCGTGCGGGCGACAACGAGACCGTCGCCGGCGCCGAGGAGCTGGCGACGTGCCTGCCCCTGTTGGGCACTCTGGATGCCGGGTGGTGCGCCGAGCGCCTCACGGTGCTCCGATCGAGGCAGCAAGCCCTCGCCCAGGCCGAACTGACCTACGGCTCGGGGGCGGCCGTGGCCGCCCGCATCGCCGACCGCGCCGTCGACTGGATGCGGCTCGTGTTCGATTCCCTTCGCCTGCCGACGCGCACGGCCGCCGACGAGGCCCTCCTGTGCGCGAAAGAAGACGGCATGGCCCCGCCGGAGATCGCCCGCCGGGCCGCCGTCGCCCTCGAGCACCACGATCTCCGCCGAGACGAGGTGTCGACGACGATGGCGGCGCTCCTTTCCGGGGCGGCGCCGGGCGAAGCCCTCGGTCCCCTCGAGATCGGCGGCGGCGGCGTTCTCGTGCTCTGGTTGCAGGAGCGGCGCACGCCCTCGGCGGAGGACCCCGTCGTCCGCCGCCAGGCTGCCTCGGAACTGCTCACGGAGGCGCTCGAGCGGGCGGCAGCCGGGCGCGCCCGGGCGATCGGACCGCTGTGAGCGAGGTCCTCGAACACGAGGAGGCGGTGCGCCGTCTCCCGTTTCTCGCCAGGCTCCCGGCGGCCTTGAGCGAGCTGGTCGTTCGGCTCTTCCGGCCTCGGTCGTTCGGCTTCGGCGACATCATCTTCGCAGAGGGCGATCGCCCCGACGGCATGTACGTGCTCGTCGAGGGCAGCGTTCGCGTGCTCGCCAATCACGACGGCACGGAGATCACCTTGGCGCGCTTCAGCAGCGGCCAGTGGTTCGGCGAGACGTCGCTCCTCGACGGCTCCAACCGTACGGCGACGATCAGAGCCTCCGAAGAGGTGCACCTCCTCTGGCTCGACCGCCTCGTGTTCGACTCCCTCCTCGAGTTGCACCCGGAGATCCGCGAGGCGTTCGGCGACCAGGCGCGCATCGAAACCCTCCACCGTTTTCTCCGCACGCACGCCGCCTTCGAAGATCTGTCGCTCGAGGCAGCCACGGCCATGTTCCCGCATCTCGAACCGGTCACGGTGACGGCGGGCGAAATCGTCGTTCGGGAGGGGGACGCCGGCGGAGCCATGTATCTCGTCGAGGACGGCAGGCTGGAGGTGACGGTGGCCTCCGACTCCGAGATCCGCGTGGCGGGCTTCCTCCGGACCGGTGACATCTTCGGCGAGCGATCCCTCGTGACGGGCGAGCCGAGGGTGGCGACGGTACGCGCCATCAGCGAGGGGCGGTTGCTCAAGCTCGAGCAAGCCCCCTTCCGCCAGCTGGCGGCACGCTTTCCCGGCTTCGCGAGACGGATCGAGGAGATGGCCTTCGGGCGGGACTTTCGCCGCGACGCTCGTGTGCCGCTCGACTTTCACGACGAGATCCTCCCCGGCGGTCTGACAGAGGCCCCCGAAGCGGGCGTCGAGCTGTCGGAGACGTCGACGCCGGCGGCGCCGAGCGGACGACGGCGGCGGCGGGGGCGCTTCCCCTTCGTGCAGCAGCTCGACGAGATGGACTGCGGGGTCGCCTGCCTGTCGATGATCGCCCGGTGGCATGGGATCGACGTCTCGATCTCGTGGCTGCGCGACGTGGCCGAGACGGGGCCGGCCGGCACCACCTTGCGCGGACTGGCGGCCGCTGGCGGCAAGATCGGGCTCGACGTCGTGCCGATCAAGGTCTCGCGGGACCGCCTGCAGGACCTCGCCCTCCCGGCCGTCATCCATTGGAACGCCGAGCACTGGGTCGTGCTCGCCCGTTTCGAGAACGATCGTGCCGAGATCGCCGACCCGGCCATCGGACTCCTCACGATGACCCGCCAGGAGCTCGTCAAGCACTGGGACGGCTATACCGCCCAGGTCACTCCGACAGGCGTGGCGCCGGACGTGCCGGGCGGGGCACCCAACCTCGGGTGGCTGAAGCCGTTCCTCCTCGCCCACCGGCGTGCCCTCCTCGGGGCGGCCACGCTGGCGCTCTGCGCGGCCGCCGGCGAGGTGGCCCTCCCCCTCATCGTGCAGTTCATCGTGAACGACGTCGTACACCGAACCTCGACCTCGACCATCGACCTGCTCGGTCTCGGCATTCTCGCCCTGGCCGTCTTCGGCACGGCGGCATCGCTCTTGCAGCAGCTCGTCCTCGTGGGGGCAACCGCCCGCTTCGACAGCGACACGCTGGACTTCATCACCGAGCGCCTCTTGGGCTTGCCGATGTCGTACTTCGCCAGCCGCCGCATCGGTGACATCGAGCGACGCCTGACAGGGGTGCGCGAGATCCGTCGTGTCGTCGTGCAGCAGGGGATCCAGGCGCTCTCGGCCAGCACGCAGGTCGTCGTCGGGCTCGTCATCATGTTCGTGCTCTCGTGGCAGCTGGCGCTCGTGTTCGTCGTCGTGACGCCCGTCTATCTCGTGGCCATGCGCTACTCCTCACGGCGACTCCGCCCGCTCTACGCCAGCATCGAGGAGAGCTTCGGGCGCTATGCCTCCGACCAGATCGACCTCCTGAAAGGCATCGAGACCGTGAAGTCGACGGGCACCGAGGACGGCCTGCGGGCTCGGCTGCACGGGGCCTTCGCCGAGCTCATGGGGCGCACGACCGACTCCTATCGGGTCATCGCCGGCTACGGCTCGGTCATCCAACTCATCTCGGTCCTCACCTACGGTCTCTTCGTCTTCCTCGGCGCCCTCCTCGTACACGCCGGCCACCTGAACGTCGGCAAGTTCGTCGCCTTCACGGTCCTTGTCCTCATGATCACGGGACCGCTCGTCTTCCTGCTGAACGCGTGGGATGACGTCCAGATCTCGACCGTGCTCCTCAACCGCATCGCGGATGTCCTCGAGCACGAGCCCGAGCAAGGCTTCGACACCTCCGCCCTCCTGCCCGTGCCGACGCTGGAAGGCCGCGTGCAGCTGCGCCAGGTGTCCTACCGCCCTGCCGACGCCGACGAGCCGATCCTGGCCGGTATCGACCTCGACGTGGCACCGGGCACGACGGTGGCCATCGTCGGCCGCTCCGGTTCCGGCAAGACGACGCTGCTGCGATTGCTGGCGGGGCTGATCGAGCCTTCCTCCGGCACGATCCTCTTCGATCGCTCCGACTCGAGGACGCTGCGCTACGGCGACCTGCGGCGACAGGTCGGTTTCGTGCTGCAGCACTCCTATGTCTTCGCGGCCTCCATCGCCGACAACATCGCCCTCGGTGACCACCCGCCAGACCTCGACGCCGTGCGTTCGGCGGCGGAGATCGCCGATCTCTCCGACCTCGTCGAACGGCTGCCCCTCGGTTACGGCACCCTCGTCGGCGATCGCGGGCTCCCGCTCTCCGGCGGCCAGGCGCAGCGACTCGCCATCGCCCGCGCCCTCTACCGCCGGCCACCGGTTCTCTTGTTCGACGAGGCGACGAGCGCTCTCGACACCGAATCGGAAGCCGTCGTGAAACGCAACATCGACCGCCTCCTCGAGGGCCGCACGGCCTTTGTCGTGGCGCACCGACTCAGCACTATCCGCAACGCCGACGTCATCGTCGTGCTCGAACGGGGGCGCCTCGTCGAGAAGGGAACGCACGACGAGCTGCTGGCACGGCGAGGCATCTACTTCTACCTTTACAGCCAGCAGCTGTCCTCCTCCGAGGAGTGATGGTTGTGTCAGCCCTACTGTCACCCTGTCTCGAGCGTCACGGCGGCACGGCGCCGGATCTCGGGGTGGTACGAGTACTCAGGGTTGGGGGCTTCGCAAGGACAGGCGCGGCACTTACTATGACAACTGTTCCGCAAACTGCGGACAATCGAGGAGGCACTCAGATGGACGAGAAGCGGGACGAGACAGAGACAGAGCTCGAGGGCGACCTGGCCATCGACGACGAGACAGCCGGAGAGGTCACGGGCGGAAAGGCCGCCGGACCGCACCACTTCCAGCATCACAAGTTCGGCGACCGCGACGTGGCCGGCGGCCCGAAGAACTAGGACCTCCCGGCGAAACCGCGGTGGTGGTGCCTCACCCGGCATCGGCCGACGAGCGAAGCTTCCTCCGCCGGCTCACCGACGCCGAGGCCTCGAGCCTCGAGCGTCTGAGCCGACGGAGGAGCTATTCGCGCGGTGACATCCTCTTCCGACAGGGCGACGCTGGCGACGAGGTCTTCATCCTGCGAACCGGGCGCGTCAAAGTGTGCGCCCGGCGCGCCAGCCGTGAAGTCATCCTTGCCGTCCTTGATGCGGGAGCACTCCTCGGCGAGCTGAGCGCCGTCGACGGCGACGCCCGCTCGGCCACCGTCGTGGCCCTCGAGGACGTCGAGGTCGACGTCACGACGCATGGGGAGTTCAACGAGCTGCTCGACGAGCACCCCCGTGTGGCGACTGAGCTGCTGCGCCTCGTCGCCGGCAGGCTGCGCGACACCTCCACGCGCCAGCTCGAGTTCGGGACGATGGACACCCTCGCCCGCCTCTGCGCCAGCTTGGCCGAGCTGGCCGCCCGCTACGGAGAGGAAGGCCCCGGGGGCATCGTCATCAGCGCGCCGTTCCACCAAGGAGAGCTGGCGTCGTGGTCGGGGATGTCCCGCGAGGCGGTCGTGAAGGGCTTCCGGCAGCTGCGCAGCCTCGGCTGGCTGTCCATCGACGGCCGCGCCCTTACCCTGCGTGACCCGGACGCCGTCCGCCGCCGCGCCAACATGCGCTAGCACCGCCGTGGCCCTGACGAGCAGCGCCCGTGGTCGACAAGCCGTTCAACTCGCCGGTGTCGACCCGAAGTACGCCTCCGAGACGCTCTTCGGCACGACCATGCACCAGGCGTCCAGCACGAGCTCAGCCATCTCGGGCTCGTCGACCTCCGCCAGGCGCACCTCCACCCAGTTGTAGCGAAGGTCGGCCTTGCCCGGCATGACGAATTTGCGGGGCTCAGAGGCCACGAGGGCTTCGCGCTCCTCCCGCGGGAAGGCAAAGCCCATGACGGTGTCGTCGCGCGAGAACGCAAGGTAGACGATCCGGCCGACGCGGAACTTCACCCGGTCCCGCACCAAGGCTTCGTAGGAGCGCGGCAGCGTGCTCGCAAGCGCCCGCACGTCCTCGATCGTCACCACGAAGGGATTCTGCCCTCGACGAGCCGTCGCCACCGGTCAGCCACGAGGCAGCAAAGCGTCACGCCGCAGAGTCTCCGGCTGCACGCAGCCGCCGGCTCACGTGGCCGGCGGCGTGGCCGTGCAACCGTCGCAGGGTCCCTTGCCGGCGAAGTAGGCCGGTATCGAGGGCGAGTCCGTGGGCGGGTTGGTGGGCAGGAGCACGGGAGGGCGGGGCGCCTGCGCGAAGTCGAAATCGTCGACCATGTTGCCGAGGATGGGTTCGTCCTCGCGCACGTCGGGGCGCGGATCCGGGCGGCCGTCCGTCCTCGGGTCGAGCCTCGCCCCACCGAGGAAGTCGTCCTCGATGAACTTGAGGTAGGCGTCACTGCTGAGGGTCTGCTGATCGATGAACCCCTTCTTGGCGTACGGGGAGATCACGAGCGCCGGCACGCGCAGGCCGTAGCCGTTCTCGTCGACCTGTGGCGGCACGTCGTTGTCGTAGAAGCCGCCCCAGTCGTCCCATTGCAGGAAGATGGCGGTCGAGTCCCAGTCCGGGCTCTTCATGGCGGCGTTGATGACGGCCGTCACGTAGGCCTGCCCCTGGTGGACGCTCGCCGGTGGGTGCTCGCTGTCGGCCGCCGACGGCGTCACCCAGCTCACGGCCGGCAGCGTCCCCGCTTTGGCGGCGGCGAAGTACGAATTGAGAGGCTTGATGTTGCCGAGCTGATGGTCCTTCTGGACGTCCTCGAAGATGGGCAAGGGGTTCCAGATGCCCGGTGTCAGGTAGCTCTGAGGAACTGCTGGGCAGGTCTCGGCCGAGTCGTCGGTGCAGTCGGGCTGATCTCCGGTCTGGACGTAGTACGCCCACGAGACGTGTTTCAGGTACAGCAGCCAGGTGACGTCGGTCCAGGCGTCGACGATGTCGGCCGTGCCGGTCCTGAGGGCTTGATCGACTGCCTGCTGCATCTTGGCGACAGATGCCGGCCGGACGATGTTGTTGACACAGCTCGACGGGGCGTCGTTCTTGCACTTCGCGGACCAGCCCGAGACGAGATAGAGGTGGTCGGGAAGTGACCAGGACTTCACCGGCTCGAACATGTGGTCGTCGAGAACGAAGTCCCTCGCATAGGTCCAGTAGTTCGGGATCTCCGCTGCCGTGTGGTACCCCATGACGTCGGGAACCTCGCCGGCGCCCGTGCTGCAGGCGGGATCGAGGGGGTTTCGGCATCCTGCCGCCGAGTTCTTCGCCTCGTCGCGTTGCACGATGAAGCCGTTCATCTTCCCGCCGTTGACGTCGGCGACGGCGTTCGCCTCGCCATGAGGACCGCCGCCGTCGATGTCCTCCTTGTCGTGGTACGGCCGCGTGCAGCCCCCCGTCGCCGGGTTCGGGACGCAGACGGTCGGCACGCCGTTCTTCATCGCAATGCCGTCCGCCCCCGGATAGGTCCCGAAGTAGTTGTCGAAGGAACGGTTCTCCTGCTCGATGATGATGACGTGCTTGATCTTGTGGATGCCGGCCGGCACGAGGTAGCTGCCGGTGGGGCCACCGCTCACGCGCTCGAGATGCCCCGAGGCGGTAGGCGTCGTTGTCGCACTGCCGCCCGCCGTGCAGCCGGCGAGAACGCCGGCGAGCGCGAACGCGACGGCCGCCGTCCGCCACCTGGCGCCGAACCGTGGCGATGGACGACGCATCACCCAAGTATGGGGAGCCACCTCTTGAAACTCAACCGCAGTTGTCACTGCCGATCGGGCCGAGAAGAGCTCGGCAGCCCCTGGCCGAGGCGGTAGAACACTGCAATGCCAAAACCGGTTGCGGGCGATGGGGGTGGGAGCGGGCCGGGCCTGCCATCGGTGGCGCCCTCGGCGGCCTTGGAGCTGGCGGCCGATCTGAGCGACTCTCTGCTCTTCCCGGCGGTTCTCGAGCTCGACCGGGCTGACGCCGTTCCTCTCTCGCATCTCGACGCTCTGGCGGCGGCCGGGCTCTACGGTCTCGCCGGCCCCCCCGAGGCAGGCGGACTCGGCCTCCGACAGGAGGAGGCGCTCGCCGTGATCGAGCGGTTGGCATCCGGCTGCCTCACGACGACGTTCGTCTGGCTGCAGCATCACGCCTCCGTGCGGGCAGTCAGCAACGCTGACGATCGCCTCGCCGCCGAGTGGCTGCGCCCCCTCTGTGCGGGCGAGCATCGCGCCGGCGTCGCCTTTGCCGGCCTCCGTCGCCCCGGTCCACCCCTCCTCACGGCCGAGCCTGTCAGACAGGGTTGGGCGCTCAGCGGCACCGCCCCCTGGGTGACGGGGTGGAGCCGGATCAGCGTGATGCTCGTGGCAGCCCGCGTGCCGGCGATGCCGGGGGTGCCCGTGGTCTGGCTCCTCGTGGACGCCGTCGAGGGCGGCGGCGTCTCGGTCGAGCGCCTTCGCCTCGAGGCGCTCGACGCCAGCGTGACCGTGAGGGCCACGTTCGAGGGAGCCGTCGTCCCAGCTGACCGCCTCGTCGCCATCGAGCCGTTTGCCGACTGGCAGGGGCGCGACGCCGCCGGCCTGCGGACGAACGGTTGCCTTGCCCTTGGTCTCGCCCTGCGGTGTGCGAGCCTGCTCGGCGCCACGACACGCCCCTCCATCGAGCGGTCCGTCGCTGCCTGCCGAGGCCGTCTCGACACGGCCGGTGCGGGACAACTCCCTCGGGCGAGGGCGGCCGCTGCCGAGTTGGCTCTGGCGGCGGCCACGTCGCTCGTCATCGAGACCGGAGGCGGCGCCCTGCTCCTCGAGTCCGTCGCCCAGCTCCTGGCCCGCCAAGCCATCTTCCTGCTCGTCTTCGGGCAGACGGCGGCCATCAAGTCGGAGCAGCTGCGGCTACGGGCGGTGACCTGACACGTCGCGAGGGTCCTTGACCCGCATGATGCGGTGAACAAGGCTGACCCGGCGGATGAGTAGCCGCTACTCATGCTGCCGGGCCGACGGCCCGCTATGAAGCTCGGGTTCGCATCGCGGGAGCCCGCCCTGACGGCCAAGGAGTTGCAATGCTGCGACGGATGACACCATCACACCCGGCGAGGATACGTTTCGCTGGGGCGTGCGCCCTGCTTGCGGGGCTCTCGGCCGCCGCACTGGCGCCGACGACCGTGGCGGCGGCAACCGTTGCGCCCACCGCGACCGGGCGCCCGCAATCCAGCCTCCACGGCCTCCACACCCTCCAACTTCCAAAAGGCCGCCTTCCCCTCCAAGAGCTGGCCGCCTTCGGCAGCGGCGTGACAGCCACCGTCGCACACCTCCGTGACTCGGGAGCCGCGAGAGCGACCGCCGGCAGGGCCAGCGACCGTTCTCGAACCGCTGTCGCCCGGCCCCGCTTGCCGAAGTCGGTGACGACGTTCGCGGTCAATTCGACGGCCGACGATCCGAACGCCTCCGCCACGAGCACGCTGTGCAGGGCCACGAACGGCAAGTGCACGTTGCGGGCGGCCGTCACGGCCGCCGACAACCTCAACAAGGCAGCGGTCGTCAAGCTGCCTGCTGGCAGCTTCGTGCTCAGCGACACGACGGCCGGCACCATGATCGTCACCGATGCGGGCGCCCTCTCGATCGAAGGCGTCTCGCCCGCCAAGACGACCATCTCCGTGAAATCGGGCGACGCCATCGAGCCGTTCGCCATCAGCGAGAACGCCAAGAGCCAGAGCGGCGTGCTCTTCCTCAGCGGCCTCACGATCCGCGACGGCTCGGCGACCGATGGGGGTGCGCTCGCCCTCTTGAGCCAGGACGCCACGGCTGTGGTCACCGACGTCACGCTCGAGTCGAACATCGCGACAAACGGTGGCGCCATCTTCATGGACAGCGGTCACCTCTGGCTGACGGACTCGACCGTCTCGGGTAACAAGGCGGTCTCGGGCGGGGGGATCCTCGTCGACGATGGGACGGTCGTCATTGCGGACTCGTCGATCGTCGGCAACTCGGCGAGTCAGAGCGGCGGCGGGCTCTTCATGGTGGAAAGCACAGGGACGATCGGCGGCGGCGCCGTGTCGTTCAACTCGGCCGGAACGAGCTCAACGGCCGGTGACGGCGGCGGCATCGCCCTCGTGGAGGAAGCTTCCCTCAGCCTGAGCGGGACGAACGTCAACTCCAACACGGTCCGCCACGACGGAGAGGGCGGTGGCCTCGTCGGCGTTGCCTCCGAGATCGACATAGCGGGGGGTCAACTCTCGCACAACGCCGCCCCCGGCGGGGCCGGCGGCGGGGCCCTGCTTGAGAACGTCGAGGCGATGCTCAGCAACGTCGCGGCCAACTCGAACACAGGAGCCCTCGGCGGAATCGCCTTGATCGGCCAGGACGGCGTCACGAGCACGCTCGACATCCTCGGCGGATCGATCTCCCACAACTCCTCGGAGGCGGTCCTCGCCTTCGGGGAGTCTGCCGGGAGCTCCGTCAGCCTCGACATCGCCGGAACCGAGCTGGAGAACGACACGACGACCACCTCTGCGGAGATTCCCTGCGGGTCTGCCGTGTGCGCCGCCGCTTCTGCGGGAGGCGCCTTCCAGCTCACCCTCGCCAGGGACACGATCGAGGGAGACAGCGCTCACATCTCGACGCAGCTCGGCGGCGCCGTCGAGGTCATCGCCACGGAGGGCGGCTCCGGATCGGCCGATCTGCAAGGCGACACGGTGGATTACGACTCTGCAACCGGGGTGAAAGGAAGCGCCGGCGCCATCCTGATGGCGAGCGTGGCCGACCCGACAGCGACGCCGCCAGAGTATTCGCCGCTCGCGATCAACGTGACCGATTCGACGTTCGAGCATGACTCGGTCGGAGCGGGCGGCGACGGAGGCGCAATCGGCATCACCACGGGTACGACGTCCGGGGACCAGACAGAGACCTCCCTCGTGATGTCGGGGGACACGTTCGAACACGACGTCACCGGCACTCCTTCGAGCACGGCCGACGACTACGGCGGCGCCCTCGCCATCGCCCCGACGACGACCGGCTCGATCACGGACAGCACCTTCAGCGACAACACCGCCCTTGGGCACGAGGGCGTGGGCGGTGCGATCTTCGACGAGGACGAGGCCGTCTTCAGCTACGCCGGGGACAGCTTCACCTCGAACTCGGCCGGGGTGGCCGGCGGTGCGTTGGTGGTCGAGTCCCTTGGAGACGCGATCACGCAGTGCTCCTTCTCGCACAACACGGCGGCGAGCGGGGCGGGTGCGATCTTCCTCCTCGAGTCCCTGTTCTCCATATCCGACTCCACCATCAGCGCAAGTTCCGTCTCGAGCGCCGACGGGGGGGCGGGCGGCATCGAGCTGGGCCTCGCCCAGGGGACTATCTCGAACTCGACCATCAGCGGCAACTCTGCTGGAAAGAGCGGCGACGCTGGTGGGATCGCCGTGTTCGACTCCCTCGTGGCGCTCGACTCGGACACGATCACGTCGAACCATGCCAAGCTCGGCTCCGGTCTCTACACGGAAAGCGACGGGCAAGACGCTTCCATCAGGAACTCGATCATCAGCCACAACACGACCAAGGCGACGGGCGGCTCGGAGAACGACTGTGCGCTCTCCACCACGACCGGCGAGATCGCCGTCGCCGCCACCTCGGAGGGCGGCAACGTCCTCGGCTCTTCCAAGTGCGTGCTGCAGGCAGCGCCGAGCGACAAGATGTCGGCCAACCCGAAGCTCGCCCCCCTGGCGAACAACGGAGGCTCGACCGAGACCATGGCGCTCCAACCGGGCTCGCCTGCCCTCAAGATCGCCCTCGCCTGCCTCCCGACCGATCAGCGAGGCAAGGCCCGGCCGGCAACGAATTGCGACTCGGGCGCCTTCGAACTGACCAAGGCGTGACGAGACGGCAGTAGCCGCCGCCGGCCGGCGGTGTCAGGCGTAGCGAAACGAGAGGGCGTTCGAGGTTCCGGACTCCGTGCTGATCGTCAGTGGGACGGTCGAGGTTGACCCCGGAAGCGTCGGCACCGTGACCATGCAGGTCGTCTGGGAGGGACAATATGTCCGCGCCGGTTGCGCCCCGAAGCGGGCGAGCACGAGGCCGTTCCGGCTGAAGAAGTTCGTGCCGTGCACGACGACAACCGTGCCGGCGCCGGCCGCCGAGGGCGAGACCGAGGAGAGCTGCGGGAAGCTGCCCGGCGCTGGCGTAGTCGTCGTCGTGCTCACCGTTGACGACGTGGTCGTCGTGCTCGGCGTTGACGACGTGGTCGTCGAGACGGTGCTGGAGGGGCTCGGCCGCGTCGACTGCGGCGGCGTCGGCAGCGTGCTGGGAGGAGACGTCGTTGCCGAGCGGGCATGTGCCGGCGGGCGCGAACGGCTCGAGGACGGCGACGGCCCCGGGACACCGGCGAGTCGGAGGGCTACGAATACGACGACGAGGAGCGCCACGATGGCGACGGCGAGCGTGAACCCGCCGGGGACGGCGAAGGGGATCGAGCGCCGCCTGCGAGGCGGAGGCAGGCGAAGCCCGCCACGAGGCGGTGCACCCGCCCCGGCCTGGGGCGGGGTTCGCCCGCTGTACGACGCCGCCGGTGATCCGGCCAAGCGTCCGGCGCCTGGCGCCGCCTCCGGCAAGGACCGTATGACGGCGGGCGGCCGAAGGGGCCGCGATGCTGACCCCGTCATCGCTGAGGAGGCCGCCGACGTGCCTGACGCCTCGCGCGCCTTTCGGACGGCCTCCCCCAAAGCGTCCAGTGTGCGCTGGTCAGGCGGCGAGCCGTCGGCGCTTTGCTCGGCCCGTTTTCCAGTTCTCAGGCGGCGGAGACCCTTGCCGCTCATTCGGCTCGCTCGGCTGAGTGTATGGCCTGGGGGTTCCCCGGCTCGTGGTGAGCGAGGGCGCTCATACGGACGGTCTCCTCTGTGCAGCGCGCAGGGGCGAGCGGCTGCGCGCCCCTGTTCACGCGACCCAGGGTAGGACTCTTCATGGTCGCTCTGATCGCGGCCCGCCTCGCCGATTCGGGCAGGCGCTGACGCCGGCGCGGCGGTACCGTGCGCGGCGGTACCGTGCGAGGCGTCGCCGTTGCCGATGGAGGTCACGTGACCAAGCACGATCCTGATAGGCAGCTCGACGCCGCGCGGGCGTCCCGACCAGCGGAGGTCCGCCAGCGGGCAGGCGACGACCCAGAAGCAACCCCCGTCGCCGAGACGGCGGCCTTCCTCTCGAGCGCCGAGGACGGCGTCGTCGCAGAAGCCGTCGACGAGCTCGAGCGACGCCAGCACCTCCATTACCAGGCCTCCACCCGGCGGGAGCGACAAGGCTACCTACGCGACCTCTTCAAGCTCGTCGTGCGGTGCGTCGACGAAGCCGATGTCGAGCCGATCGTCGAGTCGTCCCAGCGCATCGCCGCTGACCGCTTCGCGGCGGGTTTCGACATTGCCGAGATCCAGGGAGCCTTCAACGTGCTGGAGGAGGTGCTTTGGCGGGAGGTGGCCGAGGGCATCACCGGCGAGGGGCGGATCGAGGCGCTCGGCCTCCTCAACGCCATCCTCGGGGCGGGACGCGACGCCCTCGCTCGCACCTACGTCGCCCTGGCCGGGCAAGGCGCCGACCCGGGTGGCGAAGCGTCAGCTCCGCGGCGCTCCGCGGTGGCGGCACGGGCCGGCACTCCCCCACCCGGTGTGCCGGCGCCGGCGCAGCAGGCCGTCCGCACGGAGATCCAAGGCCGCGTCGGCATCGTCACGCTGGACGATCCTCGCAAGCGCAACGCCCTGAGCGCGCAGCTCGCCAGCAGCGTGACGGGCGCCCTCGCCAGCCTGCGAGCCGAGGACGTGCGCGCCGTGGTGCTGCGCGCCGCTGCCGGCTTGAACGTCTGGTCCTCCGGTCACGACATCGACGAGCTCCCCCGCGGCCGGCGGGATCCGTTGGCCTACAACGACCCTCTCGAGCAGCTGCTGCGCGCCATCCGATCGTTTCCGGCTCCGGTACTCGCCATGGTGCACGGCGCCGTGTGGGGCGGGGCCTTCGACCTCGTGCTGAGTTGTGACGTGGTCGTGGCCGACGAGTCGGCGACCTTCGCCATCACACCGGCGAACCTCGGGCTGCCCTACAACACGACCGGGCTGCTGCACTTCCTCGGTCGGCTCCCCATCAACCTCACCAAGGAGATGTTCTTCACGGCCGCTCCGCTCGACGCTCAGAAGGCAAAGGAATGGCTCGTCATCAACCACCTGGTCCCTTCCGACGAGCTCGAGCGCTTCACGCTCGAGCTGGCGGCGACTATGGCCACGAAGTCGCCGTTGGCCATCGCGGTCATCAAGGAGCAACTGCGCGTCCTCACCGACTACCAGCCCATCGCGGCGCAGGTGTACGAACGCATCCAAGGCCTGCGACGCGAGGTGTACGACAGCAGCGACTATCTCGAGGGGCTCAAAGCGTTCAGTGAGAAGCGCGCGCCGAAGTTCCGGGGCACTTGAGGCGGCGCAGGCAGCCGCTCAGCTACACGACCATGCGGACGTATCCATCGGCTCGAGTCGGAACCCGGCCTGGGTCTCGTTAGGGCTACCGGTCCACGAGTCGATCCACTCATAGGCCTGGCCGCGAACGGTGAACACGGTCCGCGGTTGCCCCACGCAGTAAGCCGTCGACAGCACGCCGTGCGCTGTCCACGGACCCAGCATGGAGGGCGCTGTGGCGTAGCCTGTCTGCACCTCCTTGGGACCTGCGGCCGACTTCAAGGTGGGCGGGCCGGTGCAGTACCCGCACCCGGGCAGCGAATAGGTCATCTCCCACGTCCCGTTCGGCAGCCGATAAGCCCCTTCGCCCTCGGCCCTCGTCAGACCGGCGAGCTGCTGGTGACCGACGCCGTCGCCGTCGATCCACGAGCTGGCGAGCTGCTCCTCGGCGAGGGTGCCGTGCTGGCAGAGAATCGCAGCCGACGTGCCGTCGGTGATGATGGAGAAGTCGCCGTCCTTGTCGCACACCGTCAGCTTCGGCTTGTGGTCGAAGCCGTCGCGTCCCCCCGCAGACGAACCGCACGGGCCGAGAGGGCCGTCGCAACCGAGCACCCAGTAGGCGTTGGCGTGACGGTGCATGGTGTCGCCGGGTGCATTGAACCACAACAGCCACTTACCGTCGGGCTCGTGCACCATCCGCGGGTTGAAGCACCCGGCCCCATCTGAGCCGCACACCCAGTCCCAGGTCTTGCGGTTGTCGCCGGGCCAGTTCCCCTTCGGCGTGTGGACCTTGGCCGATGGCGAGAACAAGAGCCTCGCCGCGCTCCACGGTCCCGTTAACGACTTGGCCGAGCGCACGCCGAAGCCGCACCACGGCGTGTGGGCGAGCCGCCAGGTGAACCCGCATCCGTACTCGGTGCCGTACAGGTAGTAGGTGCCATCGGCCAGAACGACCGTGCCGTCGTGCAAGTCGAGGCCGACGAGGGTCACCTCGGCCGGGGTCGTCGTGGCTGCGGCGGCGGTGCCGATGTCAGCCGTCAGCATCGCCAGCACAAGAACGATCAGACAACCCTGAAACCTCGTCACCGTCTTTCGCATGCATCCTCCGCCGCGGGCCAGGCCTTTAGGATTCGCTTTCTGTCAGCGTCGAGTGTGCAGATCGTAGTCTGAGCTTCCAGCCCGGCCGACACGAGCGGGCGGGCCGCTCGACATGCTCGCCTCCGGCGTTGCGGTTCGTGACCGTCGCCGGCCGTCGGCGAGTGCCCGCCTTGCCTGCCCGGAGATCGACATGAGAGACCTGATGACGACATGATCCGGGACGCCGCTGGCAGTGATCAGCTCGAGGTAGGCCCGCTCGATCGCCGGCTCCTGCTGCGCTACCGCGTGATGGCCTTCACGACCGCAACCTTGCTCATCGTCCTCGTCTTTGCCGGCATACCGCTGCAGGTCGCCGCTGGGCGGCCCGAAGTGGTGAACGACGTCGGGACGGCCCACGGCTTCTTGTACCTCGTGTATCTCTTCACGGCGTTCCAACTGACGCGGCGGCTCGGTATCCCGAAGTGGCAGATGGCCCTCGTGCTGCTGGCGGGCACGGTGCCCTTCTGCGCCTTCGTGGCCGAGCGGAAGCTGACGAAGCTGTTCAAGGCTCGTGCTGCGAGAACGGGTGACGCGGCGGGGGCGACGAGTCGGTCGCCGGACGGCCGAGCCGCCTCCCTGCGGCGGCGCTGGCTCTCCCGCCGGGCCCTGCTGCTCCATCTCGAGGTCATCATCATCGCTCCCGGCTGTGCGATCGCCGGCTGGTGGCAGGCGACGAGCGCATTGGCCGGCAACAGTCTCAGCTGGGTGTACACCGTCGAGTGGCCGGTGTTCGCCCTGCTCGCCATCGCCGGCTGGTGGTACCTCATCCACGAGGATCCGGAGGCGTACCAGGCCCGCAAACGAGGTGCTGCGGCTCGAGACGGAGAGGGGCTGGGTAGCGGCGCCAATGGCCCCGTGTCCGGTGCCGTCAAGGATGTCACCGTAGACGCCACCACCGCCCGGCTCGTCAAGCTGCTCGCCCTTCTCGTGGGGCTGGAACTCGCCTTCGGGGTCGTCGCCGTCGTCTTCCTGCCTCTCGAGCGACCGAGCGGCTGGTTGCCGGACAGGTGGGTGGCGATCTACCTGGCGCACGCCATCCTCGGGCTTCCGCTTGCCTTCGGCGCCGTCGCCCTCCTCGCCCGCGTCAGGAACGCCACGCGCATCTCCCGATTGAGCGGATGGATCGGCGCCATCGGCGTCGCACTCGCCGGCCTGTCCGGCTTGCTGACGGTCGCCCAGCCCGTACGGCTCGTCGGCATGGCCTTCATGTTGCTCGGGACGGTCGTCGCCGGTTTCGGTTACCTGATCCCGACCTTCGAGAAGCTGTCATGAGCACCAGGCGCTTTTCGATGCCGTCGGCATATAGTACGATAGGCACATAGGTAGGAACCATGGATCGGCCACCGGCCGATGGTCCAGCCCGGGTGGTTGGGCCGGTTGACTCGAGGTGTCATGCCATGAGCAAAGCAGCGAGCTCGGCTGGCGACATGAGCGCTCCCCACCTGCTGGCCGGGAGGCTCCGCCTCTCGATGGTTCGCCTCGCACGCCAGCTCCGCCGCAGGGAGTCGTCCGACCTCACGATCACACAGCTCTCGGCGCTCGCCACGGTGGTGCAGGCCGGCCCCCTCGGTGTCGGTCAGCTCGCCGAGATCGAGGGCCTACCCTCCCCGGCGGCCACGCGGCTGGCGGACCGGTTGGAGGAAGCCGGTCTCATCTCTCGGCAGACGAACCCTGCCGACCGCCGCGGCGTGCAGCTCGTGGCGAGCAAAGCAGGCACCCAACTCGTGGCACGCCGCGCCCAGCTCGGCAACGCCTGGCTCGCCGAACGCCTCAGCGCCCTCAGCAGGGCCGACCGGCTGGCGATCGAACGCGCCGTGACCCTGCTCGAGTCGTTAGCGACGGAGCGCGCGGAGGACCCACCGGGGGCAGGCGACCGCCAAAAAGCCAAGGAGGCGCATTCATGACCGCAGCCATACCGGGACGATCGTCGATGGTCGGGCCGCGCTACAAGTGGGTCGTCCTCTCCAACACCACCATCGGGGTGCTCCTCGCCACGCTCAACGCCACGAGCCTCATCATCGCCCTGCCGGTCATCTTCCGGGGGATCCACCTCAACCCGCTGCTTCCGGCGAACTTCCCCTACCTGCTCTGGATCATGATGGGCTACATGCTCGTGTCGGCGGCTGTCGTCGTCACGGTGGGGCGCATCGGCGACATATTCGGCCGGGTGAAGATGTACAACCTCGGCTTCGCCTGGTTCACGCTCGGGGCGATCCTCCTCTCGCTCGTCTGGAGCACGGGTTCCACCGGTGCTCTCGAGCTCATCGGCCTTCGCATGTTCCAGGCCATCGGCGGCGCCCTCCTCATGGCCAACTCGGCGGCCATCATCACCGACGCCTTCCCGGCCGAGCAGCTCGGTCTCGCGCTCGGGATGAACATGGTCGCCGGCATCCTCGGCTCCTTCCTCGGGGTTCTCGCCGGAGGCCTCCTCTCACAGATCGGCTGGCGCTGGGTGTTCCTCGCCAACGTGCCGATCGGCGTCTTCGGCACCGTCTGGGCCTACATGAAGCTGAAGGAGATCGGCGTCCGCATCAAGGCCAAGATCGACTGGCTGGGCAACTTCTCCTTCGCAGCCGGCCTTGCCATGATCCTCACCGGCGTCACCTACGGCATCAAGCCGTACGGCACGTCCCTCACGGGATGGCGGAATCCCTTCGTTCTCGAAATGATCTTCGGAGGTCTGGCCTTTCTCGTCGTCTTCATCGTGGTCGAGATGAAGGTGGCCGAGCCCATGTTCCGCCTCTCGCTGTTCCGCATCCGAGCGTTCACGGCCGGTAACGCCGCCAGCTTCCTCGGCTCAGTCGGGCGGGGGGGACTGCAGTTCATGTTGATGATCTGGTTCCAGGGCATCTGGCTCCCCCAGCACGGCTACTCCTTCACGGACACCCCGCTGTGGGCCGGCATCTACATGATCCCCTTCATGCTCGGCTTCGTGGTGGCTGGGCCGGTTTCCGGCATGCTCTCGGACCGCTACGGAGCCCGGCCCTTCGCCACAGGCGGGATGCTGCTCTCGGCCGCCATGTACGGGGCGATGATGGCCTTCCCGGCCAACTTCTCCTACGTGCCGTTCGCCGCCGTCATGTTCGTCTCCGGGATCGGCGGCGGCCTGTTCGCCTCGCCCAACACGGCGTCCATCATGAACTCGGTGCCCGCCCGTCACCGCGGGGCGGCCTCAGGGATGCGGGTGACCTTTGCCCAAGCCGGCTTGCCACTCTCGATGGGCCTCTTCTTCACGCTGCTCGTCGTGGGCCTGAATGCCAAGGTGCCGGCGGCGATGTACCAGGGTCTCGTCTCGCACGGAATACCGACGGCCAGCGCCGCCCAGCTCGCCCACGTGCCGCCGCTCGGCTACATCTTTGCGGCCTTCCTCGGCTACAACCCGCTGCGCAGCCTGCTCGGGCCGACAGTGCTCAGCCATCTCGCTCCCGCCCAGGTTGCCGCCCTTACGAGCCGCTCCTTCTTCCCGCAGCTCATCGGGCCATCGTTCAAGCACGGCCTCGTGCTCATCCTCGGCTTCGCCGTCGTCATGAGCGTCATCGCAGCCGTCGCCTCGGCATTGCGTGGTGAGAAGTTCGTCCACGTCGACGACGAGTCGATCGCCCAAAAGGCCGGCCTCCTCCACCATGGGCAACACGTCGGGGCCCGTCCCGTCAGCGAGGGCGTCGTCCTTCCGAGGCTGCTCGACGCCGCCACCGGGGCGGACGGGGTCACGCCGGCACCACCCCAGCCGGTGCCGGCACTCTCGGGCACTCCAGCCCCTGCCACCGACGAAGAGGGAAGCGCTCGTCGACTCGTCGGCTAGACGCCGGCTCACGAGATCGAGGATCCTGCAACGGCGCTGCGATGAGTTCCCGTTGCCGGCGTCGGTGCGCGACGATCGTGAGATGATCGCTGCCTTTTCCATCGCGCCACTCGGGACGGGCGACTCGGTGAGCGAGGCCGTCGCCGAGTGCATCGCCATCGTGCGGGCGAGCGGCCTCCCAAATGAGACGAACGCCATGTTCACGAACCTCGAGGGCGACTGGGACGAGGTGATGGGCGTGATCAAGCACTGCGTCGAGCACATGGCCGAGGTCGCTCCTCGCGTCAGCCTCGTCATCAAGATCGACTACCGGCCCGGTGTCGTCGGCGCCCTGCACGGCAAGGTCGAAGCCATCGAGCGGCACCTCGGTCACGCCTAGGTCGCTGGTCGAGGCGGCGCACCGCCTTGCCGAGGGCTGCAGTGGCGTGCCAGGGTCGCAGAGCCGCTGGCGACCGTCTCGCCATGGCGTGACACCTCTCGACGACGCGAAAGGCCACGACGACCTTGCAGAGGATTCGATTGGGAGTACTCGGAGCAGGCAACATCGCCGACCTCAACGTCGCCGGTTACCTGGAGGACCCCCGCTGCGAGGTGATCGCCGTCTGCGACGTGATGGCCGACTCGGCGGCGGCGGCCGGCGAGCGTTGGAACGTGCCCAAGATCTACACCGATCTGGATCGCTTCCTGGCCGATCCTGACTTCGACGCCGTCGAGATCCTCACCCCGACTTACCTGCATCACGGCCACGTTCTCGATGCCCTGGCGGCAGGCAAGCACGTCTCGGTGCAAAAGCCCGTCTCCAACACCATCGACGAGGCGGTCGCCATGGGCAAAGCGGCCGACACGGCCGGGCTCACCCTGCGGGTCAGCGAATGCATGGTCCACTACCCTCCCCTCGAGCTGGCCAAGTCGCTCATCGCCGACGGAGCCATCGGCAAGCCCGTCAGCTTGCGCATCCGCACCGTGGTCGGTCAGACCGACTCGGCCTTCCAAACGGGCCTCAACCCTGACGGCTACAGCTGGCGCCTCGACGACCGCTCGCCGGGTGGGCACCTCTTCGACGACATGGTGCACAAGTACGCCGTCGCACTATGGCTGCTGGACAAGGACATCACCTCGGTGCAGGCGGTCGTCCGCCGCCGCGACCTCTTCTTCGAGCCCTGTGCCGCCCTCTTCGAATACGAGGACCCGGAGCTGCTCGGGACGATGGAGGTGCAGTACGCACCCCACATGTGGCTGCGCAGCAACTACTTCGGAGCCGACGAGTTCTTCGAGATCCAAGGAGAGGAAGGGCTCTTGTGGGTGACACGGGCCACCGGGCAGATGCTCGACCTCGCCCCAGTCGTGCTGTACAGGGGCCGGGACAACAACATCTCCACGACCGAGTTCACCGACGTCGACTCGAGCTTCCTGACGGGCTTCAAGCGCTCCGCCTCACACTTCGTCGACGCCCTCGCGAACGGGACGGTCGCCTCCATGACGGCCACCGACGCCGTCAAGGTGCTGCAGCTCTGCTTCGCCGTCTACCTCGCCGGCGAGAGGCGGGAAGCCGTCGATCCGCGTCTCGTGACCGGGTCGGTGAAGCCCACCGGTTGGGGGGATTGGTAGCCGAGCTCGCGGGCCGGGCCTTTCCTCGAGCTCGCTGCGGTGGGAGACTTCGTTAGTGCTTGAAACGTCTCGTCCATGCCCGTCATGGCGAGTGCCACACTGCTGGAAGAAGCGCCGTCAGGGGAGCGGTACCGCTCTTTCATCAAATTCAAGGAAATAGATGGCAGCGAAAGACGCTCCCCTCACGCGGGAACGGTGGTTCGAGATGCTCGTACACAACTCGAGCGACCTCACCGCCGTCATCGACACCGGCGCCCGTCCCTCGGCACGAACCGGATCGACGAACCCGCCATCGGGGGCATCGTCGTCAATGCCCGCGACATCACCGAGCACGTGCAACTCGTCCGCGCCCATGAAACCGTCATCGCCGCCAACCAGGTCCTCGTGCACGCCGCCGACGAGGGGGCGCTTCTCACGAACCTCTGCAACACCCTCGTCGAGGTCGGCGGCTACTTGCTGGCGTGGGTGGGCTACGTCGAGCACGACGATGCGTGCACCATCCGGCCGGTCGCCTCAGCGGGGGGGCCTCGAAGTACCTCGAAGAGGTCACGATCAGTTGGGGCGACGACCCCTCTGGGCAAGGGGCGAGTGGCATTGCCGTCCGCACCGGCAAGATACACGTGGTCCGGGACATCCGCCGAGCGCGCTCGTACAAGCTGTGGCGAGATGCCGCCGCCCGTTATGGGTTTCGGACGTCCTGTGCACTCCCACTCGAAGTCGACGGAGACGTCATCGGAGTTCTCGCGATGTACGCCCACGAGCCCGGCGCCTTCGATTCGCCCGAGATCGCCCTCATGACCGGCCTCGCCTCTGAGCTCGCTTATGGAATCGGGCGGCTCCGAGACGGGCAGCGCCTCGAACGCAGCCTCGACTCAACCATCCGGGCGATCGCTGCGACCACAGAGATCCGTGACCCGTTCACGGCCGGACACCAACGGCGCGTCTCCCAGCTCGCCGCGGCCATTGCAGACAGGCTCGGCATGGACGCCGAGGAAATCCGTGGCATCGCTCTGGCGGCCGACGTCCACGACATTGGCAAGATCGCCGTGCCGGCCGAGATCCTCACCCGGCCGGGCCGAGTCTCCGACGTCGAATTCGCCCTCATCAAGACGCACTCGGAGACCGGAGAGGGCATCTTGGCAGGAATCGAATGCCCCTGGCCCATTGCGAGCGTCGTGAGGCAACATCATGAGCGGCTCGACGGTTCGGGCTACCCCGACGGCCTGCGGGGAGACGAGATCCTTCGTGGGGTGCTCATCGTCGCCGTCGCCGACGTCGTCGAGGCGATGTCGTCCCATCGCCCCTACCGCCCGGCACTGGGCTTGGCGCCGGCCCTCGAGGAGGTCCGGCGAGGTGCAGGCACTCGCTACGACCAGACAGCCGTCGACTGCTGCCTGGCGCTGTTTCGCGAAGGATTCGTCTTCGAGGCGAGCGACGACGAGCCGGCCGCCGTGCCCCCCGCACCACAGCTCTGAGCCGCCGAGCCGCTCACAGCCGCCCGGGCGTCTCCCCGTGCTCGTAGACCTCCGCCGCCGGTCCGACGACGAGGCGGTCGGGAACATTGACGATGGCGTCGTCGCGGCGGGGATACTCGAACTGCCCGAGCACGAAACGCATGGCGCCGATGCGGGCACGCTTCTTGTCGTTGCTCTTGACGACGGTCCAGGGGGCGAACGGGGTGTCGGTCTGCTTGAACATCGCCTCCTTGGCGACGGTGTAGTCGTCCCAGCGCCCGAGCGAGGCGAGGTCCGTCGGCGACAGTTTCCACTGCCGGACCGGATCGATGCTCCGAATCAGGAAACGGGTGCGCTGCTCGGCGCGCGAGACCGAGAACCACAGCTTGATCAAGTGGGTGTTGCCGCCCGTCAGGAGCTCTTCGAACACGGGCGCCTGCTGGACGAACACTTCGTACTCCTCGTCGGTGCAGAATCCCATCACGCGCTCGACGCCCGCCCGGTTGTACCAGGAGCGGTCGAACAGCACGATCTCCCCCGACGTCGGCAGGTGCCGGACGTAGCGCTGGAAGTACCACTCCCCCCGCTCTCGCTCCGTCGGCTTCTCGAGGGCCACGACCGACGCCCCGCGGGGGTTGAGGTGCTCGGTGAACCGCTTGATCGTGCCACCCTTGCCGGCGGCATCCCGCCCCTCGAAGAGGATGACGACGCGCTGGCCCGTGTCCTTGATCCAGTTCTGCAGCTTCAGCAATTCGATCTGAAGCTGCCGTTTGACGACCTCGTAGTCGGGGCGCGGCATGGTCTCGGCATAGGGATAACCCTCCCGCCAGGTGTCGACGAGTCGACCGTCCTTCCACCTCAGCACGGGCTCGTCCTCGTCGTCGGCCTCGTCGAGGACGAGGTTCTCCAGCTGCTGGGAGAGGTCGACGTCGAGGTCGAGCAGGGCGGCGTCGCCGTCTGCGGAGCCGGTCATGGCTCGTGACGCGGGGGCCGCGCTCGTGTCGGTCTGGGACGTCACGATCGGCTCATCGGCCACAGCGGCAACTTCATCATCAGGGCGCCTCCCGTGCAAACCGTCCACTCGGCCCGACCCGACTGGACGTTGGAGTCACTGGACTACGTCTGGCTCTGGCCCGCCTCGTGACGACTGCGTCAGGCGGCCCGGCCCAGGTTGGTGAGCTCCTCGGCGACACCCGACACCCACGTGTGGACGTGTGCCGGGTCACGCCAGTCACCGGCCATCTTCTTGGCCATGGCACTGGCGGGGAAGCCTTTGGCGGTGGCTTCGAGGCGGCCCCCGAAGGTGACCTGACCGCGGGCGCCGATCCTCGACATCTCCCTTGCCACCTGCTTGACAGCCGGGATGTCGCCCGCGACGGCCGATTCGTCAAGTGGCCCGCTGCTGACGAGCCAGACCGGGCACCCGCGCAGCACCTTGGCAAAGCGGCGGACGAAGCGGCGGGCATCGTGGTGCCATCGCTTCGCGTAGAGGGCACCGGCGACGACGACGGCGTCGAAGCCGTCCAGACTGTGCACCGCACCGGCCGGCCGCACCACGCTTTGCAGCCCGGCGGCGGTGAGCTCGTCGCCGATCATGTTCGCCAGACCGGCCGTGCCGCCACGCTTGGAGCCGTACGCAACGAGAACCTGCATGGGTCCTCCTCTCATGACGTCACCTTCAGCAAACCATGATCCGGCCATGGGCTCCAGAGGCCAACGTCACTTCCGGGCGGGCGCCCCGCCATGCCGCCGGTGCCATCGGCCCCGGCACCACTGGCGGGCGCCCGCAGGCCGGTGCGACGAAGCCTCGGCGAAGCTGCCAAACTGGCGCAGCTCAGCTCGTCCTCGCCGTTTGCACACCCGTGCAGCCGTATCGACGCGGACTCTCTGGTTGGGCTCAAAACCGAGGGGGCCGTCGATGTCGAAGTGTTCGAGTTCACGAAGTCGCCACGAGCCGACGGCGGGGCGCCCGGCAGGCGGGGCGGAGCGTGCTCGGCGCCTCCGCAAGCTCGGCGGCGCCCTCCTCGTGACGGCCGGCCTCGTCGCCACTCTCGGCGCCGCCGCGGCCCCGGCGACGGCGAGCAGCCGCACGACTGCCCCGACTTGGCGGCAGCTTCACCCTGCCAAGGTGCCGCCGGCCCGCGAGAACGGCTCCATGGCCTACGACCCGGCCACTCATCAGGTCGTGCTCTTCGGCGGTCTCGGCAACAACATCAACTCCCTTGCCGACACGTGGATCTGGAACGGCACGACCTGGAAAGAGGTCTTTCCCTCGCACCAGCCGTCCGCCCGCTTCGGCGCCTCCCTCGCCTACGACGGCGCCAACCACACGCTCGTGCTCTTCGGGGGCGAGGAGGTCTGCTGCGGGCTCGGAGACGGCGGCCAGCTCAACGACACCTGGACCTGGAACGGCACGACCTGGAAGGAGCTGTCCCCAGCGACGAGCCCCGGGCCGCGCGCCTATGCCTCCATGGCCTACGACCCTGTCGGCGGCCTGCTCGTGCTCTTCGGGGGCGAGAACCCGAACGTCTACTCCTTCTACGGCGACACCTGGACCTGGAACGGCAGGACGTGGAAGGAGGCATCCGCCTCCACGAGCGGCCTCAGCGCCCGCGACGAGGCCTCCATGGCCTTCGACGGCGGCAACCACACGCTCGTGCTCTTCGGCGGCAGCAACAGCAGCGGGACCGATCTCAACGACACCTGGACCTGGAGCGGCACGGCCTGGAGACAGTCGGCGCCGGCACACAGCCCACCGACCCTGAGCGCCGCCTGCATGGGATACGACGGAGCCACCAACCAGCTCGTGCTCTTCG
>Ga0181523_10000233_pt1 | contig 61557 bp, 88 predicted proteins | sample PEATcosm2014_Bin_43_FD_119752 | JGI IMG/M metagenome (GOLD analysis project Ga0181523, IMG submission 119752) | Peatland microbial communities from MTU Mesocosm Facility, Houghton, MI, USA - PEATcosm2014_Bin05_30_metaG | ecosystem: Environmental > Terrestrial > Soil > Wetlands > Peat | place... | reverse complement strand
GCAGCTTTGCCCATCCATCGGAACAAGGCTCATGCGCGCGTATGCGATTTAGGGTTGTGTAAATCGGCATTTCCTCAATCTCCATTTGTGCCGAGGGCGATCTCAATCTCTGCCTCGACGCGGGCCAGCCCGTATTTCTCACGAAACCATAGGGCCAGCCCGCGCGACTCAACGTGATACTCACCGCGAGCGCCGATTGCTCTAAACTGAACCGCATGCTTATCGAGCCGATGGCTCATTACCGCCTCCAACTGCTCGGCGCTTGTGGCAAATCGGTAGCACCAAGTCACCATGAAAGGCAAGCGCGTTTTTCCGTGCGCAACAATTTTTTTCTCTTGACCTACGGTGACGCGTAGCTACCATGGCCGGCGCATGAGCAAATCAGTGCGTCAAATCGTTGAAGCTGCGGGAGGCCCGCGCGCCCTGGCGCGTGAGTTGGGAATTTCGCACGCTTCCATATGCCGCTGGAAGCGGGTTCCGGCGGAGCGTGTATTGGACGTGGCTCGCATCGCCAAGTTGCGAAGGAGCGAAGTGCGTCCAGACATTTACCCGCCGAGGATCCGCGCCGCGCTCTACGCCGACTTGGCGCGCGTGACGAACGAGACCGGGCTGGAAGGTTTTGAGGCGGCGCCCGAGGTCGCGTGATTTGACTGACGCTCCCGTCACCATCCGCGACGAGCACGACGAAATCGAACTGCTCGTCGTTTCCGCCCGCAACTGGATCGAGCGCGCGATGAAGAAAGAGATCAAGCGTCCGCCGGAGGCCATCGAGCGCATGACTCGCCGGCTTGCCGCGCGCGAGGCGGCGCTGGCGCGCTATGCGAAGGCGATCGAGGCGGGGCGAACTTGAGCAACCGCCAAGCGCCCACTCGCCGCCCTCCGGACAGCCTCCCCCGCGCCTTCGACTGCGCCGCCTCGAACATCGAGAGCCGCCGGCGCCTGCGCAAGCTGACCTATCTGATTCGCTCCTACAGCATGCTGCTGGACGATCTCGTCGTCGCCGAGGACGATGCGCGGGCGATCGCCTGCGTTGACGACCTCGCCCAAGTCGCGCGCGAAATAGTCGCGGTCAAGCGGGACATGCAGACGGCGCTGGATGTGCTGAGCGGGAAGGGCGAGACCGACGAAGCAAAAGCTGGGCCTGGGAATAAGGACAAGGCGCCTTGACCGAATCTGGAGCGGGGCGCTAGAAACGTAACCGCCGCCGGGTGCTGATGCCGGCGGCGGAAACTCTGCCAAGCGATGGGGTCGAAGCATCCTTGGCCGATCGACAGAGAACCGCTGATGGAGATCAAACGATGCCGGTAGGCGAATATTTAGAGCATTCGTGCGCGCCAATCAACCCCCGCGCGCCGCTATGAGCCGTCCATGGTTTCCATTTTACGTCCGAGACTATCGGGGCGACACGTCGCGATTATCCACGCTTGAGCACGGTGCCTATCTGCTGCTGATGCTCGAATATTGGGATAAGGGCGGCCTTCCAGACGACGATGAAGAGCTTGCCTGCATCGTCGGGCTCGACGCTGACGCATGGGCGCGAGCAAGGCCGCGGCTGCGGCGATTTTTCCGCGAAGGATGGCACCATAAACGCATAGACGAAGAGCTTCAAAAAGCCGAAACCGCCTATGAGCGCCGGGCCTATGCCGGGCGGAAAAGCGGGGAGTCTCGGCGGAACAATGCTCGATCATTGCACGAGCATTGTTCAAACAATGTTCAACAACCACAACCACAACCACAACCACATGCTTCGCATGGGCATTCAAAAGAAGAATCTAGGGTAGTTGATAGAGGGAATGGCCCAGCTTTGGCTTTGAATGGTCAAGCTGACGATTGGGACATCGAGGACGGGCTATGAGCCGCTACGTCGACTACTCCGACCCGGCCATCAAAGCCTTCCTGCGGCGCTATCCCGATCGGCCGGCCCCGCCGTCTGTCCTCGCGCAACGCAAGCGCGGCGAGATCACTGAGGCGGATTGCGTGTGGCTGTGTGGCGGCGAGCACCCTGACGACGAGAAAATGGCCCGCGACCTGCACGCAGGCATGAAGCGAAGGCAGATGGATTGGGCGAGGAGGAACGCGCGGTGACCACCCTTTTTGACGAACCAAAAACCGCAGAGCCTTTAATCCTCCGCGAGTATCAGGAGCACGCCGTCGACGAATGCCGCCGCGCCATTTCCGAGTGGATCGACGTGAAGATGAGGCGGGATAGCGTCGAGGAGATTGTTCGCCGCCGCGTGCGCCCGGTTCTTTCGGCTCCGACCGGCGCGGGGAAGTGCCTCGTCGCCAGCGCCATATTCGCCGCGGCGCGAGCGCGCGGCCGCACATGCGCCTTCGTCGTCCCGCTGCTGAGCCTGATCCCGCAGACCTATCGCGCCTTCAAGCGCGCCGGCATGGATCACATCGGCGTCGTGCAGGGCGACAACCTCCTGACCGATCACACCGCGCCCGTGCAGATTTGCTCAATCCAGACCGTTGGGCGCCGCCGCCGCCCGCAGGCTGACGTCGTGCTGTTCGATGAGTGTGTTGTGCGCGGAACAAAAATTATGACTCCTTTCGGAGAGAAAAACATTGAGGATTTGAAAGAAGGTGATTATGTTTGTAATGCAATAGGTGTCGGGCGAATCAAGGCGATCTCACGCCGCGTCGCTACGCCGATTTCCATAGGAATGAGCAATGGACGAACGCTGCGAATCACCAGAAATCATCCAGCATTCTCAGGTGCCGGATGGACAGCGTGCGGGGAATTGGAGAGGGATTCGTTTCTTTTCAGCCGTGAAGGCTTGCGAACTATGTGGCGCTCTGTTCCGCCCACATGCGTTAGAGGCGGAGAGTCGATGGAAGGTTCGGACGCGGTGTCCGGGTTGCGCAAAAATAAAAATTGGCTCATGGCGGCAGCGAGCGAGTTCTTCGCAAAAAATGTGCGTTGTTTGTGGAGAGATGTTTTCCGCCATGACGGCCGGCGGAGCGATCGTCAGCGAAAAGGCATGGGCGCAGCAGAAATGCTGCTCGATATCCTGTGCCAAGAAGTTGTCAAATCCGATGCACTCGGATGCGTCACGCCAGAAACAGCGCGCCACCTTCAAGCGCATTGGTCACGCGCCGAGCGTTCGCGGCGGGAATGGAAGGCCTATGACGAAGCCGCAAGAAGCGATGCTTGCGATCTTGGGGGAGGAGTGGAAAGCAGAGTTTGCAGTAACGACGGGTATGCCGCGCGGCTATGGCATTCCCGGGAGCTACAAGCTCGACTTGGCGAAGCCTTCGGAAAAGCTCGGCGTGGAATTGAATGGTGGATCGCACAACTCTCCGCGGGCGCGAGAACTGGACGCGAAAAAGGATCGGTTTTTGGCGACGTTAGGGTGGAAAGTATATCGCCTAAAGAATGCGGACGCATTGATGATGTGTTCAACCTGCACGTCAGCGGACACCCTTCTTATTTTGCTGAAGGGGTCTTAGTCCACAACTGCCACATTTTCCACAAGGCTCATCAGGACTGGATGGACGAGGCGGACCCCGGAACAGTCTTCATCGGGCTTTCGGCGACGCCCTGGCGCAAGGGACTCGTCGATTATTTTGACCGCATGATCGTCGTCGAGACGACCTACGGCCTCATCCAGAAAGGCTATCTCTCGCCGTTCCGCGCCTTCGCACCGTCCGTCCCCGACCTTTCCGACGTCAAGATCGTCGCCGGCGACTATCACGAGGGCCAGCTTGGCGCGGCGATGAACAAGCCGAAGCTGATCGCCGATGTGGTGACGACGTGGCTGGAGAAGGCCGAGCGGCGCAAGACGCTGGTGTTCGCGGTCAACTGCGCCCATGCCCAGGCGCTGCAAGCGCAGTTCCTGGCCGCTGGCGTGCGCACCGGCTACGTCGACGCCTACACCAAGGTCGAAGGCCCAGGCGGGCGCGAGGAGCTGGTGGACAAGCTGCGCACGGGCGAACTGGAAGTCATCTGCAACGTCGGCACGATGACGACGGGCGTGGACGCCCCGTTTGTGTCCTGCATTTCGATGGCGCGGCCGACCCGCAGCGAAATGCTCTATTTGCAGATCGTCGGGCGCGGGCTGCGGACGGCCCCCGGCAAAGAAAACTGCTTGGTGTTCGATCACAGCGACACTATCGCCCGCCTCGGCATGCCTGACGAGATTTACTACGACAGCTTCCCATGGGAGCCGGAAGAGCAACAGAAGGCGGCCGGGCGCAAGGAAGCCTTGCCGAAGGCGTGCCCACAATGCGCGTTCATGAAGCCGGCGCGCGTCCTGAAATGCCCGGCCTGCGGTTTCGAGACGGCGCCGAAAAGCAAGATCGCCTGCGAGGAGGGCGAGCTTGCCGAGATCGGTTCGAAGCGCAAGCCAAAAGAGCAAGCCGACATGGAAACCAAGCAGCGCTGGTATTCCGGGCTGATTTGGATTGCGCGCGACCGCGGGAAGAAAGACGGATGGGCCTATTACGCCTTTCGGGACAAATTCGGCGTGGCTCCGGCGAACACGCTGCAAAAGACGCCGCGCTATCCCGACGCGGTGATTTTCGGATGGGAAAAATCTCGCCGCATCGCTTTCGCAAAAGCCAAGGAGAAGGAAAGAAAAGGCTCCCCGCCTGGGGATGATGGCGCCCAACCCCCATGGATGACAGAAAGGACCACGTGAAGATGGTTGAACTGTAAGGGAAGGGGACGAGGCCGTGGGAGACCCGCTAGTCTTGGATGACAGGCCATCGCCACGGTATAAGCCACCGAAACGGCCAGGGGCGGCGCCTTGAAGCGGGAGCCGCCCCGCTCCGTGCGGTTAAGAAAATCGAAAGGATTTGCCGTCATCATGCCCTCGTCTGAAACCCGCAAGGAGCGAATCATGGAACTCTACCCCGACCTTCCCAACGTCCAGACGAGCACGCTCGAGCGCTGGCTGGCGCACGTCCGCGCCCTAGTCACGCACAACCCCGACCTCGATTCGGTCGCCATGGCCATTGAACTGGAGCTTGCGGCGAGGGCTGACAAGTGAGCAAGCACGCGACTTACAATCAGCGACCTAACGAACCTCGCGTGGCCGGCGCCTATGCCGCGCGGAGCCTGCGGACAGGCAAGCTGACGGGCTCGCGCCCATTACCGCCGATAGAGGCCGTGACGCGCTACGTCACCGACGCTGCATATTTTGGCGGCGATGCGCGCCATGCAGATGCGACACGCATCCCCGTGAGCGTGGCGCGCGTGCGGTTTTTGGAGGACTGACCAATGAAAGCCCTGCTGGAATTCCTGCAACAGGAGATCGAGAACCGCGAATCAGCCGGCGGCGACGAGACGGATTACGTCAAAGAGGCGCGCGACGCCCTCGACGAGGCCCATGTCGCGCGCGAACTGCTGGTCTCGGCCGCGGTCGGCTTGCCGTCGAGCACCCTCAAGGATCGCATCAAGGAGTTTGTAGGCAAATGAGCATCGAGCACTTCACCGCGCCCGGCGGCGGCCTCACAGGCGCGCAAATCGAGCGCGTCGAGCGGGAATATTTTGCGGGCAGTTACGGCATTAGGACCATCGCCACGCTCATGAGAGTAAGCGCGCGCCACGTCCAGTGGGCGGTCGACGAAATCTTGCGGAGGAGAAAAAAAGAGCTTGACGCCCGGCCATAACGGCCACAAAGTGAGCGTGTCGAAAGGGCGACTGTGCCCGCCAGCAATGGAGACTGAAATGGTCATTTATCTCGTTTATCCCGGCGGCGGAATTGCCGCATGGCAGGGGCGCAACATTGGCCTCGGCAGCATGTGGGCCTACCTGCACGGCCACGCGCACCGCCATGAGAGCGTCTGGATCGTTCCTGGCTTGGCGGAGGGCTGACCGATGGACCTCTTCGACCTCACCCAGAAGCAAATCGCCACGTTGATCGTGGCGACCCCCTGCCTAGCCGTCGTGGCGTCCTGGCTCGTCGCCGGCGCTGCGATGTGGTTTTGCGGCGCGCGGCGCTAATCGAAGGATTTGTGATGAAACTCAAAGTTCAGTGGCAAGCCAGATTGAAGCTGAGGGCCGAGGGCGACAAGCTGTGGGCTGAGGGCCACAAGCTGAGGGCCGAGGGCGACAAGCTGTGGGCTGAGGGCCACAAGCTGAGGGCCGAGGGCGACAAGGTGTGGGCTGAGGGCGACAAGCTGAGGGCTGAGGGCGACAAGCTGAGGGCCGAGGGCGACAAGCTGTGGGCCGAGGCAATACTTGAAGTTCACGGCAATATTTTCTTGGAATGGAAGTGGCGCGGCAATATTGTAGACTGCTACCTTGAAAACGGCGATATTTATCGCGGAGACGATAAATAATGACGCCTACAGAGTGCAAAGCCCGTCGCCGCGCCCTTGGCCTCTCGACCATTGAGTTTGGTCGCGTGGTTGGCGCGGCGCCGCGCTCTGTGCGCCGATGGGAAGACGGATCGCAGGATGTCCCGCGCTCCGCCGAGATCATCGTCACTCTGATTGAGACATTCCCCGCCGCGCGCAAATTCATGGGCATCAAACCGGAGAAACCATGAGCACTCTGGAAACCGTTGGCCTTTCCATCATCGCCACGCCTCTTGCGCTGGCCTGCATTTTCGTCGCCGCCTATCGCAGATGGCGACGCCCCAATTCGCAGGAATGAGCCTGCGAGATGGCTCCGGCTCGCGTGGCCGCCGCGCGGTCGGGGCCTGACCAGTTTCGAGCGACGACGTGTGGAGCGTCTCATCACGGTGAGCGTGAGCCCTGAGAGATCTTGGCTTTCACGTCGCTCGAATCCGCGAGCCCCAGCGTCAGGGGCAGGGCCGTGAAACTCGGCCCACCAAATTTTCAGGAGGAGCCATGTCACAGATCCCCGAAATGACCCCGATCGAATCGTCGAACATCACCCATGTCGGCCACGATCCCTCGACCAACACCCTGCATGTGCGGTTCAAGTCCGGCGGCAATGACGCCCACTGGTCCTACGCCGACGTGCCGCCCGAGAAGCACCGCGAAATGATGGATGCGCCAAGCAAGGGCAGCTTTTTTGCCAGGAATATCAAGGGCAAGCACACGGCCGCGCGGATCGACCCGCTGCCGAAATATCCACATCATGGAGCGCCGCGATGAAAAAGTGGATCGAAAATGAAAATTAGGGCTTGCATCCTTTGATATGATGTCATACAGTCATGGTGTCACAGGGCGCGCGTGCCCGCCGAATCAGGAGACGACAGATGGTTGTAAGTCAAATTCACCCCGACGAACCTGTTAGGTATGCGCAAGAATCGCGCCGCTTCTGGAATAATGGATTTCGTCGGCGCTGGCTTGCGAGCGGAACGCGGCACCGGATCCCTGGCCGCCCTGTCTATGAGATTCGCCGTCTATGGAATTTCAACGGCGAAGCCTCCTTGAGTGTCTGTGTCGCTTCGTTCGACGGCAGATATATGCCGATGTGGCAGGTGCGCGACCGCGCGCACGATAAGTCCGTCGGCGAGCCGTGGTGCGGGACCGGTCATTTCGAGATCGTCTCGCGTCACTTCTGAAATCAAGGGCGATCTTGCCCGCCGCCAATGGAGAGAGACGATGTTGATGACCCCCAACAAAGTCAAATCGCTGCGTCGCGCTTACGGGCTTTCCCTTGACGACCTCGGCGAGATTGTCGGGGCAACGGGGCGCACGGTGCGGCGCTGGGAGGACGCGAGCGTGCCCATCACGCGCTCGGCCGCGATCATCATGGGGCTGATCGAGGAGTTCCCGCAGGTGCGCCGGCATTTCGGCTTAGCGAAGAAATTGGGGTAACGCCATGTATCAGATTTTGCTCGGAATCCTGCTCTTGGGCATCGCCATCGGCTTTGCTTATTTCGTCACCGTCCAGGCGGAACGCCGCCAATGACCACGCTGGAATCCGCGGGCGCCGCCATCCTCGGCGCGCCTATTGCTCTTGCAATCATCTTCGTCGTGGTGGTGCGCGCTAAGAAGCGCAAGAATTCGCAGGAATGATCCTGCGATGGTCTCCGGCCGGTCTCGTCGTCTACTGGCCGGAGACCCCTCATTCCCGAGAGGTCGATATGTCAAAAACTCCAGAAATGACGCCTGTGGACAGAACGCAGCCTATCACAGCGGCGGAAATCGAACTTCGCAAAAAGGAATGGGACGAAGAGATGGATGGTCTTCTCGAAAAACTGGTGTTTGGCTTGCCGCCATTGAACCTCATCAAAAAAATTAACGATATTTTAATCACGCGCATCAAGGAAGAGCCCAAGCCATGACGGACCATTCTCCGAAAAGCCCCAGTGCCAAAAGAATCGAAGACGCGATAAGCAGCAGTTCTGAAGTATGCACCCACCATTTTGCGTCAGATGCCGATAATGAGCTAAAAGTAGAGATCTCCCACGCACACCATATAGCGGCAATCGCTAAAATTATTCCAGCAGTTGCAATTGCAATCTTTATAATTTGCTGGTCTGTCAGGCTAATAGTGCGCACAATCAAGGGCTCCTAACATGGTAATTACAGTTACGCCTTTTTTCTGCCCGGTAAGAGCGGCTAATGCAAATCAATCGAGAGGGGCTTATCCTTCGCGGTCTTCTTCTTGCGCTTCTTCGCGGGCGCACTTTTTGGCTTCGCCTTATAGGCGAAGACCAAATCCACGATTGCATCCAACTCTTTCGGGGGTTTCAGTGGCGGCTCGGTCATTGGATCAACGCCTTGCGTTCTGGGATAAAACTAGCCCAAAGCGGCGAGGGAGTCAAATATATAATTCCCCTTGGAAAGCTCTCATCGTCGCCAGCGCGCTCGCGCTGTGGGCCGGCGGCGCCGCGGCGCAGGCCGTTGCTGGCTACCAGATCGACAGAACCTTCCGCGTGCTCGAGGGGCACGCGGACCAATGTGCCGCCGCAGACGCTGAGATCGACATCGCGTTGGCCTCGATGGAGGCGGCTCTTCTCGGATCGGCAGAATCAGACGTTGCTGCCGGTTACCCGCCTCGCACGGCGGCGGATGTGCGCCAAAGCATAGCCCGCGCGCTCGGCTGGGTGCGCTTCGGGCTCGCGTCCCGCGCCAAGCTCCACTGCGGGAGTTGAGCTGACGTCATGCCGCAAGCGCGCGCCTCCACCCTCCTCCTCCGTGACATGAAGCGCGAGCGCACCGCGCGCGCTCGTGCAGCCTATCGAAAAGACCTGCCTCGCCCCATGGGCCATGAGGCAGGGACGCCCGCGATCGTCTTCGCGGCGGCAACCAATTCGTCTCGCAAGCGGGTAAAGAGCGGAGCTGCGCCGATCACCCTGCCCCGCTTCTCGTGGGACTGAACCCGACGCCGAACGGTAATTCGGCAAAACACAGGAGAAAACAAATGACTTTTGGTGAAAAGGCCGTTGGCCTGTCCTTCAACCCCAGCGGCGACGACACTGTTTCCAAGATCAAATCCCTCTACGCGCAGATCATCGACATCGCCCACGATGCGCGCAACAATCCCGTGGCCTCGAGCGAGCAGAAGCGCCTGCACTCGATCGCCATCACCGAAGCGCAAGGCGCCCAGATGTGGGCCGTCAAAGCGGCGACTTGGCAGGAGTGACGCCAATGCAACCGCATCAACAGCGCGTCGTGGAGGAGCAAAACGATCTTGAAGACAAGCTCGCTAAGCTCAGAAAATTTCATGTGAGCACCACCTTCGATGGACTCGCACCGGCGGAACAAGCGCGGCTTCACGCACAAGCGATCTTCATGAGTGCCTATAACGACATCCTCAAAGTTCGCATCGAGGCGTTCGGCGCCTAATCCAATCCCCTCGCGCCTCGTCGAAATCTCGCATATCCTCAAGGCGCGAGACCCCTTGAAAAAAGAGCCGAGACCTTGCCAGCATCGAAAGCCAAATCCCCTCCGGCTAAACGTAAGCAGGACAAGTCCAAAAAAACCGTCTCACCCAAAAAAAAGCCCACCCCAAAAAAGCGAGGCCCCAAAACCCCTTGGACAAAATCCCCCAAGCTCATCGACAAAATCATTTCCCTCATCGAAACAGACCATTCTTTCAAAGACATAGCCAAAATCGCAGGGATGCCGTCCTACGCGACGCTTCTCAGATTGCAGGGGGAAGACCCTGATTTTGCGGCACGTATCGCGCGCGCGCGAGAATATGGACAGGCAGAGGCCGTTGTTTCTGCAATGATTGACGTCGAAAAAAAACTGGAGACCCGCAAGATCGACCCACAAGCGGCACGCGTCCTCATCTGGTCGAAGCAGTGGCGCGCGGGCAAGATGAATCAGAAGCGCTATGGGGAGAAAACCCAGGTCGAGGGCACGGTGGAAGTGTCGATCGCCTCGATCATCGAGGAGGTCGCGGCGCGCCGGCGGGAGGAGATGAAAACGATAGAGGCGCGACCTGTGGAGGTAGTTGACCTAGACAATAAGGCTCGTTAGTCTAACGCAATGGCTATTCGTTATGTCGACACAGAGGACAAGGCTCCATGCTCGGAGAAGAAGCCGCAGGAGCCGCGCCCACCCAAAGCGAAGGAAAAGCCTTCGCCGAAGCCGAAGCGAGCGCCGAAGGGCTCCTTCGATCGGAAGGCTTATCAGCGGGAGTTGATGCGCAAGCGCCGGGCCGTGGAACAGTCTACTTCATCGAAGGGACCGGGCCTCTCGGATTCCTCAAAATAGGATTTACGGGCGGGGACGTGCTCTCTCGCGTGAAAGGCCTTCAAACGGGCCATCCCGAGCGGCTTGATGCGGCCTATGCGATCGAAGGCGATGAGCGCCTCGAAAAGCTGCTGCATCGGTTTTTTGAGCCCTTCCGCGCCTATGGAGAATGGTTCACTCACCGCGACGACATCCTCAAGATTGTTCGCAGGAGCGGGCTAAAACGAGTCAATAGTCCATCACCCGCCCCCGTAGCTCAACGGCAGAGCGCCAAGGCCCGAGACCTTGGAGAAGTCGGTTCGATTCCCTCCGGGGGCGCCAAACCAAAGCGCGGGCGTAGCTCAAAGGCAGAGCAGCGGCCTTCGAAGCCGAAGACGCCGGGTTCGACTCCCGCCGCCCGCTCCAAAGGCGGACGTCCCGCCTCGACGGGCAAGCCTTGGGAAGCCCTCGGAATCTCGCGCGCCGCCCATTACAAGCGCGAGAAAAAGCGAGAAAAAGAAGGACGCCCCAAGTGAACGTTGACGAGCCTTACGAGATCAAGCCCGCCGGCCCCATCCCACGAGACCTCTCCGATATCGAGACCGGCCGCCTCGAAGAGTTGCAGCGCGCCTATGTGCGGCGCCTTAAGCTGAAAGAGGATCACGAAACCATCGCCAAGTCGCAGGCCGTCGGCTACGAGCTCGGCATGCGGATCGTGCTGAGCGAGATCCGCAAGGATCTCGCAAAATTTGGGAGTTGACCGCCATCGCCAAGCGAGAGAGTGGCATCGTAACCTCTCGCAGCCGGCGCCGTGGGGTTTCCGTTCCCCTTTCCCACGGTGAGCCGGTCACAGATCCCGCGCATGGAGCACGTCGATAGCCCTATCTGATGGGAATTATATATTTTAGTCCCTTGACAATCGTGAGGGAATAAACTACCTTGTTTTTATCAACAAGGGAGATCGAACATGCAGCTTACATGGAACTCCACCGTCTCTCGCGAACAGGCGATTGACCTTCTTTCGACAAACCAGCGTCTGATCAAGGGGCAATGGACGCTTGGAACCAATGCCAGCGAAGTGGTCGAGCGCATGACCCGTGGACAGATTGAGGCACATAAGCACGGCGCTTGGATGACCAACGAAATGGAAAAATACGTCGCTTACTCCTCTTTGTTGGGGGCATGATTATGCAACGTGTTTCTGATGAATATGCAAATCAAGAACTTATAGTGAAGCCGGGGGACCGGCTTCACAGGGTCGTCGCTATGCTTTTCGATACCTATTACGATGATATTACAGACGAGCGTCTCGCTGAAATTGAAAAAGTCATCGAGTCATTTCGTTGGATGAACGCGAGCGGGGAAAGGGTAGACAATGTCTAAATCAACCATCTCCACTTTCGAACTGTTCGCAATGTTCCCAGACCAAGAGTCCGCTCGCGCCTATCTGGAAGCGCGGCTTTGGCCGAATGGCCCGCGCTGCCCTGTCTGCGGCCTTGGCGAGCGCATCACCGCGCGAAAGAGTGGCTTTTATCGCTGCAACCAGTGTAAGGAGGACTTCACCGTCCGCACCGGCACTATTTTCGAGCGCTCGCACGTCCCGCTGCACAAGTGGGTTTACGCCATGTATTTGCTCGTGACGGCGCGAAAAGGCATTTCGTCAATGCAGCTCGCGAAGGAAATCGGGATCACGCAAAAGTCAGCGTGGTTTGTCCTTCACCGACTCAGGGAAGCCTGCGGCTCCGATCTCGAAAAGCTTCAAGGCATTGTCGAGATTGACGAAACCTATGTCGGCGGGAAAGAGGCCAACAAGCACGAGCACAAGAAGCTCAAGGCAGGGCGCGGCACGGTAGGTAAAACCGCCGTTGTCGCGATGCGCGAGCGCGGCGGGCGTATGAAAGCTATGCCAGTCGAAGACACGGACATGGCAACCCTCCACACGAAAATTCACCAGAATGTTGAGGCCGGCTCGAGGCTCCACACTGACGAGGCCGCTGTCTATCGCGGCCTCAATGGGCTGTTCTTTGAACACGCAACCGTCAATCATAGCGAAGGCGAATATGTCCGTGACGACGTGACCACCAACGGCGTCGAGAGCGTCTTTGCGGTCATGAAGCGCGGGATCATCGGCGTCTACCATCATACCAGCAAGAAGCATCTGGGCCGCTATGTCGATGAATTTTCCTTCCGCTTGAATGAAGGCGACGTGAAGCGCCACACGCTACAGCGTCTCGACAGCTTTATTGATGGCGTTGCAGGCAAGCGCCTGACTTACAAAGCTCTCACGCATTAGGAGCGACGATGAAGCCCGATTACAAAAAGGCGCTGGACGCCGTTGCGGATAAGGTTTTGGCGTTCCTCCCCAAGCCAAAATCCGAGCCCGCGAAAGCGAGAAAGCTCCGCAAAGCCAAGATCATACGCGAAAGGAAAAAGGATGCGCGGGAGTGAACTATATAATTCCCTATCTGATCAAGAGCGAGTCGTCGCAGACGCCTTCTACAAATACTCCGTTGACCCGGTATTGATGGTGCGCGAGCTTTTCGGCGCGCAGCCCGATGCGTGGCAGGAGCGCGCGCTGCGGAGTTACCCGACATGCCCGCGTCTCGCCATGAAAGCTTGCACTGGGCCTGGGAAAGCTATTAGAAAACAAGAGCTTATAGAAACGCCCTTCGGTCTTAGAAGATTTGGCGATTTAAGGCCTGGCGACTTCGTGTTTGCTGAGGATGGATCGTCAACACGCGTTGTCGGCGTCTACCCGCAGGGTGTAATGCCTCTCTTCAGGGTGACTTTCGACGATGGTTCGTCGTCAATTTGCAGTGGAGATCACTTGTGGAAGGTGCGCGGGCGCACCGAGCGCCGCCACTTCAAGATGAGGCAGTCTCCAGACTGGACGCCCGAGCGGGGCGGATGGAGACGCCTGACTCATAGCGAGCATGGTCTGGCGAGTAAGACTCCGCGTTTTGACGTGCCAGACCCCACGCTTTCGATCGACGCGAGAGAACTCGCTCGCGACATCCAATGCTCGATTGAGTGCCGAGCGCGGGCGCAGGGCGGCTATCTGACGCCGCCTGATGGATATTCCATCCTTACGACCGATCGAATCATCGCGCGCGGGGTGAAGGACGCCACCCACAACGGCCGCAACCAGTTCGAGATTCCACGCCAAGGCGGCGCGCAATTCCCGCACATGATTCAGCCGCTTGACCCATATCTTGTCGGCGTGTGGATCGGCGACGGATGTAAGGGAGAGCCAAAATACTCGAAACCTTATCAGGAGGTTCAGGATGAAATAGCAAAGCGCGGTTATGAAACGAGCCGCCACAGTGATGGGAAAGGCGTGTTTATCAGACAGTCGAGGGCGGATTTCGAAAAACTCGACTGCTTCTATCTTGGAAGCCACGAGCGGTTCATCCCCGGCAACTACAAATACGCCTCGATCATCCAGCGCCGCGATCTGATTTGCGGCCTGATGGACACGGACGGCTGCATCGGCGACGATGGCCACATGGAGTATTCCACCACGTCCGAGCGCCTGGCGAACGACGTGGTGTGGCTCGCCCGCTCGCTCGGCGGCGTTGCCCTCATCAAGGCGGCGATCAAGGAGGGCCGCTACCGTGCCCCTGACGGGCAAATGGTCGAATGCCGCGACTGCTACCGCGTCTCGGTCTGCCTCCCCTTCAATCCCTTCCGAATCGCGCACAAAGCCGAGCGCTGGAAAGACCCGCTGCGCTCGCCGACCTCGGCGCGCTATCTCACGCGGTTCATCACGTCGATCGAGCCTGCCGGCGAGGACGAGTGCATGTGCATCGCCGTCGAGCATCCCTCGCACTGCTACCTGACAAACGATTTCATCGTCACGCACAACACCACCGTCCTCGCGTGGATCGGCTGGAACTTCATTCTCACGCGGCCTCACTCGATGATCGGCTGCGCGTCGATCACCGGCGCCAACCTCAAGACCGGCCTGTGGACCGAGCTTTCCCGCTGGCATATCCAGAGCCCGCTGCTTCAGCGGTTGTTTGAAAAGACCGGCGACAAGATTTACATGCGCGGCCACGCCGAGACCTGGCGTATCGAGGCGCGATGCTGGGCGCGCTCGGCCGACAAGGAGGCGATCGGCAACGCCCTGGCGGGCCTGCACGCGCCCTATGTCATGTGGCTGCTCGACGAGACCGGCGACTATCCCGACGCGGTCATGCCGACATGCGAGGCTATTTTCTCGGGAGAACCGATCGAGGCGCATATCATCCAGGCCGGCAATCCAACGCGGCGCGGCGGCCCGTTGTTCCGCGCGTGGATGCGCCGAAACGATGCAAATCGGCTGTGGGAGGTCATTTCAATCACGGCCGACCCCGACGACCCAAGCCGGACGCCGCGCGTTTCGATCAAGCACGCGCTGGAGCAGATCCAAGAATACGGGCGGGAGAACCCCTGGATTCGCGTGAAGATTTTCGGCGAATTCCCCGACCAGGACTTCAACGCCCTCATCAGTGAGGACGAGGTTCGCGCCGCGATGAACCGCTATTATCGCGGGCCGACCGGCGCCAAGGTGCTCGGCATCGACGTGGCCGACTATGGCGACGATCAGAGCGTCATCTTCCCGCGACAAGGCCTGCAGGCGCTCGTCCCCAAGAAGATGCGCCACGTCAACTCGACCGACGGCTCGGCGATCGCGGTGCGCCACTGGAACGAATTTCCCTCGATCGGCGGCGAGGCGGACGCGGCGTTCATCGACGCGGGCGGCGGCTACGGTGCTGGCTGGCGCGACGGGATGCTCCAGCTCGGGCGCGCGCCGATCAGCATCTATTTCGGCGGCTCGCCGCACGAGAAAAAGCGCTTTTTCAACAAGCGCATGGAGATGTATTGGGACGCCTGCGAATGGATCAGGCGTGGCGGCGCCCTGACCGATAGCGAGGAACTGGTCAAAACCCTCTCGCAAACGAAATACGGGATGCGGAACGATCAAATGTTCCTCGAACCCAAAGAGGATATTAAGAAGGAACTCGGTTTCAGCCCCGACGAGGGGGACGCTTTTTGCCTCGTTGCAGGAACGAGAATCGCCACGACAGGCGGGTGGCTCCCGATTGAGCGAGCCGGGAATGAACGCATCCTTACGCCGCTTGGGGAGGCGCTTTCCATAAAAGTGTGGGCGCATGAGACCATGCAGTTGACGACAGTCGAATTTTCGGATGGATCGAAGCTCGTTGGCACGCCGGATCACGAGATTTTTGTGTTTGGCTATGGCAAAGTCAGACTTGACGCGCTACTCTTGACCATGGCTATTTCGCCATTGGTTGAGCGACGCAAATGGCTGATGACAAGCGGATTGTTTACAAGGGCACGGTCTATTGGCTTCAAAAGAGCGGTCGCTATTATTCCTCTCGCCAGCCAGTTTTCGGTCAGCGGCTTTTGCATAGGCGCGTATGAGCCGAGCATCATGGCCCAATCCCGGATGGTCACGAGGTCCATCATCGCGACGATGATTGGCGGCGCAGCGAGATTAGCAACTTGGAATTGCTCAAAGAGGCAGAGCACTATGCCCTGCATTCAGACGGGAGGAGAGCCCTTGGCCACTGGCTCAACGATAACCATGGCGAACGCGCGCGAGAGTTGGCTAAGGCTTGGCATTCTTCTCCGGAAGGCATCGCTTGGCATAGTTCGAATGGCAAGGAAGCTTGGGTTGATCGTCGAGTTTTTACAAATACATGCGAGAAATGCGGAAATGAATTCGAGGCATACTTCAAGCGAGCAAGATTTTGCTCAAAAGCGTGTATGCAAAGTGTTGCTTTTAGACGTTATTTCACAGAAACTCGGTCATGCGCTCATTGCGGGAAGGCGTTCGCTGCTAACCGCCATCGGAAGACCGCTTGTTGTTCCCGTCAGTGTTCGAACCGAAAACGTGCCGCCGACGATGGTTTACAACCTGACCCTAAATCGTGATAATGCGTTCTACGCGAATGGCGTTTTGGTATTCAACTGCCTGACCTTCGCGGAGCCCGTGACGCCGCGCCAATCAGCGCCGCCTCTCGTCTTGCCAAGGCACCAGGAGTTCAACCCCTTCGCCGAGGAAGGCGGAGGGCGGGATTTCAACCCATATCGAGGGTGATGATGAGCTTTTTTTCCAACCTCTTCGGCGGCGGCGCGCAACAGCAGATGATGCTCCCCCCTCCACCCCCTCCACCCCCTCCGCTGCCCTCGACGATGGCGAGCAGCACCGTGCAGCAAGAGCAGGCCGCGCAGCGCGCCGCAGCAGCCGCAGCCAGCGGCAAGGGCGGATTCGGCGGCACCGTCGACAGCGGATCGCAGGGCGCTGCAACGCCGGTCACGACAACCGGCGCGCTGAAATCCGGCCTGGGGCAGTAACCGATGGCGCGCCTCTCCCTCGTCGATCTCGAAGATCCGGCCTCATACGAGCACATGGGACCGACGCTGCTTTCGAAGCAGCCCGTCGAGCCGAGGCGAAAGCCGACCGAACCGGACCCGGAATGGGACGACGTTTACCGCCACCTTGAACAGCAGATGAACTCCGATCGTCAATGGCGATGGAGTTGGTGGACCCATTGGAGTAGACTTGCTGAATTCTTCGAACCAAGAAGATACGTGTGGCTCGTCACAGCTAACCGCATGTGGCGCGGCGGCCAGATCAACGACAGCATCATCGACTCGACCGGCCTTCTCGCGGTGCGCACATGCGCCACCGGCATGTGGACCGGCCTCACCAATCCCGCGCGCCCGTGGTGGAAGTTCGAAAGCGCCTTGAGCGGCGTCGAACTGGACGCCGACGCCAAGGAGTGGCTGGAAGACACGCAGCGCCGCGTCGGCAAGATCCTCGACGAGTCCAATTTCTACGAGGAAATGGCCTCGATGTTCAGGGACCTCACGGTCTTTGCGACGTCGCCGGTCATCATCTACGAGGACGAGGAGGACGTGATCCGCCTCTATTTGCCAGCGCCTGGGGAATATTATCTCGGCGTCGGCGGCAGGAACTCGGTCGATCGGTTCGAGCGCGAATTCACCCAGACCGTGCAGCAGATCGTCGACATGTTTGGGCTGGAGAACTGCCCGCAGAAAATCCAGACGATGTGGACCGAAGGGGGCGGCTCGCATGGCGTCGAATTCGTCGTGTGCCACTGCATCGAGCCAAACTATCCGATCGCGCGCCGCGGCCGCGGCCGCGGCGGCAAGGCTGGCTCGATCCAGTATGTCCCGGCCCGCTTCACATGGCGTGAGGTCTACTGGATCAAGGCCGAGAAGGGCCTTCGTCCTTTGAGCAAGCGCGGCTTCAACGAGCGCGCCTTCGCCGCGTTCCGCTGGGCCACGACGAGCAACGACGCCTACGGCCGCGGGCCCTGCATGGACGCTCTGGGCGACAACAAGCAGGTGCAGCGCGAGACGCTGCGCAAGGCGGAATACATCGAAAAGGGCGTTCGGCCGCCCATGGGCGCGGACCCATCGCTGAAGAACGAGCCCGCCTCGACCATGCCAGGCCAGACGACCTATTGCACGAGCGACGGCCCGAAAAAGGGCTTTTGGCCCCTGTTCGAGGTTCAGCCGCAGTGGTTGCCGGCGCTGACTCAAGACATCGCCTTGGTCAACGCGAGAATCGAGAAAGGCCTCTACGTCGAAGTCTTCATGGCCATCACACGCATGGCCGGCGTGCAGCCGCGCAACGAGCTGGAACTCACGAAACGCGATTTGGAGCGCCTTCAGGAACTCGGCCCGGTCATCCGCAACGTCGAAGGCCAGTTGTCGATCATACTGCGGCGAATCATGGCGATCGCCGAGCGTCGCAAGCTCCTCGAGCCCATGCCGAAGAGCCTGATGCAGGGAGGTGTCGGCGGCGGCCCGATCCCACTCAAGATCACCTACACGTCGATCATGCGTCTCGCGCAACTGGCGGCGGAAGGCGTGGCGCTGAAAGACACCCTCGGCATCGGCGGTTCGCTGTCCAGCGCGGCTAAGGCGGCGGGCCTGCCTGATCCGCTGCGCATCATGGACCTCGGCAAGGCATGGCGCCGATATGCCGAGATCAACAATTGCCCGTCCGACCTCTTCTTCACCGAGGAGCAGGTCAAAGCGCACGACGACGCCCGCGAGAAGGGCCAGCAGCAGGCGCAGGCGCCAGAACAGGCGATGGCTGCGGTTAACGCCGCCAAGACGCTGTCTCAGGCCAATCTGAGCGGCGGGAACGCCCTCGGCGCGGCGATGGGCATGCCGCCAGGAGGCGGCACATGATCCGGCAGATTTCAGGCGCGGTGCTCTCGGCGCATCTCTCCAGAGTTGAAGCGATCGAGGACAGAGCGCGCGCTTGGCGTCTCACGGCATGGCTGACTTTCACCGTAGCCGTGGCGATTATGCTGTTCGCGGCCGGCGGGCGGTGAGACCGCGGCGAGTAGGGACGAGAAGGTCAGTCATTGGATCGTCGAAGGACGTTTTTTCATTTACCGCCCGTCTGGCGGGGCTGCTTTCAAGATAAATTTTACGGTTGGACTTCAGCGACATGATCAAATCCCCTGCTACGGTTTCGATGCAAGCCAATTAGCGCAGGAATTGAACGTTAATGTAGACAGGATATTTGAGGCAAACAAAAGTGGTGATTTAGTCTTTCTTGGTGTTGCAGATGTCGCCCCCAGGCATGGCGGTATTTGTGCCAAAGCCTATGGCTTCAGACTCGGCGATAGGCAAGGAATGCTCACCGTCGAAACTTATGAACAAGAGGGGGCTGCTTAAGCCTCCCCCATAAACCACACAGTTCTTTGCAAGGAACTCCTTCCCCAAATCATCAAGATCGGCCCTCGAAAATAAAATTTCGCAGGATTCTGTTTCCGCCATGGTGACGAACGCTCCCTCTCGTGATAGGGCTCTCCTACACGACGGATAGATTCGTCTATGCCGATGAAGGTGGGGATTCCGGCTCCGCCCATCGAATTCCCTCATATCACACCGCAAGGTGGCGCTGCCAGTAGCCTGTGAAGGCGGGTCTGGTCTTTTTATGCCTCGCTAGCCCAGCCATGCCCTGTGGTGAGCGCCATGATACCGCCCAGGCACCCACCACGCAGGCGTGATTGAAGCCCAGCCGCACGGTGGCCGATTGCCCAGCCTTCCTGCCCTTCGGCGCTAAGCCGGTGGGGCGTTCGTCCGTGAAATCGCGCCGCCGAGACGCCGAGTGTGTTTGCGCTCGCCATGGTCCTGCGCTTGACCCGGCCGCGCTCTATCGAGCCGAGGTTCGCCGCGACCCTTTGCTCTCCGACCAGCCGCCAAATACAGCGCGCGCCGATCGAGAACCGTGCTGCTCCTACTTCCCCTTCCGGCCGTTTCCAACTTTCGAAAATACGTCGCGATACATGCGGCCCACCGCATAAGCACCTTCTATTTCCTCGCTGATTTTAGCGCAGAATTCATCCGCGTCTTTCTGCCTTAAGGCGCGCTCCCGCGCCTTCTTGTGAGATTTGGCGCGCGCTAGGACGAGCTTCCGTTTCATCTGACTTCCTTCATTCTTGATCTTGCCCAAGCGTCCAATTCGGCGCGCCTGTATTTCACCTGAGACCACCCGAATTTCACGAAAGGCGGCCCTTTCCTGGCGTTCCCGTTTGACGCCATCTGGGCGAGCGTGTTCGGCGAGATGGCGTAGCCGAGCGCCGTCAGGTGGCGCGCCGCCTCCTTGCGCGTGAGCATAGGTTCCTGCAACACGGCGGTCACGCCGTCAGCGCCGCGTCGATCATGGCGCGCCAAGCATCTCCAGCCTGTTCCGATGACGTTGGATCAACGTCATCGGCGCAGCGTATGTGTGCAGATCCTTGCGAGCACATCGCCGCTGTCGGCTCTCGCATCGCCGCGAGGAGGGCGCGGATTACCTTGCGATTGTCGATCATCAGAAGCATGCCTTTCGACAATCCTTCCGTCTTGTCGAAAGAATAGGTGAAGCCACCATCGGCCAGCGCGTTGTCCATTGCGGTGACAAGTTTATCGACCATCTTGCCCATTAAACAATCTCCCCGGCTGTCGCGTGATATGTCCTAATATCGGATATTATTCCTCTGTCTTTACATTAGCAAGCCATGTGGCGACACCTGTCCACATGAGCCAGACGACGGAAGCCGAAATCTTCGATTGCCTCGTGACCAATTTCCGCCTCGCCGCGGAAAACTGCGACACACTGGCGAACCGTCCCGTCTCGTCTCCGGCCTACGTCAATCTGCGCGATGAGCTGAAACTCATCGAGGGAGCCTTCCATCAGGCGTGCTTCTGGCGCGAGGATGAACGCTGGCTCGACATCGCCCGCCAAATCCCCGAAGCACATCGCCTTGCCGGAGAGTGGCTGCGCGGCGTCGAGGTCGAAAGCGACGTGCCCGGCGCCATCGTCCGCCGGCCGATCCCCGAAGGTCAGCTTCACCCGATGTTCGCCAAGCTCGCCGAATTCCTGCGGTGGTGCGCGGAAAAGGCGAACGAATTGCGCCACGCCAAAACCGGCGTCATGGGTGCGAATCTTCGCCCGATCCCGCATGGTCCCCGAAACGTCAGCCAGCAGGGCTGGCGCGCGCGCGGCGGTCTCATCGTCCCCGCGAGCGCGGCATGACCGATGAAGACGAGCGCGACCCACTCGACCAACTCGACGGACCTGAAGACGGCGGCGAGCCGAATGCGTCGCCCAAGGCCTATCGCCAGCGCGTCTCCAAGATCGAGCAAGTCGAACAAGAGCGCGAAGCATTTTGGCGCAGCGTCATGGCCGATCCCATCGGGCGCAGAGCCATTTGGGAATTTCTCACTCTGGACTGCCATTTCGAGGAGACGCGCTTTGCCGTCGGCCCGAACGGCTTTCCGCAATCCGAATCCACATGGTTCGAAGCCGGCCGGCAGGAAGTCGGTCAGCGTCTCGCCAAATCCCTGCAGAAGCGCTGCCGTGAGGGCTATCTCGCCATGCTCGACGAGAACGACCCGGCTTTCGCAAAGCCACGTAAGCGTGGAGTGAAAAATGGCTGATCCCACCGTCGCCACGCAACCTGCCGATTCTTCAGCCGGGCAGGCTCCAGTGGAGACGGGCGCGGCTCCCGCTGCGCCCGTCGAGACGCCCGCCGTCGAAGCGCCCGCGACCGCGGAAGCGGCCTCCGCCGAAAGCGGCATCAAGGAGACGTTGCTCGAAACCGTCTCGAAAGAGCTTGCCGCGGAGGCTGCTCCAAAGGTCGAAGATCCCGCAGCCGCGCCAGCGGCCCCTGCGGAAGGCGAGAAGAAGCCCGAAGAGGCCGCCGCCAAGGTCGAAGGCGATCAGCCAAAGGCTCCCGAGCCCGTCCCGCTTGATCCGATCGACTATAAATTCGTCGCCCCCGAGGGCTTCGAGATCAACGACGAGCGCAAGGGCGAACTCACCGCCGCGCTCGACGCGTTTCGCTCCAACCCGATCGAAGGCGCTCAAGGCCTGCTCGACTTGCACTCGAAGGCCGTCGTCGAAGCGGTCAACAAAGTGCGCGGCGATCAGACCGAGCTCTTCAACAACACGCTCGCCGATTGGGAAAAGCAGATCATGGCTGACCCGGAAGTCGGCGGGGCCGGGTTCGAGACGGCCAAGCGCGCCGTCGCTCGTGTGCGCGATGCAGCGGTCCCTGAAAAGGACCGTCCCGACTTCGAGCATTTTCTCCGCGTCACCGGCGCCGGAAGCCACCCAGCTTTCTGGCGGATGATGCACAACCTCGCCGCCTTCGTCGACGAGCCGCAATCGCGCGAAATGCCGAGCGGCATCTTGCCGCCCAAGAACATCGGAAAGGCCCCTGCCGGCGCACGTCGCGAGGAGAGCTTTTACGATCATCCCCGTGGAAACATGGATAGCTAATGAGCACGGCGCTACAAATCACTTGGCCGAAAATCCGGGTTGATCTTGGATGTGAGCTTGTCGCGTGCCGCGACGGCCGCCTCAAAGGATTTGTGTCGTCCGCCCCACACGAGCTTGCCGTTATTTCGAACGCTAACTTTCCACGTTTTGCGCGATGGCTCGAAATAAACCCCAAGAGCGCCGGCTTTATTCGCTTTGGGCGTTCGATTGACCTGTTGCTGCGATTTCGTGGCCTTCCGAAGGTTGACCAAGCGATTGTCGTCGCGAACGCGGTTGATGTGGTCGATGCCGCCGGGGAGATATTCGCCATGGACCCAGAGCCACGCAATAACGTGCTCGCCTCCCAAATGGCGGTTATCCACTCTGATCTTGCGATAGCCGTTTGTGTCGAGAATGCCAGCGACCTTGCCGGCAAACTGGGCGTTCCATCGAGCACACCCTCCCTTGGCGCTGCAACGGCTGTCCTTGAACATATCTGGCGTTCTTTCCCGCCAGTGAAATACGCCCGTCTCTGGATCGTAATCCAGGATCGAGCGAACAAAATCCTGAAGTCTTTCGGGAAGATTTGGCATGGCATTCTCTCATCGTTGGACGCGATGTGTGTTTTTGCCACGTCAAACACGCGCTGTCAAATGGCCTATGCTTGTGGCCTTAACTCTTTGAAAGGATAAGACTATGGCAACAGGACAGTGGCCGACAATTGTGGACCGCGCTTCTCGCCTCGACGGCGCCGGCAAGCAACTGGCGATTGCCGAAATGCTGAGCCAGCACAACGACCTCTGGGGCGATGTGCCGTTCATGGAATCGAGCGAAGTCGACTCGCATCTGTTCGCCTTCCGCTCGTCGATCCCGTCGGGATTCTGGCGTCAATACAATCAGGGCGTGCCCTACGCCAAGTCGACGACCGGCAAGGCCAAGGTCGGCCTCGGCTCGCTCGAAGGCTATTCGCAGGTCGATCGCAAGCTTGCGAATCACACCGGCAATCCGGAACGCTTCTGCAAATCCGAAGACGCCGCCTTCGTCGAGGGCATGGGTCAGACGATGGCGCAGTCGTGGTTCTACGGCAACGTGATCACCAATCCGGCGCAGTTCGGCGGCTTGGCGATGTTCTTCAACACCGTCAACCCGGCCAACGCCGCCAACGCGGTCAACGTCCTCGACGGCGGCGGGACCGGCTCTTCGAACACGTCGATGTGGCTCGAATGCTTCGGCGAGCGGACGCTGTTCGGCCTCTACCCGCGCGGTTCGAAGGCCGGCCTGCAGACGATCGACCACGGCACGGCGCGCGCCGCCTACGACGCGCTGGGCAATCCGTTCGAAGCCTACACGATGTATTTCAGCCACGACATGGGCTTGTGCCCGATGGATTGGCGCTACATCGTGCGGCTCGCGAACATCGACGTGACGGCGGCGGGCCTCGCCGGCGCGAACGCGGTCGACCTGTTCCTGAACATGGACGCGATGCTTCAGATCGTGCCTCATATCTCGAACTCGACGAGCGGCATCAGCGACACGGACGCCTACGACGATCCGGCACCCGGCATTCGTCCCGTCTTCCACATGAACCGCACGCTGCGTCACTGGATGCTCGCGCAGTCGCTGCGCAACAAGAATGTGCTGCTCAGCCCCGAAGACTCCGCCGGAAAGCCGTGGCTTCGGTTCCGCGGGATAGACATAAAAGTAGTCGATCAGCTACTTAATACAGAAACGCGCGTCGTCTAAGCGGCGCGCGCAGGAAGGAACCCACACATGCTTCTCGACGCACTCGTCAACTTTGGCGCCAATACCGGAGCGCCGTTCTCGCTCGTCGGCGCAGCGGGCGCGCAGCTTCCGCTGCCCTCGATCATCGACATCATGGGCAACGGCGTCGGCTCCGCGCCAACCTCGATCTATGGCCGCACGTCCAATCTTGGCCCGGGCGCCGACATGGGCATCCCGGAAATGCGTCCGGAGTTGTTCGTGCAGATCGGCACGGCGGCGGCCACCGGCAACGCGGCGCAGCTCAATCTTGCCTTTCAGGCGGCGGCGGATCCCGGATCGGCGGGCAACTACACCCCGGCGATGTGGCAGACGCTCGGCGAAAGCGGCTGGCTCACCGCCGCGCAGCTCACCGCGGGCCAGGTGATCTTCCGCTCGCCGTGGATGCCGGCGTTCCCCGCCGGCCTCAATCCGCGCTTCTTCCGCCTTCTGGCGCAGATCGGCACGCCGACCGGCGGCGCCGGCGCGGCGGTCAACTTCACCGCGGGAACGATCTCTTGGGCGGGCGTGACCCAGGGTCGCGACGACTACGCGGTCAAGTTCACCCCGAAAAACTACACGGTCTGACCATGAGACCCGGGCGCAAGGCAAGGAACGCATCGATGAACGAAGAAGCCCACGAAGGCGAGAGGCCGGACGTCGACATCACGGCGACTCCGGAATTCGCCGCTGCCGTCGCCGCTGCGGCGAAACAGGCCGTCGCGGAGGCGCTCGCCGCGCAGCCCGCTCTCGCCGCGCAGCCCGTCATCAGCGCAGAGCTTTCCGCGCTGATGGAAGGTCTCGCCATGAGCATCGCCTCGCTCAGCAGCCAGGGGACCGGGCCGAAGCCCGTCGCTCCGGAACTGTTGCGCCGGCGCGAGGAGGGCGCGGAGCGCATGTTCGTCCTCATCCGCAAGGCGCGCGAGGAGGGACGCCTGGCCAGCTATCGGCTCAAGTCAAAGCAGTTTCTCGGCGAGGAAGTCATCGAGCCGAATTGGGTGCGCAACAGCGATCACACCTATCAGCCGACGGACATCGATTGGGACGCCGCTCCCAACCAGGGCATGGAGCCGCTGAACGACACCGCGAAGGAAATCTACGCGGCGTTCGAGGACTCGATCGCCGGAACTCTGCGCCCCGTGCGGGAAAAGCAGGAAATGCTCATCGTCGGTCGCGCGATCGTGAAGAACGATCCCGCCCGCGCGCATCTCGGCGCGAGCCAGGACGAACTGAAGGCCGGCGTGGCGATCGAACAGGCTGCGATGGCTCACCTTCGCATCCACCGCCAGGACTCCGGCGGCTACGAGCAGCAACAGATCCTCGGCACGACCGTGGCAGGCCGTGCGATGGTGACCAAGTAGGAGTTAGCCCATGGGCGTCCCCGCACAGCAAGGCGTCGCGACGTTCGGCAATCTCCCGACGGGAGATCGCGCGAATACGGGCGCCGTAGGCTCGTTCAGCGGGGTTGGCCCCGGTCTTCCGGTCTCCGTCATGGGGCCGGCAAACGCCCTCGCCTACGCCTCCCAGGTCACGACACTGACGACGAGCGCGGGCTCCATCGCGGCGACGCTCGCTTCTGCGACGGGCCTCGCGAACGGCGCCAACATCTACAGCCCGGCGGGGCTCGTCCCGCCGGGATCGACCATCAGCGGCTTGGCCGGAACGAACTTCAACGTCGCCCTCCCGACGCTGACGCTTCCAGGGACGCTGCTTCCGAACGGCCAGATCATCGGCCTGCCGTCGGTCCAATGGCTCAGCGGCGCGACCGTGTTCGGGCCCGGAATACCTTCGGCCGGGCTGACCGTCATCAGCACGGCGGCGGCGAACCCACAGGCCGGTTTTCCGCTCTCGGCGCCCGCCGGCGCGCAAATCTTCCCGCAGAATGGCGGATCGGTGCAGCTTTCGGCCGGCGTTACGCCCGTCGCGTCGCGCGACGGAGCGCCGCAGTCCTTCCAGTTCAAACTCGCCGCCGCTGGCATCCCTGCCGGCGCGGACACCGCTGCGATTTTCACCGGCGCCGGCGTCACCTTCAACGCCACGGTGCAACTCGAACGCTCGTTCGACGGCGGCAACACGTGGATCGTTTGCAACATCGGCGGCACGGGCGCTTTGGCGCAATACACCGGAGCGACGGTGGGGCCGGTTAGTCTAACCTTCGCCGAGCCTGAACAGGGCGTGAGCTATCGCTGGAATTGTATAGGTTGGACCTCCGGCACGATCAACCATCGGATTTCGACGACCGGCGCCGCCGCGACGGTTCTCCCCTTGAACCAACTGAGCTAGGAGCCGCCGGTGAAACGACCTCTCGCATTGATTGCCGCCATCGCGTCCATGTTCGGGATGGCGTTTGCCGCCGCGCCGTCCGTCTACCAGACCGGCGTCCTGATCCTGTCGAGCCTCGCCGGCACGGAATACATCTCGCTCGACAACGGCGGCCCGCGCTCAACGGTCGCGACCGTCAACACGGTGCGCAACACCCAGGGCTATCTGCTTTCTTCGGCGACCAGCGGGACGGTCTCCACCTGGACCTCATCGGCATCCAATCTTCTGCTCACCGGCAACGTCGGCACACTCACCGCCGATCTTCCCGCATCGCCCCCGGACGGCATGGATGCGGCGGTCTGCAATGCCTACGGCACGAACTATTCGGGCACGATCACGGTTGCGACCACAGACTCCTCGACGATCGTCGGCTCGGCGTCGCTGTCGAACCTCGGGGCCTCGACCTGCGCTCAATATCAATATACGGCTGCTTCGGCTGTCTGGTATAAGCTGCGCTGACGCGCGCAAAGGAGAACGTCATGAAAATCAAGACTCTCATCTTCGTCGGCTTGAGCGCTCTCGCAGCCGTCGGCGTGGCCTTCGCACAAACGACGAACGGCCCTGTTGTGCCGAACGCGCCAACCATTTCCTCGGTCGGCGTCAACGACGTCTTTCAGGACATCGTCGGCGGCTTTCCGCAGGTGCAATCGCAGTATGTGAGTGCGCCCAATCTCGCCGGCTTCGTCGGCAACGTCGGCGCCAGCGCGAATTTCCTGATCGGCGGCAAGGCCGACCAAAACCTCTGGCAGCGCGCTACGACAGGCTCTTCGGTCACGACCACGCTGACCTACGGCGGCCCCGATCGCTGGGCCTATTGGTCGGGGACCAGCACTGCCATGACGGTCTCCAAGGTTTCGACCGCCGCAGCGCTGCCCACGGGATCGGCGAACGTCTTCCGCATGCAGCGCACGGCGTCGCAAACCGGCGTCGTGCAGATGTGCATGGCGCAGGAGATCACTTCGACAAATTCCTACTATCTGCAGGGCCACACGGTCCTGCTCGACTTCAACGTCTATACGGGCGCGAACTTCTCCGGCTCCGGCCTGACGGCTTACGTCTCCTACGGCACTGGCACGGATCAGGGTCTCGCCGGGACGTCGAGCTATGCCTATGGGCTGAATGCGGGCGGCGGCGGCTCCGGATCATGGACCGGACAGGCGAACGCCACGGCCGCCGTCATTCCGCTCGCCGCCGTCTCGACCGCCTATCGTGTCGCCGCGGTCGCCAGCATTCCGACGACCGCAACCGAAATTGCCGTCGCGCTGTGCTATACGCCGGTCGGCACCGCGGGCACGACCGACGCGCTCTATTTCGACAACATCGAGCTTCGCAAGGTCGACATGTTGGCGAATTTCGTCAACACAGCGGCCGGATACGTCCTCTCCAGCAATGTGATCACTGCGACGATCAACGGCGCCGTGCAGAACGTGACGATCCCGGCGTTCAGCTACAGGCTCAATGAGGACGAGGCGCGCAACCAATATGCCTACTACTACCAGATCAACGAGTTCGATACGGCTGGCGTCGTCCAGGGGCCGGCCGGCTACTACGTCGACACCACGCACTGCCAGATTGCCTTTCCGCTTCCTGTCCCGATGCGCGCCTCGCCCGTGATCCAGAATTCCTCGATCACGACGTCGACCTTCACGGTCGCGCAGCTCGGCGGCACCCCGGCGGGCGGCGTGGCGCTGGCCGGAACCGGCAACTCCGGATTGATCCTGGCGGTTGGCGCCGCTCCCTCCGCCCCATTCACCGTGGGCGTAGGCAGCTTCATCACGACGACGAAAACGCAATACGCAGGCTGCGCGTTGCTTTCGACGGCCTCGGGAGCCGGCAACTTCGGGTTCAGCGCGGAACTGTAATGCCTGCCGTCAGCGAAGCCCAAAGACGCTTGATGTTCGCCGCCGCTTCCAAAAAAGGAGGCGTCGGCGGCGTCCCGCAGAGCGTCGGCAAGGAATTCGCCGAAGCGGACAAAGGCGGCAAATTGCCGGAGAAGAAGAAATCGAAGCGCGAATCGCTTTATACCAATCCACGCAAGCAAGACTGATGGCGCATCCGACCGTCGCCGATCGCGCTTCAAGGACCGGACCCATGGCCGACAAGAAGCCGAAGAAATGGATCGCCAAGGCGATAAAGCATCCTGGCGCCCTGCATGAAACGCTCGGCGTGCCCAAGGGCGAAAAAATCCCGGCCGGCAAGCTCGAAGAAGCGGCGCATTCCAGCAATCCGACGACGCGCAAGCGCGCCAATCTCGCCATGACGCTCAAAGGAATGCACCACGGCGGCTCGAAGAAATCGAGCCTTTACGATCACAAACGAGGCGACTGACATGGCCAGCAAAAAGGCTTCTCTCTACGATTCTCCCCGCACCAGTGCAGGCGAAGCGGAGCCCAAGAAGGTCACGCCGAAGGAAGAGCATCCGAAGAGCCATGAAGAGACGGCCAAGGACGGCCCCGACCGGCCCAAGACCTCTGGAACGCCGAAGGGCGAGGAAAAGGACAAGGGCGACGGCGAGAAGGAAACCGGCATGGCCGCGCGCCACGCCGCCGAGCGCACGGAGCAGCACGGCTCGCACGAGACCCAGCGCCGCGATCTGCACGGCCAGCATCGCGCCGAGCATCGCCAGATGCACGAACGCCACGAGAAGGAACACGCTTCCGTCCCCGAGACCGATCACGCCGGCAAGACGAAACTGCATCGCCGCCACGAGAAGGAGCGCAACGAACTCCACCATCGTCATCACCGCGAGATGGGCGAGCATCACGTCCGGCACCACGCCGAGCGCGTCGCCCTGCACGAGAAGCACGAGGCGGAGATGATGGGCGCGGGCGGCGCGCCAGGCGCCCCGGACGGCGGCGCGCCGATGGAAGCCGAAGCCGGCGGCGCGCCGATGGAAGCCGAAGCCGGCGGCGCGCCGATGCAACCACAGGGGGCGTAAATGGCCTGGAGCAAACTCGTCGATATGGAACTCGACGACGAGGACAAACTCGACGCCTGCACGCCGCTCCCCATGCCGGACCGGCCGAAGTATCCCTACGGCTTGCGCATCTGCCTCACGCACAATGAGCTTGAGAAGCTCGGGCTCGAAGCGGATTGCGACATCGGCGACATAATCGACTTGCGCGCCTTCGCCGTCGTCACCAGCGTCTCGAAAGGCGAAGGCGAATACGAGGGCAAATACGCCCGCGTCGAACTGCAAATCGAGAAACTCCAAGTCGAGAACGAATCCACCGAGGAGAAGTGAGATGACCCACGTTCACCGCCTGAACGAAGCCGACCCGGCTCAGGAAACCACGCACTCGATGTATGACGACTTGATCGAGCGCGCAGCTGCGGCGCGCCATGAGGAACTCATGAACACGCTGCGGCCGATTTCCATCCTGGCGCAGGCCATGCTCGATCGCCAGTCGCCGCCGCCCAAGAAACCCAAACCTGTCGTCGAAGAGACTGACGAGGCGGACCAGACCGACTAATCCCGGTTTTTCCGCCTGAACTACCGAAGAACGGACGCCGCACATGACGTGGTTGAGAGCATTCTGCGTGGCCCTCGCCACGATCATTCCGATCGCAGCCTTCGGCCAATCGGCGACACTGCAGGGCGGAGCGTGGTCTTCCGGCCATGCCCCAATGTATTCGAACCCGGCTGGCGGGACGCCTGTTCTTCAAGACAGCGGCCCGGCGAGCGGCGGCTCTATCGGTCAAGGGCTCTCCGAACTGTTGCTTACCGCGCGCGGCACGGGCGCGCCACCCTATGCCGGACAGGGAACCGGGCCTTACGGAACGAACGCCTGCGACTACGACGGGCCCGTCACGAGCGCAGCCGGATTTCATTTTCTGTGCATCAGCGCCAACGCGCAGGGGGGCGGGCTCATCGCCTATGGCGCAGGCGGCGGCGCGCCGCCTCTGCCGTTGCAGATCGAAGTGAACGGAGCGCTTTACGGGTTCCCATTCACGCTTTCCGGCATCGTTGGCCCGGCAACGACGACTATTGGCGATCTTGCTTGTTGGAACAATGGGATAGGGTCTCTACTCAAAGATTGCCCCACCGGCTCTGGCGTCACGACGGCATTGTCTTATGCCGCCGGAACAGCCAATGGATTTGCGACGTTTAACCAGCTTGGTGGCGCTGCATTTTTGGCCCCTGATGGGACAACCATCCTTTCAGGACACGGGGTCATCATCGCCAACGTAGGCATTTACGGAGCGACTATCCCGGAATGGTCCACTGGTGGCACATGGTCGGCCCCGATCGCCAACATTGGCGGCTCGACGACCTTTGTTGACAGGCACACGTCGCCGATCACGAGCGGCTACAACGATGCGTCGAGCGCGATCATTTCATACTGGCCGAGTGTCGGGAACGTCGGCGGCGATCACCAGCTCACGCAACGGTATTTGAAGTTCAACCCGGTTCAAGACGCAACGATTTCCGAAGTTGGAACCGCGTGCGACGCCGTAGTGAACTCTGGAACCGCGCCGCCATGGCAGGCATCCCATAGCTACGCCTTTGGGACCGACATGGACAGCCAAGGGTGGGTGTGGAAAGTCACAACTGCGGGGGTAAGCGCCTCCACGCTCCCGGCCCTGCCTGGGTCCATCACCCCAGGCACAACGACGGTAACAGATGGGTCTGTCGTTTGGACGATCGAAGTCCTCGCTGAGACCGACGCCAAAACATGCGATTTCGTCACGATGACGGTGCTCGCCAACGCCGGAAACACGTGGGGCAGAATCACCGACGTCGTGCCTTATGTCGGGTGGAACGGAATCGTTGTTTTTGGTCAAGAAATTGATCTTGGCAACGGCATAAACGGATTCACGACCGGACCTCTCACCGGGCATGGGGATTGCGCGCCCTATGGAAACCCCACTTGCGCGACGCTGTTTCTGTTCGGTTCCACAGCAGCGCGCAATACCGCAGCGATCGCGATCGGCACGGCGAATACGGTCGGCAATGGCGTCTACCACAACGTCGACGGCATACTTGAAAATGGAGCCATGTTGAATTCCGATGCGGACATCGCTCTCAACACGAGTGCGAAGGTCGCGATCGACATCAACGGTCTGGTTCTTCCTGGCGCCGGAACTCATAGCACCGCGACCATTCGCGATAACTCGATAAGCCCTGTCTCGTATTTTATCGGCGGGACGCATAGCGCCGGGGCGATCGAAGATTTTTCCACCGCGCCCTATGGGGTTTACGAAGCTGGAACGAATTCAGTGGCGGCATTCGCCTCTGGCGGGACCGCAGCCAATATCGGCTTTTGGAGTGCTGGAACCCATGCCAGCGCCGGGTTCCAAGACAACTCTACATCACCTTACGGGCTTTATCTTGACGGCAACTATTCGCGTTATGCTATCTCGATTCCAGCATCGTCAGCGATCATTGTTGGAACGGCCCCCGGCGCCACATGCTCGGGAAGCCCGACTTCTGGATTCGCCGCCAAGGGCGGCGTCGTCACGAGTTGCTAACGCAAGGAGAACCTATGAAAAAGATCGCCATCGTCGCCATCGTTTGCCTCATCGCCACTCCAGTCTGCGCCGAGTCACGTCAGATCGCCATGGCCGACGCCATCGCCGCGATTTCCGCGATCAAGGCGATTTCCGCCGGGACAACGAAAGTCATCAAGGAGGGCGGCCAGGACAAATCGACGCCGGCCCCCTATGATCTTTCGCCCGCCACACGCGCATCGCTGGCGCACGATCTCATCCGCCTGACGGACGCAACGCATGGGCCGATTGCCGAAATGCAAGCTGTGATCCGCGACATTTGCCCGAACGGGACCGAACGCGCCAACTGCGCCATTGGCGCGCGCACCCTCGTCGACAAGGAAATCGCGACTTCCGAAGTGAGAAAAATCGCCGTCGACATCGTCGAACTGACCGAGGCCGACCTCGCCCTCGACAAGAATCAAATCCCGATCGAGGTTCTCGCCGCGTTGAAAGTCATCGTTCCCTCTTTCGAAAAATAAGGGACAAATGGCGACCACCAGCCAGGACATCGCGAATGAGGCTCTGGTCGCCACCGGCTGGAACAAAGTAGCCGTCACCGGCTTCGCCCCGACGTTCGACAATTCGACCGTCGGGCTTATCCTTCAGCGCATCTACCAGCCTTGCGTCGCCGCCGTGCTGCGCCAATACCCGTTTGAATGCGCGAAACAGATCGGGATTGCGCTTGTGCTGAGCGGCGGCGGCGCGCCGACGCCGTTCGCCTACGAATATCTCTACCCGGCCAACTGCGTTCAATTTCTGCAACTCATGCCTGCGGCGATCGTCGATCCAAACGACCCTCTGCCTCAGTTCTGGAACGTTGGAAACAACCAACTTGCCGAGGTCATGACCAAGGTGATTTGGACGAACGTGAAGAATGCTCGCGGCTCCTACACGATCGCCCCGACGGAAGCGATTTGGGATGCCGGCTTGCACGAGGCCGTCGTGCGGCGCTTGGGGCGCGATCTCGCCTTCGCCCTGTCCAAGCCCGAAACCGCGCAAGGGCTCAACGAAGAGGCGATTCAAGAGCTCGCGATGGCCGTGGCGCGGGGCGACGCATGACGAGCAGCATCACCAGCCCGGAGGGCATCATCAATCTGGCGCTCGGCCGCATCAAGGTCCCGCGTCGCATCAACTCGATATGGGAGGGCTCGCGCGAATCGAAGGCGTCTCTTGATATTTTCGGGCAAACCCGCGACGATCTTCTCCGCACGCAGGATTGGCCTTTCGCCCGCCGCGACACTGCTCTCGTGCTGCTGAAGCAGGCGCCCGCTGGAGGCTATGTCCCGCCGACACAATGGAACCCGGCCACGAACCCGCCATTGCCGTATAAATTCGAATATCAATACCCGTCCGACTCGCTGCGCATCCGCTCGATTCGGGCCGTCGGCTTATTCTTGGTCAATTACGACCCGCGCGAGAACCGTTTCAGCGTCACCAATGACGACCAACTGACGCCCGCCGCCAAGACGATCCTGACCAATGTGGGGCCAACCGTCGTGGCGACTTACAGTGGCCGGCTGACCGATCCGACGACCTTCGATGCGGATTTCGTCGAAGCGCTCGCTGAAGCTTTGGCGCGCCGACTGGCTCCCATGCTATCCGATATGGAAGCGGCAAAGGTCGCAGCCGAGAATGAAATGCGCGCGACTGGCGAGGCAGACGTGTGTCAGGCTGGTTAAGCCTGTGCTATAAAAGCGGAAGCCGCCTCGGCTGGAACCGATCACATCGGCTGCTACGACAGCATAAATGATGCGTCAAATGCGTATATGGAAGTCGCCGAAAGATATTTCGGTAAATACGCGAGGCAAAGGTGAGCTTTACTCCGACGGACATTTGCAACGAGGCGCTCGACGCCGTAGGATCAAAGATCACGATCGGCGACATCGAAGAGGGTTCCTTCGAGGCGCGCATTCTAATACGCCATTATTGGACGTGCCTGCGCCAAATGTTGCGCGGCGCTCATTGGGATATGGCCCGCAAGATAGCGCCGCTCACAATGCTTGCCGACGCCACGGGCAACACCGCGAATGTCGGGGTCGCCGTCGTTAAGCCGTGGCTTTACGAATATGCTCTGCCGACCGATTGCGCCAAGGCGCGCTTCGTCCCGCACAACGGCCTTTCCCCGAATTTGATCGCCGGCAATTACGCGGCGCCGTCGATCTGGGGCAATGGCCTGGTCGAACTGCCGCCTGCGGCCGCAACTACGAACGCCAACCCCGTCGGCTTGCCACAAACGCGGCGGCTGCGCCCGGCCAAGTTCATCCTATCGTCGGACGTCAACTATCCGCCTGCGGCCGGCCAAGAGCTTTGGGCAATCCCCGGCGTCGGCAACATGGGGCGAACCGTCATCTTGACCGACATCTATCAAGCCGAGCTTTGCTACACGGAAATCGTGCTCGAACCGCAACGGTGGGACGATCTCTTTCGCGCTGCGATGGTGGCCTATCTGGCGAGTTGCGTCGCATTGAAACTGGCGCCGGACGTCAAAACCGGCATGGCGCTGCGCCGGGAGCAGATCGCCATAGCCAAGGCGAAACTCGACATCGCGCGCGTCGCCAACGGCAACGAAGGCTGGCAATCGAACGATATTTCCGTCGACTGGATCACCACGCGCCGCGGCGAGCAATGGCAAGACCCGTGGTTCGGCCCGCGCGGCGAACGCTATGACGTGGGCTGGGACGGCGTCGGCTTCTCCGACGGCGGGGTCTACTGATGGACCAAGGCACGAAGCCGAAGATCCAACCGGCGTTTTCGGCCGGCGAGGTCGGACCGGCGCTGTTCGGGCGCACGGACATCGCCAAGCTGCATGTGGGGTTGGCGACGTGCCGAAACGCCTTCGTCAGCTACCGCGGCGGCGCCTATTCTCGCGCGGGGTCGGAATTCGTCGGCTATTCGAAGCAGACCGGACGAGCCTACCCGCCGCGGCTGATCTCTTTCCAATTTTCGATAAATCAAGGAATTGCGCTCGAATTCGGCAATTTCTACATGCGTCCGATCGTCAACGGCGGCTTCGTGCTCGAGCCGGCCCTGGCCGTCATCGGCGCGTCGCAAGCCTCTCCCTGCGTAATTACGATCGCGTCCTATTCGGTTTCGAGCGCGACCCCGATCAACGGCATCGTCACGGCGAGCTATGCGCCGGGCGAGGTCATCACGCTGGCCGGGGGCGTGTTTTCGGTCGCCGGGCAGTTGACCGTGATCGACACGCTCTTGTTGAGCACGGCCGTCAACAACCCCGGCAATACGACGCTGGGCGGCAGTTATCTTGGCTACGTCCCGGGCGACACGATCACTCTTTCCGGCGGCATCGACACGGTCCCTCCGCAGGTGATTGTCCAGACCACCAAAGTCATCGCCGCCGCCGCCGCCGACTTTGCCCCGGGGACTGGCGGGACGCCCGGCTCGGCGACGGTGACCGGGACGACGGGAACCGGAACGAAATTTCAGGCCAGTGTCACCATCGGCGTCGGCGGCGGCATTACGGCCGTGAATTCGATATCCCTCGCGGGCTCCTACACTGCCAATCCGACCTTCACCGGCTACCCCTATTACGCCTATGTCGAACCAGTCACGGGCGGCGGCTTGAGCGGCGCGAAGCTGGTCATCCAAATGGGAGTGGCGACAGTTTCCGTCCTCAATCCCGGCCTTTTCACCACGAACGCCGTCGGCGGCGCATTCACGCAGCAATTGACGAGCGGCGGCGGCGCCGGCGCGACGTTCTCGGGCTCCGTCTTCGGGCCTGCCGCTGTCAGCGTTACGCAGGGCGGCGTTTACACGACCGCGCCCACAAACCCGGTTTTGCAAGGATCGTCGAGCGGCACTGGCCTCGGCGCGGAGTTCAACGTCGCGTTTTCTTCCGGCTCGCTTTTCAACGCTGGAGATTGGGTCTTCCTGCAAGGCATCGGCGGCATGACGCAGCTGAACGGAAGGACGGTAGTCGTCACCCCGCTCGGCTCGAACCAATATTCGCTCTACGATGTCTTCGGCTCGCCGATCGATTCGACCGCTTATGGCGCGTTCTCCGGCAATGGAAGCATCGCGAGGCTTTACACGCTGCAAACCCCTTGGGGCGAGCAGGATCTGCCGTGGTTGAAATTCACGCAATCGGCGGACGATTTGTCGTTGTGCTGCGTGAACCAGAAGACGCTGACCGAATATTCGCCGTTCGACATCTCTCGGAACAGCTATTCGAATTGGTCGGTTACTGTGCTCAACACGACCCCGAGCGTCTCGCCGCCCGCGTCCGCCGGCGCGACGGCATCGTCCAGCGGGTCGATTTATTATCAATATGTCGTCACGGCGGTCAATCCGGCTGACGGAACCGAAAGCGTCGCATCGCCGATCGCCAACGTCGCCAACGCGGTCAACATCACCGCGACGGCCGGTTCGATCACGGTCACATGGTCTCAGGTGTCTGGCGTCAACGAATACAACATTTACAAGGCGATGCCGGGCTACAATGCGCCGCCGCCGCCTGGTGCGCTGTTCGGCTTCGCCGGCTCGGCTTACGGGACGCAATTCATCGACTTGAACATCGTCGCCGACGACGCGCAAGTCCCGCCGCTGCATCAGAACCCGTTTTCGCGCGGGCAAATCACGGGGCTTTCGATCGTCTCCGGCGGTTCTGAAATCGCCACGATCTCATACTCCATCGCCACGGTGAACGGCACAGGCGCGGAGATTGACCTGATCCTCGTCGGCAATCAGCTTGTCGGCTATATCGTGCAAGACCCAGGGCAGAATTATCAGCCGGGCGACATCATCAGTTTCTTGGGGACGGCCGTCTCCGGGCAAACGATGGTCCTGCCGTCGGCGACGCTGCAAGTCGGCGCGCAGAGCGGCACATATCCGGCAGTGCCGTTCTACTTCCAAGAGCGGCGCGGCTACGCCTCCACGATCAACGAACCCGACACCTATTGGCTGTCTCAACCCGGCGCTTACAAGAATTTCGACTATCGCATTCCGACGATCGACAGCGACGCCATCACCGGAACGCCCTGGGCGCAGGAAGTGAACGGCATCCAATTCACAGTTCCCATGCCCGGCGGTCTCGTCGTGCTGACTGGCGTGGCGGCGTGGCAGATTTCTGGAACCGGCGGCGCTGGATCGCCTATCACCCCGTCGAGCCAGCAGGCGACGCCGCAAGCCTATAATGGCTGCAGCCCGCTAATTCCACCGCTTCGCATAGAGAACTACATCCTGTATGTGCAGGCTAAGGGCTCCATTTACAGGCTTTTGTCTTATAATTTCTTCACGAATATTTATACGGGGGCGGATCAAACCATCTACTCGCCGCAATTGTTTAATGGATATACCATAGTTGCCCACGCCTATTGCGAAGAACCGTTCAAGATCATCTGGGCTGTGCGCAACGACGGCGTGCTGCTCAGCAACACCTTCCTGCCGGCACAGGAGATAAACGGCTGGGCGCGCCACGATACGCAAGGGCTCTACCAGAGCGTCTGTTCGGTGACCGAACCGCCCGTCGACGCGCTGTATGCCGCGACCCAGCGCACGATAAACGGCCAGACGTCCTATATGATCGAGCGGTTCGACAACCGCCTGTGGACGACGAATGAAAATTCGTGGTGCGTCGACGCCGGATTGTCGCTTGCTCAGCCGACGCCTGCCGCTTCGATCTCCGCATCGGCGACAACAGGAGCCCTTCTCGGCGTCGCGGACCTCGTCGGCGGCCAAAATTACGGCGCGGCCACCTATGGCGTCGTTTCCGACGTCGACGGTGGGCCCGGAAGCGGCGCCACCGTGCGTCTGACCATCGTCGGCGGCGTCATTACCGCGGTTTCCTTCCCCGCCGGAGGAGCCGCCTACGCCAATCCGCAAGTTTCGGTCAACGATCCGTCAGGGCAGGGCTCAGGCTTTTCGGCCACATGCACGGTCAACGATCAAACGACGCTCTCCGCCAGCGCCGCCGTGTTCTCGGCTGGAAGCATCGGCAGCGTCGTGCGGATGAACGGCGGAAAGGCCGTCATCACCGGCTACGTCAATTCGCAGACCGTCACGGCGACCGTGCTTGTCCCCTTCGTCTCCAGCGTCCTGCCGCTGCAAGCCGCGGCCGGCGCGTGGACGCTGACCGCGCCGACAACCACCATCAGCGGCCTTTGGCACCTTGCCGGTGCGACGGTGACCGGGACCGCCGATGGCGCGCCGATCCCGTCGACCATGGTTTCGGCCAGCGGCTCGCTGACGCTGGCGACCGCAGCCAGCAATATTGTCGTCGGCCTCGCCTTCCCCGTGCAGATCCAGAGTGTCTACGATCAGGACGCGGGCGGCGTGACGGTGCAGGGCCGTCGCAAGAAAGAGCCCGCGATCACGGCGCGCGTCGAATTGTCCTACGGCTTCACCATGGGCACAAACCAAATCGACGGTTCGACGCTCAGCCCGCCGCAGTTGGCCCCGCCGTGGTTCGCCATGCAGGCCCCGACATATCAATATGCGCAGCCGCCCTATGGTTCGGCGACGCCGCCGCTTTACACGGGTGACGTGAGACTCCCCATCCAGGGCGATTGGGAAAGCCCCGGGCAAATCGCCATCGCGCAGAATTTGCCGCTCCCGCTCAATGTGCTGGCCCTCATCTCGGATGTTTGGGAGGCGGACGAGCCTGAACAGGCGGCGAAGCCGGGGAGGCAAGGTGGCTGAATTCCGTCTCATCGACGCCAAACCATGGCACGTAGGCCAAATGATCCGCAAGCTGCGGCGCGCGCAGGCGGGCGCCTTGGCGTCGATCGGAATTCGGTCTCACGCGGAGCTCCGTGCCCGCTTCGGGGAATCTTCCTTCAAGCGCGCGTGGACGATCGACGGCAAGCTCGCGGCCCTCGGCGGAGTGACGGGGCCGGCGATTTCCTCGACCGGCTTCGTCTGGCTGGCGCTTTCCGATGCCGTGGCGGCCTATCCCCGTCAAACCGCGCTCACCGCAAGGCGACAACTTGCGGAGATCATGGAAACGCGGCATGAAGTGACGACGCTGATGGTCCCAAGCGACGCAGCGTCGATGCGTTGGGTGGAGTTTTTGCAGTTTGAGGCCGTAAGCGATCAGCCCGAGTGGGTTCCAGAGGGCGCAATTTTGATGTGGCATAGGAAACCCGCTCGATGAGCTTTCTCGGCCCGATTGGCGGAATTCTGAACGTAGCCGGCGGCTTTGCGAAGGGCGCCGGCGCGATGCAGTCGGCGACCGCCTCCGCCATGTCCAGCAATTACCAAGCGATCGTCGCCGCCAACAACGCCATCCTCGCGAATGAGGCCGCAGACCGAACCCTGCAATCGGGGGCGATAGCCGCCCAAAACACCAGCATGAAATCCGCGGCCAATGTCGGCTCGATCAAGGCGGCTCAAGGGGCCAGCGGGATCGACGTCAACAGCGGCTCCGCCCTCAACGTGCAATCGTCGGCGCGCGAAATGGGGCAACTCGCGACCGAAACCACGATGAACAACGCGCAGGAGCGCGCCTGGGGCTATCGCGTGCAGGCGTCGAACGACGTCGCGCAGGCGGAGATGGACCAGATGACCGGCAAGAACCAGATCGCAGCCGGCGAGACGGCGCAGGCCGTCGACGAATTGGGCGGACTCGCCACCGGCGCGACGGCATTCGGAAACCAGGGAGCAGGGACGGGATTGCTTGGGCAGGCGCAAGCTCTCGGCAATAAGGCCCTGGGCATGTTCGGGGTATCCTGATGGCGCGCGCTCCCTATCAGTTTTCCGACCAAGCGGCTCCAGCCGAAGTGACGCCGGAAGTCGTCGGCGCGCGCCAGAGCATCCAGACGTCGCCGGAGACGTTCGGGGCCGGAACGGGCCGCGCGCTCGAGCAGCTTGGCGCCACGACCGAGCATGTCGGCAACGAGGCGCTGAACCTCGCAAATTTCTACGGCCAAGTCGCGATGGATGACGGAGCGAACAAGCTCCAAGATCGCCTCGACAAGCTGAAATACGGCGATCCAAATTCGGTTGGCCCCGACGGCAATCCCGACACTGGCTTTCTGGGCAAGCGCGGCGCCGACGCCATGCACGCCTACAAGCCGACCGTGGATCAGGTCGATCAGGCCATCAAGGAGACGCGCGACAATCTGCCAACGCCGAAGTCACAAATCGAATTCGATCGGTTTTCGGCGAGAATGCGCGCCGACGCCTTGGCCCGGCTCGGCACGCACTACGAGCAGGAAGGGAAGACTTGGGCCGTCGGCGTCAACAAGGCGGCCGTCGCGACGAACCTGACCGACATCGCGCGCGAGCCGGACAACGACGACCTGTTCAAACATCGCCTCGCCGATTTGCAGGCCGCGAGCGACAAGAACGTGCATCTTGCCGGCGGCGGCGACGAAGAGCGCAACGCCGCGCTCACCGCCATCAAGGCTTCGGCCTGGAAAACCCGCATCGAGTCGATCGGCGTCAAGGAGCCGGATCGCGCCGCCAAAATGGCGGACGATCACAAGGGCGACCTCGGCCTGCATTACGACGAGGTTGCGAATTCGCTGCGGTCGCGCGCCGCGCACGCCGAAGGCGCCGGCGTCGCACAGCAGGCTTTCGACACGTCGCGCGCCAACAATTTCGCGACGAACCCGCGCAATCCGATCTTCCAGCAAGCGGCGATGAACATTCCCGGCGGCATGGCCCCGGCCGGGATTGCCCGCACCATCATGATTGAAAGCTCCGGCAAGGCCAACGCCGGGGCTGGCTCCGCGCACGAAGGCTACATCCAGGCCAGCGACAAATATTGGAGCGCCTTCGGCGGCGGCGGCTCGAAATTCAACTTGACCGATTCGACCTTCGCGCTGGCGCGCTCGTCGGCGCACGACCGTCCGATCTTGGCGAGCGCGCTGGGGCGCGACCCGACCGATGCGGAGCTTTATCTGGCGCACCAGCAAGGGCCGGCTGGCGCGAAAGCCTTGCTCTCGAATCCGAGCCTGCCAGCGGCGAAAGCCTTGACGCTCGCTGGCGTCAGCCCCGATATTGCGGTGAAGTCGATCAAGGGCAATGGCGGCGACCCGAACGCGCCGGCCGCGGCTTTCACATCCATGTGGGTCAACAAATTCAATCGCACGTCGAGCGTCGCGCCGCCGATCGGACTTTCCAACGCCGTTTTTTATTCCGGCCGCAACGCCGCCGCGGTCACCCCGCAACAAGGGCCATCCTCACCGCCAGAAGCGCCGCCGGCGCTCTTTGCCGACATTCCGCACCATCAGGAACTTGTGCGGGCCGATGCCTATCAATCGCTGCTCAATCGGGAATATTCCTCGCCCGAGGCGCGCGATGCGGCGCTTTCCGAATTCCACAAGCTCTATGCGGCCAGCCAGATCGCCGATGCGCAGACCGAAAAGGACCAGAAGCAGGCCAATTCCGACGTTGCGAACGAACTGATTACCGCGATCCACACCGGACAGGCCGACAAGGCGCTTTCCGTCATCGGCAACAACAGCGACCCGCGCCTGACCGACCCGCACATGCGCGAGTGGCTGTGGAACATCGCCATGCAGGATCCCGACAATTCGCCGGCGCGCGACCTGATCCGCTTCGGCCCGAAATACGCCGACGCCCTCAATCGGATGACGAAGGAAAACGGCGACCCGGAAAGGCTCGGCTCGCCGGGCGATCTCGTGCGCATGCTCGCCAACCACGAAATCACCGCCGCCGGCTATCGCGAGCTGCATGGGCTGTTCCAGACCATGCAGAAAGACGACCGCGGGCCGCTATACGCCTCCGTTCTCAATGCGCAAATCCAATATGCGCGTCGGCAACTGCGCCTCGACGAGGGTATGGATTTTCCCGGCATGCCCAAAGTCGTCAACCGCAAGGGCGAAGACATCTTCGACAAGAAATTCCTGCCGGCCTACAACGATGCGCTGCGCGTCGCCCAAGAAAACGGCAAGGCGACGGAGTTTCTGCGCGACGAAAACACGGACAAGTTCTTGGCCCCCTATCTCAAAGAGGCGCGACAGGGCGCACTCGACGCGAAGATCGGCGCGCTCGGAACCGCGCGCGAGCAGGCGACGCCGGCTCAGTTGCAGGCCGAACAGCGGTTCTTGGTGGCGCCGAAGGACGTCCCGCAGGAGAAATGGGACACGCTCATCGCGCAGCCGCCGGAATTACCGAGCGGTGGAAAAACGAGCCCAGCCCGTTGGGGCGCTGCGATTCAGCTTCTCGATAAAAACAGAGACCAGAAGCATCTTGATCTCTGGAGAGAAGCTCTGCCGAACGTCGATCCCATGCCGATCCTACAGCAGCTCGACGCTGAGCGTGGCAAGATGGCGCCGGTGAAAAATCAAACGATGGGCTTCAATCAATCACTCGGCTCAGCGCTCGGCGGCAAAGGCTATGCCTCGGAAAAACTGGAGGAGCTTCCTTTCGGCTCAATGGTTTCTCATGGCAAAACCGCAGAGACTCTCGAAGAGCTTCCTTACGGCAAAGAGGTAGAGGCTATCCGTGGACAGCGCTAACCCCTTCACGGCCATATTGCAGCCCGACGATCAATCGGCGCCGGATGAGACGCCTGCGACGCACGAGCAGAATCCGTTCGCTGACATTCTCGACACCAGCAAGCCGCTCCCCCAAGAGACCAGCCTATTGGGGGCAACCGCATTTAGCGCAGCTAAGTCGCTCATCCCTGCGGCGGGAACAGTGGCGGGCGCCGCCGCCGGTGGGAAGGCCGGATTTACCCTTGGCCTGTTTGGCGGCCCATTGGCAGAAGTTACAGCTCCGGCTCTGGGCTTCGCTGGCGCGATAGCCGGCGGCATTTATGCAGGAAGAAAAACAGAAGAGGCTCAAGACCTCGCCTTTTCGAAACTCCCCGCTTCATGGCGCGATCCTCTGGAGGAATATGGGCGAGCGGCTGCGGCGGAGCACCCAACCGGAACGTTTTTTGGCGGATTAGCCCCGTATGCGCTAACGGGCGGCCCTGCAAAATTCTGGGGGAAGGCGGCCGAAGTTGGCGAGAACGCAGGCTTGTTCCAGCGCCTTATGGCTTACCCGACGACGCGCTCTCTCGTCAGTGGCGGCATCCTTGGCGGCTTGGAGTTGACGCAGGAACTTGAGCAAGGTCAATCCCCGGACTGGACTAATATCGCCATCTCGACCGGCTTCGGCATGATCTTCAACCGCCCAACGCATTTGGGCGAGACGATTGAGGGATTTGGTTCACGCGCGATCACGCCGCTGACTGACCGCATCGCCGCGCTGCCGCGTGCGCAAGAGGGTTATGCGCGCATCGCCGCCGCCGACGTTCTGCGCCAGGGCGAGGGCGCGCCGCGCGCCATGCCGACCTTAGCCGAGGCCGCTGATGTAAAAGTCATGGGGCGAGGCATCACCAAGGGCGTGTTCGATGGGACAAAAGAGCAATCGCCCGAGACGAAGGCCGACGCGCAGAACATGCGCCGGCAGGAATTGCCGCCGGCCGAGGTCGATCTCCACGCCAAAGCCCGGCAGATGGAGCCGGAAGCCTTCGACCGTGCCGACGCGCTCGACGAGGAGCGCGAAAGCCTGCGGGCGCGCATTTCCGAGGCGATGAACCCGACTGATCGGATGCGGGACGAAGCCAAAACCCGGATGAACGACCTCATCCAGGATTACAACGACCACGTCGATGCCCACAACGGCTATACCGGCGGCCCCGATGCGCGGCGCATGCGCGCGCAAATCCGGGAGGCGACGCGCGAATTTGAGGACATCAACGCCCGGCGCGAGGCTTGGGCGGCCGGAACGGCGCAAGAGAGCGAGAAAACCGCCGCGATGCGGGCGCGCCTCGCCGCCGCCACGATGGAGCGCATGGACGCCGGGCGCGAGATCGCCGCTGCGCTGCGCCGGGCTGAGGAGCATGCGAACGGGCCGGCTCCCGAGCCTGTGGCCACAACCGCCCCACAAGAAGCCGCTCCTGCGGAAACTGTGGCCACAACTACCCCACAAGAAGCCGCTCCTGCGGAAACTGTGGCCACAACCGCCCCACAAACCGAACCCACCCACCCCCCAGAGGAAACCCGCCCACCCGCCCCTCAGCCGAGTGTCACCCCTCCCGAAATGCGCCAGCGCATCGCCGACGACGTGGCCGCACGCCTCGCCAATGTCGGCATCGATCCGGATAAGGCCAAGGCATGGGGCCATGTCGTCGCCGCCCGCATGGCGACGCGCGCGGCTTGGCGCACGGGCGAGACCGCCGAGGAGCTTTACCACAAGGAAGCGTTGAACTTCCGCAACATCGCCTTCGCCGAGTTTCAGCGCGAGCGGGCGGAAGGCGCGCGCCGGGCGAAGGCCGTCCTCAAACCGGCGGACGACGGCAGTATCGTCGTCAACGGCCAGCGCATCACCGGCGAGGCGGCGGCGCAACTCCGCGCGAAGGTGGATGAAGCCGAGAAGACGGCGCCGCGCGGGACGGATGAAGAGCGCGCGCCGCTGATCGTGAACGGGCAGGAAGTGACCGGCGAGTCGGCTGCGCTGTTGCGTAAGGCGATGGCGCGCGCCGCCGAACCGAAGCCGGAACCCGCCATCCATGCCGCGACGGTGGACGATGTTCGCTATCGGCTGGAGGAAATGCGCGGGGAGGAGCTTTTCCAGGGTGCCAAAGCCTCGACATTCTATTCCGCCGTTGGCCGCGCCATCGAATCCGCCAAGCAGGAAAAGGCCAGCCCGCAACAGTGGCTCGCGACGATAAAAAACACCGCTGGCGTGAAGCCGGAGGAAATGAAGTGGCTCGGGCTGGAGGACTGGCTCAAGGAGCAGAAGGGTGCCGTCACGCGCGCGCAAATTACGGACTATGTGCGGGCGAACTCGATTGAAGTGAAGGAAGTAGAGAAGGGCGGAGAACCCGTAACCGATAATCATGCTGAATTCCTACGCAACAATAATGTGCCGATTCCAGGCGTAAAATACTCCCAATACACCCTCCCCGGCGGCGAGAACTACCGTGAGATGCTGCTGACGCTGCCGCAAAAAGAGCCAATATCATTTGATGACTTCCTTAAAAATAAGGGAGTTGACGTTGATTCGTTTGATGAACTTCATCAGAACGAACGCAATGAACTTCAAGTAGAATACAGAAAAGGTGCGGCGCATCCAAATGACTACAAATCCGCCCATTGGGAAGAGCCCAACATCATCTCTCACATCCGCTTCGACGACCGCGTAGGGCCGAACGGGGAGAAGGTGCTGCATATTGCCGAGGTCCAGAGCGATTGGCACCAAGAGGGGCGTAAGAAGGGATACACGGAGCCGCTATCCCAGGCTGAAAAAGTAGAGTTTTCCGATCTTGAAGCCAAGCAGCGCGCCGGAACAATGAACGGCGACGATGCGGCACGGCTCGGCGAACTGAGCAACCGAGACAAGGGTTATGGCCACGTCCCTGACGCACCTTTTAAAACTTCATGGCCAGAATTGGCAATGAAACGTATGCTTCGCTACGCCGTCGATCACGGCTACGACCGGCTGTCGTGGGACACGGGAGAAACGAGCGCGGATCGGTATGACCTGAGCAAGAAAATCAGAGAACTTTATCATTGGAAGGACTCAGATGGTCTGATTGGTTTGTCTGCCTACGATCATGATGACCGTGCTGTTCTCGACCAACATTACGTAAAACCGGAGGAACTCGAAGGCGTCGTCGGCAAGGAGATGGCGCAGAAAATACTCGATGGGGAAGGCTCGTCGGACCACGATCAAGCCCCAGAAGTCAAGGTTTTTCGCGGCCTCGACCTCAAGGTCGGCGGCGAGGGAATGCGCGGCTTCTACGACGACATTCTCCCCAAGGCCGTCAACAAACTCGTCAAGAAATTCGGCGCGAAGGTGGAAAACTCCACGCTAGCCGCTGAGCACGTGGGCGAGAATGGGAACGCAACCGGATGGGAAAGCACAGGCCAGCGCGAAGGAACAATTCGCGAAGAGACGCCAGTTCATTCCGTCGCCATCACCGACGAACTCGCGCACGCCGCCGCCTATGAGGGCTTCCCCCTCTTCCAAGACGCCAAGGCCGCGATCAACCTCCCCAGCCGCATGGTTTCCCTCTTCGAAAAGGCGGACTTCTCCAGCATCGTCCACGAAGGCTCGCACGACTTCCTCGACCAAATGCAGCGCGACGCGCGCCACGAGGAAGCGCCAGAGCAACTGAAAACCGACTTTCAGACCGTGCTAAAGTGGTTCAACGGCGACGCGCGCGGCAACCGCCGTCCCTCGACCGCCGAGAACATCCAAGAGCGCCACCACGAGAAATTCGCCCGCGCGTTCGAGCGCTACCTTACGGAAGGCCGCGCGCCGACGCAGGGTCTCGCTGGCGTGTTCGAAAAGATAAAGCGGTGGATGCTCGACATCTATCAGGGCTTGCGCGGCATCAAGGCCCCGATCAATGACGAAATCCGCGCCGTGTTCGACCGCATGCTGACCGAAGAGCCACAGCGCCACGTCGTCGCCGAGGCGCCGGAGCCTTCCATGTCGCTCGCCGACGTGCATCATGCCGACGCCGCGACGATCGAGCCGCAAGAAGCTGGGCCTGCCGCAGACCGCCTCTTCGGAGAAATCGACCGCCAGATCGAGGAGTTGCCCGATGACACAAGAGCCGCAACCGGGGCCAGACCAGGAGCAACCATCCCCGCCGCCGAACCCACTGGCGCAGGCGCTGGCGGCGGAACAGGAGGCGGAGAGGCTGGAGAGGCAGGCGCTAAACCTGCCGCGAAGCCAAGCAAAGGTGGCGCTGCAATTGGCGAAAAGCTACCGAGCGGGGGCAAAACTCCGCCGGAAACAAGTGGCGTGGGAGCAGGAAAACCCGCCGGAGACAAATCCCCAATCGAGCAACTCGCCCCAAGGCCTCCAGAATCCCCCATCGGACAGCCAAGCCGACTTCAATCTGTAGACAATCTCGTGCGCGAAGTGGCCGGCGACAATGCCGAGGCCGCGAAAGCGTTGCGCGATCTGATGAAGGACACGGACGATTTCGTCGGCGACCGCCGCGGCCAGATCACCCACGGCCAGACGGTCGAGATGGCGGCGGCCATGGGCGTCGCGCCGGAGGATTTGTCGCGCCAAATCGGGCAGGCTCACAACGCCGAACAAATCTACACCTATTCCCTCGCCATCCAGAGGATGAACGACCGCGTTTGGCAGGCCGGACAGGCTGGCGACGCGGCAAAATACGAAAGCGAAAAGGCGCTCCGGGCGGCGATCATCAAGCAATTCGCCGGAGCGCGCGCCGAGGCGGGGCGCGCTCTCGGCATCTTCAACCGCATCCTCAAGGACGTCGGCGCCAGCGCGGGGCAGGACAAGACCTTTTTCCAGACATGGAAGGAAATCACAGGCAAGGAATTTCATCAGAGTCATCTCGAGGCGCAGATGGCAGGGCGCGAGCAGTCGCCGCAAGGCGTCGCGCAATTCCTGCACGACTCGGAAAAGCGCACTTTCGGCCGGATGGCGTTCGAGTATTGGGTGAACGGACTGGTTTCGGGGCCGATTACCCACATCACCTATGGCGTCAGCAACGTGATCTCGCTCGTGCAAAAGCTCGGGCCGGAGACGGCGGTGGCGGCCGGCTTGCATGCGCTGCGCGGCGGCGAGGAGCCCGGCGTGCGCTTCGGCGAGGTTCCAGCCGGCGCGCGCGGGCTGGCGCAGGGTTTTTTGCCGGCGACCGAGGCGGCTTTCCGGTCACTGCGCAGCGGCGCGACGGTGCAACTGCCCGGCGAGAAGCCCTTGCGCGGTGGATATTTCCGCGGCGAGGGCGCGCCGCTCAACGAAGCCGCCGGCGTCCATGATGTGAAATCGGCGGCCTTTGGCGTCATCACCGGGCTGAAAGACGCCTTTCGCGCGGCCGGCGCGATCGTCGAGCCGGGCAAGACGGGGTCGCCCGCCGTGGCGCTCGAATATTCGAGCCGCGGCATGATCCCGAACTTTCGCATCCGCGCCGGCGAGCTTCCCATCGGAGACTTTGCCCGCTCTCCGGGCAACTTCATTGCGGCGTTCCACAGCTTCACGCGCGCCCTGGCCTATTCGGTCGAGAAGAACGCCCTGGCCTATCGCAACGCGGCCGGCGAAGGTCTCAAAGGCGCCGACCTTGACAAGCGCGTCGCCGAACTCGTCACCAAGCCGACGCAGGAGATGATGGAGGCGGGGCACCGCGAGGCCAGCGTCGCCTCGCTCATGGGGAGTGGCGGCACATTCACCCGCAAGCTGTCCTCGCTCGTCAACCAGATCGACGTGGCAGGTTTCCCGCTCGGCAAATTCGTCATGCCGTTCGTCCATATCTCGACCAATGTGCTCGACGAGGCCATTCTCAAGCGCACGGCGCTGGGCTGGATGGCCCCGGAAATCCGCGCCGATCTTCTGGGCAAGAACGGCCCGGTCGCGATGGACAAGGCGCGCGCTCGGATGCTTTGGGGCACAGCTACGGCGCTGACGGCCGGCGCCATCGCGGCGGAAGGCTATTTGACCGGCTCCGGGCCGGACGACGCCAAGGAGCGCTCGGTCTGGCAGGCGGCGGGCAAGCAGGCCTATTCCGTGCGCATCGGCGATACATGGTATTCCTATAAGCGGCTCGGGCCGCTCGGCATGCAACTCGGCATCGCCGCGGACCTGTTCGACATCATGCACCGGCTTCCCGAGGAGGAGGCCAGCGACGCGGCCGGTCGGCTGATTCACGCCATCGCCCAGAACGTGCTCGACGAAAGTTTCGTGCGGGGCCCGGCGGACCTGTTGCGCGCGATCCACGACCCGGAGCGCTACGGCGGCTATTACGTGCGCAACGAACTGGCATCATTCGTCCCGTTCAGCGTCGGCATGTCGCAGATGGCGCGGGCGGTCGACCCCTACACGCGCGACGCGCGCACCATGGTTGACGCGATCAAGGCGAAAATCCCCTTCGTCTCAGAAGGGCTGCGGCCAAAACTCGACATTTGGGGAAATCCGACCCCGTCTCGCGCCGGCCTTGGCTTCGATGCCACGGCGATTTGGGAGCAGAAACAAAGCTCCGATCCGGTCAACCAGGAAATGCTGCGGCTCGGCTGTTGGCCGACGGCGGTCGAACGCAAGATCCGCGGCGTGCATCTGACCGACGAGCAGCACGACGAATTCGCGACCGTCGCCGGGCATTTGGCAAAGCAGAACCTTGACCGAATCATAGGTTCTCAGCAATGGCTGGACATGCCCGACCATGTGCGCAGGGATGTGATCGATCACGTTTTCCGCACGTCACGCGAATCGGCGCGCGGCTGGATGATGGCGCGACATCGGGAAATCCCGATCGAGGCGGTTCAACGCAAGCGCGAGGGCCTGAGATGATCCCGGAACCAGCGTTTCCCCTGCGCCAAGCCCGAAAGGCGCCGCGCGCCAAGGTCGGCAAAAAGCCGAAGTTCATCAATGGCGTTCCGGTTTTCGGCTTCTCGAAAAATGCGGCGCATTTGCCTGCAACCACGAAACATGGCCTCATCCCGGGAAATGTGAAATGAAGGATATCCTTGCTGCAATAGCGATGCTGGCCGCTCTTTTTTCCCGGGCGCATGCTCAAGTGTTCGAGGGCGGCGGTAGCGGCTCTCTCGCTATCGGCTCGACGCCAATTACAGGTGGATTGACCGGCAATTTTCTGACGATCGGCGCTGGAGGCCTTCTCGGCTCATCGGCTTCGAGCGCGTCCATCGCCTTTCCGCAAGCGGCGACGGGAGCAACCTCGGGCGGCGTCGTCTGCGCGACGTCCACGACGAGCCTGACGATGAGTGCCGCGCTCAGTGCGGGAGCGCTCGTCGTCGGCGGCGGGGCTGGCGTCTGCCCATCCACCGTGGCGTGGAACATCATCGGCGGACCTGCGAAATTCGATCAAGTCGTCGGCGGTCCGGTTGTCCTCAACGTCAAATCCGCAGCCTATGGCGCAAAGGGCGGCGCCAAGCATTTTGGCGCCGGAAGCACGACCATCAGCACGACGGCATTCACCGACTCGACAAATTCGCCCTTCCTCTCGACCGATTGTCAGACCGGGACCGGCTGCACGGGGACGAACGGCAACAAGGTCATCAGCATCAATTTTGCTGGTAACTCCGGCGGCACTGCCAACCTTTCAACAACCATTGCAGGTTATACTTCAGCATCTACCATAACACTTGGCACTAATGCACTAAGCTCGCAATCAAATGTTGATTATATTTATGGAACTGACGACACAGCGGCCGTTCAAGCTGCAGTCAACGCCATTGGCGGCGGGGTAGGGAAAGTATACTTCCCTTACGACAACTATATCATCAATGGCGCGTTTGGCGGCTCGGCGCCATATGCGCAGATCGTGCTGCCTTCGGTCGGCAATGGAGCAGCGATCTCGGGGGAAATCGAGTTTATCGGCGACACGCCGACCAACAGCGAAAATTATGTCGTCAATGATCTCGGGTCTATATTGTGGTCAACGCAGAATGGATCGACCAACGCACAATGCGTGATCGGCGCTTATAATGCGTCCGGGCCAAACGGCCAGTCTAATATCCTATTTAAGATGAAGGATATGACCATTTATACCGGCATCAATCCGACCAACAGCGGCGTCTGTGCGGGCGGTGTGCAACAATTGAAATTCGAAGGCATCGTCAACATTAGCCCGATGGTCGCATTTACCTATTATATTAATGGCGGGGTCGGCGGTCATGGTGGCCTTGCGCCGTCGACCTCGGGCGGAACGGGGCTGATTACACCATATGAGAGCAACAACGCCCTCGTGGAAATAGACACGGTCAGTGTCTTCGGGTTCAACACGAATTACTATCTTGGAGAGCATACCAAAGTAGAGAACCTAAATTCTGCCTATTCCAACAATTGTCTTTCGCAACAGGCGAGTTTCCACGACAGCGTAATTGTAAGAGCCCAAGTGCAGGGATGTATCTACACGGTAACCTACGCACAATCGTCGCAGGACGGCGAACTCCGCATTCACAATCTGAACATTCAGCACTCCACTTCGACAAACGGTCAGAATTTTATTACGACGGCTGACATAAACGATGCAGGAAATTATGGTCGAGGGATCGTAGATTATAATGTGGTCAAGGCTGGCGTCGGCATCGATCATACGTTTACTGTCTCCGGCGGCACAGGGGTTACCTTCACCGACGATAGCATCCCCTACAGCACAACCTACGCCAATGCGCCGGGCGTGCTTTCCGGCGCGCCGGCCTATCTCGGCCAGATTCACCGCTTCACCGATTCGGCCATAACCGTCATCGGACAGCCGATCGCCGGAAGCGGAAGCAGCGCGGTCGTGGGCCAGTGGAACGGCACGAATTGGCTGGTCGTATCCGCCTCTATCGGCGCGCCAGCGTTGTCGGCGTCTACTTCGCCGATCTCTTGGTCGCTGGGGGCAAGCCCGACGGCCACAGTGACGCTGGTCTCGGGGACTGGCCCCTACACGCTCACGCCCACGGGGATGGTCGCGGGCGGAGGCCCCTACAACATCGAAATCATCCAGCCGGCGAGCGGCAGCACGCAAACCGTAGGGACGTGGAGCAACGTCACGTGGCCATCCGGCACGGCTCCGACGCTTACCGCGACGCTGGGAGCCAAGGACATCGTTTCGTGCCTTTCCTTCGACGGATCGACCTTGCAATGCGTCTGGCAGGGGTATTTCCATTGAGCCCGCGCATTATCCTTCCGCGTCGCCAGTTCTTGAAGGGGTCGGCTGCACTGGCGGCATATGCGGCGCTTGAAGGCCGGGCCGACGGAACGGTCCCGCTTGGGTTCTGGGGGGCAGCGGCGTCTGCACCATTCACCCCCGCGTCGCTTCCCGGGCTCAGTCTTTGGCTTGACGCCAGCAACGCGGCGTCAATCACTTCCTCCGGCGGCGCTGTCAGTCAATGGAATGATCTGAGCGGGAACGGCAATAATGTCACGCAGAGCGTCTCCGGGGCCAAGCCGAACATCGCAACTGCTGTCGCCCCGAGCGGGCTCAACGCGATGTATTTTGTTTCGTCGCCGACAGTGCAATTTTTCAACTTAGCCAGCACCATCAACCTCGATTCGGCTGGATACACATTGTTTGCCGTAGTCAAACGAGTTTCTACAGTCAGGATAGCCTGTATCCTTGGTTCTACGCTATCGTCTGGAAACAAATATTATGGTCTGTGGTATTCTGATAGCTATCTTTATACTACGAATCAAAGCTATCAATATGCTGGCACAACTAACCACGCAGTGTCGGCATATGAAACAATAACTTGGACAATGTCCTCCGCGAATGTCGGATCATCGTATTTCAACGCTTCACTCGATTCTGGAGGCACTGCATCAAGCTCTCGCACAGGATCAATCGCCTATATCGCGTCTGGCGCGCAGACCGCATACAACACCAACGCATATTTCGGCGAGATTGTGCTGTGCTCCGGCGTGCTGTCCAGTGGCAATATTTCGGCCACTCAAGCCTACCTCAAAGCTAAGTGGGGCACGCCCTAAGCGCGCGTCAGCGACGCGCCTTGCACGAAGGACATCCCCATGATCGACTGGACCGCCGTCATCCGCCGCATCGCGCCCGCCGCGCGCGCCGCGCCTACGGATCGGCATCATTCGCAGAGCGGACTGACGATTTCCTGGTGACTGTGGCGCCAAAGACACAGTCGCCTATGCTATCGTCATCCGTGGTCGATCATCGAACCGAGAGGATCATATGAGAAACGTCGCCATTTTCTTGTCGCTCGCAACGGGGCTCGCCGCCGCCGTGTTGGGGTTTTCGCCGTCCCTGGCGGCGGACCTGCCATCGACCAAAAGCGCGCCGTCGCTGCTTCTCCCTGCGAGTAGCAATTGGTCGGGCGTTTATGCCGGCGGATCGATCGGCTACGCGTGGGATTCAAACCCCAACATGGCGCTTCAGGCCTATCAGACCGGCTTTTCCGCACTGGGCGCTCCCGTCTTCGCCCCGTTCGGCTATCTGTCCGGCGCCAACGCCACCCTCAACAACAGCGGCCCGGTCGCTTCCGGCTTCGTCGGCATCAATCAGCAGTTCGGATTGTGGGTTCCCGGCGTCGAGATTGGCCTTGACCTGCCGCTCGGCGGCAATCAGAAGACGGTCACCTTCCCGACCGGCCCGCTGCAGATCCCGGGCGTCGGTCCGACCGTCGCGCAGATCGGCGCGGGCTGGTCGCTGCGCGCCGATCTGACCGGGAAGCTCGGCTTCGCGATCACCCCGACGCTTCTGCCTTACATCGGTGCGGGGCCGGCGCTGCTGAAGACCTCGAGCTCGGTCCTCTCGGGCTCGGCGTTCGCGATCGCCAACGGCTTCGGCGCGGCTGGATCGACTTGGGCCGGGTGGCATGTGACGGCAGGGATCGATTGGATGGCGATGCCGGGGATTTCCGTGCGTCTCGCCTACGACCACGCGGACTTCGGTTCGCACACGGTCGCCGGCGCGGGGCTCGCCTACGGCTCTACGCCTGCCGCGATTTCCTGGCTGCAGACGCAATATCTCGGGCAGAAGCGGTTCGCGGAGGAGAAGGTAAGCCTCGGTGTCACCTTCCACACGAATCTTCTGTCTGGATCGAATGGGGCGCCGCTCTTCGCACCGACGGGCAACGTCGCGGCAGACGTCGCGACGTTGAACGCGAAGGCTCAATCGACGTTGGCCACGATCAACGGTCTGGTCACGAGCAACCTGAACCCGACGGCGCAGGTGAGTGCGATCAAGGCGCAGCTCAGTGCGGCGGGATTGCCGAATTGAGTCATTGACCGCAGGCCGGACTGTGCCGTAGATTCAAATCGAAGTCGTCGTGCCCCGTGCGTCAAAAACCGCGCGGGGCATTTTTTGGGAGGAGTGGGGGAAATGCAGGAAAATTTCGACAGATACGCCCTTCCCTTCACCCTGCAATACGAAGGCGGCTGGTCGAACAATCCCAAAGATCCGGGCGGAGCCACGGAGAAGGGTATCACCCGGGCGACGCTGTCCCACGAACTCGGCCGCATGGCGACGCTGACCGAACTGCGCAACATCTCCCCCGCGACAGTTTCCTTGATTTATCGCAAGAAATACTGGAACCTCATCAACGCCGATGCCCTTCCGGCCGGCGTCGACGTCCTCCTTTTCGACATCGCCGTGAACAACGGACCGGGCCGCGCCGAAGAATGGGAGAACGAGACGCGCAACATGCGTCCGATCGACCGAATCAACGATCTCCATGCACTGCGCCTGGGCTTCTGGAAGCGCCTGGCGATCTGGTCGTATTTCGGGCGAGGCTGGGCGGCGCGCGAGACCGCGTGCCACGCCCTCGCTCTCAAGCTGGCGGGAGGCGCAAATGGCTGAACTGACCCACATCCTGGCGGTCGACTACTTCCCATTCACCTATTGCAGCGCGGTTCTCGCGATGCTTCTGCTCAAGGATCGGTTTATGGCCGATCTCGACGATCTATGCCCCTTCGGGTGAGATTTCAGCGCATGAGAGAGGCGCTACTGGTGGCGGCCGTGGCGCATCTGGTTTTAAGGTTTCTCCTACAGCAAGGGGCACGAAAGAAATGAAGCTTCCCGATTCGATCTCGCCGATCGTCTCCGCAAACACAAACGTCGTTGCCGCGGCCGTGGCGGTTTTCGTGATCTATGTCGCCCAAGCTGGGCTTCCGGCCCCCTTCCCGCATGATTGGTCCGTCATCACCCAGGCCCAAGCCGAATGGCTGAAGGGCCTGGGTGAGGCCCTGCTCGGGAGCAGCGTCGTCAACGGCTGGCTGCACAGCTATTCGAGCGATAAGGCCGGCCCCCTTGTGAAGGGATAACCTATGCCGGGCGAACACGGCCGCGCGGCGCCGCCCCTATCAGCGCGCTCGCGGCGCCGCCCGACCTAGAGACCGCCTCATGCCTACCGACGACTGTTTCAAGGACATAGGCGAGCTGTTCGGCCGGATGGCGGCGCATGAACGACGCGAAGAAGAAATCGAAAAAGTCATCTTCAGGCGGCTCGACGAGATCAACGAAAAGCTCGATGCGCTGAGGAGCGGCCGAGATCAAGCGACGGGGGCCGTCTGGGCGCTATCGCGGATCGGCGCCGGTGTGGTGGCGGCCTTCGGCCTCATCGGCTGGATCGCCGTCCACGGCGTCCCCGAATGGGTCAAGAGCGCGCTCAAATGACGCGCGTTCGCTCTCCATTTCGGCCGCGCGCTCAGGATCGGCGATGCGCCAATCGGCGAGCGTCATGCAGTCGTGGCAGACGACGTCGCCGTCTACGACCTCGGCGCTCGAATTGTCGACCTCATAATCGCAACGCTCGCACAGCTTTCCCAGCCCCGCTTCTAACCAATCGAGGCGCGTTGGATTTACGATCGCGTCGAATGCCTCCACTCGTTTCACATCAAGCCTGCGTCGCGCGATACAGAAATCGCACTCGCATTCGCTTGCGCCAGCAATCTCGACATTGGCCTCGATACATGCACGCCAGCCCGTTTCGTTTTCCAAATACTCAAGGATGGCTGATTGAGCGTCTGGCGCGCGGATGCACTGCCAGTCATATTCGCCGATCGTGCCGACGGTCCAGGCAGGCAGCAAGGGCGCAGACGCGGCGATTTCTTCGGGCGCGAGCGACAATGCGGGCGGCGCCGCGGCCGCGGCCAGACTAACGGCCATGCACTTCAGGGCTTGGCGACGGGTGACGGCCATGCGCTCTCCTCCTCGATTGATTCCAACCCAAGCGCGCGTCTCCCAAGTCCAGTGAGGCGATACATGCCACCACCCTCGCTTACTTCGACGTGCCCGCGCCGTATCATTCTATCCATCAACGCTTTGTCGCCCTTGGTATCTCCGTGAGGTTGGCCAAATCCGTAGCAACCCCTGGTGATCCAGATTCGGTTCGCGACAAGCCATCGCCAGCGGGCGGAAACGCGAAGGTCATCCATCGGCGCGCTCCTCTTCCGCGATCAACGCGCGGAGAAGGGCGCAGAGAAGGGCGAGGGGCAACGTGTTCGCCTCTGCCTCGCCTAGCAAGATTTCTCCGGCCAAATCCTGATAGATGCGGACTCCGTAGGGCGGTTCAATCTCGGAAAGCTTGCCTTTACCGAGTATCCATCCGCTCGCCCCCGGCAGCACGCGCTCTATCAGCGCGACCGCATCCGCCCCCGTAGCGGCTTCGCACCGCGCCAGGAGAGCGCGGAGGGTGGAAAGATCGTGGGTCATGCTGCCCTCGCGTGACAGCGTGCCGATGATGGCGTCCTCACTTCGCGTTTCATTTTTTCGCGCGGCTTCGGCTGCCTTGAGCACGTGCCCAAGGATGATTGATAAATCGTCCAAGGAGTCGTATTTTTGGAAAGCCGATACTGCGGCTTCAAGCTCTGCATTTGTGATCATCGTGCGATTTCCTTCGTTTTGTCGCTGTCGATGTTGGCGCGCGCGTTGCCGATGCGCTTGTCCCACGCTTCCGCGTAGCAGTGATCGCAGCCGGGCCCGACCTTCTGGCAGCCGATGACCGGATTGAAAGTTTTATCCGTCCAGGATATTTTTGTTTTGTCACCCATCGATGCTATCCAATCCAATTGCAGCGACCGCATCCTCATTCGTCGCGACATGCAATTTCTCGCGGATCACGCGGAATCGCTCGCTCAGCCTATGGCAGCGAATAGTTCCATCAGGCTTGCTCCTTCTCGCCGAGAGCGCGGATGGCGGTGCGACATTGTCTTGGCATTTTGAGCCGTCAAGCCCGTAAAACTCAGACATGCCCATTGCCTCAACTCGAATCGCCGCTTCTTCGAACGCTTCCCGCCTTGCGGCCTTGCGCGCTTTCGCCAGCGCATCGTCGCCGGAGATCGGAAGCGCGAGGATGGCGTCGGCGATTTCGCTGTGATGTTCAGATACTTTTACCTCGCATCCTGGCGAAAATTCTTCCATGTGAAAGGCGTTCTGCGCCACTTCCGCAGATCTCGCCCGCATGTCGGCCTGCGCTGCGGCGAGGGCGGCAGGGAAATCGATCGCGTCGCGATCGGCGCGCATCTCGTTCGCGCGTGCTACGAAAGGCGATTGATCCGGGTAGTCATTCGGTCGGACGCCAATCGACCGAAGCGCATCCGCCGCAGCCTCACGAAGAGCGGAACGCGTGACCGAAGACTGACAATGAACGATCGCCGAAAGTGCTGAGATGGCGGCGTCCCGCTCCCGCTCTGCCTTGTCCGCGCGCTCCCGCTCGGCAGCGAGGGCGGACTCGGCTGTTTCCGCGCGGACATCGGTAGTCTTGCTGGCGTCGGTCATATCGGTTTCCTCGTCATTGGGTCGATCCTTGGTAGCGGCGGGAGGGCGGATTTGTCCACGCCGCGGCGCGGCTTCTCGAATTTCGGGAAGTCCCGGCCTTGAAGTTTGTTGGCGCCGGTGGGTTTCTGGCGGATGAAGGCTTTTCCTGCCTGCCGATCGGCTTTGGATCTCCGACCAGCCTCTTCGGCTGTTTTGACCTTGTGAGGATCGACTAGTGCGGGAGCCAGATTGCTCTCCCGGTTCATGCCTCCCGCCCATAGCGGCTTGATGTGTTCGGCCTCCCACGGCGTTCCATCCGTGATCTCGCGGCCAGATATATGGCATCGGTAGGCGAATCGCCGCAGGATGCGCAGCAAGACGGCATTGGGCGGTCGGGCGTCTGGATTCGCGCCGATCCATTCGGTCACGGACCTTCCTATGACTGGGGCTATGTGTGGGGTCTTGGTCATCCGAATAGCCTTAGTTGCCCAAGTTCCTTTGAATTCTTTGAACAGTTGCAGCGCAGAGTCGCGCGCTTGCAGCGGTGCTTGATCTCCGCTTTTGTTTTAGCGTCGAATTCGCGGCGAGTGCGGCGGGTCATTCCTCGACCTGAGTTTTGCTCGTAATAATTCCGCACGATGGGCAATATGTGTAGACACCATAGCCGCCGCCCGCGAGGCCAAATCCATCATCGGTGGGTCCACCGCATTGTGGACAAGCTGAGTCCTGTTCGTATTCTGGCGGGAAAAGCTTTGCCTCGGCGATGGCTTTTTCCAGCTTCTCAGCTTCGTCTGTCATTCCTCAACTCCTGATCTCGCCTTTGCCTCGTCGAGCAGTTCCTTGATCGTAACGCCCGGCATCCAGCGCTCGACGATGACATGGAGCGCGGCTCGAAAGATCGGCCGCCAGTCTGCCTGGGGCAGCGACTCGAAGGCGATCGACCGCGGGACGATGACGCACTCTCCCGTGTCGGGCATGACGTGCATGTCGACGTGGCCGCAGGCGATCTTGAGCGCGATGTGTGCGGCCTGGGCGGTCGGGAACAGGTCGTGCTCGTGCATGATGTGGCAGAGGCTCCACCACGCGCGAAGCTGCTTTATGTTGCGCTTCCCCTTGAACGGCCATGACGCGATGTAAGTCACGCCCTCGGCAAGATTATGCACCGCCGCTCGAGCAATGTCGTTCTCCGGGACCATTGTTGTCCCGGAGCGACGCCACATCATGGGCTCGGCGTCTGACATTTAGTCACCTTTTCACGAGCACAAGGTTAATCGTGCAATCCGTGTCGTCCTTGGCGCAGCCGTCCTTGCGGCTGACGACAAAATCAAACACATCCCCGACGTTGGGTTCTTCGGGAATGTATTTTAAATCAAAATGATCTCCCGCGCGGCCGAAGGTGATTTTGATAAAAGGCTCCATAGCCGGGTCTGGCTTTGGCGCTTTCCTTGGGATTGAGAAAATCGCGAGGCTGGCCAGCGCGGCCACGCCAAGGATGATAATATTGGTGGTTCGGATTTTCATTTGCGACGTCCTGTTGCCCAAAGGAAGATGATCGCCCCGGCGCCCGCGAGCCAGATAAAGGCCACTATTCCCGAGACGAAATGGTTTCCAGCGAGGGAGGCGGCAAGAGCCGCCACCAACGCCACGAGGCGCGCGCGCCTCAGAACCCAGCCTCGTCCGCCGACGCCGGCCGAGCGGCGTCTTCCTTGGGCGGCTCTTTGGCTGCGTCCTTCGGCCCCTTCTGCATCGACGCCTCGTAAAGGGCGTCCCGATGCGCGACGAAGACGGTGCCGACTGCCTCGAAATCTTCCTTCGCCAAGCGCTTGCTGGCGCCAGAACGTTCTTGCCTTTCGTCCCAAGCCATCAACTCCTTGAGGGTGTCGATGGCTTTGATCTGAGCAATGAAGCGGTCACTGTCCTCCTTGGACTGGCGGTCGAACTCCTTCTCTCGCGCGGATTTTCCGTCTTCAGACTTACCAGACGCCGGCAACCCGCGTTGCTCATAATGGTCCGCGTCATCTGCGTCGCCGGTCGGGATCTTGAACAAGGTCCGCAAGTACTGCTTCTGGACATAGGAGTCGGACGATCCAAATGCTTGCGCACCGCTCGCCGGGACGCGCATCGAGCGGCGGAATGGCCCCCAGGCCGCGCCGGTCTCGTGATAAATGAAGATGTCGAAATCCATCGAAAGCCACATCGACTTCTTCGAGACGCCGCGGTCATCCGTGCTGGATTGCTCTGACACGTCTTTGTTCACTTGATGCGGGAACGAAAAGATTTTCGCTTCCGCCATCAATGGGCCGACCGCCTCGTAGAAGGCGTCGACGCTCGTGAACTTATAATTCTGGAATTTGTTCCTGTCGTCCTTGGCGAGCCGCTTGATCTTCCCCTCGACCTCGACGATGGCCTTGGCGATCTCTGGCGGCGGCGCAGGCGGATAAGGTGGTGCCGGCGGTGAAGCCAACACGGCAGCCGCCGCCTCGCCAGCCGCGATCCTCGCCGCCTTCGCAAGATGTTCCGCCCATTGCTGCTGATCGCTGAAAGTGTCGTCGCCGTTGCCCATCAAAGCACCTGTTCCGCTGTTCTCTCGACGCCGTTCGGCAGACGCCCGTGTTTCGTCCTGAACGCGCGCGCCGCTGAAAGAAATGCCTCGCGCAGCCCATCGGGAAGAACGCCGTCCGTCGCCAGCACGTCGACAAGGACGTTGTGCGCCGATTGCAGCGTGAGAATTTCCCTGGTCCTCAAATTCGTCGCCTTATCGGCGAACCGACTTCGCACGCCCTTGGTCGCATCCTTCTCGGCGCGAGCGGCCTGACGCGCGGCATAGGCAAATTCGTCAAACGCCGCATCGGCTTGCAGCGTGGCGCCAGCGACATCCTCGCAGGAGCCAACGGCGGCATCCTCGATCGCCCTTTGCTCGGCCGCTTCCTTCTCGCGGGCGATGCGCTCGGCTTCCTCGGCGGCTCTGCGCTTCTCTTCGGCCTCGCGCAATTTGCGCTCGCGCTCGGCCTTGGCGAAAGGTTCCATGCGCTGCTTGACGAGGATTTCGAGCACGCTCGCCATCACGTCCTGCGGCTTCTTGAAATAGGCGATCTTGGCTTTCCACATCTCGTGGATAGGCTTCGTTTCCCGCTCGCGCGCTTCGTCGAGCGCTTTCTGGGATTTGACGAAAATGGCCCGCTGATCGTTCGCGGCGCGATATTCGTCCTCGGTCGTGATGACCGGGTTTTCTTGGAGCCACGCTTTCAGATGCTTGACGGCGCTGCGGGCGTCCTCGATCTCCTGCGGCTCCGTCGGCGGGTTGTTCGCGCCGATGACGGCGCGCGGGTTCTCTTCCATAACCATCAGATGCTTCCCTCTTCGTCATCGAACGGCTCGTAGGCCAGACGCGCAGGCGAGTCCCAAGGCCTGTTTTCCTTTATGGCGGCAGCCTCGGTAATCAACGCGAAGCTGAAAATCGAAGAGCCGCCATAGTAGACAGTCTCCCATCCGTTCGCCGCAGGATCGCCCTTGAGAGGAATGTCGATGCGAATCATCTTGGCCCCGAATCGTTCTTCCTCGCGTGTGCGCCCACAATGAACGCGGTGGCCAAATATCTCGACGCGCGCCCATTCCCAGCCGTCACCTTGTTGTGCTTCTTCGGTCATGTGTTCCTCGCTTAAAAGGGGTCAGCCTCGCCGGCCAACGGCTCCGTCTCGCCCATGTTGCTCGTCTCGGGCTCGTCGTCTTCCGGCGCCCCAGCACAAGCGGCCTGCAACTCGGCGCGCAGTTCTTCCGTCTTCACCGGGTCGACCGGCTTGCGCGGGCGCTTCGAGCCGCCGGCGCGCAGGCGAGCGTTGCGGATTTCCAATCCGATCCGTTCGAGGGCTTGCGCCGTCGCGGACATGGGATTTTCGAACATATCGCCGCCGCCGAGCGTCTTGACGAGCTGATCGTAAATCGTCACCTCTTCGTGCGCTTGGGCTTCGGCCATGGTTTTGTGCTCCGTGCCATCGTCTGTGATGAAGCGCAGTTCTTCACGAATCGCCATCGGTCTTGGTCTCCTTCTCGGCTAGTTGTTTCGCCTGATATTCAGCATAGAACTTCTCGCTCGCCGCATCTTCCGCAGCGCCGACGATCCAGCGAAGAGCGGCGAGCAATTGAGTTTCATTTTCCGCACCATTGGCGACTGCTCGTAGAGTATCGCCCGAAACAATGCTCGCCAACGAAATAGCGCGCTCAAGATCGTGACTGACGGCGTGCGATTTCTCCGCGAAGATGCACGACGGATCCAAGATCGAAGCATAACCGTGTCGCATCGTGTATGAATTTCCCATTACCGTCTCCTATGCACTCCTGCGCCAACTGGCGTCGATATGCTCGCGCCATGTGCGCGCCCAAACCCCAATCTCTGCCTCGACGCGGAGCCAATCGCAGGCGTCCGTCACGTCGGTCCAGTCGCTAACGCCGTAGAAGGGACACAACGCGCGCCTGGCGCATTTCATCTCGTGCGAAGCCCGGAAGCATG
>Ga0181523_10000232_pt1 | contig 61582 bp, 37 predicted proteins | sample PEATcosm2014_Bin_43_FD_119752 | JGI IMG/M metagenome (GOLD analysis project Ga0181523, IMG submission 119752) | Peatland microbial communities from MTU Mesocosm Facility, Houghton, MI, USA - PEATcosm2014_Bin05_30_metaG | ecosystem: Environmental > Terrestrial > Soil > Wetlands > Peat | place... | reverse complement strand
GGCTCCGGGCTCACCGCCAACCGGATAAATCAGTCCAACGCCTCGGGACTCTATCCTGCCTTTAACAGAGGCTCCTGTTCTCCTCGACCAGCGCTTAGCTATAGACCCTTGCTCGCCCTCCCAAACTCACCTCGCGGTTGTCTGAGTGACTACGCTTGAGCCCCGGACGCTGCACCAACCGGAAAAACTTCAGAACGTGTCAAAGAACGATTATGGTTTTACCACTCTCAGTTTCTACGTCAACGAAATTCATGCGCCTGTAACTTCTTATTCATCAATGGAGTGCAGCTCATGCACAGCCGGGTGACACGGAAATGGTGCAATCGCCGGCGCCCAACTTCGAAATCCCCAGCATCCATGCGGTTTTTCGCGGATTTTCCCCGTCGAGCTTCCGCCTTCGTCCGAAACGCACATTCGATTGTGACTGTGCAAATCATTGCTTTACCCGCATGAATACTGATGTTTCCGCGCGCCGGGCGCCGGTTCTCATCCGGACCACTTCCGTCGTTCAGCCGCTTTCTTTACAATTCCACGGTGGATGGTGGGTGGTTGGAGGCTTTCTTGTGATGCGAAACCTGCGTTTGGCAGCGGTTGTGTGTCTCCTGGCCGTTTTTGCAGCGGCGCAAGTCTCCCCTGCGCAGAGCGCTGAAGAGAAGACGGCGAAGTATTTTGAATCGGTGCGGCATCAGCCGGGGTTGTTGCTGGCATTTCTGCAGCAGATGCCCAAGGGTGGCGACCTGCATGTCCACCTGAGTGGCGCGATCTATGCGGAGAGCTTCATCGACTGGGCCTCGGAAAACGCTCTTTGCGTGGATCGCAGCACTTCGAAGCTGATCCGCGCGGCGTGCGATTCTTGCGAGCCCTACAAGAACAAGCCCTCGGTGCGCTGCGCCTATCAGGATCACATTCTCTATGGCCAGCTGATCGATGCCTGGTCGATGCGCAACTGGCATCCGGCGGAGGAGTCTGGGCACGATCATTTCTTCGCCACGTTTGAGAAGTTTAGTCCGGCGATGCAGGACCACGTTGGCGATGCGCTCGCCGAGGTGGCGTCGCGGGCGGCGGCCGACCATCTGCAATATGTGGAGGTGATGCATACGGCGGACGGGGCGCAGGCGGCGATTCTGGGCGACAAGATTGGATGGGGCATTGGATCGTCGACCGACGACTTCGGCAAGCTCCGCGAGAAGTTGCTGGCGGGCGGAATGGCGGATGTGGTGGCGTCGGTTCGCAGCCAACTCGATTCCGATGAGGCCCGCCAGAAAGAAGTGCTGCATTGCGGGACGGCGCAGGCTGCTCCCGGCTGCGAGGTCACGATCCATTATCTCTACCAGGTACTGCGGGGTCTGCCGCGCGAACAGGTTTTTGCGCAGATCTTGCTGGGCTTCGAACTGACGAAGGCTGATCCGCGCTTCGTCGGTTTCAATCTGGTGATGCCCGAAGACTACTACGTGCCCATGCACGACTTCGATCTGCACATGCGGATCATCGAGGCCTTGCACAAGTTCTATCCGGCGACGCACGTGTCGCTGCACGCCGACGAACTGGCGATGGGACTGGTTCCACCCGAGGGCTTGCGCTTTCACATTCGCGAGTCGATTGAACGCGGCGGCGCGGAACGGATTGGGCATGGCGTGGCCGTCATGAGCGAAGACGACCCCATCGGGCTGCTGCGGGAGATGGCGAAGAAGAATGTGCTGGTCGAGATTTGCCTGACCTCGAACGATGTGATCCTGGGCGTGAGCGGCGACCGGCATCCGCTGCCGGTGTACATGAAATACGGAGTACCGGTGGCGCTCGCTACCGACGACGAGGGCGTCTCCCGCAGCGATATGACGCACGAATATCTGCGGGCAGTGGAGACCTATGGCTTGTCGTATGGTGATTTGAAACGCATGGCGCGCGAGAGCCTGGAACACAGCTTCATTCCGGGTGATAGTCTGTGGAGCGATGGGCGGGAGTTGCGGCCTGCTGCAGCGTGCGCGGACGACAAAGCGTCGAGCGGTCGCATATCAGGTAAATGTCTGAAGTGGCTGGGGACGAGCGAGCGTGCCCGCGTGCAGTGGCAACTGGAAAAGGCCTTCGGCGAGTTTGAGAAGAAATTCTAACGTAGGGTTGTCATCCTGAGCGAAGCGAAGGATGACAACTTGTATTTTTGACAATGTGTATTCATGACACCAGACCTTTACAATCGCGCTGAATCCGCCGCCGCATTTGTGCTTTCGCAGACCGATCTGCGTCCGCAGATCGGGCTTGTTCTCGGCTCCGGCCTCGGATCCTTTGCCGACGATCTCGCCGACGCCGTTCGTATTCCCTACGCCCACATCCCGACCTTTCCGCGATCGACGGCGGTCGGTCACGCCGGGCAACTTGTGATTGGAAAGTCCGGCGACGTTCCTGTTGCCGTGATGCAAGGACGCGTGCATCTGTATGAAGGCTATCCGGCCGCCGAGGTCGCCTTCCCGACGCGCGTTCTCGGGCGAGCGGGCATACGCGCCTTGATTCTCACCAACGCCGCCGGCGGCATCAACTTGGAGTACGGACAAGGCGCGCTGGTCATCCTTCTCGATCACCTCAATCTTCAAGGACAGAATCCGCTGACCGGCGCGAACGACGAGCGCTTGGGCCCGCGTTTTCCCGACATGACTTATACCTACGCCCAGCGCTATCGCGAGATCGCATTGGACGAAATGAAGAAGCTTTCGATTCCGCCGCGCCAGGGCGTCTACGCGGCGTTTGCCGGGCCGAGTTACGAAACTCCGGCGGAGATTCGATACCTGCGCACCATCGGCGCCGATCTGGTGGGCATGTCGACCGTCCCGGAAGCGATCGCCGCGCGGCATATGGGGATGAACGTCCTGGCAATCTCGTGCGTGACCAATATGGCCGCCGGAATTCTCGATCGGGCGCTCGTCCACGAAGAAGTGCTCGAAGTGGGACGCCGAGTGATGGGACAGTTCATCGCACTGCTGCGGGCCGTGCTGCCGCGTATCGCAGAGGAGTTGGAACCTTAGCGAGAAGAGTCCAAACCAAAGTCCTCACCACCAGGGGGCACGGAAGAACACGGGGGAAAGCTTCAATGCACTTTGTCCGCACTTTTGTTCGCGGGCTTCCTTGGGATGAATATCGGCTGCGGCGGATCTATGTTGTACACCGCCGCGAAACTTCCCTGGTTGACGGCAAAGCTCGCTCGGCCGCGCGAATCAATGAACAATAAAGGCTGTTTCAGCGGCACGTCGCTGAAAGTCCTGACGAACGGCATCTCGACTTCGCGTCCTGCGATCGTCGCTTTCAATTTGTCGCCGCGCTGATAGCCGAGCTTCTGGAAATCGTCGGCGCTGATGTTCGTGATCAGGTTGCCGAACGGACCATCCAGGGCGATCACCTCTCCGGTCAGGCCCTTGTCGTCCACGGTTGCCGGCTTCAGGTCGAGACGGACCAGTCCCTTGACTGCGGGTCCGGCCTGGGTCCAATCGTCGCCGCGTGCAATGTGAGCGCCTACGGGAGAGAAAATATCGCGGCCATGAAAGGTGGAGGAAATCTTCGCGCCGACCATCCAATCAGGATTGGTGATCTCGCGAATGCCTTCGACGCCATCGCGGTCTTCGACCATTGTCATCAAGCCGTTATCGGGCAGCACGAAGAATTGCCCGCGCTTCGATTTCACGACGACTGCCTTGCGCGAACTGCCGACGCCGGGATCGATGACCACCACGAACACCGTTCCCGAGGCAAAGTAGGGCGTGGCGCCAAACAGGAAGCGAGCGCCGTCCCGAATCGAAAATGCATTGACCTGATGGGTGAGATCGACAATCCGGAGATTGGGCGCGATGCCGTACATGACGCCCTTGCAGAGAGCTACTGAATCGTCGACGACGCCGAAGTCGGTCATGAAGACGACGGTGGGCGGTTGTGCGGTCGTCGGCGCGATGGTTGACGCGATCGATGGCTGCGCCAGAAGCGGGGTCGCGAGAACAAGCAAGAGGGCGAACCACAAAGCCAGCGCGCGCGTCGATTTTGCGACCGAGACTAATGTCTTCTGCATAGATTCGAACCCTCCGAGAGCAGCAGTTTAATTGCGTGGATGCGGTTGTCGCTCGCTCCTTGAAGGCAATGATTCTACCTGCTCAAGAGGCGGAACCCAAAGCTCGCTTCGGGCATCTATAATCGGGGCGGCAAGAAATTCAGTCATCCTTGAAGGAGTGGATCAGTCGATCAATCGATCGATCAACTCAGGAGAGCTAGCAATGTCCAACGTGATTCCCGAAAAATACGCCGACCTTTTCCAGAAGCGCGCGTTCGCCAGTCTGGGCACGCTCATGCCCGACGGACGGCCTCAGGTCACTCCCGTCTGGTGCGACTTTGACGGCCAACACGTGATCTTCAACTCGGCCCGCGGACGTCAGAAAGATCGCAACGTGCGCCGCGATCCGCGGGTTGCACTGGCCATCGTCGATCCCGACAATCCCTATCGCTATCTGGAGATTCGCGGCACCGTGGTTGAGATTACCGAAGAGGGCGCCGCTCAGCATATCGACAAGATGGCGAAGAAGTATATGGGAGTCGACAAGTATCCGTACTCACAGCCGGGAGAGGTTCGCGTGCTTTATAAGATCCGGCCGGAGCACACCACCGTGATGGGCTAGGTGGTGCGTGGTGGCGCGGACACTCCCTTCGACTTCGCTCAGGGCAGGCTTTGTCCGCGCCCCTTCCTGAAGCGCCTTCCCGACTCCGATTTGACAAACATTGACAAAGGTCGCGACAAGCAATGTCTTGGGCCGCACGGGAAACCTTTCTCCAAGAAATGCGTCTAACTTAGGAAAGGGTCTGGATTCTTTGGGGGCATCGCGTCCCCATGGAACTTCTGAGGATTCTTTTCCGTACAGTACAAGAAGAGCAGGGTCGAGCGTTCCTTAGTTATTAGTTATTGCCTGTTGCCTGAGGGAGAACTTTATGGACGTGGGGAAGAATGGCCGCGATGGCTTACACGCAATCGAAGCTCAATCCAATAGCGTTTCGGTGCAGCAGGTGGTGAAGGCCGCGCAAGAAGAACTCCTGGAACTCATGCGGCAGCGTGCCGAGATCATGAAGCGAATTGGCACGGTGAAGCAGACGATCGCCGGATTGGCGGATCTTTTCGGCGACCAGGCGCTGGGCGACGATTTGCTGGAACTGATCGACCGCAAGCCCAATGGCCGCCAGCCCGGCTTCACCAAGGCATGCCGCAGGGTGCTCATGGAAATCCGGCGTCCGCTGGGAGCCCGCGAGCTTTGCGTGGAACTGGAGCGATGCGCTCCGGCAATCATGGCGCGGCACAAGGACCCGCTGGCCTCGGTCACCACCGTTTTGAATCGTCTGGTGGACTATGGCGAGGCGCGCAGCCTGAGCAACGATCGCGGACGGCGCGTCTGGGAGTGGATCAGCGACACCGATCCGTTGGCGGATCCGATGCCTTCCCGGAGAACGGCCTGACGGCGGTGAAGCGGTATTAGGGCTTCGAATTAGGGCTTCGTATCAGGGTATCGCTTTAGCGATACCGCAAGCTCTTGAAGGCGGTTGCCCCTTTAGGGGCTTCGAAGCCCTGATTCGAAAGCCGGGCTTCTCGAGAGCCTGCTACGCCGGCAAGAGCTCCCCTTTTTCCAGATGCCGCGTCACGTGCGCGTACCCGGCCGCGTGCGGATCGTGCGTCACCATCACGATCGTCTTGCCGAAGCTTTCGTTCAGGCGCTTCAAAATCTCCAGGATTTCAGTCGCCGAATTGCTGTCAAGGTCGCCGGTCGGTTCATCGGCGAGAATCAGCGTAGGATCGCTGACGATGGCGCGAGCGATGGCCACGCGCTGCTCCTGTCCGCCCGATAGCTGCTTGGGCAGGTGATGAACGCGGTCTTCAAGTCCTACGAGTTTAAGCGCGGTCATCACGTGATCGCGGCGCTGCTGCGCTGTCATCCTGGTCAGCAGCAGCGGCAACTCGACATTTTCAAATGCCGTCAGCACCGGGATCAGATTGAAAGTCTGAAAAACATATCCGACGTGAGTGTTGCGCCAGTTGGCGGACTGCCCATCGGTCAGGCGAAAAATGTTTTCGCCCATTACCAGCAATTCGCCGGAGGTGGGGCGGTCAATGGCGGCGATCATGTTCAGCAGGGTCGTCTTGCCCGATCCGGAGGGCCCCATCAGCGCCAGAAACTCGCCGCCGGCGATGTCGATGGAGACGTTGTCGAGCGCGGTCACCTGGAAAGCGTCCCGCTTGAAAATCTTGCTCACCCCACGCGCCTGGACGACCTTGCTGCCCACGGCCGGTTGTTTGGTTGGCGTTGTTATTGCGCTCATGATTGCCCCTTGATACGAATCTTTTGCCCGTCCTGCAAATCCGCGGGCCCTGCCGTGATTACACTTTCGCCGCCCACCAGCGAGTCCACCAGATAGCCTCCGGAGCGCTGGCCCTGAACATGAACATCGCGGCGCAGCGCCTTGCCCTTGAAAACGAGCAACACAAACTTTGCTCCATCTTTGTCGTGCAACGCGGCGGTGGGCACAAAAACATAAGTCGGTTTCGCGCTCGCGTTCGTAGCGTCATTCGGCTTCGCTTTGAATTGCACCGTCGCATTCATTTCCGGGCGCAGGTAAGAATCGGGTTTCAGAATCTGAACCTTGACCTGGACCGTCGCTTTTTGCCGATTCGCTTCCGGCGACATTTCGGCGATCTCACCTTTGTAGGAGCGATCCTTGAACGCATCCAGGGTGACGATGCCTTCCTGCCTGGGAGAAAGTTTCGCGAAATCGTCCTGCGCGATGTCGAGCTCGACCTGAATGTCGTTCAGATCCGCCAGCGCGACGACCGATCCGCGCGGGCCGCCTTCAGCTCCGCTGGCGAATTGAGCCGTGACCAGCTCACCCTTCTCGGCCGTGCGCTCCAGAATCGTGCCGCTGACGGGCGCGCGAATCACCGTGGCATCGAGTTGAGACTTCGCGTATGCCATCTGCCCTTCGGCCTGCAGCAAGTCGCCGCGGGCACGGAGAATCTCTTCGGAGCGCGGGCCAAGCTGCATCAGCTTGAAAGCCCGCTCCAGCGAATTCATTCTTTGCTGCGAAGCATCGCACTTGCCGATCGCGTCGTCCAAATTCTGCTTGGACATTACTCCCTGCGCAACCAGGTCGCGGGTGCGGTCGAGATTGATCTTGTCATTCAGAGCTGTGGCCCGCGCCTCCTGCAGATTGTGGTCCGCCTGCTGAATCTCCTCCGGGCGCGACCCATTCTCATTTTCGAGCAGCCGCGCTTTGGCGCTCTCGACCGCGCCTCGCGCCTGTTCGTACTGGGCGCGGAATTCCTCGTCCTCCAGGCGCACCAGAACTTGTCCTTCTTTTACCTTGTCGCCTTTTTCCACGCCAATCCACGCCACGCGGCCGGTGACCTTCGAATTCACGCTGATTTTGTGATGCGCGACAATGTAGCCGCTGGCCGAGAGCACGGTGCTGCCCGCGACGTCGCTGCCTTCCGCCGCGGCCCGCGCGACTTCGACTTCCGGCGCATCCGAGGCGAGCGCGCGGTACGCCAGCGCGACAATTCCCAGCAGTACGACCACGGCGATTCCGCCCAGAATGAAGCGCCGCGACCACGCGGGCGGTTCTCCGCCTCCGTCGCGCAGCGAACGATCGATGCGCAGACCGCGCAGGTCGTCCTGTTTAGTATCCGTGGGTCCGATGTCGGTGGGCATTACTGAATATACGCTCTAAGTCCTTTACTGGTTTCAAAAATCGATTGCACGAAATATTGTACGAACCATGTGTTAATAATGTGCGAATCAGGCTCGCAGCGCGGTTAGAATATCCTGCCGCGCCGCATGCCAGGCGGGCGCGAAGCCTCCCAGCAATCCCATGATCATGGCAAAGCCCACTGCCGCCAGCGCGACCTCCCAAGTCAGGTGCAGGCTGAAAACCGTCTCGCTGAAAGTGAGCGAGTTGCCGATTCCCGTGCTCATGCCGTTGAACGGCAGGATCAGCACAATTCCGACGATCGCTCCCAGCAGCGAAAGCAGCAAGGCTTCGATCACGAACGACGTGAGAATGCTGGGCCGGGAAAATCCTATGATCCTCAAGGTTGCAATCTCGCGCGAGCGATACGCCACCGCCGCATACATCGTATTCATGGCGGCAAAGCTCGATCCGATGGCCATGATGATCGCCACGAACGTCCCGATAAATTTGATCGCTCCGCCCGAACTGGTTTGCTTCTCGTAGTACTCGGTTTCGAGCGTGCCCTCCAATTTCAGCCGCTGATCGTCGCTAACGCGATTCTTGAGTGCATCCGCGGCCACCGCATCGGTCGCCCGCAGGTAGGCGGACGAATATCCTCCCTGACGGTCGAAGTCGTTGGCGATCTGGTTGACGTCGCCCCAGATTTCGGAATCGTAGGAAGTCCCTCCGGAATCGAAAATCCCGACCACTTTCCATTGGCCTTTGGCGAAGTCCATGGAGTCGCCGACGTTGGCGCCGCTAAAGCGATCGTGAATGGAGCGCCCGACCACTACTTCGCGCTGTCCCGGGGTAAACCAGCGACCCGAGACCAGTTTCAATTTCGGCAGCCCGTGAGAGTCCTTCTCCTCGGAACGCAGAGTGATACCGGCGGGCATGAGGCCGCGCACCGAAACATTGACCTCGCCCGTCCCATCTTTGCGCGGCAGCACGACGACCACCACCCATTCGCCCGAGGCAAGCGGCTGTCCCTCTTTGTCCGTGGCGATACCGGGAAGAGTTTTCAAGGTCGGGAAGAGATTGGCGTCGAAGCCTCCCGAAAGTTCAGCCGTCGAGCCCTTGCGCATGACCAGCACGTTCACCGGATCGCCGCTGGTCATGAAAGCCTTCTGCAGACCGGCCAAGAGCGCCATCAGGAAAACCGCGGTGGTCACGGTGAGAGCGATGCCCAGAGCCGTCATGATGGTGAGGCCCTTGCGCAGCTTCAGGTTGCGAATGTTATAGCTGATCGGAATCGCCATAATGTTTGGTCGTTAGTCGCTGGTCGTTAGTCGCTGGTCGTTAGTTGTTAAGTTGTTAGTCTCTAACCGATGTAGCGCAAGCCCTCCACAATATCTAACTTTGCCGCGTGATAAGCCGGCAAGATCGCGCTCAGGAATCCCACCATCCCCGCGACGAAGATGGCGAGTAGCAAAGTTGGGTATGTCACTCGCATTCCAGAAAAAAACAAACCCAGACCAGGCGCGTGCGCCAGGCCCGAAACCACTACGAGCGCCAGCAGGCATCCCAGAGCGCCCCCGGTCAGAGACACCACAACCGCTTCTCCAATATAAAGCCTCAAGATCGTTTGTCGCGTGAATCCGAGCGTCTTCAGCACCGCTACTTCGCGCGTCCTTTCGCGGATCGACATGGCCATGGTGGTGGCCGAAACCAGCAGCGTGGCAAACACCACCGCGAAGCAGATGCTCAGAATAAACGCCTTCACGTTTCCAATGCTGTTGATGAAGTCCAACTGGAAGGCTTTTTCACTCTCGGTTTTTGTAGGCTCGGGAGAATTGCGGAACATGGCGTCCACGGCGGAAGAGACCGTGGCCACGCTGGCGGGAGAATCGGTGAGAATACAAAAAATGCCCGCGTTCCCCTTGGCGAACGCGACTGCCTCTTCCACGTACTTCTGATTGAAGTAAACGGATTCGGTGGGTTCCGGCGCCGTGTAGATGCCGCGAATCGTGAGCTCAAGATCCACGGGATAGATGGTGCCCTTAATTACGATGCGATCGCCCAGCTTCCAGCCATATTTTTTGGCGAGTTGGTAATCGGCGATCGCCCCGGCGCGATCGCGCTGCCAGGCCAGCAATTGGTCCGCGGGCAGCTTGAAGTCGGTATAGACCTTGAGGATTTCATCCGGGTCAGTGCCGAACTGGGCGAACATATTCTCCGGCTTGTCGTCTTTGTATTGGCCTCCAAACCAATTGCTCGGGGCAATGGCCACCACGCCGGGAATGGCCCGGATTTTCTCCCGATAGAACGACGGCATGGCCTGGGTGAGCGAGACGCGGTGGCGGGTGATCAAGCGCTGCGCGGACTGGGCGCTGAACGTGTCCATGTAGAAGGCGCGCCAGACGGTCATCATGAGAGTTAGCAGCAGGAGCGAGAACGTGATGCTCAGCACGGTCAGGATGCTGCGCCGCTTGTTGCGAAAAGCGCTCTTGGTCACGAAGCGGGTTAAATTCATGCGACTCCGGAAGATCCACTAGTTGCTAAGAAATTCGTTGAAAGGGACAGCGAGCACCCATTTGCGCTAGCCCTGAGGATAAAGCAGGGGGCGCGGTCTGGACAACTGGAGTTGAACTTCTTTTTCGCGAATTTTCCGTGTGCCTTTGATCCATGGGCCAGGCTAGACATTCTCAACGTATCTATTGTTATGCATAAGAGCGGTTGACCGGCGGTCGCGCCGGTGCCACAATTCGTGCCTGCGAAGGGGCGTGTGCCTGGGGTGGAACCATCTGCGTCGCAAGCAAGGCCCACCCCGCTGGTTAGCCTCTTCGCAAAGGAGTTGTTATGGCGATCCAAAGAAAGGCAAGCCCACATGTTCGTCCAGCCGGATTCCGGGTTTCGTTGGTCATCGGATTTATCTCAATAATGCTTGCCTGCTGCGGGTTCTCGTTCGCGCAGACGCTCACGGTCCTGCATGAATTCAACGGAGGACAGGGGGATGGATACAACCCATTCGCCCCCGTCGTCATTGACCAGAACGGCGTTCTCTACGGGACCACCTTTTATGGCGGGAACCTTAAAGACTGCGTAGTAGGCTGCGGCGAGGTCTATCAGGTGGCGCCGCCGGCACAAACCGGGGGCGCGTGGACTTACTCAGCCATTTACGAGTTTACGGGCGGCAATGATGGATGCTGCGTGTACAGCGCGCTCACTCTTGACAGCAAAGGACGACTGTATGGCGTGAACAACAGCCTGTTTCGATTGACGCGGCCCACCAAGCCAGGCGCTTTCTGGAGATATAACGATCTTTACGATTTCACGGATGGGTTATTGCCGAATACGCCGCTCGTGCTTGACAGTGCCGGTGCGCTCTATGGCGTGAGCCCATATGGAGGCTTATCCGGCTGCGGCGGCAGCGGTTGCGGGGCAGTGCTGCAGTTCGTTCCCAGCAAGCATGGTAAATGGACGGAAAACATTCTTTACGAGTTCACAGGCGCCGCCGATGGCGCCTGGCCCGCCTCCATAGTAATCGACGGCACCGGCGCGCTCTACGGCATCGCCAGCGTAGGTGGCAATGTGACGCAGAACTGTCCCAGCGGATGCGGCACCGTCTTCAAGCTTGAGCCCGGCTCGGGTGGCGCGTGGACGTATACGGTGCTCTATCGTTTCACCGGTGCGCCGGACGATAACCCCTACAGCGTCGTCCGCGATTCGAGCGGCGACCTTTATGGTCTCGCCGTCAGAGGGAGCCAGGGCGCGACGGAGGTTTTCAAGGTGACGCCACACAAGAGAGGCGCTGGGAGCGAGAGGCTTCTCCATCGTTTCAGCCCGCAGGACATCCCATCCGACTACTGCGGCTATTCGCCCTCGTTCTTGACCGGAGGGGCGAACGGCATATTGTACGGCGCCATCTTCGGCGACATAGACCTTTATTTCGGCGCTTTGTTCCAACTAACGCCGCCGGCTGACGGCACTGGGCATTGGAGCTACACCACGCTATGGGATTTCAACGAGTCGGGGCCCGACCTGAATCCGAACGGCGTCGCGCTCGGACCCGACGGCGCATTGTACGGCACGACGAATGGTGGGGACTCCAGCGGCGGGACGGTATTTCAGTTGCAACTGCCTTCTCAGGCGCCCTGGCCTCCTTCAGATTTCTGCTATTGAAGTAATTAATAGGCCGGCGGCATGGGTCCGGACGAAACGGCGGTCGATTCAGTGAGGACCTGGAGATTTGGTCCCGCAAAGAAAGACGGCAATGCCGTGCGTGTGCAGATCAACGTGGAGGTCAACTTCCATCTTTATCGAACGCTCCTTCCTTACTGCGAGAAACGCACGGCGAAACCAGTTCTGGAATATGTTGTCTAATCGGCGTAATCTGCCCTGTCATGCTGATTCCATTACTAGCTTACTTACTCCTTGTTAGTCCCAGTGGTCTTCCAACCGACTTACAGACCACAACTCAAGCGGTGACTGGGAACATCCAAGCCAAGCTTTCGCCAGCTGAAATATCCGACCTTCAAAAAAGAGCCGACTCCGGAGATGCCACCGCACAGTTTGCCCTGGGAAAAGCCTACGAGTCTGGCAACGGAGTCCCGCCGCGTGCGGATCAAGCGGCAATCTGGTATCGCAAGGCCGCCGAACAGGGAAATGAGAAGGCACAAAACGATCTGGGTATTCTTTACTGGTTAGGGGATGGCGTTGAACAGGACAAGGCCGAAGCGGTCCGGTGGTATCGGAAGGCGGCTCGTCAGGGAAATTCAAATGCAATGTTCAATCTCGGCGCGGCGTATTACAACGGTGAGGGCGTCGGCGGCAACGACACTCTGGCTTACGCCTGGTTCTTGCTGTCGAGCGAAGCCGGGAACTCGAGTGGCCAGGATGCCGCCAAGCGCTCGCGAGCGGAGAATGGCCCCGGCGGATTCAACGACGCCTGCCTCGCCATTGGCCAGATGTACGAGAAGGGCGAAGACCTGCCAAAGAACCTCGAAACGGCGGCCGCATGGTACCGAAAAGCAGCACAACAGGGTTACGCCGAGGCCATGATCAGCCTCGCCGCCTTGTATCTGAAAACCTCAGACTATAGCCAAGCGCGTCCCTGGTGCGAAGCGGCGGCAAAAGAGAAACGCACCGGTGCTTACTACTGCCTCGGCTATCTTTATCAGCACGGTTCCGGCGTGGACCCAAATTCGAAAGAAGCTCTCCGATGGTACGAGCAAGGGGCTCGCGCGGGGAATGTTCCTCCATGCAGGCTCTGGCCCGGATGTATGAACAAGGCGAGGGTACGAAGGCGGACCGCGTTCAGGCATTCGTGTGGTTTTACATCGCCGCGAAAGCGCTGAGGGGAGATCAACGCGCAATCGCGGAAGCAAACAGAATTCGTTCCTCGATGACCGAGAAGGATTGGAAGGATACGCAAAAAAAGTTACCGCGCGGCACTGATCCGAAAAAGGTCGACGACTTCCTTCGAGGCGCCAACTAGCCATCCACTTCGTAGCTCACACCGTGAAGTTAAAATCAAAAGTTCGTTCCTCCATCGGACCCGAGCCAATTCCATACCAAGCAGGCTGGTCGAAGAAGAATCCGTTCCCAGCCCGCAGCGATAGCCTTCCACCCCACTTTTCAGTGACTTTCGTAACTCTCGTTTGCCCACTTGATGGCGGTATTCTAGGTTCGATTCTCCCCCTGTTCTTCTAATTTCATATTTCAGGGTGGAGTGCGGCTTGTCACCGCGAGGGCGATTGTAATGGCGACGATGTTTGGCCGTTTCGAAATTCAGAGTGAGCTTTCGAAGTCCGAGACCGCCTTGATTTACAAGGCGCTCGACACGGAAACCAACCAGGTCGTGGCGCTCAAGACGCAGAGTCTCGAGCCCTTGGGCGAGCGCGCGGAAGCGTTTGTGAACGCGCTGATCTCCGAAGGCGAAAGCACGCGCGATCTCGCCGGACAGAACATTGTCCTGCTCTACGGCGCCGGTGAGATCGACGGCCAGTTCTGCGCCGCGATGGAGTACATACAAGGCAACAGTATTGCCACCATGCTGGCGCGCAAAGAGGGCTTCTCCATTTGGGACCTGCTCGACATCACGCGCCAGGTTTGCGCCGGCCTGGAGCAAGCTGCCGCGAAGGGTGTGGCGCACTCTTCGCTCGAGCCCGCCAAGATCATGGTGCAGTGGGACGGGATGGTCAAAATCCTCGGCTACGGCATCTCCAACATGAGCCTCATCGAAGCCGAGTCGGGAAAAGGCCTGGGCCGGCTGATGCCCTACTGTTCTCCGGAACAGATTCGCGGAGAAGCCATCGACCTGCGTTCGAACCTGTTTACCCTGGGCACGATCCTCTACGAGATGGTGGTGGGCCGGCAGGCTTTCGATGCCGCGGATCCAGTTACGCTTTTAAGCCGGATTGAGAACGAAATGCCGCCCAGTCCGTCGGAGGTGAATCCCAAAATTCAACCGGCGGTGAGCGCGCTGATTATGAAGGCGCTGGCGAAAGATCCGGCGGAACGCTATCAAAGCGCTCGCGAACTGGTCGGCGATCTGGAGAAGTGCAAGGAAAACGGCAAGAAAGCCACGGCCGATTCCAGAAAGACGGCGCCGGCGGCGAGTGTCGCCGTGAATGCGGCAGCTCGCGCGGCGGCGGCCAGCAAGTTTGTCTCGGCGCCGTCAAGCGCGCCCAAGCCCGAGCCTCCCGCTCCAGTTGCTCCACCCAAACCTGTTTCTCCGCGAATCGACGCGCCGGCGTTTGCCCAGGCCGGTTCGCCGGCAACCGAAACCAGGGCCGCTGCGGCGGCCGCGGGCGCGGTGACCGGAGGGAGTGCCGCGCGCGGATCGAACGCGAGCTCCGTTTCGCACCGCGATTCGTACTCCGGTTCAACATCCGATTCGAAGTCCGGCTCGAAGTCGGGCGCGGGAATCCTTGGCGAGTTTGACGTGAGTGCTCCCGAATCTCAGGTTGCGAGCGGCCCGGTGCTATCGGCGGCAGTGGTGGAGCCGGAAGCCGAGACGCATTCGCCGCGCGTGGCTGTGGATCCCATGATGGCCGAGCCTGTGGAGGGCTCACAAAGCAGAAGTTTTTCCGACCTGGCCGAGATGCCGCCGCTCAAAGAGCCCGTTTTCGTGCCGCCAACTCCCGAACTTGTGGAGCCGTCGCGGCTCGAGGTGCAGATCCATCCGCGGGAAGAGGAGAAACCAAGAATCCAGCCAAGGGAAGTCGCGGAAAAGGCGATGCATCAAATCGCCACGGTTCCGCCGCGGCTGATGGTCTACTCGATCCTGGGCGCGGTGGGATTGATCCTGGTGATTGTGATCGCGCTCTTTTTCCATGTTCGCTCGGAAGACGATGGATCCACGGCGGCTCCGCGGCCGGCGAAAACTGCGAAGCCAGCCCAGCCCGTGGCCCAAACCCCGGTGGCGCCGGCGATCGAGAAGCCGACTCTGCCGGTTGCGCCTCCCGCCGAAGCTCAACCGAGCCTGACCGTACGCCAGGTCGAAAAGCGCCCCGCTGCGCGCCGGGCGCCCGTTCGGGCCCCGGTGCCGGTCGTGATCCCTGGCCAGATGCTGGTCGACTCCAGCCCACAGGGCGCACAGTTTCAGATCGATGGAAAAGGCGATCCGTCCTGGCTCACACCGTTGAATGTAACGGGCCTGACTCCCGGTAAGCACATCATATCCGCGAGCAAGTCCGGCTATTCGTCCGATATACGGACAGTCGAGGTTGCGGCCGGCAGCAAATTGTCTCTAACGCTTCATTTGGCGCCGGTCAATGCGCTGATGGCCGTGAACAGCACGCCGCCCGGCGCCGACATCATCGTCGACGGCAGGCCTACCGGACGAGTGACCCCGGCGCAGTTCGCCGTGGAAAAAGGAAGCCACACCATTCTGCTGCGCAAACAGGGGTATCTCGACGAGACGGTCACTGCCGATCTTGGTCCCGCGCAGAATTTCCAGTACTCGCCTGCGCTCAGAGCGCTGGGCAACGCCGCAGAACTGCGGACCGTCGGCAAGTTCAACAAGCTGTTTGGACGCGGCGGAGACAGCACGGCGGGCATGGGTGCCATCAGCATTCACACCCAGCCGAAAGGCGCGCAGATCGCGATCAACCAGCGTCTCCTGGAGAAGACCTCGCCCGTCGATCTCATGCTGGGACCGGGCAACTACATCGTGGATATCACCCTGACCGGCTTCAAGCCGGTCCACAAGATCGTCAGCGTCGACAAAGGCGGCAAGGCCCCAATCGACGAGATCCTGGAGCGGCAATAAGCGCTGATTTGTCGACCCTCAGGCTACGCTTCCGGCCTGGCGCGCACGCCTGGGTCTCCTTTGCGGAATCTCAAATGTAAGGCGCTGCATAACTGATCAACCGAAAAACTTGATCGGGAATATGCGCCACCCCGTCCTCATTGGGTGTAATCTGGAGGCGGCGACTCCCGGTCGCCTATCACTTGCAGCCCTGCTCCAGATCCCCGCCGGCGGTTCTCGCGGGTGCAGAACAGACTGGGGCAAGAGGGGAGTGACATTGTGTCGTCGCAGCCCGTGCCAAGCAATCTGAGTCCCGACCTGTTGCAGGCTCTTCGCGGAATCAAGTCGGTTCGGCTGTTCCCCAAAGGCTCCACGCTATTCCAGCGGGGTTCCGCGGTAACGGGCGTTTACCTGGTGGAGAGTGGCGAAGTTCGCGTTCTGCTGCCCACCGGTCAGAGTCAAGGGCAGCTTCTGGAGGTCGTCGGTCCCGGTACCATGCTCGGGCTGAGCGAGACCATGAGCGGGGAAAAGTATCGGATCACAGCGGAAGCCGGTGACGATACGACGGTCGCCTTCGTTCCGCGAGAGAAGTTCATGGAGTTTCTCGGCGACCACGGCGATTTCTGCATGCAGGTGGTGCGGCTGTTGAGCGAAGACCTGCACGCGCTTTACCACAAATTCCGCAGCATCAGCGCTCATCCGGGGCGTCCGCGGCACCGGCCGCCGGACGAACAGTTGAACTAGCTGTCAGTTATCAGTTATCAGTCTTCAGTTACTACACTTTGCTCGCTGGCGTCATCCAAAATCGATTACCTGCTTTTGCAACTCCCGGTCGGAGCAAAGAACTGACAACTGACAACTGAAAGCTAGTTCGCTTTGAAGTTGACCGTGATCTGCGTCTGGATTTCGACGGGCTGGCCATTGAGATAGTACGGCTTGTATCTCCACTGGCGGACAGCTTCCACCGCGGCGCGCGCAAGAACGGAATTCCCACTGAGCACCTTCAGATTGGTGACGCTGCCCTCTTTGTCGATGGTCGCTTCGATTTGCACTGCGCCCTCGGCATGAATCGCGAGCGCGGCTGAAGGATACTTGGGTTGCACCCGCTTGATCACCAGTCCCTGGGACACGCCCTGGGAAATCCTGATGGTTGCGAGCGTGGGCTTGGCCAGACTCGACGGTGCTGAAGACATCAGACCGCTCAACTTGCTATCGTCTCCGGACGCAACCGCCAGCGTGTCGGGAAGCGGAGGCGCGGACTCCTCGGCTGGGGCCTGCGCCTTGGCTGGCGCGGTGTTCGACTTCACGAGTATGGGCGTCGAATCCGGTTTCTTGGTTGCTGGCTCAGGCTTCGCGGCGGCCCGAATCGCTGGAGAATTGCCCGTGCCGGCCGAGGGTTTTTCAAGCGCTGCCGCTGGAGCAGTCTTGGGAACTGAGGTTTGAGTTGTAGAACTCGCCGCGTCGGGCGCGCTCGCGGAAGGCGCCGCTGCCGGAGAAGACGCGGGCGCCAGAGCGGGGGCGGGCTGAGTCGAGGCCTGAGGCGCGCGTACGGGCTGCGGTGCTGGGGCTGTGCTGGACTTGTCCAGCCTCCCGTAACCAAGGTAGCCGATCGCAGCCAGAGCCAGGATAACCAAAACCGCAATCAGGATTTTCTTGCCGCTGCCCGATTTGCCGGAACTTTCTTCGCTCAATCCCCCAAAAGATGGGGCATCGCTAATGCTCACCGAACCTGATTTTGCCATGGCAGCGGGAGCGGTGTCGTGCGACGAATTAACGGGCAATGGCTTGGCGGGCGCCGATTCAACGATCTTGTTCTCTTTCGCCGGCGAAGCGGTTACTTCTTTTGCCGGAGCCGGCGCCGCCGCCGATCCCTTGGCCGGCGTGAAAGCGGAACTGGTTATTTGTGCTGGTATAGAGGCGGCCGCGATTTTCGCCGCTTCGTTCTTTACGTCGTTCTTTACGAGGTCGTGCTTGATTACGTGCGGCGACGCAGGCTGCCCCCCTTCCGCGGCTGGCGCGGCCGCAATCGTTGTCTTGCTTTGCGCTGCAGGCGTGGGAATAACCGCTGGTTCGTTCTCAACTCTGGCCGACGCTGCCATGGCTGGAAGCCCAGCCGGAATCGTCTCCGGCAGCGGAGCTTCAAATTCGGGCACCACGGGAGCCTCTGGCGTTGGCGCAGTCGCTGCCGCATTTTGACTCGCCGGTTGGAATGAACTGCCGGCGGATACAGAAGTTGTTTTTGCGGACGTTGCGGGAACTGCCCCGCTGCTGGCGCCGGCAGCATCGGAGTTTTTCCGCAAAAGTCCGCGCGCGACCCGAAGCGTCCCTTTTGCCTGCTCGACGTTGATGGGCTTGGTGAGCACGAGGTTGGCGCCGATCCGATAAGCCTTGGCCACGCCCGCTTGTCCTTCCACCAAAGCGATGGCCAGAGAACTCTGATTGGAACTGGAGTTTCTCGCGCTCTTGAAGAGCAAGGAAGCGTTCTGTTCGTTCTCGCAGTCCACGACGATGGCGTCATAACGCTGCGCCATCAACTTCTTGACCGCGGCAAACGGTTCGTGAACGCACTCTACGGCGAAGTCCAGTTCGCTGAACACCTGACTCACTACGCGAGCCATTTTTTCATCGGGACAGAAAAGCAAAGCTTGGTAACCCATGATGAGGTCATCCTAGGTAATGCAGGGATTACCAGCAAGTTACGTGGGTAATTGAATGGCTGCGGGGCATTGATGGAGCTGGTCGTTGGTCGATGTTCGTTCGCGACTTTGTCGGATTACGCGGAGCGCGGTGTACCCGCCCGCCACAAATAGCGACTAACGACCAACGACCAACGCCTAACGACGGTTCCGACCGTCTGCAGTCAGGGCCGCTGAAAGTCGACGATCACGACCGTCTGGAAGGGCTGAGCCTTCCCGTCGCGGACGTAGGGCCGATAGCGCCACTGCTTTACGGCCTGCATGGCCGCGGTCGCCAGGACGGCGTTTCCCTCAACCAGCCGCAGGCCCTCAACCTTGCCGGTCTCATCGATGACCGCTTTGAGGACGACCGTTCCTTCCGCTTCTCCCGAGCGCGCTTCGGCGGGATACTTCGGCGGAACGCTGCGCGCCAGCCGTCTTTCCGCGCCCTTGGAAGAAAGAATGATCGCGCTGCTCTCCCCGGGAAGTTCGCCGTTGGACGAAATCGCAGCGGCGGCGTCTTTCTTGCTGTCGCCGGGCTTGCCAGCTTCGGGTTTGTTGACAACCGGTGCAAGCGTGGTTGCGGCGCCGGGAACTGACGGCGTGACTGCCGGGCCCGGGGTCGCGGCCGGCTGGATTGGAACCGTCGCAGCCGCCGCCGTTGGCGCCACACCAGTCGCTGAACTTGTTGTGGAACTTGGAGTGGAATCCGGGACAGTTGATTCTGTCTGATTCGCAGGATGAGCCAAAGGCTTCGCGGGACTCGGCGCCGGCGGCACGTTCTGCGGCGGCAGCGCCATCCCAGCCAGGGCCAGCACGCGATCGATCTGCGGTTGGGCGAGGGCTCGGAATCCGGGTTGATACGTCCACGCTGCATACAGGCCGCCGCAGGCAAGGGCAAGCATCAGCAGCGCGACCAGAGGGCCGCGTTTCTTCTGCGGGCGTTGCGGGTAGGACGAAAAAACCGGGGCAAAAGATTCACCGACCGAATGATCCACTGCGGCTTTGCCCAGTTCCGAACCGCCCAATTCAGATTCTTCCAATTCCGCAAGCACAGGATCGTCGGAAGGCTTTACTGGGCGCGCGGACTTCGAACTTGCCGGAACAGCTCGAGCCGAAGATAACTCTGATACATCCGACAACGATGACGCTGATAAGGATGCAGGCCGCGGGCTTGATTTCTGAGTGACTGGCGGGGCCGCAATTTCGTCTACGCCGGAATGCATCTTCGTCGTAGTCGTAATGGCTGGCGCGGAGACCGTCGCGGTTCGAGCAGCGGCCGGCGCGGCGCTTGCAGCAGCGGTTGGAACAAAGCTCGGGACGGGGTCCGCAAAGTTCGTCAGTTGCGAGGAAGCGGCTGCTGCCTGCGCCCGTTCTTCCGTCTTGACTGCGCTCGTGACCGCCGCGCTGGGCGTAGTCGCGCTCTCGGCCGGCGCGGGAAACTTCTCGTTTGCCGGGACATCTTTTCGCAGACGGCTGACCGCGGTGCGGATGGTGCTTCGCGCCTGATCCTTCGCGACCGGCTTGGTCAGAATCAGTTCGGCGCCCAGGCGAAAAGCGGTGGGCAGACCGGCGCGGCCATCGACAATGGCGATCGGCACCGGATTGTTGCCGCCTTTTCCGCGTCGGCAAACGTCAAAAATCAGTTTGGCTGCCGGCAGATTTTCGCAATCGACCAACACCAAATCGAAGCTGTGCGAATTAAGTTTCTGGGCAGCGGACGCTCCGTCCAGGGGACGCTCGCAAGTTACCGACATCTCTTCTAAGACGCCAGTAATTGCGCTGACTGCCTGGTCATCAGGCGACAACAGTAAGGCATGCGGCATGGCTCCTCTCATGCTAGGAACCGCCGGCGAATGCCGCAAGTTACCGGGGTAAGTGGACCGATCCCTATAGTTTCAGAGCGGCCGCTGCTTGCCTCCGATCGCCGACTCCGGCTGAGGATAGACAATCGAACCGCGAAACGCCGCCTTCTCGGCGGGCGCAAAATCGGGGAAGGGTAGCTTGCTCTGGTCCCGCCATTGCTGAACCTCCAGCTCGGCGGCGGCGGTTTTCTCCTTGTCAAGGCCGGAATCGCGCGAGAAGTACAGAGTCTGCGACGGCAAGGCGAAGCCGCTGCCCGATTTCTCGACGATCTCCATGATGCGCAGCAACAAATCTTCGCGGATGGCGGCGAATTCGTTGGCGTCGCACGTAAGCACGTAGCTGAAGATCTCCAGGCGCAAAGCGCTGTTGTCGAAATTGGCGAAGCGGACATATGCGCTGTCGCTTTCGACTTTAGGGTGTTCGTATAACATGCGGCGGACCTCAGCCAGCAGATAGCGCAACTGGTCCGCCGAGGTCTCGCACCGGATCGCGAGCGCCGGATTGAACAGAATCTTGTCGCGCCGCGTGAAATTCTCAATGTTCATGGTGGCGAGGGCGCCATTCGGAATAGAGACCTCGGTGCGCGAGTCGGTGCGAATGCGGGTCGAGCGCAGGCTGATGTCTTCCACGGTTCCGGTGCGATCGCCGAAGCGGCAGTAGTCGCCGACCCGTATGACTTCGTCGGCCAGAACCGAAATTCCGCCGAAAAGATTTTCCAGTGTCTTCTGTGCCGCAAAGGCGATGGCAATGCCGCCGATGCCGAGGCCGGCGAGCACGGTGGTCAGGTTGAAGCCCACGATGCCGAGCGTCGCCAGGATGGCGAGGATTACCACCAGCGCTGCCAGCAGCCGCTCGCCCAGCACCATCAGGGTTCCGGTGCCGATGCGGCCCACGCTGATGGCATGGATGCGCAGGCGCTGCATCGTCAGGCTGGTGGCGCGGAGCAGAAACCAGAAGAAGCCGATGCTGATGAGAACCCAGATGGTCCGGGAGTAATAAAGACGCGGCAGCAACGGCAGGCCGATGTAAGCGCCGATCGCGCGGTGGGCCAGCGCGCTAAAGGTAACCAGCAGCGGCGTAAACATGCGGCTGTAAGCGTGCAGGTCGGGGCGATGCTTTAACTTGAGCCAAAGCCGGCGCGGAATTGCCAGCAGCAAAACCATCGCCCAGCCCATCGCGAGCGCCACTGGAATCGCGACTAAAAGCGCCAGCCACTGCCAGAGGGGCATCCCGAGAAACACGTTCTTGACCAGGCTTGGCCAGAGTTTGCTGAGTTTGCTTTCAACCTGGTGAGCCTCGAGGTTGTCATACAACTCTGGGACCTTGGCGAGCGTCACGGAAGAGAAGAGCCAGATTTTTCCGAAATTCGGATCCGTGACCCGGACGAGGACAATGGGAACATCCGCATCGCCATTGGAAAAAACTCCGATGGTTTGCTGATCGAGGACACCGTAATCCGGATTGCCTTCCGGACTGGTGCTGAGCCGTCCGAGGTGGCCCACGAACGTGGGGCTGTTCATGAGTTCGTTTAGCTGGTCGGCCAACTCCGGGCCCTGCGACGGGCGGCGCGCGGTGCTCATCTGCAGGTAATCGGCGGCGGTCTGGTAGTTTCCGGCCAGCGCGGTGTGCAGGAATCCAAGTGCGGTTCCGGAAGGCGTCTCACGTCCCAGTTCATCGGCGGCCGCGGGAGTCGCCGCCTGATCCTGTGCCCCGCCCGGCAGCAGGCTAGTCACCGACTGGGCCATCAGGCCGTGAAGAGAAGCGGAAACGAGAAGAACCAACAGTGCCAGTTTTTTCATCGAAGTTCCAGTAAGTGGAGCGCCGGGCTCGTGTGGGGACGGGCGCCCTCGCCCGTCCAAGCCGAGCGCAGCTCGGCAGTTGCCGGCGGACTCAACAACTCTGGATTTGCCATAGCTCCAGAAATATCGCCTCTACCTCTTCGGACGATAAATGTCGGTGGCCTGTCCATAAAACACTTCTGCCGCTTCCATCATCGTCTCCGATAGCGTTGGATGCGGATGAATCGTCATGCCCACATCGGCCGCCAGCGCGCACATCTCGATGGCCAGCACACCTTCGGCAATCAGCTCGCCCGCGCCCGAACCCACGATGCCGACTCCGAGCACGCGCTCCGTCTTCGGATCGATCAGCAGCTTGGTGAGACCTTCAGGCCGGTCGAGCGTGATGGCCCGTCCCGAAGCAGCCCACGGAAATTTGGCGACAGCGATTTCGCGTCCTTGTTCTTTGGCCTGCGTCTCCGTCAGGCCGGCCCACGCGATCTCGGGATCGGTGAAGACGACCGCGGGAATCGCGTTCGGTTCGAATGCGACCTTGTGCCCGGCGATGGCTTCAACAGCAGTGCGCCCTTCGTGCATCGCCTTGTGCGCCAGCATCGGTTCGCCGGCGACGTCGCCGATGGCATAGATCGTGGGATCGGCGGTCTGCCGCTGCTCGTTGATTTCGATGAATCCCTTCGCGTTGACTTTGACTTTAGTCTGATCGAGGCCGGGGATCTCCGAATTCGGCCGGCGTCCCACCGACATCAGCACGCGGTCGAACACTTGCTCTTTCTCTTTTACGTTGGGACCGTCGAGCGTCACGCGAATGCCAGTCGTTTCGTCCTTGAGCGACTTGACGGTGGTATTCAGCAAGATCGCGGAGAAAAGTTTTTCCAGGCGCTTGTGCAGAGGCAGCACCAAGTCGCGGTCGGCGCCGGGCAGCAGGCCGGGCATCATTTCGACGCAGGTCACCTTGCTGCCAAGCGTCGCGTAGACCGAGCCTAGTTCCAATCCGATGTAGCCGCCGCCGATGACGAGCAGCGTTTTCGGAATGTCGGGAAGATCGAGAGCGCCGGTCGAATCCATGAGGCGCGGGCTGTCGAGCTTGAGGCTGGGCACCACGGTAGGACGCGATCCGGTCGCGATGATGATGCGGTCGAAAGTCAGGTTCTCTTCGCCGCCGGCTGCGGTCTTCGTGACTTTCAGCGTCGTCGAATTCACGAATGCGGCTTTGCCCGACACGAACGTGACCGAGCGCTGCTTGGACAACTGGCCAAGTCCGCCGGTCAGCTTCTTGACAACACTCTCTTTCCATCCGCGCAGCTTGTTGAGATCAACTTTGGGCTCGCCAAATTCGATGCCCCAGTTCTTTGCCTGCTCGGCTTCTTCAAGCAGCTTGGCCACATGCAGCAGGGCCTTGGAAGGAATGCAGCCGCGATAGAGGCAGACGCCGCCGGGAAGCGCTTCCGGATCGATCAGAGTAACTTTCATGCCCAGGTCGGCAGCCAGAAATGCGGCGGCATATCCGCCGGGACCGCCGCCGATTACTGCTATGCGGAGATTCGAAGTGTTCGACATCGCGTCTTCTATCCTCAAATTATCTTCTGTCATCCCGAGCGAAGCGAGGGATCTGCATTTTGCGGCGAACTACAGATCCCTCGCTTCGCTCGGGATGACAATCTAGTGTTTAGGCAACCTACGTACGAACGCTCTCACCTTACCCGTGCGTCCGGCGCTCGCAACGACAAGCGTAAATCAATCGCCGAATAAATACTGGCAATGCCCAGCATATAGATCGATATCAATCTGAAACCCCAATAAGAGGGGTTCGAAACGGAGACATGCCCCCGCCACATGCTAGGAATTACCGAAAGTTCGCGCGAAAAAAAAGGCCACGACAGAATACAGGCAACCAGCGCGCATACGCTTCCCCACCGTGGTCTGAATAGAGAGAACACGGATGCGATCACGAACAGACTCGAACCGACAATTGCTATATAGATGAGTACAGAGTAGTGAATGGTGGGACCCAGTCCGTAAACCCTTCTCAAAAAGCTCAAAAGGTCCCACGCCGTAATTGCGTAGACAGCCGCCGAGCCGATTTTGCGTAGCATCATGGGGGCTGGCCCAGCCTTTCACTCTCTCAATTTACGAGCGTGCCCTGTCCTTGTCGTGTTTTTTGCGACAGGGCGGGGATTTTGAATTCCCACACTGCTAACGAAATTCATTGATTTAAGCCGCGCCTCGTCCGACAATAGAATTCTGATTGGGGCAGTTTCGGGGCGCGTCCGTCAACCAGGACGCCCCTCAAAGCTGTCCCAAACCCATTTTCAGCGCTCTTTGACAACATAAGTCCTTTATTCTGAAAGACTTTATAAGTAAGTCCTTTAGATTCAAAGACCGAAGCAAAAAATCTCCGCTAACCCCATGATTCCATTAGACAGGGGGGGAGGGGGGTGGGGGTACCAACCAGTAAATACCCTCCCAAACTGGGAAAGCAGCATTCGGTCTCGTTTGCGGCATTTACCCCTGCACCGAAAGCAAAAAAGGCTGTTCGAAGGCTTCCGCGATCCAGCGCAAAAAACGCGCGGCGTCGGCTCCGTCGATCAACCGGTGATCGTACGAAAGCGAAAGCGGCAGAATCAAGCGCGGCTCGAATTTACTTCTATCGCTCACCCACTCCGGCTCCATCCGCGAACGCGACAGGCCGAGAATCGCGACTTCGGGATGATTCACGATCGGCGAAAATCCAGTTCCGCCAATTCCACCCAAATTGGTGATGGTGAAAGTCCCGCCTTCCATCTCCTCGGGAGTCAGCTTGCGGTCGCGAGCTTTCTTCGAGAGCTGCGTCATCTCCGCCGCCAGCTCGACGATATTTTTCTTGTCCACGTCGCGAATCACGGGCACCAGCAGTCCGCGATCGGTATCCACGGCAACGCCGATGTTGATGTACTGCTTGTAGATGATCTCTTCTTTCCCCATATCAATCGAAGCGTTGAATTGCGGGAAGACTTTCAGAGCCGAGGCGCAAACCTTCAGCGCGATCGCGGTTACCGTCATCTTGCCGCCAGCTTCTTCCGCTCGCGGCGCGAAACGGGCGCGCAACTGTTCGAGTTCGGTGATGTCGGCGCGATCCTGCTGCGTGACATGCGGAATCGTGTTCCACGCCTGGCGCAGGTGTTCGGCAGTTTTGCGTCGCACTCCGCGTATCGAAACACGTTCGGTCTTGCCCCACTTGGCGAAGTCTGGGAGTTCCGGTTCGACGAAGCTTCCGCGCGGAGTCTGCGCCGCAACGGCCGCCTGCATCAGCGCATTCTTGGCGGATTGTTTCACGTCGTCTTCCGAGATGCGCCCGCCCGGACCGCTGCCGGACACGCTGCGGATGTTCACTCCAATTTCGCGCGCCAGCCGGCGCACGTGCGGAGCCGCCGGAATCGGATCGCGATCGGTGCCCGCAACCTTACCCAGTTGCACGGGCATAGCGAACGCTGGTGTTGGGGCTGAAGGTTTATCCGGTGGCAGCGCCTGTTCTTCGGTTTTGCCCTCGGCGCGCATCGCCAACTGGAATGCTAGCCGCGCTGCTTGCTGTCCGGAGATGTGTTCCACCGGCACGTGACTGCGGGCAGGTTCCACGGCGGCGGCACCGCCCTCCAGCGTAAAGATGACCTCGCCCACCTTGACCTTCTGGCCCTCTTTGACCTTGATCTCGCGCACTACGCCGCTGACTGAGGAAGGAACTTCGACCACGGCTTTGTCGGTTTCGAGTTCCATGACTGGCTGGCCCTCGGAGACGCTCGCACCCGGCGTGATCATCAAGCGCACCAGATCGCCCGAGTCGATGTTCTCTCCCAGTTCCGGCAGCCTGAACTCGCTGGCCGTGGCGGCGGATGCCGTAGCGGTGACTCGCTGCGTCGGCTGAGGCGCCGCGACGGGAGCCGCGTTTGCAGGGGTTGCGAAGGCGGGAGCAGCAGAGGCTTGGACTTCGGGAACTACACCGGGCTGCGGAGCTGCTTTCGCGGGCGCGGTTCCGGCTCCGTTTTCGACGGTGAAAATGACCTGCCCTACTCGCAGCTTGTCGCCCTCTTTTACGCGAACTTCACCGATGGTGCCCGTGACCGATGAAGGTACTTCGACAACCGCTTTGTCGGTCTCGAGTTCCATCACCGGCTCGCCTTCGGTGATGTTCGCGCCAGGCTCGATCATCAAGCGGACCAGGTCGCCGCTCTCGATATTCTCGCCCAGCTCGGGCAGTTTAAATTCCGTCGCCATTCGTTCGTTGTCCCTCTAGATCCTTAAATCACAATCTCAGTTTGTCATCCTGAGCGAAGCGAAGGACCTGCTTTTTGCAGCGCAGCGAGACAGCAGATCCTTCGCTTCGCTCAGGATGACAAATCAAAAAGGATGACAACTCAGATCCGATTACCGACTCAGACATCTATCGCACATGTTCGGTCCACAACACTAGCTGGTGGCCGGGTTGCGTTTTTCCGGATCGATGCCTAGATCACGGATCGCCTTCTCCAGAAGCTTTGCGCTGACAGCCTCGGCGCCGTCTTTCTTTTCGCCGGATTTTTCTCCGGACTTCTCACCCGCCAGCGCATGCAGCGTAGCCAGCACGATGTGCTTGGCGTCCACCTCGAAAAAATCTCGCAGGGACGCGCGATTCTCGCTGCGCCCGAAACCGTCCGTGCCGAGCGACACCAGTTTGCCCGGAACCCACTGCGCGATACTTTCCGGCAGAACTTTCATGTAATCCGATGCCGCAATAAAAGGGCCGGGGCCGGACCCGCCCTTCAGCGTCTGGGTGACGTACGGCACTTTTGCTTTCTGTGTGGGGTGCAGCATGTTCCAGCGGGCGCAGTCGTTCGCCTCGCGATAGAGTTCTTTGTAACTGGTTACGCTCCACACGTCCGCCGCTACGCCGTAATCCTTTTCGAGAATCGCCTGCGCTTTGAGAACCTCAAACATGATCGTGCCACTGCCCAGTAACTGCGCGTGCAGCTTTGCGTTTCTCTTTTCAGAAGCATGGTAGCGGTACAGGCCTTTGAGAATGCCCTCGCGGATGCCGGGCTGGCTGGGCATCTCGGGCATCGGCAGCGGTTCGTTGGTGACCGTCAAGTAGTAGAAGATGGATTCGCCATCGACGTACATACGCTTGATGCCGTCCTGGATGATGATGGCGATCTCATAGGCGAATGCCGGATCGTAGGCCAGCAGATTCGGAACTGAAAGCGCCAGTACCTGGCTGTGTCCGTCCTGATGCTGCAGGCCTTCGCCCGCCAGCGTCGTTCTTCCCGCCGTGCCTCCGATCAGGAAACCGCGGCAACGCATGTCCGCAGCGGCCCAGATCAAGTCGCCAATGCGCTGCAAGCCGAACATCGAGTAATAAATAAAGAAGGGGATCGTGTTGATACCGTGATTGGCATACGCGGTGCCGGCGGCGATGAACGAGCACATCGATCCCGCCTCGGTGATGCCCTCTTCCAGAATCTGTCCGTTCTTCGCCTCCTTGTAATAAAGGAGCGTATCCATATCGACCGGCTCATAGAGCTGGCCAACGTTCGAATAGATGCCGACCTGTCGGAACAGCGCCTCCATGCCGAAAGTGCGGGCTTCGTCGGGAACAACGGGCACGATGAGTTTTCCAATCTCAGGGTCGCGCAAAAGCTTGGAGAGCATACGCACGAAGACCATGGTGGTGGAAGCATCGCGTCCTTCGGTGCCTTTATAGAACTCTTCGAAGAGCGCTTCAGGAACCGGCTTCAGCGGAGTGGCGCGGACCTTCCGCACTGGCATGTATCCGCCAAGCTGTGTCCGGCGCTCCTGCATGTACTTGATTTCCGCGCTGTCGTCGGCGGGGCGATAGAAGGGCGCCTGATGGAGCTCGGCGTCTGGAATCGGAATGCCGAAGCGTGAGCGGAAGATTTGCAGCTCATCGTCATTCAGCTTTTTCTGCTGGTGGGTGATGTTCTTGCCTTCGCCCGCTTCGCCGAGTCCGTAGCCCTTGATGGTCTTGGCGAGAATGATGGTGGGCGATCCCTTGTGCTCCACCGCCGCTTTGTATGCGGCGTACACCTTGATCGGATCGTGGCCGCCGAGCCGCATGCGGGCGAGTTGCTCGTCCGAAAGATGCTCCACCATCTTGAGCAGCCGGGGATCGGTGCCGAAAAAATTCTGGCGGAAATAGGCGCCGCTCTCGACGAAATATTTCTGATACTGCCCGTCGGTGATCTCGCCCATGCGCCGGACGAGCAGTCCATCGCGATCGGATTGGATGATCGGATCCCAATCGCCTCCCCAAATCAGCTTGATGACGTTCCATCCCGCGCCGCGGAAAATCGCTTCCAGCTCCTGAATGATCTTGCCGTTTCCGCGCACTGGTCCATCGAGGCGCTGCAGGTTGCAGTTGACCACGAAAATCAGGTTGTCGAGCCGCTCGCGTGATGCCAGCGTGATCGAGCCGAGCGATTCCGGTTCGTCCATTTCGCCGTCGCCCATGAACGCCCAAACTTTTCCGCCAGTCGAAGTTTTCAATCCGCGATTTTCCAGATACTTGATGAAGCGCGCGTGATAGATCGCCTGAATCGGGCCGAGTCCCATCGACACGGTCGGAAATTCCCAGAAGTCGGGCATAAGCCAGGGATGCGGATACGAGGAAAGTCCGCCGCCCGCTTTCAACTCCCGCCGGAAGTTCTCTAACCTCTCTTTGGGGATGCGGCCTTCAAGATAGGCGCGGGCATAGATTCCGGGCGCGGCGTGTCCCTGGAAATAGACAACATCACGGTCGCCGGATTCCGTGGATGCCTGAAAGAAATGATTGAACGCCACTTCGTAGAGGGTAGCCGCCGATGCGAAGGTGGAAATGTGTCCGCCGATGCCGGTCTCAAGTTTGTTGGCGCGGACGACCATGGCCATGGCGTTCCAGCGCACCAGGCTCTTGATGCGGCGCTCCATTTCCTGGCTGCCGGGAAACGGCGGCTGCTGACGGGAAGGGATCGTATTCTGGTAGGGAGTCGTCGCCGAGAACGGCAGGTTGATCCCAGCCTCGCGCCGCGCGTGCAGCGCCAGTTGCTGCAAGAGCCGTCCCGCACGGTCCGGCCCACCGCGTGACAGGACATAATCCAGGGAGTCCAGCCACTCGCGCGTTTCCAATACTTCGATTCCGTTCGTCGGTTGCGTCTCAGCCACTCTGACCTCGCGAATAGTGCAATCTCTCATGATAAGCAATCGGGAGGAATTTTGCTGGGCGTCCTTGGGCTCGCGTGGGGACGGGCGCCCTCGCCCGTCCAAGCCGAGCGCAGCTCGGCAGCTGCCTGCGCAATAGCAGCCTTAGATCCGGCATAAAGCGATCGACCGACCACAGGTTCTACTCCAGCGTCACCGCCTTGACCAGATTCCGTGGGTGGTCCACATTGAGGCCGCGCTTGGCGGCGACATAATAGGCAAACAACTGCAGAGGGACGATCTCCAGAATCGGCGACAGCAGCTCCGGCGCCCCGGGAATAAAGACGGTGTGATCCGCTAACTTCGGAATGGTTGTGTCTCCTTCCGTCGCCAGCGCGATCAACGTCGCGCCTTGCTTTTTGAACCCTTTCATGTTGCTGACGTTCTGGTCGTAGCGCAACACCGAGCCGGTATCGTTCGGGTCGCAGGTCGCGATCATGACCAGCGGCAAGCGAAAATCGATCAGCGCGTTCGGCCCGTGCTTGGCTTCTCCGGTGGGATAGCCTTCGGCGTGAATGTAGGAAACTTCTTTCAGCTTGAGAGCTCCATCCATTGCGATCGGGTAATGGATGGCGCGTCCGAGGAACATGAAATCGTCCACACGATAGTAAAGCTCGGCCAGCTTCTCCACTTGATCGGACGCCGCCAAAACCGTTTCCACTTTTTGCGGCAGGGCCAGAAGTTCACGGATGCAGCGTTGGGCCAACTCCTTCGAAACCTTCTCTTTGATTTCGCCAAGGTAGAGCGCGAACAGAAATAAACACGCCATCTGCGCGGTGAACGCCTTGGTCGAAGCGATGCTCATCTCCGGACCAGCGTGGGTATAGATGAAACCGTCGGCCTCGCGCGCAATCGTCGAGCCTTCGACATTCGAAATCGCGATGGTGCGCGACCCCTTCTGCCGGGCCTCGCGCTGCGCTGCGGTGGTGTCGGCGGTTTCTCCCGACTGAGTAATAAAGATGCTGAGTTCACCCCGCCCAATCACCGGGTCGCGGTATTCAAATTCGCTCGCGTAGTCCACATCGACCGGCACGCCGGCCAGTTCCTGCATCATGTACTGGCCCGTCATCCCCGCATGGCGGCTGGTGCCGGAAGCCACGATGTTAATCCGCCGCAGCGCGCGCAGTTCCTCGCGCGAGATATGGATTTCGTCCAGGCGAACCGATCCTTCGGCCAGCGAGACGCGAGGTTCAATGGTTCGCCGCAACGCGTCGGGCTGCTCAAAAATCTCTCGAATCAGATGATGTGGAAACTTGCGGAGTTCAGTCATCTTTGGCCTTCGTTGCATTCCCTGTCGTAGAGACGGGGTTTGCCCCGTCTGCTTTGGAGGCGGCGCGAGACGCGGCAAGCCGCGTCTCTACGAAATTAGGGCTACTCCGAGCATTCCACGCCGCCGACGAAAGTTCGCAACACTTCGCCTTCCGGGCTCAGGACCACGAAGTCCGCGTCGGCTCCCACCGTGAGAACGCCCTTATTCGCAATCCGCGCCACCCGCGCCGGATTGCGGCTAGCGGCCGTCACGGCCTGGGGTAGCTCCCATTCCGCGAAACGCGCCAGATTGCGTACGGCACGATCCATGGTCAACACACTTCCGGCCAGCTTGCCGTCCACCATGCACTTGCCATCTCGCACATCGACCTCGAAGGACCCAAGGCGGTAGCGGCCCTCGGGCATGCCAGTCGCCGAAGTGGCGTCCGTGATGAGCACAGTTTGCTCCGGGCCTTTGGCCTTGGCAAAGAGCTTCACGATGGCCGGATCGAGATGAACGCCGTCGGCAATGATATCCGCGCTCACGCGATCATCCGTAAGCACCGCACCCAGAATACCGGGGCTGCGCTGATCTAACGAGTTATGACTCAGCGGACGCATGGCATTGAAGGTGTGGGTCGCGTGCCTCGCGCCCGCGGCGATGCCGCGTTCGGCCGCCGCAAAATCGGCATCGGAATGTCCGAGGCTCACGCAAACGCCGCGCCGCGCGGCTTCGGCAATAACCTCGGGGGCGCCTTCCAATTCGGGAGCAATCGTCATCATGCGAATCCGGCCGCGCGCCGCCTGCCAGAATTCTTCGAACGAGGCCAGCGTGGGAGCCAGCAAATCCTCCGGCGGATGTACCCCCCGCCGCGCATGGCTGATGAATGGCCCCTCAAGATGAATCCCGAGCGGGAGGGATCGACGCTTGCCATCTGCGAGTTCTTGTTCGCGATCTCTTTCGCGCTGTTCGATTGCCTCCGCAAGCCGTTCCAGCGCGCGCAAAGTCGTATCCATGGGAGCGGTGACGGTGGTTGGAAAATAACTCGTGACCCCGTGCCGCGCCAGCAGTTGTTCGATCGCCGGTAGCGCCTCGGCCGCATCGTCCATAACGTCATATCCGGCGCTGCCGTGGATGTGGAGATCGATGTAACCCGGCGCCATCAGGCCGTCGCCGAAGTCGGACAGAGAAACTCCGGCGGGGACTTGCCGGCTGCTCCGAGAGGAGATCTCGAGGATGCGTCCCTGCTCGACGAGTACGAGAGGATGCTCAACCGCTTTGGTCGGAGTCAGCAGCCTTCCAGCAGTAAAAGCCAGCATAGAAACGTTTTAATACCGGCAAAAAAACGACCGTGACCAAGATTGTAGCAGCCTTTGCGCCCCCGTCGAAGCAAGACGGGACGGCTCGCCAGCCAGACCATCTCCACTACCGGCGAGCATGTTGCTCCAGGCACATACATCGTGGACCGGCCTTACTACTGGGGTTTGGCCTTTTCCTTCTCGAGTCCGTAGCGCACGATATCGTCCCGCAGCTTCTTCTCCAGTTTCTCGTCGTGTGTCTGGAGAGCGAGGTCGAGCGCTCGACCCGCGGTTTGGATTGCCTCGGCGAAGCGTCCAGTCTTACTGTATGCGTCAGCCAATGCGTCAGCCAAATCCGCCAGAAACTGCGGTTCTTTGCCTTGGCTCAGATTCACCGCCTTCTCAAGAGCAGTAACCGCCCCGGCAGAGTCTCCGCGCAATGCCAGAACATGACCAAGATTGGAGTAATAGGCGGCAGAAGTTGGGCTGAGCGCGACTGCCTTCTGAAGTTGCTCGACTCCCTCATCCAATTGCCCGATCTTCGCCAGTTCCCAGCCGAGAGCATTGTGAGTGTGCGCGACCTCGGGAGCTATCGCGACTGCCCTCCGCAGGTGCTCGAGTCCGTCCTGAACTTGCCCCTTTTCGGCCAGCACCACCCCCATTTCCATCTCCGCTTCGGCATTGGACGGGTCAAGAGTCAGCGATTTCTGCCAACTTGCCACGGCAGCGTCGGGATCGCCGGTCAGCGCCAGCGACACCGCGAGGTGATCGAACCAGCCGGCGCGATGAGGATCGAGAGCACAGGCCTTGCGGTACTCCTCCACTGCTTCGCTCTCCTGATTGTTCCCACTCAGGGAGACCGCCAGGGAGAAATGCGCCGCGGGATCGTCCGGGTCCAGTTGCAGAGCCTTGCGCCACTGTTCAATGGCTTCGGGCAGCCGGTTTTTCTCCATCAGTTCGAAGGCATCGTTCGACAGATGGTAAAACCGGGTCGCTTCCGGGTCGATCTTCTCCAGTCCATCCGGCGGAATATTCACAAACTCGGGAATGTTGACGGCACGGTTGGCCGCAGTCGTGTTGTCGACAATAATCGCAGGACTGTCATTGCCGTCGGCGTCAATGTGGGTCAGCATGAGCCGGGTATAGGGTCCACGCGACTTTGAGGAAAACGCCAGCCAGCGCCCGTTCGGGGAAAATGTGTGCCACGAGTTCATGAGCGATGTATTGCATTTCATGAGGCGTGCTTGGCCGCCTTCAGAGGGCACGATGTAGAGCTTGCTGTCCGGCCGCATGAGCAGGCCGTTGTGGTTTTGAACAAATACGATCCAGCGGCCGTCCGGAGACACCTTGGGGAAGTTGTTGCTCATGCCGTTGCCCGAGGCACCGGCGAGTGGCTCCGCTGTACCGCCTCGGCCGTCGTTAAAAGGAATCTTGTACAGGTCGTATTGGATTTGCGTTTCCCTCGGATCGTTTGCGTGGCTGGGATCCTCGGCCCCGGGAGGATAGGGATCGCGAGCCTCCGCGCGGCTGAAGACCAGGTATTTTCCATCCGGCGACCAAAACGCGCTGCTCTGGACAAACCGAGGATCGTCCGCGCCCGGAAGAGGCCGCAACTTCTTGGCTGACCGGTCATACCAGGCGAGGATGCCGCGCGTCGGATAGAAAACCTGACTGAAATCGATGTCCGGGTAGTTGGTACTGAACAGGCGATCCGAGAGCCCCGGTGCAAAGGTTGGGGTTTTGCTTTGATGGACGTTCCCCGCGCCCGGAGGACCGATCGACGTCACCACGTAGCGTCCGTCGGGCGAAACCTGCGACATGAACCCGAACCGCTTCACCGCTGGCTCGGAGGTCTTGGCATTCAGATTCTCCTGAAAAGAACTCCAGCGGACGACATCCTGATTTCGGATAGTCATGAATTTCTGTACCGCAACGAGGCCATATAAGCCCTTATCGTTCCTCGGTCCATCAAGATCGATTCCCATCGTCTTGCCGTCAGCGGAGAACGAGTGGCAATTGGCACAGGTGTAGAGGTTCTCCATGACAATATGGCTCTGCGGCTCGGCAATGCTGCGCAATTTCCATTTGATGAGGGGAATGGCCGAGGGCGGCAGCGGCTGGATGAACCCTTTGTCCGTTCTAGGCGATAGCATAATTGGAACATCGCGGTAGAAAATGGGAGCGCCGACAGGATCCAATGACGTGGAGACGGTAACCGTGCCGCGCGAGACCGGCAGAGAATTGCCGTCCGCAAAACCAGTAATCGTAATCGTTGCCGGTTTCAGCGATCTGCTCTTGATCTTCGCCCACGTGGGTGCATCCGGCCTCCATGTCCGGGTAGCGATCTGCCTCGGAGTCAATTGCCCGAGGTCCTTTCCCGAACCCGCCTTCGGATCGATCTCGCTCGGCTGCAGGGAATATCCGGATGCCTCGACACGAATTCCGCCCGTGCGGTTGGCGAAGGTGATCTCGATCACCCATCGTTTCGCGCTCCCACTGTCATCGCGCCAGAGAAGAGTGGGCGGCGTGATCTCCGGAGGGAAAACAGAGCCGTCGAGCGGGTAGTCAATGGTGATGGCTGCCAGTCCGTTTGCCGGGGACCCAGGTTCTGCGCCCGGGGCCTGCGTTCGTGCGGCCACAAGGAAAAACGACCCAGCGCCGAGGATCGCAGCCACCAGATTTCTCGCGGTAAAGAACCTCATTTGTACCCTACGGATGCGCAAAATCGTAAGTGTTTTGAGATTTTACCATAGCGGTCTCATGCTCAGGGCTGTGATTCTGATTACTGTGTTGACTATTGCAGATTCGGCGAAATACACAAAACCCTGTGCAAGAGGCGCTCAGTTACGGTAGCCTTATCTGGCGTATCCTTGGAATTTCGCGCAATCTACAGCTCCTGACTCGCCGCTTTGGCGATAGTTGATCATGGCTGTGCCTAATGAATGACAGGTTTTTCGCAAAGTTCGGTTTGCGTTCAGGGTTACTTCTGCTCATTATCATCATCATCATTGGTTTAATTCCCGCTCTTCCGTCTTCCTTCGGACAGGATTCCTTAGCAGGCGCTCCCATCGAGTTTGAGCTTAGGAAGATTGCATTCCGGCTAGAGAATGGCGTCACTCCCGCAAAAAATCTGCCCGAGACCATGCTGGGGGGGGTTGCCATCTTCGACTACAACGGAGACGGACGCCCCGACATTTTCTTCACCAATGGCGCCAATGTCGCTACGCTGAAAAAAGACTCGCCCAAATTCAGCAATCGCCTTTTCCGCAACGATGGCAATGGCGTCTTCACCGACGTGACCGATGCAGCCGGTCTGGCCGGCACGGGATACGATATGGGAGTTGCGGTTGGCGATTATGACAATGATGGCCATCCCGATTTATTTGTTGCCGGAGTACACCACAGCACGCTCTACCACAACAACGGCGACGGCACGTTCACTGATGTCACGGTAAAATCTGGCCTGGACGCTGCGCTGAATCATCCTGATCCGGAATTTGGTCCGTGGTGGGCGATCACCGCCGTCTGGGTGGACGTGAATAACGACGGTCTGCTCGATCTGTTCGTCGTCAACTACGTGCAGTGGGACTATTACCCAGTACGCCGCTGCGAGTTCGATCAAGTAGGAGACTACTGCCACCCCAAGTTCTTTAAGGGCCAGCCGAATCAGCTTTTCCTGAACAACGGCGACGGTACTTTTCGGGATGCTTCCAAAGAGTGGGGAATCAGCGATCACGTCGGCAAGGGAATGGGCGGGGCCATGGCCGACTACGATCTTGACGGGCGTCCGGATTTGTTTGTCACGAATGACGCTTCCTACAACTCGCTCTTTCACAATTTGGGAAACAAGTTCGAAGAAGTTGCCTTCGAATCCGGAGTGGCCTTGACTGAAGATGGAAATTTCATCTCCGGCATGGGCGTGGATTTTCGAGACTTCAACAACGACGGTTATCCCGACATCGCGTTTGCTGCCCTGATGGGTCAGACTTTCCCACTATTCCAGAACACCGGTAAGGGCGGTTTTCGGGAAATCACGACCGAGAGTGGAATGCGTGAGGCTAGTTTCGAGATGTCCGGTTATTGCGCCGGTTTATATGATTTCGATAATGATGGGTGGAAAGATTTGTTCGTAAGCGGCGGTCACGTGCAATCCGTGGCCCTGCCGGGTCAGCCGATTGATCAATACAACGCAGTATTCCGCAATCCCGGACGCGGGGGGAAATGGATCGCGCTCACCGATAAAGCAGGCTTCACTGCTTTGCCGGCTGCCCGCCACCGTGGCTGCGCCTTCGGCGATTTGGATGGAGACGGACGAATCGATGTCGTGGTCAGCGCCATCGACCGGGACGCCGAGATCTGGATGAACCGCAGCCAGAAGTCGGGCCACTGGCTTGACGTCGCTCTGCGTGGAACGAAGAGCAACCGCGACGGCATCGGAGCTCGCGTAAAGGTTGTGACGAAAAGTGGCGTGCAATACAACCACATGACGACCAGTGCTGGCTATGCGTCATCGAGTGACGGCCCCGTCCACTTCGGTCTCGGACCTGACTCCCGCGTGGAAGAGATCGAGATTCGTTGGCCGTCGGGTGTGGTGCAAACGCTGCGCGGCGTCGATGGCGACCGGCGCATTGAGGTTACCGAATCAGGACCGAGGAAGTAGCCGTGTCTACCTTCTCGCCTCTAAGAAAAGGTGCGGCAGGTTGGTTCGCTGCACCGCCCGTCGATCAAGCAACTTGCTAGAGCAAGGTCAGAGTTGCTGTGACCTCGAACTGCTGCCGAGCTGCGCTCGGCTTGGACGGGCGAGGGCGTCCGTCCCTACGCGAGCTTGGCTTGGGCGCCCGTCCCCACACGAGCGGGATACGGCACTGGCGGCTACTTGCCGGGGCCCTTGGCTTGCTGCTCGGCGGTGAGCCGATCGACGATGGCACGCTCTTTGGCGCCATCGGAGGGCCTATGTAGCTTGTAGTAGAGAGAAGTGAGCTCCACGTGCGGCTCCAGCCAGTCGGGATTGTCCTTGACGACCCCTTCAAGTTCCCGTGCTGCTGATTCGTATTCGCCAGAGGTGCTTTTCAGCATCGCCGATTCGTAGCGCGCCATCAAGTCGGTAGGTTTCAGCTTGACCGCCTGATCAAGATAGACCTTCGCTTCCTCCATGTGGCGCTGTTTATAGAGGAGCGCGCCCAAGTAAAGATTGGCATCGAAATCGTCCGGGTTTTCCTTTATGGCCAGCCGGAATGCGGGTTCGGCTGCTTTCTGATCGCCCGTCTTATCTCGTGCCATGCCAACCAGCGTATGCAGACCACGCAGATTGGGGGCCAACTGCAGCGCGGTTTCCAGATCGCGCCGGGCTTGCTCGAACTCGTTGAGATCCATAAGGGCAGCGCCGGCAAGCATGTATGCATCTCCGCTATTTGCCAGTTGGGCAGCTCTCTCCATGGGTGGAATACCATCGCGACGATGTCCGGACTTGATCAGGGCCGAGCCGAGCACGTAGTCGAAATCGGGATTGCGCGAATTCGCCTTCTCCAGCGGTGCGAGCATGCCGGCTGCGGATTCGGCATCCCCCAACTTGATCTCCGTGTCGGCCAGGAGAATCGTGGCCTGAACGTTGCCTGGCGCCGATCGATGCAGGGTGGCAAATTGTTCGCGCGCATTCGCCAGATCACCCTTCTTGTAATAAGCAAGACCAAGATTGAGGAGCACCGGGTTCTTGTCCTTCAGCGAAGGAAGGGTTGACCGATACATGGCGATGGCGTCGTCGAACTGGCCCAGGTGCGCCAGTGCGGCGCCGAGATTCACCTTGGCTTCGACGTTATCGGGACGAAGCTGAAGAAGCTCGCGATAATCCGTGATGGCTAATTGATAATCGCCGCGCTGTTGGGCTTGAATCGCGTCATTCAAAAGCCTGTCGGGATCTTGCTCCTGGGCCGAAGAAACCGTGACTAACAAAGCGAGGAAGAGTATCAGGCGCATCATTACGAGGATACCGCAGGTTCTGCAAGCAGAACCAGCCCGCAAGGAGTCAAGCGCGTAGCCCGCTCGTCAATCCCGCACTGTATAATGCTACGTTTTTGGAAATCTGATGCGACTGGACCGGCGAGGATGGACCTTCCTATGAAAATTCCTGCTTTCGATAAAGTTTCTTTTTCCCCTAGGTTTCTGCGAAACGAGTGCGTTCCGCATTCGAGCAGACTGACGGTCGCTGCTCTGCTGCTGAGCATGACCCTGCTGACTGCAATACCAGTTTGCGCTCAGTTGAAGGCCAAGGTGACGGTTGATCCCTCTCAAGCGAAAGCCATGCTTTACACCACCTCGTTGGGAGTATCCGCCGAGCGCTGGGACCTCAAGGCCTTCGATTCGGCGACCCTGCAGTTGCTGCGGGATGCAGGAATCACCAACATGCGTTTTCCGGGCAACGGTGGCGTCGATGCCCTGTATCACTGGTCCACCGGCACCATCACCAATCCCTACACCAACGACAGGGCGCCCGCTTTTCCGCGCGAAAAGCAGTTTCCCGCGCTCGTCCCGGTGATCGATAGGCTGGGATCGGCGCTCGTATCGGTGAACTACGGCAGCAATCTGGACGGCAGTGGCGGCGGCGAGCCGGCCGAAGCGGCAGCCTGGGTCGCCTATGCCAACGGGAAAGCGTCCAGCACGCAAGCAATCGGCAAGGACTCCAAAGGAAACGACTGGAAGACGGTGGGCTTTTGGGCCAGCTTGCGGGCCGCCACTCCGCCTGCAACCGACGACGGCTACAACCTGCTGCGGATTGGGCATCCGGACCCGATAGGCATTCCCTTATGGACGGTGGGCGACGCGCCTGGGAACAACGGCTTCTACGGCCAAAGCCGCACCGTGGGCTCGGACGCGGACAACGAAGGCCGCTACGGCCAGAGCGTGCCGCCAGAGCCCGACTTGCACGCCGGAACCGTTCCAAGTTCAAAGGAATGGGGCCGCAACCAACACAACGCTCGGGTGGGACCCACTGCCTACGGGGCAGCCGTAGTGCAATACGCCAAGGCCATGAAGGCCGTCGACCCCACCATCATGGTGGGCGCTTTTGTGATGATCCCGCCAGACACCGATAGCGCGGACCAGCCCGGAAAAAACTGGAACGCGGAAGTGTTGAAGGCCGCCTGCGCCAGCATGGACTTCAGCGCCGCCACGTTGTGGGAAGGCAAAGGAGCCGCGCCCAATTGGGTGGACAACGTGGACGAAAGTGACCTGCTGGTGTTGGCCCGGGATCCAATGGATCCGAACAGCCACTTTCCCGGACAGAATGCTCTCGAACACGATTACGTCAAGCTGACAAGGGATCTGGTGGAGAAGTACAAGAAATTCTGCCCTAGCGGCCACTTCCCGCAGTTGGCCTTCACTAGCGTGGGGATTTCGTCCTGGCTGCCCGCCAAGAATCCGGCGGCCACTGGCCTCTATGCCGCCGACTCGGTAGCGACGCTCTTGGAGCGTGGCGCCTTCACGGTGGAGTGGTCGCCCATCCACGCCTTAAGCCCCAGCTTCCTGGATAACAACAACCAGCCCCAACCTGCCTACTACGGCATCAAACTCCTGCACCAGGTGGTGCGGGTCGGCGACGTATTTGTCGGCGCCAACTCGCAGATGGACACTTTGGCGGTTCATGCCGTGAAAAAGCGCGACGGCGGACTTGGCCTGCTCTTGATTAACAAGGACCTCGTCCGGTCCGTCACGGTCACGGTTTCCGTGAACGGATACGCCTATGCGACGAAGGGGACGCGCTACGACTACGGGAAACTTGCCATTGATGCTGGCAAGAACATCACGGAAGCGCCGATCGAAAACCTGGGGCCGACGTTCACCGTAGAGGTCCCGCGCTATGGCATTACGGGAATCGTAATTCCAAAGGCCCCATAGGCGATTCACTACGGGGAGTTGCTGTGACCACTGGCGGCTGCCGAGCTGCGCTCGGCTTCGACGGGCGGGGGCGCCCGTCCCCACACGAGCACCGCCGCTAATTTGGATTGGCAGTTTCGCGGGCGACGATCTTCACCGAGAGCATGGCTTCCGATGTCCTGGGTCCCTGGTGCGCAGTGATTACCATGTCGCACTGCCCAGGATCTGGATTGATCCGCAAAAGCACGGGCATCGAACCATCCGCTTGGCGTTGTGGCGAGGCCAGGGTCTTTCGTCCAACCTCGCGCCCATCGCGATACAGCTGCAGAGTGATCGTGGGTTCGGCTTCAGATGCGGCCGTCGGGTAAACGACAAAATAGACATCGATCGGTTTACCGGAGGGCATCGAGTCCACGAGTGCCGGCACGATACGTCCGGAGTCTGTTTCAAATGGATCCTGGCGATCGCGCGGTCCCGGTAACGGTTGAACTGCTCGCACCAGTTCCAGGGAACTGACGCCGAAGTCCTTGCCCGGATCAACAAAAACCGACATCCGCTTCACTGTAGTTTTCTCGGCCAGCTCGTCCGTGACCGCCGTGTCGATTAAGTAATGTCCCCCCGGCAATTCGATCGGTTCGGCGTAAAGAATGTGGTCGTCTCCGAAGAGCGGCAGCTCGGCTTGCGATACTTCACGCACGAGATCACGGCTCACTTTGCCCACAACTTCTCCGTCACTCTTGTGGATCATCGCCACCAGAGACACTCGAATTCGCCCTTTCCCGGTTTTCGGATTCGTGACCACGCGCAGGCTCGAAACGGGGAGGTCGAAAGCCATTTGGTGGTCGACCGCGGCGGCTTTGGGCCGGAACCTGAGCAGCGCAGTCTGATAAGGGAATTCCACCGGCGCGGGGCGGGCGTTGATAGCATGCAAGGCGGTCATTTCGAACGGCAGCAAAGGCTCCCCGTTGATGTCCGGCAAAGCAAAGTACCCGGTACGGGTCTGCAGAGTAACGCCAGGGCGAGCAATGCGCACCTGAATCTTGCGAAAATGACCATCATAATTCTTCGCAGACGGCGTGTAGGCAACCTCGTAGTGAGTGCGAATGTCCTCCATGACCCGTTGCATGGGCAGCGCGATCTCATTGGTGTTGGTAACGGCGAACCCACCGGTCGACTCCGCCAATTCCCGCATGGCCATTTGGTTATCGGAAGTCGCGGTGAGTTGCACGTCGTCATCCTCCTCGTGTCCCATGCGCGGACTCACCCGGTTCACTGAACTCTCAGCTGCTGCCCGCCCCTGGTCAGCAAGCGATCGCACCATAGGATCGTCAACGCTTAGCCCGCGGGTGTCGACCGCGTAGAACGACACTTCCATCTGATTGGCATAACTGATGACGCTGTTCACAACGTCTCGGCGATCCATCGGTAAAGACAATCCGTCCGCTAAATACAGAACGACCTTTCTGCCCGGGAGTTTTGCCTGCACTCGCACCAATTCCCGCAGGGAGTCCATGGCGTCCATGCCATTGGAGAGACTTTCAGTAAAGCGCAGTGCGGTTGCCAGGTGAGCTTGAGTCAAAAGAGCGCTACCCAGGGTGAGTGAAGCATCCTCGGCGGCGGCATTTCTCGCCCACAAAGGATCATTCGCGATTGCCGGCAGGGGGTTCAAAGCTAAGTTCTGGGCGTCTAGTCCCGCTGCCGGGCTGGTCAGTGGTGAGGCTATGATGTTAGCGGTGGTTGCTTGGACTGCTGTGTCCACAGCGGAGGCAACTGTGGCGGAACTGCCCAGGTCGCCTCCTGCGTTCACGCCTTTTGCAGCCGCATTTACAGCATTCATCAGCAACGTCTTATCAGCCGTGTAGGGCTGAACGAGCTTTAAAGCACGATCGAGACGATAAACGGTTACGTAGGTGTTCGGCAGGCTGCCACTCTTGAGAAATTCCAGCACCGCCCGGTGTGCAAATTCCAAATGAAGCGGAGCGATTTGGGCAAAAACGACCGAAACGAAATTGAGCTCGCGAAGCGCAGTGGCGGGCATTTTCGGCGCTCCAGCGGAAGGAACTGAAGCGTTGCTCTTCGTCAGCTTTTGTTCCGTCTGCAACTGTTCCGCGCCTTGCACATTGCGAAACGCATTGACTTTCTGCTTGACGCCGTCTTCAAGAACTTCGATTTCATCGGGGCGGAGGTCGGCAATTGCGCGGTGATGCTTGTCGCGGACGATGACATCCAAGATTACCTCTCTGGTCGTCGTCCGAATGGTTGGGGCTTCTTCATTCGCGGGCGCCTGTCCGACAGCCACCGGACCGACCAGGCCGCTCAGGATGAGCACCGTAAGAGCGCGTTTCCACATGATTCTTACCTCGTCCGCTTTTGCGGTTCAGCGGTGTCGGCCCCGATCAGGAATGGCTCACATTGTACAACAACTATCTCTAAAGATGCGTCAAAGTTGCTGTACGCTTGAACCGGGTTCGAGGGGCCGATTCGGATCCCGCGGATGCCGTTTCACAGAAAAGACGGATAATATGATGGATAATTATGAGCGTTCAGGAGTGCTGCAATGACCGCTAAGGCAATACTTCGGATTGTATCTACGCTCCTTTTTTTCTTCGCTTTTTCCTTCACTCTGAGTGCCCTGGGGCAAACACACGTTTCAACTCCAACTGCGCCGAGCACGATTACTCGACCGGAGTCAATTCAGGACAGCGGCCTGTACGATTATTGGGCGGATATGTCAGGCCAAGGCCGCGCTGGAGGCGCGTTATTGGGTAAATTGGCCGTGGAAGGGGAGCCTCTGCCCTGGGAGCCGTTGCTGGTGACCGTCATTTGCGCGGGAAAGGTCGTCTATACCACGCAAACCGACGCCAAAGGCAATTTCGCGATTGTTGCGGTGACATTGCCGGGCGCCCTTGGCACGCAAGGAGATTCCCAACGTCAGATGGAGACTCATTTCGAAGGTTGCGTCGTGCAGGGCGCGATCCCTGGTTTTCGTTCCACGGCCCACACCTTAACCCAGCATAATTTGCGCGACGAGCCCGATATCGGCACGATCATGATCTCCCGGATCGGGCGCGATGCGGCCACCACCTTGAGCCGCACCACCGAAACAGCTCCTCCGAACGCTATCAAGCTTTTCGAAAAGGCGCGGGCCGAAATGCTCCAGCGCAATACCGACGGCGCCGAGCGCGACCTCAAAAAGGCGGTACAGACCGAGCCGAAGTTCGCCGAAGCTTGGCTGCAACTCGGCAAACTGCAAGAGGCCTCAGAACCCCAAGCAGCCCGTGATTCGTTTTCGAAAGCGTTGGCGGCGGATCCTGAATTTGTACTTCCTTACGAACAACTCGCGGCTCTCGCGGCTCAAAGTGGCAACTGGCGGGAGGTCCTGGATAACACGAACCACATGACGCAACTCTATCCGGTAGGAACTCCGGAAAGTTGGAACCTTAACGCCATGGCGAATTATCAGCTGGGAAAACCTGACGTTGCCGAAGCAAGCGCGGTCAAGTCCCTGGCCCTCGACCCCCGGCATTCGGTCGTAAATACCGAACAATTGCTGGCGGTGATCCTTGCGCGGAAGGGCGACTTCGCGGGTGCTCTCGACCACTTGCGCAACAGCCTGAAATATGTGCCGCAGGGGCCGAACTCGGATCTGGTAAAGCAACAAATCGCACAACTCGAACGACGCGTCGCTGCCAAGTAGGCCCGCGACCGGCAACTTATTTCCATTTTCGGGGTTCTGGGAATTATGCTGGACCGAATGTTAAGCGCCTCACAGGTTAGGTTTTCGATGGCTATCGCGCCAGCTTTGTTCCGCGCCACTGTCCTTATCCTTCCGTTCGGGCTCGCTTGGTTGCTCGCCGGTCCGCTACTAGCACAGCAGAATTCGCAACCGCCGGGGAATTCACAATCGCCGGCTACGCAAGAGAGCGGCGCTCCGTTCGTTTTCAGACAAGATGTGAACCGCGTGGTTGTCGATGTGGTGGTGACGGACTCGAACCGCAAACCAGTGCGCGGACTGACGAAGCAGGCTTTTTCGATCTACGAAGATGGCAAGCCGCAGGACATTTTGACCTTTGATGTATACAGCCTCGATTCGAAGCCGGGCTATTTTGCGAAACTCCCGCCCATGCCGCCGAATACGTTTGTGAATATAGCGACCGCGCCGGAGAGGGGCCCGCTGTATGTTCTGCTGCTCGATCTGGTCAATACCGAGCAAGGCGATCAGCCTTACGCCCGCCAGCAGTTGCTGAAATTCGTCGACAGTAAGCCGGGAGGCACGCGATTTGCTGTTTTCGTCCTGAGCGACTCCCTTCATCTGGTTCAGGGTTTCACCGGCGATCGCTCTCGACTGTATGCGACATTGGATCCGGCGCATTCCATACCGCATGTCCCCCGCATATTTCTAATGGGAAGGAATTATGGCTCCGGCGATTCGGCCATGATGGTTACCGTCTTTAAGCTGATCGCTCTCTACCTCGAAGGCTTGCCGGGCCGAAAGAACGTAATTTGGGTGTCGGGGAAGTTTCCGCTGGATCTGTTTGCCCACAGCGATGATCGGCCGGATACGCGTGCTGAGGCAACCGAAACGCTGGACGCCCTCGCCCGAAGCGAGTCCTCTATCTATCCTGTCGACGCCACTGGCGTACAGGTTTATCCCGCAGGCAGGATGACGGGAGCCACAACTGGCGGGGGATCCGCCAGCGCCCCTCCAGGCGCCGTTGTGCCAGACACCCATAGCATAGGTTCAGAGTTGCAAACCGCAGGCTCGGTGGGCGAGTCGGTATACGCCAACAACACGGTCCAGGATGCCGTTGCCGAGATGACCGGGGGGCGCGCGTTTTATGGCAGAAACGACTTAGGAAAGATGCTGGAAGAAGCTACTGAAGCGGGCTCCGACTACTACACCGTGACCTACTCGCCTGCGAATCAGAACTTCGACGGCAAGCTGCGTACTGTCCGGGTCGAACTTGCGGACAAAAGCTATCACCTGGAATATCGGCACGCGTACCTGGGCACGGCAGCTCCGTCCCCGATTCTGCCGGCGCGGTATCAGTCGCGCAAGCAGGAGGAAACGGCGAACCTCAGGCCGGTCGGCGATTCGCTTTCTGCCTATATGCAGCATGGCGCGCCGATTGCACGCCAGGTGTACTTCAAAGCCCATGTCCACGCTTTAAGCCCGCCGCACCTCGCTACCCCGGCGCAAATGGCCAATCTTGTTGACCAACCGACTTACTTCCGCGAACGGCAAAGGAAACATCCCACAAAACCTCTGTCGCCGATAAAAGTGCAACCCTACCTGATCGAGTACCAGGTAATCGCCCGAGTTCCCAACCTGGAAGTCGCGGCTGGAGTTTATGACGACGAGGGCCGTTTACTCAACGGCGACGTCGAAGAAGCCACGTCGGAAAAACCCACCGCCTCGGACTCGGCAGCGAAGGCCACTTACTTTCGCGTCCACCAGAAGATCGATGTGCCGGCGAGCTCGGTTTCGCTTCGCCTGGCGGTGCGGGACGCATCCACCGACCGCATGGGCACGATGGAGATTCCACTGCCGCTTGCGCCGGAGCCGTAGGTTGGCGGTTGTTTTAACGCCGGAGCTTACAAATCACTAAGCAGGGCGTCAAACTTCCCCCCCCGTTCCGCGTTGCCTGCAGAAGCAAAGCCATAAGAGAAGAAGGTGGGGCGGGAGGCGCAACACGCGTCTCACGGAGCGATGATGACCTTCACTTGTGAGGCGTAGCGCCTGAAATCCTGGAAGACGATTTGATTGAGATCGGCCTCGTGCCGGCCCCTTTTCAGCCGGATCGTGCCACGAACAGGCATCAAATAGTCGTGCGCGCCGATTGAAACGTAATCGTAGTCGACGGCGATTGATGCTGCGTGGATAGAGAAATCGGGCGGAAGATCATCCGCCTCCATGGTGATCCGGCGAATGCCCATCGTCGAGCTGTCAATGTATGCCAAGCCGTGAAAACCGGCAGAAACCCCTCCCTTGCTGTCGCTGAGAACCATGTTGTCATTCTTATGGTCAACGCGATACTCGAAGACCTGCACCGTGCCGTTGGCCAAAGCATCGGTTTCTTTCCAGTGAAATTCCGTTTTCGACGATGGCTGGAAGACCAAGTTGAGCAAATGACCGAATTCTCCCAGCGATCTCGGCCAGTTGGCGTCGTCCGGCTTCGCCGTACTGGGCCGGCCGTCGACTTCCAGCGTGGTCCGTGTCTCCCGGTTATCGACAAAACGCAGCAACTCGCCGAAAGAATCTTTGCGCCGCCATTTTCCATTTCCCAGGGCATCCACGGAACGGTCCGTCACCTCGACGCACAAAAAATTTGGCAATTTCGCCGAATAATTCAGCGCGTGTTTCCTGGCCCCGGCGATGATTCGATCTAAGTCGTCGTCCGAGGGACGGGTGACCGAATCCTGCGGCAACGAAGTTATCACCAAGGGCTGTCGTTCCGTGGGCTTGATTTCAGCCTCGCCCAGAACTGAATCTGCCATCATTGCCGCATCTTTGCTCTGCTCGACAGGCTCCGCTTTCCCGGTTGTCGCATTGGCCGACGCGGGCCCGGCAATGCTGAAGCTGGCTTCGCGTTCCATGACCTTCCCGTTCTGTGTCAATGACAGCATTACGTTGTAACTTCCGGCGGGCAAAGAGCTGGTTTTCAGCGACGCAAGATAGGGGAATGCGTCTCCAAGATCCTTTGGCAGTTGCAGCGGTACCTGCCCGAACAGTTCTCCATTCCGCAGTACCTGCAGTTCGAGCATCGCTGAGTCAGACATGCTGGAATCCGGATGTACCAGGAAAAAGAAAGAGGTGTCTTTTGTTCCCGGAAGCACCTCCCCGGAAAGATTCGGAACTATTTTGCCATGCTGATAGCGGAGGGGTTCGAAAGGGTCTAACTCATCCGAGGAAGGATCGATCCTTCGGACCAGCGCCACGTCGCTTAAGAATGGACCTGATGCGGCGCTCGGAACTTCGAAGTGTCCTCGTTCTCCGCCCATCTTTCCGCTATGACGGTCGACCACGGCGGTTTGAACAATGTATTCACCGGGAGGAAGCGCGAAATGGCGCTGCATGGTGGCACAACCAAGGTGCACTTCCTCCTTCGAATCCAGAGTGCCGTGTCCGGGTATATCTTCGCTGAAACGCTCCAGTACATCCCCGGACTTGTTTTTGACTTCCGAAACAATCGACACATGCCAGGAAAGCAAGTTAGTGTTGGGATCGCTTCGGGTGTCGAGTCCGGAGATCGGCACCTCGACAACGAGGGTATTCTCATTGCCGGTGGTCAAATTGCCAAGCTGGAGGACGGCAGCGCGGAATTGCAGGTCTGCCGGCAACTGCGCTTCGGACAAGAGTTTCATCAGCGGCGCCTCGAACGGCCGCGCCCCGCCGGCTGGAGGGACGGCAAAATATCCCGCTCGCGACTGCACTTTCAGTCCGCGCCGGAGGGCTTTGACCGTGACTGGACGGAACTTTCCGTCGTACTCAAGCGCACGCGGGACATACGACGCCTCGTAGTAGGTAGTCAGGTCCGCAACCGCCTGCTTAAACGGCTTCTTCAGGTTGTCCTCTGACAAGATATAAGCCCCGCCGGTACTTGCCGCCATGCCTGCCAGAGGATCGTGACTGCCGGCAAGGCCTTCTCCCTCGATTCGCGTTAGTGTATCGGTAAGCGACGTAGCCATCCCAGGCCCGACGGCCGACGGAACCTGATTCTGGCCGGCTGCTGGAAACAGCGGGTTGGCGTGGTTGGCGGCGGCTACCTGTCCGATGGCCGCGCTTTGCATCAATCCGTCCATCAATTTCGTGTCCACTGCGCTCTGGTTGACGACATAAATGCTGACCTCGGCGCGATTTGCCGCACCGGCGATGGAACGCAGGATGTCGCGCGCGTCCGCATCGAGTTTTAAGCCTTCGGTGAAATAAATGACGAGCTTTCGTCCCGGAATCGCAGTTTGCGCCCGGGCAAGAGCCAGCAAGCTGGCGAGCGAGGCTGGTGTTTGCTGGTTCTGAATGATTCGCTGCGATTGTGTGAGCGATGCGAGCATCGCTCGCTGTACGATGGGACTATCCCCCGATACTTTGGATTCCGATTGCACGGTTCCGGACTGCAGGGCGGACATCAGCCTCTTTTCCGCGAGGGCCGCGGCCTGGTCACGAGTCGGGCTTTTGTCGCTGGTAACCAGACTGATGGCGTGCTGAACCTCTTTCCGATCTGGTGTGAACTCCTGGAACAGCCGCATGCGTCCATCCGTGTTGAATACCGAAAAAGAAAAGCCCTGCTCGGGGATCAATTTCAGTATCTTCTCAGCGACCTCACGCGCGTTGGTCGCGGCTGATGGGTCAAGCGAATCGAACAAAAACGTGATCAGATGATTCGCGCTCGACTGCCCAGTCACAAGACGAAGATCGGAGAGCTTCACCACGGAACCGTCGTCGGTGACCACGACGTCTTCAGGTTTGAGATCCAGAACAGGTTTTTTCTTATTGCGAACTACAAAGTCGATTGAAACTTCGTCGATATTCTTGACAACGGTAGTAGAGGCAGAAGATCCGGTGTCTTTGTCGGGAGTGGACTGACCGTGAATCGCGCCGGCAAATAGAATAGTAAGAAGTGCAAAGAAAAAGGCGCTGCGGACTAAGGATCGAAGGAAATTGACGCCGTACATTGAATGTCTCAGTTCCGCCGGATGCACAAAAACCCGGCGCGTCGATTTTGCCGCGCCCCGGACCCCTTGTAAAGGCGCTTTACGCTTGCTTCACCGAAAAGGCCGCCCTTTTACAATTCCTTGACCTTCGCGGATGGTTACAAGTTGATCTGCGGATATGCCGGCAAACGTTTCTTTCGCACCCGTCGGCCAATAGACTTCGACGTCCGCAGTCGATACTTTGCCCAAGCCAAAATGCAGCCTTGGATCATTGGATGACAAGTAACTGCACTGGCTGGTCAGGCACTGGGCCTGTACCTTTCCGCCGTAATGCACGAGCACGCGCGATCCCAGCGCGCTCCTGTTGCTCTTAGTTCCTTCCAGTCTGACTTTGATCCAATGGTTCCCTGGGGGCACATCGTTGCGCAAAAGCGAAGGTGGCTCATTGCGATTCATGATGACAACGTCGATATCGCCGTCGTTGTCGAAGTCTCCAAAGGCAGCGCCGCGGCTCTGATGCTTGGCAGAAATGCCGGGCCCGGCTTCATCGCCCAGTTCGACAAATCTGCCATTGCCCTGATTGCGGAAGACGATGCGCGGGCTGTGCGCGGGATATTTCGCATACACGCGCTCCAGCTCCGGGTACACCGTCCCCGTGACATTGAGAATATCCGGGTAACCGTCGTTGTCCAGATCTACCAGCGCCGTGCCCCAGCTGATGAAGCGGCGTTCCATGCTCAGACCGGCGGCGGCAGTAACATCGACAAACTCCGCCTTCCCATTGTTCCGATACAAGCCCGTTGCTTGATTCTGGAAGTGCGTTTTCACCAAGTCGATATGGCCGTCGAGGTCGTAGTCGCCGGGTCCCACCCCCATGCCGCCCATGAGGTCACCACCCGGGCCCAGGGCAACCCCGCGCTCCAATGCCTCTTCGCGGAAAGTTCCGTCATGGTTGTTCATCAGCAACAAGCTCGGGGTTGAATCACAAGCCACGAAAATGTCCTGCCAGCCATCTTCGTCGGCATCAAAGGCCACCGCGGTAAATCCAAACGAACCTTGCAGCGCGGCGATCCCCGATTCTTTGGAGACGTCGGTGAACGTACCATCGCCATTATTGCGGTAAAGAAAATGCTTCGGCGCTGGAAGGCCAGAGGGGCCGCAATTGGTCGCGACCCCTTCGTAGTTGCAGTTGGGCACATCCAGAGAAGGTTTTGGTGCGTTCGCCAGGTCAATTATCACGTAATTCGAGACAAACAGATCAAGCAAACCATCACGGTTGTAATCAAAGAAAGTGGCGCCGGAGCCAAAACGGGTGGTGGGATAGAGAAGGCCGGCTTTTTCCGTAACATCGGTAAAGGTGCCGTCTCCGTTGTTTCGATACAGACGGTTTTGGCCGTAATAAGTAAGGAAAAGATCTTCAAATCCGTCGTTATTGTAGTCGCCAACCGAGACACCACAAGCCCATCCACAATCGAACAGACCTGCCTTCTCGGTAACGTCTTTGAATGTACCGTCCCGGTTGTTGTGATAGAGACGATTGCTGGAATCCGGAGGAGTGCCTTCCAGCCGTCGTCCACCGATAATAAAGATGTCCATCCAACCGTCATTGTCGTAGTCAAAAAAAGCGCAGCCGCCGCCGTTGAGCTCCACAATGTACGTTATACGATCGGTTCCGCCGTAGATCATCGTTTTAGTGAGGCCCGCGCTTTCAGCAATATCGACGAAACGCGAGAAGGGAGCAGCGGGGGGCTTGTCCTGAGGAAGCAAGAAATGAAAGTGAGACGGGATTAAAGATGGAACCAAGGCTGCCGGAATGGTGCGCAGCATGCGGCGCCGTGTCCAATTTCCGGATTTCCCCTTGGGCATACTTGATCGAATCCTAACAGATTAGAACTGGCACGGTGTCACTGACTGGCCGGGCCGGCGGCATTTGCGAGATCTTTCTGAAGCGCAAGTGCATTAGCGTTATGAGGATCGATTTCCAAGGCACGCTGAACTGTCTGTTGAGCCTCTGGGAAACGAGACTCCATACCGAGCGTCGCCGCCAGGCTGATCCAGGCGTCGGTGTATCCGGGAGCGGCTCGCACGGCATCACGAAACTGCTCTTCCGCGGTTGTGAAATCTCCGCTGCGAGAAGCTAAATAACCGAGCTGATGATGAGCGATTGCCATCCCGGGATCGGCCTGTACGGCTTTTTCCAAAGCGTCTCGTTCAGCAGCGGTATCGCCGACCCTGTCCAAAGCAACCGACAGCTTATAAGAGAGCAGCGCATTCGCCGGCACCACGGCTATTGCATCGCGATAGAGCTCGGCCGCCCGCTTGGGGTCGCCATCGGCGAGTTCCTTGTCGGCCTGCCCGATTTTGTTCGCTGCCATAGTGCGATCTGCTTGCGCCTTCTGCGCCTGCTGGTACAGCTTGAGCTGCTCACCTGCCAGTTCTGTTTCGCCCAGGGTTCGCAGCACCTTCGCGTATTCAAAACGGACCTGAGGTTCGGAGGCTCCCAGGGCCAAGGCCTTCTCGAACTGCTCCCTTGCCCCCTGCGGTTCGTTGAGGTTTGACAGGGCAATTCCCAGGTTAAACCGGCTGTTGTAGTGACTTGGATTGAGCCCCACTGCTTTCTCAAGATAAGTGCGGCCAGCGGCGTAGTTCCCCGACCTGTTCTCAAGAACCCCATTAAGGTACAGGACCATGAAATCGTGGGGCGCAGCTAAAAGCAGCTTATGGGCCAAAGGCCGCGCCAAGTCTTCGTCGTCGTTGAGCACCAGGACGTGCAAGTAAAGTGTCTGCGCATCAAGATCACGAGGAGACTGCTGAACCAATTTCTCGGCAAACTTCGCAGCTTCCTGGTAGCGACCCAGCGAGACCTGAGTCGTAATCAGCGCTTTTGTCAAGGCACTCGACGAGGGCGCTGCCTGCAACCCCCTCTTGAGGACTTCCACAGCTTGATCCGGGGCCTCGGCAACCTGGTAAGCCGATGCCAGGTCGAGAGTCAAGCTTTCACCCTTCGGCTCTGAGCCAAGCAAGGTTATTACGGCGCCGAAATCACCCGTGGCAAGGAGGTTCTTACTTGCCCCATCCAGTGCCATATCGGAGTGCGGGTCGATTTTCAATGCTGCACTCCATTCGTTCCGAGCCTCCGCCGGTTGACGAAGCTCCTCAAAGGCGGTGGCCAGCAGAAGGTGAGGCTTGAGAACCTCAGGCTTGATTTCAATCGATTGTTGAAGAGGTTTTAGCGCGTCGCTAAAGTCACCCTGGCGGAGCAGGCTGAGACCTAAAAGGTACAAAAGCTGAGCAGAGCCGTGCTTTTGTTTAAGGGCGGCCCGATACGCCCCGACGGCACACGCATATTGCCCATGGTCTCCGTACCACATTCCCACTTCAGCATAGGTATCGGCTTTGGGCTGCGTCTGGAGTTTAGCTTGAAGGGCCTGGGAGGGCACACATGCACTCGAACTAGCTGCGCATAACCGGGAGATCGCAATCACCAGTCCGAGATAGATGTGCAACCGATACATGTTTGCGTCGTCCGCAGGGTGTCGCTGTTGAATCGACTATAAAATGAGACCGGTCACCCATGCAAGCCCGGCACTGCGCAGTGCGTTTGCCGCAAAAGGCCCCTGGAAGAGGCATCTTCAGGCCAGTTAACACTTCTTCATACCCGTGTCTGTCGGACAGGGTAACCACGCTCGCGTGAAAGAACGCTGCGATCGGAACAACGCAGACAGGGCATTGCCTCGATTTGATCGAGACCCCAAAGCGTACGTCCTCTTTTGGACGGAAATTGCATAGTTGCCCCAGGGCCCCGCAGTTCTTGGGGCAGGCGAAGAACCCACTCCTAATCCCCTTTCATGCCGTGGTAGGATAGGTGATCAAAGCGTGGGTGGGGTTACGCAGTGCTTTTCGTGGACCTCACAGGTGCGTGACTGAAATCATAGCGCACCGGGGCTCCACATAGTATTGTTCTCACTGTGTTTGGCAGATCGCTTTCGCTCTGGGCTTGCATTTTGCCTTCCCATCGCAACCGAGGAGGTGCCATGAACCGGTTTCTTCTTTTGATCGCGTTGGCAGGCACCGCAGTCGTGGGCAGCCACTTCGCGACCGCTGGACGACCATCGGGCATCCCAGCCACGGTCATCGTCGACTATCCGAGCCAAGGCTCTATTTTTCCACCTGACATTATTGCGCCCCTGTTCCAATGGCGGGACAGTTCCCCAGATGCGGCGGTTTGGCGCATTGAGATCCGTTTCGGAGAGGCGGCGCCACACATCGATTTATGGTCGTCGGGTGAGAAGATGCAAGTAGGAGAACTGGACGACAGCTTGGTCGGCTATGTGCCGCCCAATTTGACTCCGGAACAAGCCGAGGCCCACACCTGGCGCCCGGATGAGAAGCTTTGGGAAATAATCAAAGACCATTCGGCCCGGCAGCCCGCGAAAGTGGTCATCTCGGGCTACTCGAGCCAGAATGCGAAGCAACCTCTGTCCATCGGACAAGTGGAAATACAAACCTCTGCCGATCCGGTAGGCGCCCCCATCCTTTACCGTGATGTTCCGCTGCTTCCCGCGACCAAGGAACAAATCGAACGGGGAGTGATCAAGCCATTGCCGGACTCGGTCCTTCCCGACATCAAATGGCAATTGCGCTATGTCTCCGCTACGAAAAGCAAGGTTGTTTTGCAGTCGCTTCCCACTTGTGCCAATTGTCACTCGGTCTCGCGTGACGGTAAGACCTTGGGGATCGACGTCGATGGGCCGCAAAACGATAAGGGCCTCTATGCCCTCGTTCCCATCCACAAAGTGACCACCATAAGCACAGATTACGTGATTCGCTGGAGCGCGTTTTCCGACCCGGACAAGACGGCGCAGAAGCGTTTTGGATTCATGTCCCAGGTTTCCCCCGACGGCAATTACGTCATTACTTCCATTGACGTTCCGAATTCGCACAGCCGGCGGATTGCGGACCGCCTCTATAACGGCTCCTTCACGTTCTATGGTTTTGGTCAGGTGTTCTTTCCCACGCGCGGTGTGCTGGCTTGGTACAGCCGTCAGGACCACACCCTAAAACCGCTGCCTGGAGCCGACGAGCCTGAGTACGTTCACACCAGCGCATTCTGGAGCCCGGACGGAAAATATCTGGTCTACTCCCGCGAGAAAGCCCGCGATCCCTTCGCACCCGGCCAGCCGCCGGCAAAATACGCCAACGATCCTAACGAGACTCAGATGCAATATGACCTCTACCGCATCCCCTTCAACGACGGAAGGGGTGGCAAGGCGGAGAGAGTCATTGGCGCGTCCGAGAACGGGATGAGCAATAACTTTCCCAAAGTGTCTCCCGACGGCAAATGGATCGTCTTCGTCAGGAACAAGAACGGGCTGCTCATGCGGCCCGACAGCCAGCTTTACATCGTGCCTTTCGAAGGTGGGGTGGAGCGGCGCATGAATTGCAATCTAAAGGTGATGAACTCCTGGCACAGTTTCTCGCCCAATGGCCGTTGGCTTATTTTTTCATCCAAGACGCCCTCCTACTACACCCACATGTACCTCACGCACATTGACGAGAATGGCAATGACAGCCCGGCCATTCTCGTCGAAAACGCCACCGCTGCCAATCGCGCCGTCAACATCCCGGAGTTTGTGAATATTCCGCCCGGCGGCCTCGACCACATTGAAGCGCCTGCCACCGACTTCTACAAGCTTTTTGATTTTGCCGTGGCATTCTCGGAAAAGAAGCAATATGAGGCCGCAGTGCCGGCCTGGCAAAAGGCTCTGGAACTTGATGCAAGCGATCCCCGCGCCCACGACAACTTCGGCGTCGCGCTCGCCGAAACGGGCAAGATCGACGAGGCAATCGCCGAATACCGCAAGTCGTTGGAACTGAATCCCGGCAGCTCTCATACCCACAATAACCTCGGCAGCGCCCTCGCCGAAAAGGGAATGTTCGATGAAGCGCTTCAGCATTTCGAGACAGCGGTCGAACTGAATCCTGATAATGCCTCCGCCCAGATCAACCTGGGCAACGCGTTAGCCCTCAACAAGGAGCATCTCAACGAAGGGCTGGAGCACCTGCACCGGGGAGTCGACCTCGATCCTGATTCGGCCAGCGGTCAGAATGACCTGGGAATTGCGCTCGCTCACGCCGGCAATCTCGACGAAGCCATCGATCACATCCAGAAAGCGGTCACGCTTGTTCCCGACGCCGCCGATTATCGTTATAATCTTGGCCGCATTCTGGCGGCGAAGAGCAGCTTCGCTGACGCCCTGGTGCAGTTCGAACAGGCCTCGAAGCTCTCCCGGGTGCAACAGCCCGGGATTCTGCAAATGCTGGCGGCGATGTACTCCGAAACCGGGCACTATGCGGAGGCCATCGCAACTGCACGCCGTGCGCTTGAGCTCGCCGATCAGGAGCACGACCGCGCACTCGCAGCCTCCCTTCAGGCGAATCTGCAGCGCTACGAAGCGCAGGCGCAAGGTGCGATACAGAAGCCGTAATCGGGCAGAAGTCACTCCGCACCCAGGGCGCTCCTGGCATTCGTTGCATTCGTTCGCGATGCCCTCTATCTGAACCTATATTTGGACTTCTATCTGAACTCCGACTGCCGGCGCGCGTGGCGCCCTTTGCATGTGAACACCCATCTGTGATTTTGATCACACCGTGTGCCCTCTCGTGGCCTCTAGGGTAAACGTTTTTTATTGGACCGTAAGCGTTTTTTTCTTGACAGTGTTCAATAACGTACGATACAAAACACCCCAGTGCTGTAGGTAGTATTTTTATATGATGTCCTTTTGTATTATGCACGACGTTAGGGCCGCAAAGTGGCGGCCTAACCGCTTAACCCAGTGGCGCCCTGGAAGGCGTCACACCGTAAGACTGGAGGCTGTACGATGACTTCGACGTCGCTGTCGGCTTGGAAAGCAATCCTGCTTATATGCTGCTTGGCCATTTTCGTCTCTCTCTCTGCGCTCAGTTTCGCCCAGCAGTTGACCGGTACCCTGTCGGGAACAACTAAGGACTCGACGGGCGCCGTGGTGACGAACGCCAAAATCACAATGAAGAACGAGCTTAACGGCGACACGCGTACGACTGTGTCGAACGGATCCGGTTACTTTTCGGTTACGGCAATCCAGCCGGGAACGTATACGGTGACCGTTAGTGCGCCGGGGTTTAAGGAATGGGAGCAGAAGGGTGTCGCCTTCGCGCAGGGCGATGACCGGACTCTGCCGCAAATAGCCTTGCAGGTTGGGGCGACGACTGAGACGGTGGAGATTTTCGCCGGCACTCTGGCCGTGCCAACCGAAAACGCCGAAATCAGCGACACCATCTCGGAGACGATGGTGAACGCCTTCCCCATGGGCAACCGCGATGCAGGTGAGTTGCTCAAGATCATGCCCGGCATGGCGTTTGCTAATGGCATCAGTCAGGGTTCGGGCTTCTCCGACAAAGTCGTTGGCACGAACAGCGGGCCGATCGGCAGCTTCTCCTCAAACGGTACGCAACCGAACGGCGCCATGGCGTTCATGCTGGACGGCGCAAACCTGATTGATCCGGGAAACGCCGGCACCCAGATCGCAAACATCAACCAGGACATGGTCAGCGAAGTTAAGATGCTCATGTCGAATTACGACGCTGAGTACGCCAAGGGCCCCGTGATTTTCCAAGCCTTCAGCAAGAGCGGTGGCGCAAAGTACCATGGCGAAGTCTATACCTATGCCCGCAATAGCGCCCTGAACGCGATTGACGCTTACACGCACAGCCAAATCGTAAGTGGCGCCACCTCACTCGCCGTAGCTGCTCCGTCAGAAAGCTACTACTACATGGGCGGCAACGTTGGTGGTCCGATCCCGTGGCTAAGCAGGGGGCGACAAAAGCTGTTCTTCTGGGGCGGTTATGAATACATGAGGCAACACCCCGCAGGCAGCATCATCAACTACAACGTACCGACTGCCGAGCAACTTGGCGGGGACTTCAGCAACACCACCATCAACGGCGTTCTGGGCTCGACACCGGTGAGTACCACGTGCGGAAATGCTCCGTGCACCTTGGCGCAGCAACTCAACAATAGTTGGGGCTACGCCTACGGCAGCATGTACGCTCCTCCGGCTGGAGGCACGGGAACAAGTGTTCCAACGGCTGATTTCGACCCGAACGGTTCGGCGTACGCCAAGCTGCTGCCGAAGTCCAATATCACCCCAAATGCGGGAAACGCCTGGAGCAATTACCAGTACGTGTCGACCACCCCTCAGAACCGTTGGGAAGCGACGGGCAAAATTGACTATGCCATTGGTGACAACACGAAGCTGACCGGATCGTACACTCGGCAGATCGAAGCAGATCAACACCCAGTGGGTATCTGGTGGACTCCGCCGTGGACGCTTCCGTACCCGTCGAATGTGGTTGCCAATACCACTTCGCAGGAAGTAATGATCAACGCTACGCACGTGTTCAGCCCGTCTACAACTAACGAGACGGTGTTCACTCTGGCGCGCTATATCAATCCCAACACCCTGAGCAATGCTGGGGCCGTGAGTCGCAGCGGGCTGGGGATGACCATGACGGGACTTTTTGGGCTCACGACCAAACAGATGCCGAACGTTACGGGACCTTGGGGCGGCACATTCCCCGACATCGCAGAAATGAACCTGAACGGTCCGTTTGCCGGTGGCGGCTTCGGCGCCACGAAGAAAGATCCCTCTATCTACGACAATTACACCAAGGTCATTGGTTCCCATACCATCAAGCTGGGGGCCTACTGGGATACCAGCGAAAACCTTCAATCCAGCAGCGCGTTTGCCAGCGGCGCGAATGGCACCTACGCCTTAAACTGGGGGGCTGTTAGCACCGGCAACACCGTGGCCGATTTCCTTACCGGACACGTTAACTCATACTCGCAGCCGAGCGCTGACATCGTGAACACCATCAAGATGCATCAGTGGTCGATTTACGCGCAGGACTCGTACAAAGCCAACTCGCAGTTGACGGTGAACTACGGCTTGCGTCTGGATCACGAGGGCCAGTGGTACGGTCCAAGCAACGGAATGGCGGTCTGGAATCCGAGCGGTTACGTCAACGGGACGCCGACGAACCCGAACACGAACCCGAACACCGGTCTGCTGTGGCATTCGTTGGACCACAGCGTTCCACTCTCGGGCTGGAGTTCCCCATTCCTCTACGTGGCGCCTCGTGTCGGCCTCGCGTATGACGTATTTGGAAATGGCAAGACGGTGATACGCGGTGGTTTTGCAACCTTCCGCTATCAGGTTGCCGTCAATGACGTGGGCGGAGCGGCAAACCTGGGTTCCGGCATTTTCACCCCCACCGTGTACAACCTCACTTCCTATGATGCGATCAACGGGGTTCAGCCGCCCACTGGCGCTTTTGCCTCGGCGGCTAACGGAACCTCGATTTCTGTCATGCAAAGGGGAGACAACCGAACTCCTTACACGAATGACTGGAACCTGAGCGTTGCCGAAGCCTTGCCTTGGCGTTCCGTGTTGGAAGTCTCATACATCGGAAACCAGAGCAGGAACGAGCTGATTAACGGCTCAAACGGCAAGATCGACGACCTGAACGCCATACAGCCGGGAGGCTACTACTCCGTGGACCCGACGAGCGGCCTGTATGCGTCGGGGGGTGCTTTGCCGTGCAACAACAACACCATCAACAGCAACCCCCCCACCCCGGGCACGGACCCGACAGACTACCTCTACTGCAACAAGTCTGGACCGAACGGACTGCCGGTGTGGCAAAACTACAATCCATCTTTCACGCAAAACCATTGGCGGCCGTTAACGAACTATACGGATATTTACCTGATAACCCACGGCAGTTACGCGAACTACAACGCGCTGCAGGCGACGTGGAAAAAGCAAGCGAAATCGATCAGCTACTTCCTCAACTACTCCTACGGCAAGGCAATGGGTATTCGCGACGGCCAATCGGACAATGGGCCTACCAACGGCACCATGGTCGATCCGTTTAACTTGAAAGCAAACTATGGACCGCTGGCCTACGACCACACGCAGATTTTGAATGCGACTTACGTGTGGAACCTGCCCAAGTTCGTTCACGGCAGCCGCTTCCTGGAGGGCGCTGTGAACGGCTGGCAACTGTCGGGCTACACGACCTACCAAAGTGGAGCCCCACTGCAGCCGAACATGGGCGGCAACCTTAACGCAACGTTTAAAAACCTGACCGTCCCACTGCAGGGCGCACCGGACCTGCCGGACAACAGCGTTGCCCTGCCGAATGGCTTGCGGTCAAATCAGGTGAACGCAGCCACCTGGTACGGAACCGATCAAACGGGCGGCGGCTACGAGCAAGCTATTCTCCCGTTAGTGACGTGCGACCCACGCAAACATGCCTCTGGGCTGTACTTCAATCCGAACTGCTTCACAGTTCCGGCTTTCGGCCAACTCGGCACGAAGATATGGCCGTATGTAAAATCACCCGCTTACTTTGACAGTGATTTGGGACTGTACAAGAGCTTCAAGGTCACAGAAAGTAAGCGAATCGAATTCCGGCTTCAAGGTACGAACTTCCTGAATCATCCGCTGCGGCAGTTCGGTCTGGGTGGACAGTTGGACGAGCAACTCAACTTCATCAACAACTATACGATGACGGAGAACAGCTTGTCCGAGTGCCAACTCCTTAACGGAAGCAAGGCGACAGCACCATGCACAGTGGCCCTTGTTGGCATCTCTCCGACGAACACCAACACAACCACGACAGGCAAGCCGGGCTATAAGACTGGCCAACGCGTGCTGACGTTCGCTGCGAAGTTCTACTTCTAAAAGCAAGCGTCAGGTAGAATCGGAAGGGTGGCTTCGGCCACCCTTCTTTATTGCAGATGACTAGAACATCCCGCCTCGCAGTTTCTGCCGTGCTGTTGTTTGCCTGCTGGTGGCTGCTTTCCGCTTCCCCGCCCGCGAAGAGCCCGATTCGGTTCGAACTCAAAGCGCTTCCGTTCGTTCTGCAGAACGACGAAACGCCGGCGCGCAATGCGCCGGAAACCATGCTTGGCGGTGTAGCCGTGTTCGACTACAACGGGGATGGCCGTCCAGATATTTTCTTTACCAACGGCGCGAACATCGCCACCTTGAAGAAGGACGACCCCAAATATCGAAACCGTCTCTTCCGTAACGACGGGAATGGAGTGTTCACTGACGTTACGGATGCCGCCGGCCTGGCGGGCACAGGTTACGACATGGGTGTCGCGGTCGGCGATTATGACAATGACGGGCATCCCGACCTGTTCGTCGCCGGTCTGCACCATGGAACCTTGTATCACAACAACGGTGACGGGACCTTCACCGACGTCACGGTTAAATCTGGTCTGGACGCAGCCATCAACCACCCTGATCCGGAGTATGGCCCGTTCTGGGAGATCACTGCCGTTTGGGTGGACGTTAACAACGATGGCCTGCTGGACCTGTTTATCGCTAACTACATGCAGTGGGAGTACTCGGACAAGGCTCTTTGCCAGGTCGAGGGTGTATCGGACTACTGTCATCCCCGGTACTACAAAGGGCAACCGAACCAGCTTTTCCTGAACAATGGCGATGGCACGTTCCGCGATGCTTCAAAAGAATGGGGAATTCGCGAGCATGTCGGAAAAGCCATGGGAATCGGAATGGCGGATTACGACCTCGACGGAAAGCCTGACCTTTTCGTCACTAACGACGCTTCCTACAATTCGTTGTTCCACAATCTGGGCAACAAGTTTGAAGAGGTTGCCCTTGAGTCCGGAGTCGCCCTGGCAGAGGATGGCGCTTTCATTTCGGGAATGGGCGTGGATTTTCGCGACTACAATAACGATGGGTACCCCGATATCGTGTTCGTGGCTCTACCCAGCCAAACCTTCCCGATTTTCCAGAACACCGGCAAGGGTGATTTCAAGGAAGTTACCAGCCCAAGCGGAATGCGCGATCTAAGCCGTACGATGTCTGGGTTCGGCCCCGCGCTATACGATTTCGACAACGATGGATGGAAAGATATGTTCGTCAGCGGCGGCCATGTCGAATCCCATGACATGCCCGGGCAGCCCGTCAATCACTTCAACACCGTTTTTCGCAATTTGGGAGCAAGTGGCAAGTGGGAAGCGTTGACCGAAGAAGCCGGCTTTGACGCCTCTCCCAAATCGCGCCACCGCGGCTGCGCTTTCGCCGATCTCGATGGAGATGGACGCATCGACGTTGTCGTGTCAGCCCTCGGCGCGCCGGCGGAAATCTGGATGAACCGCAGCCAGAACTCAAACCACTGGCTGGACGTCGCTCTGCGTGGCACAAGAAGCAATCGCGATGGCATTGGCGCTAGGATCAAACTGGTCGGCAAGGCTATTGGAGCCCAGTACAACCATATGACCACGAGCGTTGGCTACGCCTCGTCCAGTTATGGGCCGGTGCATTTTGGTCTCGGACCGGACAGTCGCGCAGAACTGATCGAGATTCATTGGCCCTCGGGAATTGTGCAGACCCTCCGTGATACTCCCGCCGACCAGGTGCTCACAATTGTTGAACCGGAGCGGTAGAGGCCTCTGAACCTACTTCAGGAAGGGGTAGCCAGGGGCTACCACCGCACCCTTGCGTAGCCAAAACGGTTCTGCGCCTTTCGAGGCTCGCCGCGTGTTTGCCCGGGCATCGGTGCCCGTTCCTAGGCGGCAAGAGTTGTCGACTGCTCGAAAGGCCGCACAATCAGGCCAACGGGATGCCGGGAGGTCTCGTGCTAGAGCAATCAGGACACTCGAACCTGAAAACCACGTCTCGATACACGCACTTCGATGATGCGTTTCGTCGGCGAATGGCACGGGTTCACGGACTGTTCTGACAGGCGGATGGTCCCAATGGTCCCAAGTTCCCGGATTTTCGGTAGTGGGCTACTTTGAGTAGCCCACTACCGGATTTTCCGAGCACAGGACGTCTCATGTAACGTGTAGTAGAATGAAGGGGCTAACCTTAGTCGGGGAGTGGCTCAGCCTGGTAGAGCACCTGGTTCGGGACCAGGGGGTCGGAGGTTCAAATCCTCTCTCCCCGACCAATCTTTCTCTCGCC